>Ga0173480_10001000_pt1 | contig 10227 bp, 9 predicted proteins | sample NitcycUS209509C1_FD_122622 | JGI IMG/M metagenome (GOLD analysis project Ga0173480, IMG submission 122622) | Soil microbial communities from Arlington Agricultural Research Station in Wisconsin, USA - Nitrogen cycling UWRJ-S209-509C-1 (version... | ecosystem: Environmental > Terrestrial > Soil >... | reverse complement strand
GCGACGACAAGCCCACGTCGGTGGTGGTCAAGACGACCGGCAAAGACACCGGCAAGCAGCCGGGCAAGCTCCCGAGCGAGCTCACCATCGAGGTGCCGAACGAATTCCAGATCGCGATCAACGACCCGGCCAACGGCCGCATGGTCTACGAGGCGAAGATCGGGATCATGAGCGACGACAAGGCGAAGTAGCCGCCTCGTCCGTCGTCAGCGAGCGGCGGTCGCGACCTCGACGAAATCGCGACCGAGCTCGCGGCCGTCGTGAGATCGAACCTCGACTCGCACGACCCACGGCCCCGTCCCGTCGCGCGGCGACAGCGTGCCGCGCAGCCAGGCGCCGTCCCGTTTGAAATCGACGACAACGGGCTCGACGCCGACGCTCACGGCCGCCTTCACTTCGGCGGACCCGGAGGGATCGGGCGTCGAATCCTCGATTCTCACGTTGATCTCGAGGGGCTGCCCCGGCCAATGCGGAGCGCGCGACCCGAACTCGATCGTCGCGCGCTGAACCCGCGGGACGAGCCAGAGCTCCGTCGCTGGCCCGGTGCCGGCACGGAAGCCGAAGAGCCGGGGCTCCGCGCGGAGCAGCTCGACCGAGGGCGGCGCCGCCGCAAAGTCCCCGGTGTGCCCAACGCGCATCTCGACGCCATCGGCGCGCTCGAGGCCGAGGCGCGAACCGGGCGAAAAATGCACGACGCCCGCCGCGTCGATAAAGGCACCCGGGGGCAGCCCGAGGCGAACGACGTTGAGGGGCCGCTCGAGCGGCAGCGTGCTCTCGAAGCCGGCGTCGTCGAGCGAGGTGACGCGCAACGAGTAGGCGCCGGGAGCGAGTCGCGCGAGCCCGGCGGGGACGCTCGGCTCGTGGGTCACCGTGCGAGCCACGAGGCGCGCGGTCTTGCGGTCGCGAAGCTCGACGCGATACCCGCTCGCCCCATCGACCGGCGTGAGCCGCATGCTTCCGAGCTCGACCGCCGCATCATTCGCAAACAGGACGGACGGCGCCGTGACTTCCCGTGGCGCAGCGAGCAACGCATGGCGCCCGCCGCCGATCACCTCGACCGAGCCGACCGGGAGCGCGCGGAACGCCTTGCCGCCGACACCGACCAAGATCTCACCCCGCGCGCTCGCAACGGCCACGTTGTCACCGGCCACGACACCGGCTTCGCCATTGGGGACGAGGACGGCGGCCTTGCGCGGAGCGGAAACGATCACGGCGCTCGTCGCGCCGTCCGGCACGATGGCTCGGACCCGCCCGGACTGCAGCACCACCGTGTACGTCGGCACGCGCCGCTTGGGCCCGAGGTTCAGCTGCTGGGGCTTGGCGATGACGCGCAGCTCCGCGTCGGCATCCGCGACGATGCGCGCGCCACCGGGCAGCGCCCACTCTGCGCCGTCGGCACCCACCTTCACGCCGCTCGCCGTGCTCTCCGCGGCGCCGAGCTCGAGCGTGGGGCGAAAGACGCCCGGGGGAGGCCCCGCCACGGCCGGAGCCGCTGCGAGCGCTCCCATGAAGATGAAACCCAGAGAGAGCGACGTCAGTTGGCGATGGAGCACGAGATCCTCCTACGGTTTCAGGGTAGGCGGCTTGAGACGAGGAGCAAGACCCCGGCGAATTTTGCTGGGTGCTCATCCGCACTCCGCCGTGGCTGTGGGCTCCTGTGCGTCCCGCGCAACGCGCGAAGTTGGCCCAGTGGGGGCGTGGGCCCGTACGATTTTCGAAGCCGAAGGAGCCTCCATGCCCCGCACCTCTCCCACCTCCCACCACCGTTCGCCTCGCCGGCTGATCCGCCAGCGCTGTCAGGTCGTCCGCGAGCGAGACTTCCGGCTGATCGCCGACCAGGTCGTCGACCTGTCGCCGAGCGGAGCGCTCGTGATGCCCGCCGATCCGGTGCTCACCGGCGAGCGCGTGATTCTCTCGTTCCAGCTCCCGAGCTCGCTCTACTGGGTGGACGCGGAGGCGGTGGTCACGCGCGTGCTCCACGGCAGGCGCCCCGGCGAGCACACGCGCGGCATCGCGCTCGAGCTCGACGGCCTCACGGGGATGAGCCGGTTCATGCTGGAGCGCGCCCTGCGCCACCTGCCCCCGGCACCGCCCCGCTACCGCGCCGGGCGCCGCGAGAACCCCGGGCTCCTCGCGAGCCTGGTCGGTCCGCGCCCGAGCTGACGCGCTCGCCTGCCGAGCGCGCCGTCACTCCGTGAAGCGCGCAATCGCAGCCAGGAACACATCGCCGTAGCGCTCGAGCTTCGTCGTGCCCACGCCCGAGATCGACAAGAGCTCGGCGTGCGAGCGCGGGCGCGACGCCGCCATCTCCACGAGCGTCGCGTCGCTGAACACGACGTAGGCGGGGACCTGGCGCTCCTGCGCAAGCCGGCTCCGCAGCGCCTTGAGCTCGGCGAACAGCGCCTCGCCACCCGCGGGCGCCACGGCGGGCCCGCGACGAGTGACCTCCGGCGCCGTGCCGCCCTGGCGCACGGCTTTGCGAATGGCCTTCGAGGCCCCGCGCAGCGACGCCCCGAGCTCCTCGCCGAGGCAGCGATCACAGGACGTCCCGCAGGGCTCGATCTGCTCGCCGAAGTAGCCGACGACGTGGCCATGCCGGCAGCCGTCTGCCTCCGCAAAGCGGAACATCTCGCGCGCCTGCGTCCGGAGCCGGTCCCCCGCCCCATCGTCGGCACCCTGGTCCGCCATGCGGTCGTACGCCATCACGTCGGCCCACGAGTAGAAGAGCACGCAATCGCTCGCGAGGCCGTCGCGGCCGGCGCGCCCGATCTCCTGGTAGTAGCCCTCCACCGAGCGCGGCAAGTCGCGGTGCACGACGAAGCGCACGTTCGACTTATCGATGCCCATGCCAAAGGCGATCGTCGCGGTGACCACGTCGATGTCGCCGCCACGGAACGCGTCCTGCGTCGCCGCGCGCTCCACGGGCGGCATGCCGGCGTGGTAGTGCCGCGCACGGATGCCTGCAGCCGTGAGGTAGCTCGCGAGATCCTCGGTCGATTTGCGCGAGAGGCAATACACGATGCCGCTCTCCCCGCGCCGCTCGAGCAAGAACGCGCGGATCGCCTCGCGCGTCGTCAGCCGGCCGAGCGCGTCCTTGCGGCAGGCGTAGAGCTTGAGGTTCCGGCGCAGGAAGGACCCGCGGAAGACCGCGGGGCGCCGCATGCCGAGCTGCGCCCCGATGTCGTCGATCACCTCGCGCGTGGCAGTCGCCGTGAGGGCGAGCACCGGCGTGCGCGGGAAGCGCTGTTTGAGCCCCGCGAGGTTCCGGTACGCCGGCCGAAAGTCGTGGCCCCACTGGCTGATGCAGTGCGCCTCGTCCACGGCGATGAGCCGCAGGTCGAGCTCGGCGACCAACCTGCCAACCGAGGCTTCGAGGCCTTCGGGGGCGGCGTAGACGATCTCGATCTCTCCGGCGCGGATCCGGGCGACGCGCTCCCGCCGCTCGTCGAGCGTGAGGCTCGAGTTCAGGAACGTCGAGCGCAGCCCCACCTCCCCGAGGGCGTCCACCTGGTCCTTCATGAGCGCGATGAGCGGCGAGACGACGAGGGTCACGCCGCCGAGCAGGCGAGCGGGGAGCTGGTAGGTGAGCGACTTGCCCGCCCCAGTCGGCATCACGCCGATGCAGTCGCGACCGGCCATGACCGATTTGACGATGGCCAGCTGCCCAGGCCTGAACCCATCGAATCCGAACAGCGCCTTGAGCTCGCGCCCGAGCGCTTCGTCCGGTACGTCCTCGAGATCGGCGGCAATGGCTTTGAGCATGCCGACCAGCTCGGTCGTGAACGCGGCCGAGTTGCTACGGTAGAGACCGCGCAGGGACTCGAGCTCGGCCGCCAGACCCTGCCGTTCGTCGCCGGCCGCCACCCCCACGCGCTCGCGCAGGCGCTCGACGCGGGCAGGGAGGTCTTGGTCCGTCACAACAGGCGGATCGCCGATTCGGGGGTTGGCGGCAAGCCATGCTAAGTAGCGGCGCCATGTTCGAGCGGTTGGGCGGCTTCACCAGATCCTTTCAGCTCGCGGCCTTGGCGCTCTGCGTCGTGGTCGGGGCGACCGGGTGCAAGAAGAAGAAACCTCACGGCGACGAGGACAACGTCACCGGCAGCGGCGTTCTCAAGACGGTCGAGAAGCCCGTCCCCCCGTTCGCGTCCCTCCACCTGAGCACGGTGAGCGAGGGCAAGTACACGATCGGCGAGCCGAAGGTGACCCTACGCGGCGACGACAACCTGCTCCCGCTGATCCGGGTCGATTCGACTCCCGGTCAGCTCGTAGTCAGCCAAGAAAAGACCTTCAAGCCAGCCATCAACCTCACGACGGACATCGCCGGCCCGCCGGACCTCACGGAGCTCATCGTCGACATCACGGCGCGCCTCACGGTCGAGGGTCTCAAGGCAGGCAAGCTGACCGTCAAGACCTCCGGTGTCGGGAAGCTCACGGCATCGGGCTCCGCCGACGAAATCGTCATCGAGGCGGCGATGGCTTCGCAGATCGATCTGACGCACCTCGCCGTACGCAAGGCCAAGGTCACCGCCATCAAGGCGGCACAGGTTCGGCTTGGCTACGTCGAGGAGCTCGATGTCGAGACCCGGGCCGCGGCCCGGGTCTCGTACATGGGTGATCCGAAGATCACGCGTAGTGTTGGGCGCCCACCCATCAAACAAAACTAGGCGAGCGCCCGGGCGACCTCAGCTGTCGTCGCTGATACCGCCGATCGCCGCCAGGCACGCGTTGGCGTTCTTCGTGCAGTAGGGCGTCAGACAAGCGCTGAACTTGTCGTTCTCCGACTTGCAGGCGTTCGCGTCCGCCTTGCAGGCGTCCTGGTCCGAACCGCAGCTCATCAGATCGTCCCACTCGTCGCCGCAATCTGCGTCATCCGCGAGCTTGTCCATGTCGTCGCAGAACTTGTCGCAGTCGACCTTGGTCGTGACGCCGGGGCAGTCGTTGCTGTCCTCACAGGCCGACTTGCAGTCGTTGCCGCATGCCGTGATCGCGAAAGCCAGGAATGGAACGAGGAACAGTTTGTTGAAGTTCATTGGGTTTCTCCGATGGTTTTTTGGGTGACTCGGAAGCCTCGCAGGTGGGACGGGCCCGAGTTCGCCGAGCCCACCGGGTCGGCGCTGATCGAAACCCTCTTGAACCTTCAAGAACAAGAAACCTGCAAAGCGTAAGAATTACTCGACCGACTTACGGACAGTCTAGATTTTTTCATCCCCTCCTCGAGAAAGGCAAGATCATGACACCCAGTGTGGTCGACGATTCACACTGCGAGCGCGGCCTACATCCTCCGCGCTTGCCGTGAGAGCGAACGAACCAACCGGCTGACTGGTATGATCGCGCCGGCGCCATGCCGGGCACCGAGACCGCGCTCTTTACGGCGATCTGCCTCGTCGGACTGTTTGCCACCTGGCGTTTTACGGAGGGGCCACTCCGCGCATTCACTCTTGGCGCAATGGCCATCACGTTCGTCGTGGGGCTCGCTCGCTCGTCGCGTGGGGACTTAGCGAAGCAATCGGACACGATCGGTCTGCGTCCCGCGGATTCCGGTGCGACCGGATCCGGAGCTTGTCGTTCCTGCCATCCTTCCGAGCACGCGAGCTGGCATCGGAGCTTCCATCGCACGATGACCCAGGTCGCGTCGCCGAGCGCGGTACACGGGCCTTGGGACGGAGTGCGAGTCGAGGCCGACGGGCGCAGCATCGAGCTCTCGCGGCGCGGCAACGAGCTCTGGATCCGGCTTCCCGACCCGGATCTCGTCGCCCGAGCGGTCCACGCGGGCGTTCCCGAGCCGGCACGCTCCGCGCCGCTCGTCTCGCGCCGCGTGCTCCTCACGACCGGCTCACATCACCACCAGGCGTACTGGGTGAAGGGGGAGCGTGGCAACGAGCTTCGGCTCGCGCCCATCACCTATCTCATCGCGGAAGGGCGCTACGTCTCGCGCCACGACGCGTTCCTCCAGCCGCCCGACGCACCCGCGCACGCGACGCGCTGGAACTCGAACTGCATCCAATGCCACGCGACACGGGGCGAGCCGCGACTCGACGAGCGGGCCGACGTCTTCGCGACGAGCGCCACCGAGCTCGGTATCGCGTGCGAGGCGTGCCATGGCCCCGGGGGCGCGCACATCGCAAAGCAGCAGAACCCCGTCACGCGTTTCGCGACCCACCTCACGGGCTCGCCCGACTCGACGATCGTGAATCCGAAGCGGCTCTCGAGCGCGCGCGCCTCCGAAGTGTGCGGTCAATGCCACGCGTACTTCGTGCCACGCGACGAGACGGCGTTCTGGACACGCGGCTACGACTACCGGCCCGGTGACGCGCTCGACCGCTCTCGCGCGCTGCTCGAGCCGAATTCGGCCGCGACGGGCCTCGTCGAGGCAGCGGCCGAGAGCCTCTTCTGGGGTGACGGGACGATTCGCGTCGGCGGACGCGAGCTGAACGCGCTCCGCGCCTCGGCGTGCTTCGCGCGCGGGTCGGGCGAGCGCCAGCTCTCGTGCCTCGGGTGCCATTCGCTCCACGACAGCGAGCCGAACGATCAGCTCCGGCACGGGGACTCCGTCGACGCCGCCTGCGTCCGCTGCCACGGCCGCGAAGCCTCGGCCGGTAGCGCACACACTCACCACGCGCCCGGCTCGCCTGGCGTGTCGTGCGTGAGCTGCCACATGCCCTTCACGTCCTACGCGCTCTTCACCGCCATTCGCTCGCACCGCATCGACAGCCCGAGCGCACTCGGCACGGCCCAAACGGGGCGCCCCAACGCCTGCAATCTCTGCCACCTGGATCGTACGCTCGGCTGGACGGCGGCGGCGCTAAGCACCTGGTACGGAACGAAGCCAAGCGCGCCCCCGAGCGACGCGGCGCGCGCCGCGCTCGACAGCGGCACCGCGCGCGCCGTGGAAGAGCTCCTTTCCGGCGACGCCGCGGCGCGCGCGGTCGTCGCGGCCGCCTTCGGGCGCAGCGAAGCGCTCCGCGCCTCGGGAAGCGACTGGGAGGCGCGCGTGCTCGCCGAGCTCCTCGACGATCCGTACGCCGCCGTGCGACACGTTGCGCTCGACTCGCTGCGCGCGCTGCCGGGCTACGGCGACTTTCGCGCCGACTTCGTGGCGCCGCCGGAGGAGCGGCGTCGAGCGCGCACGGCAGCGCTCGAGCGCTACGCGACGCTTGCCGTATCACGGCGTGACTCCGCGCTGCCCCTCGACAGCCGGGGGCAGCGCGACGAAGCTCGCATCGCGGCGCTGCTCGCCGCACGCGATCAGCACCCGACGACGATCTCGGAATGATCCCCCCTCGCGCCCCCCGCCTCGAGCTGCTCGGTTTCCGACACGTGCGCTTCGGGTACTTCGCGCTGCTCGTGTTCCTGACGCTCGGTCTCGGGCTCGAGGCGCTGCACGGCTTCAAGGTGGGGCTCTACCTCGACGTGGCGAACGAGCCCCGCCGTCTCGCGTTCCGTCTCGCCCATGCACACGGCGCGCTGCTCGGGCTGCTCAACGTCGTGTTCGGCCTGACGCTCGTTTCGCGCTTCGCCCCCGCGACCTCCACGGCAGAGAAGGCCTCGAGGCTGCTCGGCGTGGCGACGGTGGCGCTGCCGGGCGGATTCTTCCTCGGTGGCTTCTTCGTGCACGGCGGGGACCCGGGGCTCGGGGTGCTGCTCGTGCCGCTCGGCGCGCTGACGCTGCTCGGCGCCGTGCTGCTCTCGGCACGCGGCGCTCGTGACCCCGCAGCGCTCACCGAGCTCCGGGAGATTCGCTACGACTCACCCGACTACGACGCGAGCGTCGTGCTGCGCTGTCGGGTGCTCCGCACTCCGCTCGGCTTGCACCCCGGCCCCGAGGAGCGCCCCGCCGAGGCGACGCTGCGCCACTTGGGCGCGTTCGAGGACGGCGTCCTCGTCGCGTGCCTGATGCTCCAGGATCTCGGGGAGGGTCGCGTGAAGATGCGTCAGGTCGCCGTCGACTTTCACCGACAGCGGAGCGGCCTCGGCACGCGCCTCGTGCGCTACTCCGAGACGGTCGCGAAGGCGGCCGGCCAGCGCGAGATGGTGCTCGCCGCCCGCGAGAAGGCGATCCCCTTCTACGAGCGGCTCGGCTACGCGGTGCGCGGGGAGCCCTTCGTCGAGGTCACGCTCCCGCATCGCGAGATGTGGCGCACTCTCGCGGCCTAGCGGCAAACCTTGCGTCCTTGGCAGGAGGGGGAGACGGCGGCAGAGTAGCGGCATGGGCGCGCTCGGCCGCACCGTTCTCATCTTTGGCGCCATTTTGGTGCTGCTCGGCCTCGTGCTGATCGTGGGGGATAAGCTCGGCCTCGGTCGCCTGCCGGGCGACATCGTCATCGAGAAAAAAGGCTTTCGTTTCGTGGCGCCGATCGCGACTTCGATCCTTCTGAGCCTCGTGCTCACACTGCTCGCGAACCTGTTCTTCCGCCGCTGACGGCGTGTGAGCCGGCGGGCCGAACGGGAGCGACGAAACGGCGCCTAACGCGCCGCGTTCACGGGCAAATGCGGGGTCGGGCTGACGAGCTCCTGACAGAACCGTGACCACGGTTGCGACGGTCGGGTGCCATGGTGAGAGCGTGAGTTTTCTCAACATTTCCTTTGAGCCCCCTGCTCGCCCGCGCGTCGCCACCAAGCTCTCCGAGTACCAGTGGTTCGGGGCGATCCCGTTCATCGCGGTGCACCTCCTGCCGCTGCTCGCCTTCTGGACGGGCACGCACTGGCAAGACTGGGTTTGCTGCGTGGTGCTCTATTGGGCGCGGATGTTCGGAGTGACGGGCGTCTATCACCGGTACTTCTCGCACCGGACTTACAAGACGAGCCGCGTCTTCCAGTTCCTCCTCGCGTTCCTCGCCATGTCGAGCTCACAGAAGGGCGTCCTCTGGTGGGCCTCGAACCACCGCACGCACCACAAGCTCTCCGACAAGGACGGCGACCCGCACGATTCGCGCCGCGGCTTCTGGTACTCGCACGTGGGCTGGCTCTACGACTACCGGGAGGCAACCGACTACAGCAAGGTCAAGGACCTCGCGCGCTATCCCGAGCTCGTATTCCTGAATGAGTACTGGGTGATCCCGCCGCTCGCGCTCGGTGTCGGCGTCTGGCTGCTGCTCGGTTGGTCCGGTCTCTTGATCGGCTTCTTCCTGAGCACCGCGATCCTCTGGCACGGCACGTTCACGATCAACTCGCTCTCGCACATGCTCGGAACGCAGCGCTACGAGGCGGGCGACGACAGCACCAACAACTGGGTGCTCGCCATCGTCACGATGGGCGAAGGCTGGCACAACAACCACCACCACTTCATGGGCTCGACGCGCCAGGGCTTCTACTGGTGGGAGATCGACGTGAGCTACTACATCCTCCGCGCGTTCCAGGCGCTCGGCCTGGTCTGGGACATCAAGGAGCCGCCGGCTCGCGTGTACGACCCGGCGCATCAGCTGCCGCGCCCGCACCGTTCGCCTTCGGCCATCGTCGCGCCGCCTCCCGGCGCGGTCGACCTGACGCCCGGCGAGTAGCCGCTCCCCGGGGGGGGGCGGCGTTGCCATGGCGCGGGGGCGCACTAGGATCCCTGGCTACCGTGGCGCGCGATGACTCGATTCCGACCGGACGACTCGGACGCGTGGTGCGTCTGGCCGGGGTCGGTGCGCGCGCGGGCGCCGGGCTCCTCTTGTCGAAGAGCGGCGCCGGAGCCGCGGACTACGCGGCCGAGGTGCTCGGCACGCTGCGTGGCCTGGCCGCCAAAGTCGGCCAGACCCTGAGCTACGTCGACGGAATCATTCCGGAAGCGCAGCGCGAAAGCTACGAGCGCGCGCTCGGCAAGCTCCGCGACGCAGCGCCACGCTCGGCGCCCGAAGCGGTCCGCCGCGTGATCGAGGAGGAGCTCGGCGCGCCGCTCGAGCGCCTGTTCGCGAGCTTCGACGAGCGCCCTTTCGCGAGCGCCTCGATCGGGCAGGTGCATCGCGCCACGCTCGAGGACGGTCGCGCCGTCGCGGTGAAGGTGCAGCACCCCGGCATCGAGAGCGCGGTGGAGAGCGATCTCGAGAACGCGAGCGTGATGGAGGGGCTCGTGACGACGCTCGGCCCCAAGGGCGTCAACGCCAAGGCCGCCTACGACGAGGTCGCTGCGCGCTTTCGCGAGGAGCTCGACTACGAGCTCGAGGCCGAGCGCCAAGGCCAGTTCTCGCGCCTGCACGCCGGGGATCCGACGATTCGCATCCCGGAGGTGATCGCCCAGCGCTCGAGCCG
>Ga0173480_10000998_pt1 | contig 10228 bp, 10 predicted proteins | sample NitcycUS209509C1_FD_122622 | JGI IMG/M metagenome (GOLD analysis project Ga0173480, IMG submission 122622) | Soil microbial communities from Arlington Agricultural Research Station in Wisconsin, USA - Nitrogen cycling UWRJ-S209-509C-1 (version... | ecosystem: Environmental > Terrestrial > Soil... | reverse complement strand
GGGCCGTGAACCGACCGAACCTGATGGTGAAGATCCCCGCCACCGCGGCGGGCATCCCGGCCATCACCGCCACCATCGCCGCCGGCATCAACGTCAACGTGACGCTCATCTTTTCGATCGAGCGCTATCGCGAGGTGATGCAGGCGTACCTCGACGGCTTGACCCGCCGCCTCGAGAGCGGGCTCGCCGTCGATCGCATCGCTTCGGTCGCGAGCTTCTTCGTGAGCCGCGTCGACACGAAGACGGACAAGTACCTCGAGGAGATCGGCACCGACCAGGCGCTCGCGGCCCGCGGCCGCGCGGCGATCGCCAACGCAAAGATGGCATACGAGGCGTTCACCGAGATCTTCGGCGGCGACGAGTTCGCCGATCTCCGCGCGGCGGGTGCCCGCGTCCAGCGCTGCCTGTGGGCGAGCACGAGCACGAAGAACCCCGCATACCGAGACGTGCTCTACGTCGAGGACCTCATCGGTCCCGAGACAGTCGACACCATGCCGATCGAGACCATCACCGCATTCCTCGACCACGGCACCATCGAGCGCACGCTCGACCGCGATTTGGACGGAGCGCGCCAGGCGATCCGCGAGGTCGAGGCGCAGGGAATCACGATGGAACGCGTGACCGGCGAGCTCATCGACGAGGGCGTGGCGAGCTTCGCGAAGAGCTTCGACGAGCTGATCGAGACGATCGAGTCGAAGCGGAAGGAGCTGGCCCCCGCATGAGGGCCCCGACATGAGCGCCCTCGACGGCGCCATCGCGGCCCGCCTCAAGGCGTGGACGGACGATCGGGTCGCTGAGCGGCTCTGGGCCAAGGACGGGTCGTTGTGGGCGGCCTCCGGCAAGGCGCCCGAGGAGGTCGCGGCATGGCTCGGGTGGCTCGACCTTCCCGATGCGATGTCGGCACGCATTCCCGAGCTCCAGCACCTGGCCCGCGACATCCGCGAGGACGGGTACCGTCGCGCGGCCGTGCTCGGCATGGGCGGCTCGAGCCTGGCACCGGAGCTGTTCAGCCGCGTGTTCGCTTGGGCCGGCGGACCGGGCGGCATCGGGGCGGCATCGGCCGACGGCCTCGAGCTCCGCATCCTCGACTCGACCCATCCGGACGTCGTCCGCGGGTTCCGCTCGTGGGCGCAGGAGCAGCGCACGCTGTTCATCGTCTCCTCGAAGTCGGGCTCGACCACTGAGCCGAACGCCTACCAGGCGGCGATGTCCGAGATCGCGCCCGCGCTCGACTTCATTGCGATCACCGACCCGGGCACGTCCCTCGCCGAGCTGGCCCGGGCCCAGGAGTTCCGAGCCATCGTCGAGGCGCCACCGGACGTCGGCGGACGGTACTCCGCGCTGACCGTCTTCGGGCTCGTGCCGGCGACGCTCAACGGCGTCGATCTCGACGGGTTGTTGGAACGGGCACGGGACATGGCCGATGCGTGCCGAGCCATCGATGCGGCAACCAACCCGGGGCTCAGCCTCGGGGCCGCGATCGGTGAGGCGGCCCTCGCCGGGCGCGACAAGCTCACGATCCTGACATCACCGCGACTCGCCGCCTTCGGCGACTGGGTCGAACAGCTGGTCGCCGAGAGCACGGGGAAGGCCGGCAAGGGGATCATCCCGGTCGTCGGCGAGCCGATCACCGCGGCCGAGGAGTACGGCGACGACCGCTACTTCGTCTTCCTCACACTCGCCGGGGAGTCGCGTGACGAGCTCGGCGGCCTGGCCGGTGACCTCATGGCCCTCGGACACGCGGGGCGCCACATCGAGCTTGCCGATCCTCTCGACGTCGGCGCCGAGTTCGTGCGCTGGGAAGTCGCCACGGCCGCGGCCGGCATCGTGCTCGGGATCGATCCGTTCGACCAGCCCAACGTCCAGGAGTCGAAGGACGCGACGAAGGAGCTGCTCGAGGCGTACCGGTCGCGCGGCGCCCTGCCGCAGCCGATGCCGGTCGTCAGCGAGCCTGGACTGTCGGTGAGCGCCGATCCCGAGCCGCTGGGCGACGTCCCGGTCACGGTCGACGGCGCCGTGGCGCGCCTCCTTGAGCTCACTGAGGCCGGTCGCGATTACTTCGCGATCCTCGCCTACCTTCCCCCGGACGACGCGGTGGCGGAGCGCCTCGAGAGCATGCGCGAGCGGATCCGCGCAGCGACCGGCGCCGCGACGACGCTCGGCTTCGGCCCGCGCTTCCTCCACTCGACGGGCCAGCTCCACAAGGGCGGCCCGGACACAGGGGTCTTCCTCCAGGTCACCGTCGACCCCTCGAAGGACCTGCCTATTCCCGGTTGGGAAGAGTCCTTCGGGACGCTCATTGCCGCCCAGGCCCTGGGCGACCTCGCCTCGCTCCAGAAGCGAGGGCGGCGGGCGGTCCGTCTCCACCTCGGCGATCTTGATGCCGGGCTGGGGCGGCTGGAATCGATGATCGGGGCGGCGACCGGCGAGCCGGCGCGAGCATGAGCTGACACCGGCAACGAATCTCAGAGCAAGGAGCGCGCGAGCAGATGCAGGTGGCGATCGCCGGGCTGGGGCGCATGGGGGCCGGCATGGCACGACGAGCGGCACGGGGCGGTCACGAGGTGATCGCCTGGAACCGCACCGAGTCCGTGGCGACCGAGGTTGCCGCCGAGCCGGAGAACGAGGGCCGGATCCACGTCGCGGAGCCGATCGACCGGATCATCGAGATGGTGGCGTCGCCGCGCCACGTCGTCATCAGCGTGCCATCGGGCGACGCGACCGATGCGATGATCACGCAGCTTGCGTCGATCCTTGAACCCGGCGATGTCGTCGTCGATGCCGGCAACAGCCGCTTCCACGACTCGAAGCGACACGCCGCCGAACTGGCGGAGAAGGGCCTCGAGTGGCTCGACATGGGCGTCTCGGGTGGGATCTGGGGGCTGGAGATCGGCTTTTGCGCGATGCTCGGCGGCCGGCGAGAGGTGTTCGAGCGCTTCGAGCCGGTCGTTCGCACCCTGGCCCCTGAGGGCGGATACCTGTACTGCGGCGAGGCCGGCGCCGGTCACTACACGAAGATGGTTCACAACGGGATCGAGTACGGGATCATGCAGGCCTACGGCGAGGGATTCGACATCCTCCACGCCAGCGAGTACGGGCTCGACCTGGCGGCCATCGCCAAGATGTGGAACCACGGGTCGGTGATTCGCTCCTGGCTGCTCGAGCTCGCGGCAAGCGCGTTCGAAAGGGAGGGAAATGACCTCGAGCACATCAGTGGCTGGGTCGCCGATTCGGGCGAGGGCCGCTGGACCGTGGCCGAGGCGATCGACCACGACGTCCCGGCGCCGGTCATCACCCTCAGTCTGATCGAGCGCTTCCGCAGCCGTCGCTCGCCGGACTCCTACACCGATCGCGTCCTTGCCGCTCTCCGAAATGAGTTCGGCGGCCACGCGATCAAGGCACGCGAGTAGCACCGATGGCCACGCGCACGGTCGAGGCCGATCCCCGGTCCGAACGGAGCCAGGAGCCGCATCCCGCGACGACGCCGGCGCCACAGCCCAATCCCCTTCGCGAGGGTCTGCGCCTCGAGCGGATGGCGGAGCCGTGCACGATGGTCATCTGCGGCGCGACCGGCGACCTCACGGAGCGCAAGCTTGGCCCGGCCCTGTACAACACGCTTCTCGGTGGGTTCCTGCCGCCCGAATTCACCGTCGTGGGGTTTGCCCGGCGCGACCTCAGCGACGACGACTTCCGCCAGCACCTGCTCGACGGGATCAACAAGTACAGCCGCAATCGCCCCGCGAAGCCGGCGATCTGGGAATCGTTCGCACGCGGCGTCGAGTACCACCGCGGCGACTTCGACGACCCGGTCGCGTTCGTGGAGCTCGCGAAACGCCTGGATCGCATCGACCGCGACCGAGGGACGGCTGGAAATCGGCTCTTCTACCTCGCGGTCCCGCCCATCCTGTACCCGGAGATCGTCAACCACCTCGACCGCGCCGGCCTGGCGGCGAGCGGCGAGCACCGCGGTACGGGAGCGAAGCGCGGATGGACACGCGTCATCGTTGAGAAGCCATTCGGTTACGACCTCGAGAGCGCGCGAGCCCTCAACCACGAGATCGCCGCGGTCTTCGACGAACGGCAGGTCTACCGGATCGACCACTACCTCGGGAAGGAGACCGTCCAGAACCTCGCCGTCTTCCGATTCGGAAACGGCCTCTTCGAGCCGATCTGGAACCGGCGCTACATCGACTCGGTGCAGATCACCGTCGCGGAGACGGTCGGCGTCGAGGGGCGCGGAGAGTTCTACGACCAGACCGGGGCGCTGCGCGACATCATCCAGAACCACGGGCTGCAGCTGATGGCGATGTTCGCGATGGAGCCACCGGTGGAGTTCGGGGCGGACGACCTGCGCGACGAGAAGCTCAAGGTGCTGCGGGCCGTGAAGGCGATGGCGCCCGAGGACGTGGCGGCCAACACCGTCCGCGGCCAGTACGTCTCCGGCTGGGTCGAGGGGAAGCGCGTTCCCTCGTATCGCGACGAGCCCGAGGTCGCTCCGGACTCGGAGACGGAGACCTACGCGGCGCTCAAGCTTGCGATCGAGTCATGGCGCTGGGCGGGGGTCCCGTTCTACATCCGATCCGGCAAGGCCCTCCCGAGCCGGGTAACGGAGATCGCCGTTCAGTTCCGTCGCGCGCCGCTGGCTCTCTTCGCGCGAGCTGGGGTCCCGCAGATCGACCCGAACGTCCTCGCCATCCGCGTTCAGCCGGACGAGGGCATTCTTCTTCGCTTCGGCGCCAAGGTGCCCGGGCAGGGCCTTCAGATCCGCAACGTGAACATGGACTTCCGGTATGGCTCGTCCTTCGCGGTCGACTCGCCGGATGCCTACGAGACGCTGCTCCTCGACGCGATGGTCGGCGACGCGAGCCTCTTCACGCGGAGCGACGAAGTCGAGCGGGCGTGGTCCATCCTCGATCCGATCCTGAAGGCATGGGCGTCCGGGCAGGGCGGTGCCCTCCACTTCTACGGCGCTGGGAGCTGGGGGCCGCCCGCGGCCGATGAGCTGCTCGGTCGGGACGACCGAGCGTGGCGCGCGCCATGACGAACGAGGGCGGCGGCCGGACCGCGGTCGAGGAACAGGCAGTCCATCGGCGGCTCATGCGCTTCGGCGAGCACGAGAGCCTCGCCACACCGATGTGGGAGGAGCGCAACACGAGCGTCGAGACCATCGCGACCTACCTCACGTCGCTCTGGGACTCGGGCGCAAGCAGCGAGGATGGCGAGCCGCAGGTCCGCGAGAAGGGGCTCCCGCATGCGCGCGCATCGGTCCTCAACCTCATCATCGTGGTCGTCGACGACGACGCGGCAGGGCGCGTCGTTCACACGCTCATGGGCCTGGGCGTCCGGCATCCGTCGCGGGCGATCGTCATCGTCCCGCAGCCGGGCCACGGGGATGAGCCGATGGACGCACGGATCAGCACCCATTGCCACGACGTCAGCAACGGCAACGGAGAACGGGTGTGCTACGAAGAGGTCGTCCTCACCGTGCGTGGCGAGGCCGCGGGGCACCTCTCCGGCATCGTCGCGCCTCTCCTCATCCACGACCTGCCGACCCACGTCTGGTGGCCCGGCGATCCGCCCTTCCATGACTCGACGTTCGAGCAGGTGATCGAGATGGGGGATCGCGTCCTCTTCGACTCGGCGGACTTCGGCAATCTCCACGTCGGGCTGCGTCGCGTCGCGACCCTGCGCCGCCGCAGCGGCCTCGGCGACCTGAGCTGGGAGCGCCTCTCGTGGTGGCAGGAGCTGACCGCGCAGTTCTTCGACGCACCCCGATTCCGTCGCTACCTCCCGAACCTCAGCCGCCTCCAGATCCGATACGCCACGGCGCCCTCCTCGTCCTCGGACCATGTGGATGACGCCGAGGACGTCGCGCCCGGCGTGAAGTCGCCCATGGCCCAGGCAGTCCTGTACGCCGGCTGGATCGCGACGCGCCTCGGGTGGCGCCGGCACAAGACGATCGACGCGCTCAACGACGGCGCGTTCCGCCTGCGACTCGAGGGCCGGCACGAGATGGTCGACCTCGATCTCCGCCCGGAGGTGACCGACGCGGCCCGTCCCGGCGAGCTCCTGTCGGTTCGCCTCCGGTCGCTCGGCGAGACCGGTGCCGCCGAATTCATCATCGACCGGGATGGTGACGACGCGATGGTGGCCACGAATGCGGACGGGATGACCGCGCTTCTCCGCCGCGTTCCGATGGATGCGCCGCGCGAGGCGGAGCTGCTGAGCTCCCAGCTGACGATGGACGTGGTCGACCCGGTGTACGAGGACGCTCTCCGTGCTGCCGGCATTCTCCTGGGATGCGCCCGCGAGCCAGCCGCATGACGCGGTTCACCGTCGAATCCGACGTCGACGCCGTCTCGCACAGAACTGCCGACCGGTTCGTGGAGGCCGCGCGCGACGCCATCGCCGAGCGCGGCATCTTCAGGGTGGCCCTCTCCGGCGGGGGAACGCCGAAGGAGGTCTATCCGCTGCTCATCGAGCCGGCGCGGCGCGGCGCCGTGGACTGGGGCGCGGTCGAGTTCTTCTGGGGCGATGAGCGGGCCGTGCCTCCCGACCATCCAGAGTCGAACTTCGGCGTCGCGTACGGGATGCTCATCTCTCAGCTGCCGGGCGTGCGGCAGGATCGGATCCACCGCATGCCGGCCGAGGCGAGCGATCTGGAGGCGGCTGCCCTCTCGTACGAGTCGGAGCTGCGCCTCGCATTCGCTGCATCCGGGTCCACGCCGCCGGCATTCGACCTCGTCTGGCTCGGCATGGGCCCGGACGGACACACCGCCAGCCTGTTCCCCGAGGGCGACGCAGTGAACGAGACCGAGCGCTGGGTCGTCCCGGCCTGGGCGCCGTCGCTCGAGGCATGGCGCCTCTCGCTGACCCTGCCGGTCCTCAACGCCGGCCGGCGCGTGATCTTCGCGGTCACCGGCGCCGACAAGGCCGATGCCCTCGGGCGAGTTCGCGCTGGGGACCACGACCTTCCCGCGGCGAGGGTGACCGGAGACGAGGTCGAGTGGATCGTCGATGCGGCCGCGGCGGGCGAGGCCGGCTGACCGATGCCGGCCCTGGCCTGGCTCGTCATCGCCGTTGTCGCCGGCGCCGGCGCATGGGTCGTCGGCTGGCCGGCGTGGCGCCAGTACCGTGCCCGCGAGGTGAGCGAGTCGAACTCTGAGCGCTACCTTGCCTGGCGCGGGAGGGCGCCGGCTGGCGACCGGCCGAAAGAGGGGATGACCGGTGAGGAGCGGCGGCGCATCTACGCCGGAGTGGCGTTGGCGATCGTTGCCGTCGTGGCGGTCATCGCGTTCTTCGGCGCCAGCTGACGCACCGGTGCGAGTCGAGCTCCTCTACGCGGACGGCGATCCTGCGGCGATGCCGGCGCGGCAGAACCTCGTGGAGGTCCTCACGGAGGATGCCTTCGAGACGGCGATCCAGATGATCGCGGTGGGGACCTCCGAGGATGCCGCGCTGCTCGACATGCGCGGGTCGCCGACGATTCGAATCGACGGCGCCGACATCGACCCGGGCTCCGCGGGGCCGCTCGGCCTCGAACCGCGCGCCTACGGGGAGGACGGGTCGGTGCCCTCGAAGGCTTGCATCCGTCGCGCCGTGGAGCGCGCCCGAGGCTGGAGCCACGGCATTCGCGAGTGAGGCATGCCCGGCCCGGCGGTCCGACCTGTGCCGATCGTCGCTCGGCGCTAGACTGGCGCGCAACAGCCCATGTCCGCCAATAAACGGCCGAGCACCTCGAGCCTCCGCCGATACCTGACGTCCCGCCCCTACATCGCCGTCGCCGACATCAGACGCCGGTTCGGGCTTGATCCCGACGCCATGAGCGTGGTCGTCCGCAACGGGACGACTGCCTACATCGGGCTGCCGGAGCGCGAGGCGACGAAGCTCCAGGACCTCTGGCAGCGGGACGAGGTCGGCGTGGAGCTCTCGGTCGAGGTGAGGGCCCCTGTCGTGGTCGGGATCTTCCCGATGCGCATCGCGCGATTCGTCATCGACCACGCCAACGGCACGAACGGCAACGGCTATCACGCCCATTCCGAGGCCGTCCATCCCGCGGAGCCGCACGAGGTCGAGCCCGCCGACGTCACCGGAGCGTGAGAGCCGGCGCCGTCATCGGCGACCTCATCTTCTTCAGCCGCATCGCCGCCGCGGCCGAGGCCGCAGGCAGCGAGCTTGTCCGCGTCGACGCCCCGGCGCAGCTGCCCGCGGAGCTCGACCTCGTCCTCGTTGACTGGTCGGCGCGACGATCCGATTGGGTGGATACGCTGCGGTCACGGCGCGCCCGCCGGGTCGTGCTGTTCGGTTCGCACACCGATCTCTCGGCGCACGCCGACGCGCGCTCGGCCGGTCTGGGCCCGATGTGGGCGCGGTCCAGGTTGATCGCTCACCTCCCGACGCTGATGGCGGACGATCCTGATTCGAACCACTGAAGGGTTCCGCTCCCCCTTAGTACTGAAGTACTATGACCCCCTTCCAACCTGCCGGGGGTTTGTCCCACATTGCCAGTGCTCCCGAGCGCATGCGTCGAAGCGGACGGCGGACGACGACGTGTCGGTGTCGCCGCTGTGCTCCTCGTCATGCTGGCGACGCTGGGCATCGGACCCACAATGCCCGCGCGTGCCCGGATCACCACCGGACCGGGACCGCAGCCCCAAGCGATGGGGCTTCCGTCGGACTTCGTTGACGAGGCTGTCTTCGGCGGGCTGACCGAGCCCACCCAGGTGGAGTTCGCCTCGGACGGTCGCGTGTTCGTGGCCGAGAAGAGCGGGCTGATCAAGGTCTTCAGCAATCTTGCCGATACGACTCCATCGGTCTTTGCGGACCTCCGCACCAAGGTGCATAACTTCTGGGACCGCGGCCTGCTCGGCATGGAGCTGGACCCGAACTTCCCAGCCACCCCCAGGGTCTACGTGATCTACACCCACGACGCCGCGATCGGTGGCTCGGCCCCGCGGTGGGGGACGGCCGGCCAGACTGGGGACGGCTGCCCCACCCCGCCTGGTGCCACCGATGACGGTTGCGTCGTGTCTGGTCGCATCTCGGCGCTGACGGCATCTGGTGACGTCTCCACCGGTGAGCAGGTGCTCGTCGAGGACTGGTGCCAGCAGTACCCCAGCCATTCCATCGGCGACCTTGCCTTCGGCCCTGACGGTGCCCTTTACGCGAGCGGAGGCGACGGCGCCAGCTTCAACTATGTCGACTATGGGCAGGACGGAAGCCCGGTGAACCCGTGCGGGGATCCTCCCGGCGGCCCGGGAACGGTGCTGACCCCGCCAACCGCAGAGGGCGGGGCGCTTCGTGCGCAGGACCTCCGGACATCCGGCGACCCGGTCACGCTCGACGGGACCGTGATTCGCATCGATCCGGCGACGGGTGCCGGCCTCTCCGGCAACCCGCTCATCGGCAGCTCGGACGCGAACGCCCGCCGCGTCATCGCGCATGGACTGCGAAACCCGTTCCGCCTGGCATTCCGTCCCACGACCCAGGAGCTGTGGGTCGCGGACGTCGGTTGGAACACCTGGGAAGAAGTCAATCGAATCACCGACACCACCCCGAGCAGTGTCGTCAACTTCGGATGGCCGTGCTATGAGGGGGCTGGACGTCAGAGCGGATACGACGGAGCGAACCTTTCGATCTGCGAAACGCTGTATGGCGCATCCGGGGCGGTCCAGGGTCCCCACTTCACGTACCGCCACGACCTCGACCTCGCCCCTCCCGACGACTGTCCGCCGGCCGCCCCGCCCGCGCAGGTCAGCTCCTCCATCACCGGGCTCGCGTTCTACACCGGTACGGCCTTCCCCACGCAATATCGGGGCGCGATGTTCGGTTCCGACTACTCGCGCAACTGCATCTGGGTCATGTACCCCGACGCATCCGGCACGCCGGTCGCCTCGACGGTGCAGGCGTTCCAGGGCAGTGCCCAGTCCCCGGTGTCCCTCGAGATGGGACCGGAGGGAGCGCTCTACTACGTCGACATCTCCGGCGAGATTCGACGGCTACGCTACGTCGGCGCAAACCAGCCCCCGACGCCCGCCGCAACAGCGAGAGCGGCGGCGAGGATCAGCGCGTGGACGCGGGGGCTCGCGCCTGCCGCTCCGTCCGTTGTACGACCGAACCGGAAACTCTCGGAGCCTGTAGAAATGAACGAAGGCCGACGCCAAAATCGGGCTGATTTCAGATTTAGTTAGGCCACACCCAGTGTTTTGAACCAGCTCCGGGTATACCG
>Ga0173480_10000997_pt1 | contig 10231 bp, 8 predicted proteins | sample NitcycUS209509C1_FD_122622 | JGI IMG/M metagenome (GOLD analysis project Ga0173480, IMG submission 122622) | Soil microbial communities from Arlington Agricultural Research Station in Wisconsin, USA - Nitrogen cycling UWRJ-S209-509C-1 (version... | ecosystem: Environmental > Terrestrial > Soil >... | reverse complement strand
GATGTGTTTGCACCGGCCGATGCCACGCGACCGCTTCCGGTCCTGGTCTGGGTGCACGGCGGCGGTTACGTGGCCGGTTCGCGATCCGACCTTTCCAACTACCTGCAGATACTTGCCGCGCGCGGCTTTGTGACGGTGGCCATCGACTACTCGCTGGCACCGGGTGCACGCTTCCCCACGCCCGTGAAACAGACCAACCAGGCGCTCGCGTACTTGAGCGCCCATGCGGACGAGCTCCACATCGACAGCCGGCGATTCTTTCTTGCCGGTGATTCGGCCGGCGCCCAGATCGCCGCACAAACTGCGTTGGTCATCTCGGATTCGTCCTACGCGAAGAGTCTTGGTGTCGACCCGGGGATATCACGGTCGACGTTGCGCGGACTCGTCCTTTACTGCGGGCCCTACGATCCGACCTTCATGACGTCCGAGGGAATGCTGGCCGACTTCAAGCGTACGGTACTCCTGTCGTACATGGGCACGCGTGATCCGAACGATCCGCGGGTGGCGGCGATCGCGGTGACACCGCACCTGTCCTCCAGTTACCCGCCCGCTTTCATCTCCGTTGGCAACGCCGATCCGCTCGCGCCGCAATCCCGCGCCCTGGCCCGGACCCTGGCGGAGCTCGGCGTCCCGGTCGACACCCTGTTCTTCGCGAGCCATATTCCGCCGCTTCGCCACGGGTATCAGGCGTTGCTCACCACGGATGCCGCACGGCTCGCGCTCGAGCGCTCGGTGGCGTTTCTCACGGCAAACATGTGATAGACGGGCGTCGACAATCGTTTTCTGGACAACTCAAAAGCACTGGCACAATACTGGCGATGCCCCCGGGATATCCGAATGGGACGGCCGAAACGCGGGTTTTGTGGCGCCGCGACGCGGTTTTTCCCCCATTTGGAGGCGACGGGAGTCGCATAATTGCCCATGCGTCCGCAGACTCTGATAAGCGCGTTGTACGGTCAGACACGAGGCTATCGCCGCCTGTCGATCCGTCGCGAGGTTGCTAGAAATGAACAGCTCCCGCGCGCCATCCTCGCCGTTCGCTCCGACCGGCTGCTGCGCGAACATGTGCAGCGCTGCATCAGGCGGTTCCCGACATATGCCGAACGAGTGAAGGCGCATCGCGGATCACTTCCCCGCGAGGGCGAACCGCTGCGCCTGGCCGAGCTTCCCATCTGGACCCGGCTGGACCAGATCGAGTTTTTCGCCGCCCAGGAACGTCCGGAAGACTCTCACTACGTGCATGAGTCCGGCGGTTCGACGGGCATCGTGGTTCGTTTCCACATCACGCGCGAGAGCTACGAATGGCGGACCGCCATCATGGATCGCGTTTATGGCTGGGCGGGCGCGGAAGAGGGTTCCAAGAGCCTGCACATCTGGGGAACCACCAAAGCGGCAACCCGTGTACACGGATTCAAAGTGCTCGTGCACCGCGCACTGCAGAGGCGACGGTACTTCAACACGCTGCGCGAGTTCACTGACGAGGAGCGCGCCGCGTGTTGCGAAGCCATCAATCGCATGCGCCCGAACGCCATCGTCGGCTATACCGGAATGCTCGTCGACATCGCCCGCTATGCGCGCGAACACCAGGCCCTCGACTGGAAAGCTCCCACGCTCATCAGCACGGCGGAAACACTGCAGTGCGGACAGCGCGAGCTCCTGCAGTCACAGCTCGCGCACGAGGTCTTCGATTCCTACGGTTCGCGCGAATTCATGAACATCGCCAGCGAGTGCTCTCTGCACGCGGGATACCACATCAACGCCGACAATCTTCGCGTCGAGATCGTCGATCCCTACGGCAATCCGGTGGATGCGGGTGTGGAGGGACGTATCGTGGTGACCGATTTCCGCAACGCCGCCACTCCCTTTGTTCGTTATGAAGTGGGGGACATGGGAGTCATGGCGCCTCCCGGTGAGTCGTGCCGCTGCGGACGGCCGTTGCCGCTTCTGCGCCGTGTCGAGGGTCGCACACAGGACGTGATTTACACGCGTCGCGGCATGGTCAGCGCGCTCAACATCCAGGATGTGCTGGAACACTTTGATTGGATCGAAGGCTACCAGCTCATCCAGCCCGCGCGCGATCGACTCACCGTAAAACTGCTCTCGCCCTGCGAACTCACGGAAGAACGGCTGCTTCCTGTGCGCGCGCGGCTGCGCACGCAGCTCGGTGATCTCAGCGTGACCATCGAACGCGTGAGTGAGCTCACGCGCCGCCCCAATGGCAAGATCGAGATGGTCACGTCCTGCATCGAAGCCGCCTGATCTCTCTATCTTTTTGCTACTTCGAGAACACGGCGCTCAGCCGCGCCAGCGCAAGCGCCGCGAGCAGTAGTCCGACGTCGCGCAGAACGATGTCGTAGTATCCGGGGATCAGCAGCAGATTCACGATCACGAGCAAGAGCCACGCCGCCACGATCAGCGCACCGAAGCGCGGCTTGAGCAGAACGAGAATGCCCGCCACAATCTCCACCGGACCTGCGCAGCGCATGAAAAGCTGCGGATCGATCCGGCTCGCAATCAACGGACACACGAATTTCGGCCACTGGGTGAGAAGATTGAAGAACTTGTCGAGCCCCATGACGAGCGGCGCGACCACGAATCCAATGCGAAGCAGTCGGTAGGCGTCAAACGCGGGATTAGCTGCCGTCGCTGCGGCAGACGTCTTTCCGGCCATATCGGACCTCCGGTTAGGGCGCGGCCATGATACCCTTGGTGCCCAACGGAGGACAACGAAATGGTTACTGCCAACGAACACGGCGACGATCCGCGCTCGCTGCCCGTCCTGCGCGCGCTCATTGATGCCATCGATCACGACGTCCTGCAGCTACTTTCGCGCCGCAACGGCCTGGTGGCCGAAGTTGCGGCGTACAAGCGCCGCCACGGCGTCGCCATTCGCGACGCGCGGCGCGAACGCGAGATCATTGCCGACCGCCGCGAACGCTCCGCCACCCTGGGCCTCTCGCCCGAAGTGATCGAAAGCATTTTCCGTCTCGTCTTGTGGGCCAGCCGCGACCGGCAGGCGTCACTGCGGGCACAGGTACCCATGAACATCGAGCCGCGCACCGTCGCGATCATCGGCGGACGCGGCGGCATGGGCCGCTGCATGGCGAGCCTGTTCGCCGACCTCGGTCACGCTGTGATGATTTCCGACGTCGACACGCCGCTTACCGCCGAAGAAGCCGCGCGCACGGCGGATGTCGTGGTGATCAGTGTGCCCATCGATGTCACCGTGGATGTGATCAACAGAGTCGGACCACTGGTGCGCCCCGATGCGCTGCTGATGGATGTCACGTCGGTCAAGATCGCACCCATGCAAGCGATGCTCGAGTCCTCGCCTGCATCCGTCGCCGGGACGCACCCCATCTTTGGTCCTTCGGTTCACTCGCTGCAGGGCCAGCGCGTGGCCCTGGTGAACGGCCGCGGCGACGAATGGCTGCGCTGGCTCCGAACCATGCTCGAAGCCCGTGGTCTCACTGTCGTCGACACCGATGCGCCAACGCACGACCGCGTCATGTCCATCGTGCAGGTGCTCACCCACTACGCCACCGAAGTCATGGGATCCACGATGGCAGCGCTGGATGTACCCCTGGCGGAAACACTACGGTTCACCTCGCCTGTGTATCTCATGGAATTGTTCATGACCGCGCGCCACTTCGCGCAGTCGCCCGACCTGTACGCCTCGATTCAGATGTCCAATCCGGAAACCGGGCGCATCACCGGACAGTTCGTGGCCACCGCCGAGCGCCTGCGCGACAACGTCATGGCGCGCGACCACGCCGCCGTGCAACGCACCTTCCGCGACGTGCACGAATACTTCGGCGAGTTCACCGAGCGGGCGCTGGAGGAATCATCATTCATGATCGATCGGTTGGTGGAGCGGTCGTAGCAGAATTGCTGCGCGCCGTCAGCCCGTGGTGGGGCGCCTGATACCAAGCGCCTTCATGCGCGATTTGAACGTGGAGGGACTGATTCCGATCAGGCCGGCGGCGCCGCCTTCTCCGCCGACGCGCCACGCTGCTCGATCGAGCGCCGCGATCATGTTGATACGCTCGATCTGGCGGATGCGGTCTTCAACCATGATTTCCGCCGGCGCTGAGATTTCAGCGCCCGCCATAACCACCGCCGCCGCGTCAGGCAAGACGCGGTCAAACTGCAACGGCCCCTCCCCCGATGTGATGAGCGCGCGCTCGATCACGTTTCTCAATTCGCGCACGTTGCCGGGCCACGAGTAGCTCCTGAGGGCCACCGCGGCTGAAGACGAAAGCGGCTGCGCGCGCCGGCCCATCTGCCGGGACAGTTTCTCCACCAGCGTCTCCGCAATGATCACTACATCATCCGCGCGCTCACGCAAGGATGGAAGCCGGAGCGGAAACACGCTCAATCTGTAATAGAGGTCCTCGCGGAACGTTCCGTCCTTGACCGCGCGCTCCAGGTCCCGGTTGGTGGCGGCGATCACGCGTACGTCGACGCGGCGCGTCTTCGATCCGCCCACCGGCTCGAACTCGCCTTCCTGCAGCACGCGCAGGAGTTTTCCCTGCAGCTCGAGCGGCAACTCTCCGATTTCGTCGAGAAAGATGGTGCCGCCGTCAGCGAGCGCGAAGCGTCCGTCGCGGCGCTGCGTCGCGCCGGTGAAGGCGCCCTTCTCGTGGCCGAAGAACTCGCTCTCGATCAGTGTGGCGGGAATGGCGGCGCAGTTGACTTTGATCAGCGGACCGTTGTGGCGGCGGCTGCGCTTGTGGATTGCGCGCGCGAACAGCTCCTTGCCGGTTCCCGTTTCGCCCTGAATGAGGACGGTCGCGTCGGTCTGCGCGACCTGGGAGACTGCCTGCAGAGCGGCGCGCAGCGCGGGGCTGCGTCCTGCGATTTCGTCGAAGCCGTGATTCTCCTCGATTTCCGCGCGGAGGTACTCGGTCTGCGCGGAGAGATTCTCGATGCGAAGCTCGGCCTTCACCCGCTCCGTCACGTTGCGCAGGATCATGGTGAAGAACGGGCGGCCGTTCGCCTCGTAACACGACAGGGTCGCCTCGGCGAGAAACGGTTCCCCGCCCGGCGGCCTGGGTGTGAAGAGGCCCGGAATCCACGTGTGCCGATCACCGTCACGCCGCCGTTCCAGCACGTCGACGAACGTGGCTAGCTCCTTCGCCGCGTCCATGCCGACCAGGTGTTCCACGCGCTGTCCGTGCACGCGCGCCGCGTTGACCGCGAACAACTTCTCGGCCGCGGGATTCATCATGGTGACCGCCAGATCGCGATCCATCTCGACGATCGCGTCCATGGCACTGTCTATCAGGCGCGAAAGCTTCGACTCGCGTTCGCGAACATCTGACTCCAGGCGCAGGCGCAGCAGTTCCGCGGCCGCACGTGACGCGAAAATCTGGAAGAGTGGCACCAGACGGTTCTCGTCCGGCATGGGACGCGTGTCCACCACGGCGACGTGACCGAGGAGACGGTGACGATCGTCGAACATGGGCACGCCCAGGTAACTCACCGTCCCGGAGAAAAGAGGATTCGGCGGTGCGTCGGGATAGAGATCCACGACGCGGTCGGGAACGTGAACCATGCGACCCTCGTTGATGGCGGTCTCACACGGCGTGCCGGGCAGCACGTACACGTAGTCCTCGATCCACTTCCCGCCCATCCAGAACGCCAGCGCACGCAACTGCTCCGTGCCGGGGTCGTATTCCGTCACCCACGCACCGTGTGTGTCGAGCGCGCGCGAAAGATTCGTCACCAGCGCGCGATAGAAGTCGTTGCCCGTTTCGGACACCGTCCCTTCCACCACAGCGCGGAGCGCTGCGTCTTCGTCGATCCTTCGTCTTCCTGCCATGCGCTCAGTGTAGCACATATCGACGAATTTTCGTCGCACGTGGCGACGAGTTTTCGTCTGCGACGAGAATTCGTCGCTCGCCTCCGCTGGTTCGGATGAGCCAACTCAATATGAAACATACGGTTAGATGTCGAGGCCTGGGTGGTACGCGCGGTGCTTTATAGGAAGCCGTTGCCCGCCGACAGGCGGCCGTCAAAGAGAAAACCCGAAAAGGAGACCTATCATGTCAGTCACCACCAACCGGACGCCGCGCCAGCCGCGCAACGGCGTCGACACACCCACGCTCTTCGCCACCATCAACGCGGTCGCCGCGCAGCCGGAGCTTGCCAATTTCAAGTTCCGCGCCACCAACCGCTGGCAGCAGGGCACGCACAGCCGCACGCGCATCCAGTCGTTCTACGGTGCGGGCAGCGAGCACCTGCACGAGAAGGAGTTTGTCTACGACGCGGATCATCCGGCCGTGCTGGTCGCGCGCGACCAGGCGCCGACGCCCGTCGAATTCCTCCTCCACGCACTCGTGGGCTGCATCACCGCCGGCATCGGCAACATTGCCGCGGCGCGCGGTGTCACGCTCTACGAAGTCGAGTCCACCGTCGAAGGCGACATCGATCTGCGCGGGCTCCTCGGAATCTCGGACGAGGTGCGCAACGGCTACCAGGGCATCCGCGTGAACTTCCGCATCAAGGGCGATGCACCCGCCGAAGTGCTGGAGAAGATTGTCGAGCAGTCGCGCAATCGCTCCGCCGTGTACGACGTCCTCACCAACGGCGTGCCCGTCGCCGTCACGGTGAACGCCGCATGAATCGTTTCAATCAACCAACACAAAGGGAGAATCACGTGACACACCATCGACACACCAGGATCCGCGGATTGGACATTTTCTACCGGGAAGCCGGAAGCAAGGACGCGCCCGCCATTGTGTTGCTGCACGGATTTCCGTCGTCGTCCCACATGTTCCGGGAATTGATACCGCAGCTGGCGGAGCATTTTCACGTCATCGCGCCCGACATGGTTGGCTTCGGCTACAGCGCGCAGCCGTCACCCGCGGAATTCAAATACAGCTTCGATAACCTGGCCGGGATAACGGCAGAATTGCTGTTCGGGGATCTGAATCTCAAGCGCTTCAGCCTGTACATGCAGGACTACGGCGCTCCGGTCGGGTTTCGGATCGCCAGCGCGCACCCTGAGGTCATCGAAGCATTGATCGTCCAGAACGGGAACGCGTACGCGGAGGGCCTGAGCGCCGCGTGGGAATCGCTGCGCGAATTGTGGGCCCGGCGCACTCCGGAAACCGAGAACGCGGTTCGTGCGCTTCTTTCGCCAGAAACCACGAACTTCATCTACACGCACGGTGCGAAGGATGTGACGCGGATCAGTCCGGACGCGTACACGTTCGACCAGATGTTGCTCGACCGTCCGGGAAACCACGAGGTGCAGCTCGAGCTCTTTCACGATTACGGTGGCAACATGGCGCGCTATACCGTGTGGCAAAATTATTTCCGCAAGCACCAGCCGCCCATGCTGATCGTGTGGGGCAAGAACGATCCGTTCTTCACCGTGGAGGGTGCGAAGGCGTACCAGAGCGATCTACCTGACGCGGAGCTGCACCTTCTCGACACGGGTCACTTTGCTCTGGAAGAAGAGAGCAACGCGATTGCGAAACACGTGGTGCGGTTCGTGGCGGCGACAACGAAGAAACGAAAAGCACTGGTCTAGAGACACACGCGGTGCGCATCGAAAGAGGAATCGTCATGAAACGGACGGACACCATCGTCATCGGCGGCGGACAGGCGGGACTGGCCATGAGCCGATCGCTGGCCGGCCGCGGCATCGATCATGTCGTACTCGAGCGCGGTCGTGTGGGTGAGCGCTGGCGCAGCGAGCGTCGGAACTCGCTGCGCCTGCTGACCCCGCGCTGGCAGAGCCGCCTGCCAGGCTGGTCGTATCGCGGAGCGGATCCCGACGGCTTCATGACCATGCCCGAGTTGATCCGCTACCTCGAGGAGTACGCACGCTCGTTCTCGGCTCCCGTCGTCGAGGGCGTGACGGTGCGTTCGGTGAAACGCGACGAGACGGGATTTCGCGTCGACACCGATAGCGGACGGTGGCAGGCGCCGACGGTTGTGATCGCCACCGGTTATTGCGACCAACCGCGCGTACCGCGTATGGCCGAAAATCTCCCGTCGCGCGTCGCGCAGATGGTGCCGGCGCGCTACCAGAATCCGGAGTCACTTCCCGACGGTGGAGTGCTCATCGTGGGCGCATCGGCCACGGGGGTTCAACTGGCGTCAGAGATCGCGCGCTCCGGCCACCACGTCACGCTCGCCGCCGGTCAACACCTGAGGCTTCCCCGCCATTACCGTGGCCGCGACATCCTGGCGTGGTTCGACGCCATGGGCATATTCTCGCAGCGCGCTGATGCCGTCCAGGATATCGAGAGATCGCGTGCGCATCCGTCGATGCAACTGGTCGGAAGCGACGACCACCGCTCGGTCGACCTCGGGACACTCCAGGACGAAGGCGTGCGCGTGGTCGGCCGCATCGCCGCCATCGCCGGATGGACGTCATACCTCGGCGACGATCTGGCGGCCGTGGTCTCGCACAGCGAAAACAAAATGACCGAGCTCCTGGATCGCGTCGACCGCTTCATCGAGCAGACCGGTATCGGCGCGGAGTTCCCGCCGGAGGCACGTCCTCGTCCGGTGCACACCCCCGAATCACCCCTCAGTGTGCGCATGGCCCGCGAAGGAATCCGCACCGTGCTGTGGGCCACCGGGTACCGCCGCGAGTATCCCTGGCTGCATGTGCCCGTGCTCGACCAGCGTGGCGAGTTGATGCACGAGGGTGGCGTCACACCCGAGCCGGGCCTGTATGTGTTGGGATTGAATTTCATGCGACGTCGAAACTCGAATTTCCTCGACGGCGTGGGCGCGGACGCCGGCGAGCTCGCGGACCACATCGACTCGTATCTCTCGCACCGTCTTGTGCACGCAGCATGACCGCGAGGAGGAATGATCATGAGCGCCATTTCTGTTGAAGCACAATACGACACCGTCGTGGTTGGGGCGAGGGTGGCAGGTGCGAGCACGGCGATGCTGCTCGCGCGCGCGGGCCAGCGCGTCCTCGTGATCGAGAAAGGCGTGGCCGGCAGCGACACCACATCGACGCACGCGTTGATGCGCGCCGGCGTGATGCAGCTCGATCGCTGGGGTCTTCTCGATCGCGTGATCGCATCGGGCGCGCCCGCCATCCGGACTACGACGTTTCACTATGGCGAGGAGGCTGTTGAAATCCCGATCCAGGAGCGCTACGGCGTCGATGCGCTCTACGCGCCCCGGCGCACGGTGCTCGACCGCATCCTCGCGAACGCGGCAGTGGAGTCGGGGGCGTCGATCATCCACGGCGCAACCGTGGGGGGCGTTATGCGTTCGTCGGGTCGCGCGACCGGTGTGGAGTTTCGTGATGCGCGCGGTGACGTGCACAGGGTGGGGGCACGGATGGTAGTCGGCGCCGACGGCGCGCGCTCCATGGTCGCCCGCTCCGTGGATTCCCGCGTGGTGCGGGAAGGCCGCCACCGCTGTGCCGTCATCTACGGCTATTCGCGAGGCCTCGAATTGAATGGAACTCACTGGTATTACGGTCACGATGTGGCCGGCGGCGTCATACCGACCCACGACGGTCTGGCCTGCGTGTTCGTTGCCATGCGGCCGGAGCGCTACGAGTCCGCGCGCGGAGGAATCGATGCACTCTTCGCCCGCGTGCTCGAGGAAACGGACACACGTCTCGCGCGCGGGGTCGAGCGTGGTGAGCGGGTGGGAAAGCTGCACCCCTTTGCCGGACGAATCGGCTTCATCCGCGAGGCGTGGGGTCCAGGCTGGGCGCTGGTGGGTGACGCGGGTTGTTTCAAGGATCCGCTCACCGCGCACGGCATGACGGACGCGCTTCGCGATGCTGAGCTCCTGGCCCATGCCGTGCTCACGGGAACCGACGAGGCATTCGCGCGCTATGGGGCCGGCCGGGATGCATTCGCGGATGAATTCCTCGAGCTTTCCGACGAGGTGGGCTCGTTCAACTGGGATTTCGGAAGAGTCAAGACGCTGCACCACCGCCTGAGCAAGCTCATGTCGCGCGAGTGCGATCTCGTCCATGCGTTCGGTCCAATTCCGGCGGGCGCTTTGCAATAGTGCGCGCACATCGCACCGAGCTTGGTCGAGCGGTCATAACGGGAGAGTGGATCGCCACGCGCAGCGATCCACCTTCCCGTCGAATCACCCAATCCCCTTTCCGGTGGTTATGGGAAAATATGGTGATTCTGTAGAATCATTCCGAAATCTCCAGAGACGGTCACAGTCTTCTTCCCCGCAATGCACAGCGCTATCGGCCTGAGGTGAGTGCCGAGCGACTCCG
>Ga0173480_10000996_pt1 | contig 10233 bp, 8 predicted proteins | sample NitcycUS209509C1_FD_122622 | JGI IMG/M metagenome (GOLD analysis project Ga0173480, IMG submission 122622) | Soil microbial communities from Arlington Agricultural Research Station in Wisconsin, USA - Nitrogen cycling UWRJ-S209-509C-1 (version... | ecosystem: Environmental > Terrestrial > Soil >... | reverse complement strand
GCGATCCAAACCACGCCCCGACTGCGGTTGCATGCGGCCAAGCGACCTCGACGGTCAACCAGGCAAAGCCCACCATCACCGGCGCAGTGCCGCAACAGATTCCCGTCGGCACCGCCTTCCGCGACGCGGCGACGCTGCGGGGCGGCTTCGCGCCCGGAGGCACGATCACCTTCCGCATCTACGGCCCGATCGCCGGGGGATGCACCGGCCCCGCGTACGTGAACACCGTCGCGGTCAACGGCAACGGCACCTCGAGCTCCGACCCCTTCGTTCCTCTGCGCACCGGTCGCTACAGCTTCACGGTCAGCTACTCGGGCGACGCCGAGAACCAGGCCGCATCCGAGCCCTGCGACTCACCCAGCCAGGTGGTCCAGGTAGTCAAGCGATCGCCGAAGGTGAAGCCCCGGGCGGTCCTGGTCGGCAAGCAGATCTCGATTCGGGCCAGCCTCTCCGGCAGCGTCTCCCCCTCCGGCAGGATCACCTTCCGGCTATTCGGCCCCGAAGACAAGCGATGCCGCCGCAAACCGAAGTTCAGCGGCGGCATCACCGTGAAGAAAAACGGCACCTTCTCCCTGGCGCGCTACCTGGCAACGAAGCCAGGCACCTACCGCCTGAGCGTCGGTTACACGGGAGACGGGCGCAATCGACGCTACGCCGGCACCTGCGCCACCGCGCAACCGATCCGGGTCCGATAGCTCCTCCGATCAGGTCCCCACATAGAGGGCGTGCGGTTCTGTGACCACGTATTCGGCGTCCCAGGTCACCACGACGGGACAAAGGACATTTCCGCCGGTTCTCGGAACAAGAGCTTCGATTTTCAAGGTCGGGGTTTCTCCCCCTGCGAGGGTTCCGAGTTTGATCCCTTCGCCCACGCCATAACTGCAGCTGGTGCCGAAGACGCCGAGTGTCCACTGCGATTCCTGGCCGATGACTTCGCCGTCATTGCCGGAGGTCCATTTGATTTCCATCTTGCCGGCTTTGAGCGTGTGGGTTGTCTGGCTGCAGCCGCTCCAAGTCAGCGATTCGAGGGTGACCGTATTGACTTCGCCGGTGGAGCCGGCGATCGGTCCTTTGGCTGTCGAGCCCGTGCATGTCGCAATCGTGGCGCCGCTGTCTGTGAACCTGGTCGTCGCTCCCCCTGCCAAGCCAAGATCCAAAACCGTGCTGATGGAGTAGGGGCTGGTCTTGGCGCTGTCTGTGAACAACGACGACGGCGTGACCCCGCCGACGTAGAGCGCGTGAGGTTCTGTTACGACGTATTTGCCTTTGTAGACAACGGAGCTCGGGCAGGCCACAGTGCCAGCGATCTTGGCAACGGTAGCGTTGACTTCGAGGACTGGTTCCGCTCCTCCCGTTAGCGTGCCCAGTTTGGTGCCGGTTCCGAAGCCATAGACGCAGGAGGACCCGAACAGGATGGCTGTCCATTTAACCCCTTTGCCGACGACTTCGCCGTTGTTGCCGGACGTCCATTTGATTTCCAAACTGCCCAATTCAAGGGTATTCACAATGTTGGAGCAGCTTTCCCAGCCCAGTGATTCAACGGCGATGGAAACAGCTTCGGCGGTTTCGGTCGTGGTTTTTCCTTTGACTGTCGATCCGCTGCATGTGGCGATGACCATGCCGCCGGTGGTAGAGATAGATGTCGATTCCGAGAGGGTTAGATGCATGCCCGTCCCCGTCGTGTACCTCGTCGTCTTGGCACTGTCTGTGAACAGCGCAGTTTCAGGAGCCGCTCCAACGTAGAGGGCGTGCGGTTCTGTGGCGACGTATTCAGAGTCCCAAGTCACCGCGCTGGGGCACAGAAATCCCCCTGCCGTCCTCGCGACCAGCGCTTCGATTTTCAGAGTTGGGGTTTCTCCGCCGTTGAGGGTCCCGAGTTTGACCCCTTCGCCAAGACCGTAGGTGCAGGTGGCGCCGGAGATAACGACTGTCCATTGCGTTTGCTTGCCGACGACTTCTCCATTGCCGCCCGAGGTCCACGTGACTTCGAGTTCGCCGGCTTTGTCCGCATGGATTGTCTGGCCGCAGCCTCCCCAAGTCAGCGATTCCAAGACGATCGGAACGGTTTTTCCCGCTTCGGTACCCGTTTTCCCTTTAGCTGTCGATTCGGAGCAGCTCGCAACGGTTTCGCCGCCGTTTGTGAGTTTCGCGGTGGACCCCGATTTAAGACTGAGGTCAACGGTCGTGCCCGTCGCGTACTTGGTCGTCCTGGCGCTATCTGTGTATAGCGCCGCTTGACCGGTGGCGGCACTTACGAAGCCCAGGACGCTGATTAGCGCTAGAGCCGTGAAGCCAAAGATCTTCAGGTGTCTCATGCTTTCTCCTTGCTAGGGGGGTCAGGGTCCTAGGGGTCGACCCCTGCGAGGGGCTAGCTGAACCCCTCCACGTAGAGTGGTTTGGGTTCTGTGAGGGTGTAGCTGGCTTGCAAGCGTGCGTCGGAAGGGCAGGCGAAATTGCCGCTGATCTTGGGGACGATGGCGTTGACTTCGATCGTCGGGCCTGCGCCACCTTTGAGGGTCCCGAGGTCGACTGCCTCACCGGTTCCATAAACGCAGCTCCCGAAAATCGTGTTGATTGTGACTTCGGTTCCGTTCGTGCCAATAAGTGTGCCGTTCTCGGTGCCGGCGATCCGTTGTATTTCAAATCCGCCCCTTTTCAGGACCGTGGTGGTCTGGGTGCAGCCAGAGAAGGTCAGGGTTTCGATCGTCCCGGTGACCGGTTCTTCTGATTCGCCGCCGCCGGCGTTCGCGATTTTTCCTTTGACTGTGCCGCCAGTGCATGTGTCGAGGACGGGACTGCCACCTGTGGTTGCAAGGACCCCCGTCGTGCCGGTAGTCATGCTGGCGTCCAGAACGGCTTTTCCGTAACCGGCGTCGCAGGGTGTGGTTGTGGTTTTGCAGAGGAGGGTGCCGGTGAGCGGGGGAACGTCCTCCACGTAGAGCGGTTTGGGTTCTGTGAGGACGTAGCTGGCTGTCAGGAGGGCTTCTGAAGGGCAGGCGAAATTGCCGCTGATCTTGGGGACGTTCGTGCTGATTTCAATCGTCGGACTCGCGCTGCCTATCAGGGTCCCAAGGTGGACCGCGAGGCCGCTGCCGTAAACGCAACTGCCGAAGATCGTGAAGATTGTGACTTCGGCGTTGCGGGCGATCAATGTCCCGTTCTCGGTACCGGCGATCCGCTGCAGCTCGAATTCGCCCCTTTTCAGGACCGTGGTGGTCTGGGTGCAGCCGGAGAAGCTCAGGTTATCGATCGTTCCGGTGACCGGTTCTTCTGATTCGCCCCCACCATCGTTCGCGGTTCTCCCTTTGACTGTGGCGCCCGTGCATGTATCGAGGACGGTGCCGCCAAAGGTCTCCAGAATCGCGGTCGTGCCGGAGGCGATGCTGAACTCCAGCGTGGTGTTTTTGCCGTAGCCGGAGTCGCAGGGTGTGGTTGTGGTTTTGCAGAGGAGGGTGCCGGTCGGCCGGGGACCGCTCTCCACGTAGACGGGTTTCGGCGATGTGATGGTGTATGCCGCCCTCAAGTGCGCGTGACTCGGGCAGTTGACGCTGCCGCTGATCTTCGAGACGATGGCGTCGACCTCGATAGACGGACTTCCTCCACCTTTGAGCGTCCCGAGGTGAAGCGCGGCGCCGGTGCCGTAGACGCAGCTGCCGACCGTCGTGTTGACTGTGACTTCAGTGTCTTCAGTGCCGATCAGTGCGCCGTCCTCGGTTCCCAGGATGCCTTGGATTTCCAATCTGCCGGCTTTCAGGGTGTCGGTTGTCGAGCTGCAGCCGGAGAAGCTCAAGGTTTCGATCAGTGCGATGACCGGTTCCCCGCTGCTCCCGGCGTTCGTGGTTTTCCCTTGGACTGTGCCGCCGGTGCATGTGTCGAGGACGGTGCCGCTTGTGGTTTCTAGAACCCCGGTCGTACCGGTGGTCATGGTGGCGTCGAGCGTGGTTCCTTGGAGGTACCCGATTTCACAGGGTGTGGTTGTGCTTTTACACAGCAGGTAGGCCGACGAGCTGTCCACACCTATCCACCCGAGTAGGGCACCCACGCCGACGACTAGAACTGCCACTGCCCTGAAAAGTCTCATCTCTTCCTCCGCCTCCCCTGGCGATCGAGCAGCAGAGATACACCAACTTCGGATTTTAGTCAAGAACAGCTGAGTTTTTATCGAGGCCTATCGTTCCAGCGCTCCACCCGCTGCCCTTCGGGCAACGACGCCAGCGCTTCCTCCAGACGCGTCCCGTCCGGCAACGTCAGCTCCGGGTCAAGCTCCAGGAGGGGGACGAGGACGAAGCGGCGGGTGGTGACCTCGCGGTGGGGCAGGGTTAGGCGGTCAGTGCTGAGTTTGATGTCGCCTAGCAGCAGGAGGTCGACGTCCAGCGGCCGGGGGCTGTGGCGTGGAGCGTCGAAGGAGCGGCCGCGCTTGGCCTCTACCCGCTTGCAGGCGTCGAGTAGCTGTTCGGGCTCGAGGTCGGTGCGGATGCGAACGGCCGCGTTGAGGAAGTCGGGCTGGTCGAGGACCTCGCCGACTGGCTCGGTGACGTAGCTGGAGGAGACGGCCTCGACTTCGATCCCCTCCGCTTCCAGCAGCTCGATCGCCGCCCGCAGGTGGGCGGCGGGATCGCCGACGTTGGAGCCGAGGCCGAGATAGCCGGTCCGCTGCGCGGCCAAGCGGCTAGTCCTCGCTTTCGTCCTCTTCGACCGTGCCCTCCTGGGTAACCTCGACCGCCACCTCCTGGATCGCCAGCGGCAGCGGCGGCTCGGGCTTGGCGGCGCGGACGCGAACCGACTCGCAGCCGTAGCGCTCCATCAGCCGCTCACCGACCACTTGCGCCAGGCGCTCCAGCGTCTTGTAGCTGCGCTCGGTGGCGGCGAGGGTGACGATGTCGCAGACCTGGGCGTAGTCGACCGTGTCCTCGAGGCGGTCGGTGAGCACCGCATCGCAGTCGGGGACGTCGAAGGAGATGTCGAACTCAAGACGCTGCCCGACCTCCTGCTCAGCTTCGGAGACGCCGTGATGGGTGTAGATCGAGAGCCCGCGCAGCTCGATTTCGGCGCTCGACTCGATCCCGTTCCCGTGGCTCTCCATGGGCTGAACCTACCCGAGGATCGCCATCGCCAGCGCCAGCGCCTGACGCACCTCGGCGACGTCGTGGACGCGCAGCACCTCGGCACCCTCGGCAGCGGCCAGCACCGAGGAGGCGACCGTCCCGCCCAGCCGCTCGTCAGCGGCCGAGCCGTCGACCTTGCCGATGAAGCTCTTGCGCGAGGTGCCGATCACCAGCGGACGACCGAGATCGCGCAGCTCGCCAAGCCGCCGCAGCAGCTCCAGGTTGTGGGCGGCGGTCTTGCCGAAGCCAATGCCAGGGTCGAGCCAGACCTTCTCCTCGGCGATGCCGGCGGCAACCGCCGTCTGCAGGCGCTCGGCGAGAAACGCCTTCACCTCGGTGACGACGTCGCCGTAGCGCGGGTCGTCCTGCATCGTCCGCGGCTTGCCGCGCATGTGCATGAGAACGACGGTGGCGCCGCGCTCGGCGCAGAGCGCCGCCATCCCGGAGTCGCCGCGCAGGGCGGTGACGTCGTTGACGATCTCGGCGCCGGCGTCGAGCGCTGCGACGGCAACCGCCGCCTTCGAGGTGTCGATTGAGATCTGGGCTTCCGAGGCGACCAATCCCTGGATGACAGGGATCACCCGCCGCAGCTCCTCGTCCTCGGATACGGCCTCCGCCCCGGGCCGAGTCGATTCGCCGCCGACGTCGAGGATCTCCGCCCCGGCCGCCGCCAGCTCGCGCCCGTGCGCGATCGCCGCCTCGGGGTCCAGATATAGACCGCCGTCGGAGAACGAATCGGGGGTCACGTTGACCACCCCCATGAGTTTGGTCATGCCGGGCTCCGTCTAAGACGCGTCGCCGCCGGCGAAGCCTGGGCGGGGGCGAGGATTCGGCCGGGCGCCCTCGCGCGCGGCCTTTTCCGGCTCGGGCGCGGGCTCGGCCGGGCTGGAGGGCGGCTCCTCCTCGTCGACGAAGACCTCCTCGGCCGACTTGCCTTCGAGCAGAGCGACGAACTCCTTGGCGTCGATCGTCTCCCGCTCCAGCAGCAGTTTCGAAACCCGCTCGAGGTCGTCGCGCCGCTCCCCGAGCAGGGCCTTGGCGGACTGGTGGGCGCTCTCGACGATGCGGCGGATCTCGTCGTCGATCTCGCGGGCGATCTCATCGGAGTAGTCGGGCTCGGAGCTGAACTCGCGGCCGAGGAACGGCTGGCCGCGATCATGGCCGAAGACACGCGGGCCGAGGCGCTCGGACATCCCGAACCGCATCACCATCTGCTTCGCCGTCGCGGTCACCTTTTCGAGGTCGTTGGAGGCGCCGGTGGTGATCTCGCCGAAGACGATCTCCTCGGCGGCGCGGCCGCCCAGGGTCATCGCCATCGTGTCGGTCAGCTCGGCGCGGGTGGTCAGGAACTTGTCCTCGGTCGGCAGGCTGATCGTGTAGCCGAGCGCCTGGCCGCGACTGATGATCGAGATCTTGTGGACCGGGTCGGTGTGCTCGAGCAGCTGGCCGACGATCGCATGGCCGACCTCGTGGTAGGCGGTCACCAGCCGCTCCTTCTCGCTCATCACCCGGGTCTTCTTCTCGGGGCCGGCGATCACGCGCATGATCCCCTCCTCGAGCTCCTTCATCGTGATCTCGCGGCTGCCCGAGCGGGCGGTCAGCAGAGCGGCCTCGTTGATCAGGTTGGCGAGGTCGGCGCCGGTGAAGCCGGGGGTCTGGCCGGCGAGCGTGTCGAGGTCGATCTCGTGTCCCAACGGCTTGCCGCGGGTGTGGACCTCGAGGATCTTCTTGCGGCCCTTGCGGTCGGGGCGGTCGACGACGACCTGGCGGTCGAAGCGGCCGGGCCGCAGCAGCGCCGGGTCGAGGATGTCGGGACGGTTGGTGGCCGCGATCAAGATGATGTTGTCCTTCATCTCGAAGCCGTCCATCTCGACCAGCAGCTGGTTCAGGGTCTGCTCGCGCTCATCGTGACCGCCGCCCATGCCGGCGCCGCGGTGGCGGCCGACGGCGTCGATCTCGTCCATGAAGATGATGCAGGGCGAGTTCTGTTTCGCCTGCTCAAAGAGGTCGCGGACGCGGCTGGCGCCGACGCCGACGAACATCTCGACGAAGTCCGAGCCGGAGATCGAGAAGAAGGGGACGCCCGCCTCGCCGGCGACGGCGCGGGCGAGCAGGGTCTTGCCGGTCCCGGGCGGTCCATATAAAAGGACGCCCTTGGGAATCCGGGCGCCGAGCGCCTGGAACTTCTTCGGGTTCTCGAGGAATTCCTTGATCTCCTCCAGCTCCTGCACCGCCTCGTCAACGCCGGCGACGTCGCGGAAGGTGATTTTCGGCGCGTCGACCGACATCCGTTTGGCTTTCGATTTGCCGAAGTTCATCACCCGGCTGCCGCCGCCTTGCATCTGGTTCATGAGGAAGATCCAGAAGGCGAAGAAGAGGACAAAGGGCAGGACCAGGGTCAGCAGCGAGAGCAAGCCGGAGCTGCCAGAGCCGTGCACGTCGGTCTTGACTTCGTATTTGTCGAGCAGGTTGATCAGGCTCTGCTCGGTGTTGGGCGGGTAGCCGGTGGAGAAGCTTTCCCCGTTGGAGCGCTCTACATCAAGGGTGTTGTCCTTGGTGTTGAGGTCAACTTCGTCGATCTTCCCTTTGGCGATCAGGCCGGCCGTGGGGCTGACCAATTCGTTGTAGGCAGGGGACTTCGACTTGTCGTCGCTGGTGATCCATCTCTGGGCGACGAAGGCCAAAACGACCACCAGAAGGATCGGAAACGCTGCGCTTTTGAAAAACCGCCTCAAGAGTGGGAATCAGCGTACCAGGGCGGAATTTCCGGACTACTCGGCCAGTGCAGCGACGAAATCCAGGTTTCGGTACTTCTGCGCGTGGTCGAGGCCGTAGCCGATCGCGAACTGGTTGGGAATCTCGAAACCAACGTAGCGCGGCGGCTGCAACCCGGAACGCAGGCGGTCGGGCTTGGTGAGGAGCGCGCAGGCCTGCAGAGAGGCCGGCTCACGGGCGTTGAGATTGCGCATCAGGTAGTGCAGGGTGAGGCCGGAATCGACGATGTCCTCGACGATCAGCACGTCTCGGTCCTTGATCGGGGCGTCGAGATCCTTGAGGATGCGGACGACCCCGGAGGAGTCGGTCAGCGAGCCGTAGCTGGACACCGCCATGAAGTCGATCTCGCAGGGGATGTCGAGGTGGCGCATCAGGTCGGCGAGGAAGAGAACGGCACCCTTCAGCACTCCGACCAGGATCACCTCTCGCCCCGCGTAGTCGCGGCTGATCTCCGCCCCCAACTCGGCGATGCGGCGCTGCAGGTCGTCTCTGGCGACAAGGGTCTCGCCGATCGCGGGGTCCGACACGCGCCGCAGTCTAGATATATGGGGCTAACCAGGCTCGGCGCGGAGGACGCCGCCCTGGAGTACGGCGCGGACTCCGCTGCCGAGGTCGAGGGTCGAGCCGCCCCGGGTCAGGCCCGCGACCTGCTCGGCGAAGCGGGCGGCGCCGGCGACCGGGCGGCCGGCGGCCCGGTCGGCGAGTCGCTGCAAGACCAGACGGCGCAGCGCGGGATGCAGCTCCGCGAAACGCTCATGGGCGATGGAGCCGGCGGGTGCCCCTCCCCCGCCCGCCAGCTCGGCGTCGACCAGGGAGTCCAGCAGCTCGGCCTCGGAGCGCAGCAGCGTCGCCGCGCGCAGGACGTTCTCCTTGGCGGCGGGATGGATCCGCTCCAGCGCCGGGACCAACTCGCGGCGCACCAGGTTGCGCTTGTAGTCGGCCTCCTCGTTGCTCGGATCGTCGCGCCAAGGAAGGCCGCGCGCCTCGCAGTAGGCGGTGGTCTCGGCGCGGGTCACGCCCAGCAGTGGCCGCGCCAGGCGGCCATCGTGGGGGCGCATGCCGAGCAGGGCGCGGCGGCTGGGCGAGGAGGCGAGCCGGTAGAGGATCGTCTCCACCTGGTCGTCGGCGGTGTGGCCGGTGACGATCGTCCCCCCGCTCGTCTCGGTCAGCCGCGCGGCCGCCCCGTAGCGCTCGTCCCGCGCCCAGGCCTGCAGGTTGCCGGCGCCCTCTGGTCGCTGCGGCCGCTCCACCTCCAGCGCAACCCCGAGCCGCAGACAGAGCTCGACGCAATGCCGCTCGTCCTCCCCTGCCTCATCCCGCAGTCCGTAGTTGACGTGCAGGGCTGAGACCTTCTCCGGCCCGCGCGCCCGCACCGCGAGGTCGAGCATGCAGACCGAATCGCGCCCACCCGAGAGCATCGCCAGCACCGGCTCCGGCCCGGCGAGTAGGCCGCCCGCTTCGACCCGCTCCAGCAACTCCGCGTCGATCATGCGCTGCGTACGACGAAGAGCTCGGTCGGTGTCGGGAACCCCTTGAGCCTGACCTCGCCGATCGGCTCGAAGCTCAGGGCTTCGCTGCCGACGATCGCCCCGCAGACCGCATCGGTGACCAGCACCTCGCCGGCGAGGGCCCGGTTGACCACGCGGTGGACGAGGTTGACCTGGCTGCCGAAGTAGTCGCCGTCGCGGTAGACGGCGTCGCCGTAGTGGATCCCGACCCGCGGCTGCGGCCGCTGCGGGAAGCGCGAGAGGAAGCCGACCGCCCACTCGGTCAGCGAGGCCGGGTCGGGCGAGACGACCATCACCTCATCGCCGATCGTCTTCACGATCGTCGCCTCGCGCGGCAGGGTCGCTTCGACGCCGGCGACGAAGTTCTCAACCACGTCGAGCGCCTCGATGTCCCCCTCCTCCTCGGTGTAGCGGGTGAAGCCGGTGAGGTCGATGAAGCAGAGGGTGACGTGGACGTGGCCGAGCTCGATTTCGGCGGTGTCCATCGCCGAGTCCGCCTCCATGTGGCCGACGACGTCCTGCTCGACGAAGAAACGCAGGTAGCGCTGGTGCAGGTAGTCGGTCAGCGGCGCGGCCAGCGGCAGGATGTCGCCGGCCAGCTCCCCCATCTCCTCCGCCATCTCCAGCTCTGGAACCGCGTCGCGGATCAGCGGCTCGTGCACGTAGAGGTGGAAGAGGCGGACCTCGGCGTCGGCGATCCGTCGAATCGAGTGCACGTAGACGCGGACCAGCTGCAGGAAGGCGACGAGGGGGAAGCCGGCGGCGAGCACGCGGGCGCAGTGGCGCAATGCCTTGACGTCTTCGGGACTGAGCAGCCGCTCGCGGCCGAGCGGCGTACCGAGGAT
>Ga0173480_10000992_pt1 | contig 10253 bp, 9 predicted proteins | sample NitcycUS209509C1_FD_122622 | JGI IMG/M metagenome (GOLD analysis project Ga0173480, IMG submission 122622) | Soil microbial communities from Arlington Agricultural Research Station in Wisconsin, USA - Nitrogen cycling UWRJ-S209-509C-1 (version... | ecosystem: Environmental > Terrestrial > Soil >... | reverse complement strand
CGCGCCCGGCGGCGCGATCGTCAAGCAGTCGGCGGCGACCGCGAAACTGATGCAGCACGAAGGGCGCGCGGTGGTCTTCGATACGCTCGAAGATCTGGCGGAGAGAATCGACTCGCCTGATCTCGACGTGACTGTCGACGACGTGCTCGTGTTGCGCAACGCCGGCCCCAAAGGTGCGCCCGGCATGCCCGAAGCCGGTTACATCCCGATTCCGAAAAAGCTCGCGCAGCAGGGCGTCAAAGACATGGTGCGCATTTCGGACGCGCGTATGAGCGGCACTGCGTTCGGTTCTATCGTGCTCCACATCACGCCCGAGTCGGCGGTCGGCGGGCCGCTCGCGCTGGTCAAGGACGGCGACCGCATCAAGCTCGACGTGGCCAATCGCCGGTTGGAATTGCTGGTGTCCGACGCGGAACTCGAAGCGCGGCGCAAAAAATGGCGCGCGCCGAAGTCACGCGCTGGCGACGAGCGCGGCTATCGCAAGCTGTTCCTCGACACGGTGCAGCAGGCCGATCGCGGCTGCGATTTCGAATTTCTTGCGCCGGCGCCGACTGCACGCACGCCGTCCTGACCGGCCGTGAATACCGAGCTCTGGCTGCCGCAGCTCGGTATAGCGTTGGCGTTTGTCTTGCTATGGCTCGCCGTGACATTTCTGTTGAGCTATATCAGTGGCTGGGCGTTTCTCGCCGAGCACTATCGCGCGGCGCAGCCCTATGCCGGGCGTTACGAGCGCATCCGCAGCAGCCAGATTGGTCCGCTGGGCCCGTTCGGCGGCGCGCGCAATGCGTTAAATGTCGGCGTTGATTCCGAGGGGTTGCACTTGCGCATGTTCATCCTGTTCCGCGTGAACTGTCGCGACTTGTTCATCCCGTGGCGCGACATCACCGTGAGCCGCGGCAGATCGCTGTTCGTCGACTTCGTCGAGTTCCATTTCCGGCAGGCGCCGAAAATCGGCGTGCGCATTTACGGCAAAGCGGGGGAGGTCATACAAGCGCTCGCGGGGCCGGCGTGGCCGGCCGAAATGCCGCGTGAGGTCGTGCAACGATAGTTGCACTTCCCGCAGGTGGCATAAGCGCGTCGATCGCCCAAAAGGCGGGCTTGGTGATCTGAGATCGAGTTGATGCGAGTCGATCTCAACACGTGCCCCTACTCATGAGGTCGGACGGATTTTCCTCGTCAATTCGGTTGTCATTTGCTTACGTCCAGTGTAGCCTGCCCAAGTTAGCATTATTGCCATATAAAAAAATAGCGTCCTCATTGGTCGGGGCCTTGTCAGCATGAGCGGCTTGCGCGAAACGCGTGTCCTGCGACTCGCGCGAGCCGATCGTTGTCAGGGATCACGCTATATACGGAGGAGAAGTTATGGGTGGCAATCGGATTGCTGCAGTGTGCGCAATTCTTTGTGCACTGGGTTTCCCGGCGTTAGCACAAGATAAGAACGCCTTATCCGTAGGCACGGGCTTTGCGGCGGGGGTTTATTACCCGATGGGCGAAGGTATCGCCAAAGTCGTTTCAAAATCGAATGTGCGCCGTCGCCCCGAACCCGGCCATCCGCGCTACTGAGCGATCACGGCGATGAGTGCTCAGACGCTCCAGTCGAAGTTCGTCCGGCGCGTACTGCCAGTCGTCGGACTCGTTGCCATAGTCTTTTCCGTACTTCTCGGCGTCCAGGATTACCGCAATTCCCACGCGGCGCTGCAGACTAAGCAGCGAAACCTTCCCGAGGCATATAGCGTCGCACTCGCTGCGTTGTCGCAGAATTTCAGGCCTGCCTCAATCTCGCGGGTGATCGCATCGTTGAAGCTAGATCCGGACGTGGCCAGCGCGGTCGTTTTTGATGACCAGGATAATGAACTGTCCAAGCTCGAGGTCGTCCACTTGGTAGGTGCGGAGAAGGGTACTGTTGTGGAGAAGTTGATCGTCGACGACACCGTGACCGGCCGGACGACGACCAAGGGCAAAATCAGAATCACTTTCCACGCGCGTGCGGTCGGCGATGCAACTGCCGATCGTGCAGTAAAAAGTGTAATGAATATCCTGCTGCTCGTCGGATCGATATTCCTGACTGCGCTGGTCGTCAACAGAAGGATCATCGGGCTACCGCTCGAACGATTTTTGATCGCCATCCGGGGCGCGACCGATCACAATTCGCGCGAGCCTGTCGCCTGGTCGTCGCAAGATGAGATCGGCCAAGTGATCCTCGCCTTCAATCAGCTGGTGGCCAAGTTGGCCACGGAGGAAGCGGCGCTCCGGGTGCGAAGCGAGGAACTGACGCGATCCGTCGCGGAACTCCGCGCGCTCGGGGAAGTCGGCCGCGCGGTCAGCTCGACTTTGGACCTCCAGACCGTGCTGGTGACCATCATCACTCACGCCGTTGAGTTGGCGAAGGCCGATGCGGGCGGCACGATGTACGAGTTCGACGAAGCAACCGGAGTGTTCGAACCGCGGGCCAATTTTGGCGTGAGCGACACCATGGTCGCAATGCTGCGAGAGGCGCGGATTCGGCTTGGGGAAACGACAGTGGGCATCTGCGCCGAGCGACGGGCTCCATTCCAGATTCCTGACTTTGCGCTGGAGCGTGATAACCGTTTGCGTGATCTGCTGATGCACGACGGCATACGCTCGGTGCTGGCGGTGCCGTTATTACGCGACGAGCGCGTGATCGGCGCGCTGGTCGTCCGCAGGAAGTCGGCGGGCGAGTTTCCGGAGTCGACTGTGAAGCTGCTGCAGAATTTCGCGGCCCAGTCGGTGCTCGCGATCGAGAACGCGCGGCTGTTTCACGAGGTCCACGAAAAAGGCCGGGAACTCGAGGTCGCCAGCCAGCACAAGTCGCAGTTTCTCGCAAACATGTCGCACGAACTGCGCACGCCACTTAACGCCATCATCGGTGTCACGGAAATGCTGCACGAAGATGCTCGCGACCTGAAGCGCGACGATGAGATTGAGCCGCTTGAGCGCGTTTTGCGCGCTGCGCGGCATCTGCTCGCGCTTATCAACGACATCCTTGATCTCTCCAAGATCGAGGCGGGAAAGACGGATCTTTATGTGGAGACATTCGCGATTGCGCCGCTGCTCGAGGACGTGGTCAACACCACCAACACTCTCGCTGCGAAGAACGGTAATCGAGTCGTGGTTAATTGTCCGATCGACATCGGCGCGATGAAATCCGACCAGACGCGGATTCGGCAGGCATTATTGAACTTAGCGAGTAATGCGGCCAAGTTTACCGAGCGCGGCACGATTACGATCGATGCTAAACGTACCACGGAAGAAGGGCGCGCATGGATCACAATCGCGGTCACGGATTCCGGCATCGGTATGACCCCGGAACAGGTGGGGCGGCTGTTTCAGGATTTTACCCAGGCCGACGCCTCGACAACGCGCAAGTATGGAGGTACCGGACTGGGACTTGCGATCAGCCAGCGCTTCTGCCGCATGATGGGCGGCGACATCACGGTGGAGAGCGCGCCGGGTAGTGGTTCGACTTTCCTTCTGCGGCTGCCCGCCGAGGTGGCGGGCCCCGGCGAAACTGCCGAAGTGCGCGCGGCAGTCGCGTCACCTCGTGTCGAGGGATGCAATCTCATACTGGTGGTGGACGATGACGAAACGATGCGCGACCTGATGGACCGTTTCCTCAGTAAAGAAGGTTTTACCGTGGCCAAAGCGTCGGGCGGTCGCGAGGCGCTGCAACTGGCGCACGAGTTGCGGCCCGACGCAATTACGCTGGACGTCATGATGCCCGATCTCGATGGCTGGACGGTGCTGGCGGCAATCAAGGGCGACCCAGAACTTGCGGACACCCCGGTAATCCTGATGACGATCCTCGACGAGAAAACCCGCGGGTTCGCGTTAGGCGCTGCAGAATTCATGGTGAAACCGGTTGACCGCGAGCGTTTGGCTACGACGTTGAAAAAACTTTGCTCCTCGGCCGGGCGCCGCGTGCTGGTGGTCGATGACGATAAGTTCGTGCGTGACGATGTGCAGCGCTCCCTTGAGCGGGAAGGTTGGCAGGTCACACAGGCGGAGAACGGGCAGATCGCACTCGCGCGCCTTGCTGAATCGCGGCCCGACATCATTGTGCTCGATCTGATGATGCCGGAGATGGACGGATTCGAGTTTCTCGCCGCGCTGCGCGATCGCCCGGAGTGGCATGAAATTCCGGTGCTGGTTGTCACAGCTCGGGATCTCACCGCCGAAGATCGTGCGCGCCTCACCGGTGGGGTGAAGCGGATCATCCCGAAGGGAACTTCCAGTCGAGATGAAGTGTTGCGCGAGGTCGCACGTTTGCTGCGGGCATCCGTCAAGCGCGACGAGTTGCCCGAAATGGAGAGCACAACATGAAAAGAATTCTTTGTGTCGAAGACAATGATGATAACCAATACATGCTGCATAAGCGTTTGACCAAGGCGGGCTTCGAGGTAAAGATCGAAAGAAACGGCGCACAGGTCGCCAAATGGGCGAAGACGCTATTGCCCGACCTGATTGTGATGGACTTAAATCTTCCTGGGCTCAATGGCTGGGAGGCAACGCATCAGTTGAAAAACCAGGCCGAAACGAAACACATTCCGATCATCGTTCTTTCTGCCCATGCCGAGGAAAGCAGCCGGGAGAAAGCTCGAGCCGCCGGCTGCGACGCCTATCATACGAAGCCGATCGATTTCGCCAGATTGGTCGATAGAATAAATTCGCTTCTCGATTCCGGCGCCACACCGCTGTCACCCGATTCGAAATGAACTGCTCAGCGCCCGAGTCTTCGGCGATGAATAGAGAGTCGCAAAGAGGAAATCGTGAAGATTTTGTACGTTGAAGACAATGAGGACAACGTTTATGTTGTGAAGAGCCGGCTCACGCGGGCCGGGTTCACGATACTCATTGCTGCCGATGGCGCGCAGGGCGTGGCGATGGCGAGTACCGAGCAGCCGGACCTGATCCTGATGGATCTAAGCTTGCCGGTGCTCGATGGATGGGAGGCAACGCGGCGCATCAAGGCAGCCCCGGAAACGAAACACATCCCGGTCGTGGCGCTGACCGCACACGCCATGGCAGGCGACCGCGAAAAGGCATTGGCTGCCGGGTGCAACGATTTTGACACCAAACCCATAGAGCTGCCGCGTTTGCTCCAAAAGATTCGCGCGCTCTTGCCAGAGCGACCGGTGTCGTGAGGTCCGATGCGGCGTTGCTTCTCGTCGACGACAACGAGGACAACCGGTATACGTTGAACAGACGGCTTCAGCGCGAAGGGTACGCTAACCTGACCAGTGCAGTCGACGGCCGACAAGCCCTGGAGCTCCTCGCGGCGCGGTCCTTCGACCTGGTGCTGCTAGACGTCATGATGCCCGATCTGAATGGCTACGAGGTCCTGGAGCGCATGCGCGCCGATGACCAGCTGCGTCATATTCCCGTCATCATGATCTCCGCGCTCGACGAAATCGATAGCGTTATTCGTTGTGTCGAACTTGGCGCCGAGGACTATCTTTCGAAGCCCTTTAATCCGACGTTATTGCGCGCGCGGGTGGGCGCCAGTCTGGAGAAAAAACGCTTGCGCGACGAGATTGTAGCCGTCCTCGAACAGCTCGAATACGAACTGGAGTCGGCGCGCAAGGTGCAGCTCGGCATGGTGCCCATCGATTTCTCGGTTCCTACGGCGGCGGGTCATGTCGAGATATTCGCCACGCTCGAACCGGCGCGGCAGATTGGCGGCGACCTCTACGATTTTTTTTGGGGCGAGGACGGCAAGCTTTACTTCGTCATTGCGGACGTTTCCGACAAGGGAGCGCCGGCAGCGCTGTTCATGGCACGCACCAAGACCATGATCAGGATGGTTGCAACACTTGCGGGAACACAGGATGGCGTGCCCGTTGTACCAAGTCTGATTATCAAAAAAGTAAACGAGGAGCTGTGTCTCGACAATCGACAGGGGATGTTCGTGACTGCGATTTTCGGTGTCCTTGACCCGGCAACTGCCTTGGTTTCGTTCTGTAATGCGGGACACAACGCGCCGTATATCGTGAGCGGGAAGAACGGGGTCGTGCCGCTTGCCAGTGCGCGCAGTAAGCCGCTGGGCATCCGGCCGACATTCTCTTATGAAACGGGGACCCACAAGCTCGATCCAGGCGACTGTCTATTCCTTTATACCGATGGAATTACCGAAGCCATGGATCCCGCGGGTGACTGGTTTTCGGAAGAGCGCCTCGAGCAGGCGCTCCATCCGCTTGCCGGCGAGGCCGCCAGCACAGTCGTCGGCAAAGTCATCGCAGCAGTGCGGGAATTCGCCGCGACCGCCCCGCAGGCCGACGACATCGCGGCGCTGGCGATCCGACGTAGCGGTTAAGGATGGTCGAAATCGCCATCGTCAACCGGGGCAGCGAGTTCGCGCGCGTGGTGGCTCTCCTCGACCAGTTTGGGAAAGACCATCATCTTGCTCCGGAGATTATTGCGGATATGCACGTCGCCCTGGATGAAGTTCTGACGAACATTACCAAATATGCGTACACCGACAATGCTGAACACGAGATTCATATTCGCTTTCGGGTGCTCGATAATGTCTTAGAGGCGATGATCGAGGATGATGGGAAGCCGTTTAATCCTCTGACGATTCCGCCGCCGGATACCAGTGCGCCGCTACGTGATCGTTCTGTGGGAGGAGTTGGAATATACTTCGTCGCGCGGTTGATGGATGATGTGGCCTACGAACGACAGGGTGATACCAATTATTTAATTCTCAGTAAGAAAATCAACAACTGAAGCGGGGGAGCGAGATGGATCTGCGTGAGGAAAAAATCGGCGAAGTGTCCATCTTGGGGGTTGCCGGACGTATTGATAGTAGTACTGCGCCAGCGCTAGAAAAGCGTTTGACCGAGAATCTGGGTGCCGCCAGGGTTCGCGTTGTGCTCGATCTCAGCCGGCTCGAGTACATCAGTAGCGCGGGGTTCAGGATACTGTTACTTGCGGCAAAGCGCGCCGACGAGACAGGCAGTCGCTTCGTATTGTGTGGCGTTGGTGGCAAGGTGCGGCAGCTCTTCGACTTGGGCGGTTTTCTCGACCTGTTCACCATTGTGGGCGCACGCGAAGACGGCATCGCTGCCGCTCAGTAGCCGGCGTGACACCCATGCCAGCTGAGGCCTCCCCGAGAAAACCGGCCAACATCGTTTACGCCCTCGACGAAGCGCCGCCGCTTTTGGTAACAGCAGGTAACGCGGTGCAGCACGTCGCGTTGATTTCGATCAATTTTGTCTATCCGCTGTTGATTTTTAGGCTGGCTGACGTGCCTGTCAGCGGAGTGGCCAGCCTGCTCGCGGTGGGACTGATGGTATTGGGGGCGGGCACGTTTCTCCAGGCGGTCAAACGGGGGCCGGTCGGCAGTGGGTTCCTGTGCCCGGCGACCTTCACGGCTGCCTATCTCAGCCCGTCGCTGCTCGCCGTTAAGGCGGGCGGATTGCCGCTACTGTTCGGCATGACTCTGTTTGCAGGCACGCTCGAGGTCCTGTTCTCACGGTTACTCAACCGAGTGCGACCCTATTTCCCGACTGAGATTTCCGGGTTGGTGATTTTTATGATCGGCATAAGCGCCGGCATGGCGGGACTGCGTTTAATGTTCGGAAGCAACGCCGAGCCCGTCACGTCGGCAGAATGGAGTGTTGCAGGCGTTACGCTCGCTTCGATGGTCGCGTTCAACATCTGGGGACGGGGGCTGGTGCGAATGCTGTGCGCGCTCGAGGGGCTCGTCGCAGGCTATATGGCCGCCTGGTTTGCCGGACTGTTGGGAGGCGGGCAGTTCGACATCCTAGCGCGCGTGGACTGGATCGCACTGCCAAGCTTACAGCACGTCAGCTGGTCGTTCGATCTTGCGCTGGTGGCGCCATTTGTCATCGCGTGCCTCGCGGTGGCCATGAAGGCGGTCGGCACAATTACCGTGTGCCAACGGATGGTGGATGCGGACTGGGTACGGCCTAACATGGTCTCCGCCACCCGTGGCGTGCTCGCCGATGGCATTACCACTATGCTGGCCGGGATCGCAGGCGCGGTGGGCACTAATACATCCACGCCTTCGGTCGGACTCGCTTCAGCAACTGGAGTAGCCAGCCGCTATGTGGCATACGCGATTGGCGCACTGTTCATAGTGCTTGGCCTGACGCCGAAGCTCGCAACGCTGCTCGCGGTGATGCCGCGCGCGGTGATGGTTGCTGCTCTGCTGTTCACGATTTGCTTTATCGTGATTAACGGGTTGCAGATAATAGGTTCACGCCTGCTCGATGCTCGGCGCACGCTGGTCATCGGGGCCGCCATCATTGCGGGCATCGCCGTTGAAGCCTTTCCCACGATGACTACGGGAGCGCCGCCGAGCCTTTTGCCAATGATCGGCTCCTCGTTCGTATTTTCGACGCTGATTGCGTTGGCACTCAATCTGCTTTTCCGCCTTGGCGTAAAGAAGACCGCGACCATGAAAGTCGAAGCAATCAACATCGAGCCCGAGAAAATAGAACAGTTTATGGAGGCTCAGGGGGCGCTATGGGGCGCGCGGCGCGACATCATCGACCGGGCAAGCTTCAATCTTACGCAGTCGATCGAGACGATAGTGGAAGCCTGCGAGCCTCAGGGAGGGCTCGAGATAACCGCGAGTTTCGACGAGTTCAATCTCGACCTGCGGGTTTCCTATCTTGGTCCACCGCTCGAACTCCCGGAGAAACGCCCCACCAACCAGGAGATCATGGAGTCTGAGGAAGGGCAGCGCAAACTGGCGGGTTTCATGCTGCGACGCCAAGCCGATCGCGTTGCCGCGACGCACAAGGCGGGTCGTTCGACGATCTTGTTTCACTTCGATCATTGAAGCGTGGGCGGACGCGTGCGTCCGCAACCAACTGCCGCCGCGATGAGTAAGCGAACGCGGGGCGAAACTACGCTGCGGCGCGTGATGCGCGCTTGCGGTCCTGTTCCGCCAGGTGACGCTTGCGGATGCGGATTGATTTCGGCGTGATCTCGACCAGCTCGTCGTCGGCGATGAATTCAATCGCGGACTCGAGCGTGACCTGGATCGGCGGCACGAGGCGCACCGCTTCGTCGGTGCCCGAGGCGCGCACGTTGGTCAGTTGCTTGCCTTTGATCGGGTTGACGACAAGATCATTGTCGCGGCTGTGGATGCCGATGATGATCCCTTCGTAGAGCGGATCGCCGGGACTCACGAACATGCGGCCGCGCTCCTGCAGCTTCCACAGCGCGTAAGCGACCGCATCTCCGGACTCGGCCGAAATCAACACGCCGTTGCGGCGTTCCGCCATCTCCGGTTTCATCGGACCGTAATCGTCGAATACGTGGCTCATGATGCCGGTGCCGCGCGTCATCGTCATGAATTCGGACTGGAAGCCGATCAGCCCGCGCGCCGGTATCCGGTAATCGAGCCGCACGCGGCCTTTACCGTCAGATTGCATGTCCTGCAGGTCGCCGCGGCGCGCACCGAGTGCTTCCATCGCCGCGCCCTGATTCGTTTCTTCGACGTCGACCGTCAGCATTTCGTACGGTTCCTGCTTTTCGCCGTCGATTTCCTTGATGACCACGCGCGGACGCCCGACCGCGAGCTCGTAGCCTTCGCGCCGCATATTCTCCAGCAGGATCGTCAGGTGCAGTTCGCCGCGGCCCGACACTTCGAAGATGTCGGCGTCGGCGGTTTCAACCACTTTCAGTGCGACGTTGCTCATCAGTTCGCGCTGCAGGCGTTCGCGGATCTGGCGGCTGGTCACGTACTTGCCTTCGCGGCCGGCGAGCGGCGAAGTGTTGACCTGGAAGTTCATCGTGAGCGTCGGCTCGTCCACTTTGAGCAGCGGCAGCGCTTCGGGATGCTCGGGGTCCGTCACGGTCACGCCGATGCCGATTTCGTCGATGCCGTTGATCAGCACGATGTCGCCTGCTTCCGCCTGGTCGACGACGACGCGTTCGAGGCCTTTGAACACCTGGACCTGGTTCACCTTGGCGTTGATCGGCGCGATCGGTCCGCCTTCGGGGCCGTGCAGCACGGTCACGAGCTGGCCCGACTTGATGCGGCCGCGGATCACGCGGCCGATGCCGATGCGGCCGACGTAGCTCGAATAGTCGAGCGAGCAGATTTGCAGTTGCAAAGGACCGGTCGGATCGTCGTCACGCGCGGGCACGTGATTCAGGATCGCCTCGAACAGCGGCTTCAGGTTGTCGTTCTTTTTGGCGAGGTCTTCAGTCGCCCAGCCTTCGAGTGCCGACGCGTAAATGATCGGGAAATCGAGTTG
>Ga0173480_10000991_pt1 | contig 10253 bp, 10 predicted proteins | sample NitcycUS209509C1_FD_122622 | JGI IMG/M metagenome (GOLD analysis project Ga0173480, IMG submission 122622) | Soil microbial communities from Arlington Agricultural Research Station in Wisconsin, USA - Nitrogen cycling UWRJ-S209-509C-1 (version... | ecosystem: Environmental > Terrestrial > Soil... | reverse complement strand
AGGAATGTCCCCATTTACTTGATGGCGAGCCTCAGGTCTTCGATCTCTTCCTTGGCCTGCTCGAGAGTCTCTTCTACGGCCATGAGGTCGAGGCGCAGGCGCGAGAACGACGCGATCTTCTCCACGGTCATCGACAGGTCCTGCATGCGGCCCGTGTGGCCCACGACGAGGTAGCTGGTCGCCAGGATGTCGGTGAGATCCGGTTCATCGCCGACGACCTCACGATTCAGGTTCTCGTATTGCGAGACGGCTTCGATGACATCCTCGTGCACCTTCCAGCCCGTGAGGATTCCCTTCGCGAACGGCGCATGCCACTTGCGCAGGATCGCGCCGTATTTCGTGCGATCACGAAGCACGAACGGGTAATGCGCGGCGCGCGTCAGGATGAACAACTTGCCGACGCCATGCATGAGCCCGCCGAGGAACGCGAGGTCGCGATTCACGCGCGTGAACTTGCGCGCGATGACGTAGGACACCGCTGCGGTCCACGCGCTGCGTTCCCACAGCGCCTCGAGATGCACCCGGATGTCTTTCACCGAATGGGCATGGGTCACCTGCCGCAGCGCGTATGCCAGGGAGGCACTGCGCAACAGCGTGAAGCCGACTCGGGTCACGGCGGTCTTCAGGTCCGTGACCATCTTGCGCGTCGGGTTGAGCGCCGCGGAGTTGCCCATCTGCAGCACGCGGCCGACGAGGATGGGTTCGTAATTGATGACGGGCACGATCTGCGGAATGCTCACGTCCGGATCGCTGAGCAGCTGCTGCAGCCGCGTGACGATCTGCGGCACGCCGGGCAGCGACACCGACGCATCCGCCCGAGTTCCCGCGAGATCCTTCTCGAGCGCCGCAGCGTCATGCGCGACGATGTTCTCGATGGTGGTCGTTCCTAGTGCGATCTGGGCCATGTCCTTTACCCACCTAACACAGTCTTGAGTGCCTCGATGTCGGAGGCTGATTCGTCAATGACACTTTGGCAATCCGCATAACGCACCTGGAGGCGCTTGAGCGCCCAGACCAGCGGTTCCGTCGGATCGATGATCGACCCATGCGTGATGTGCTGTTGCAGCAATGACGCCAGCGAGACCACGTCGGTGAGCGTCACCGGACCGCGGACTTCGCGGTGCATGTCTTCGAAGTTGCTGACGGCGTCGACGATCTCGTCGGCCACCTGCCAGTTCTCGAGAAGCGCCTTGGCCACGTTGGTGTGCCAGTCGCGCACGATGGATTGATAGGTGAGCTGGTCTGCAAACAACGTCGGATGGTTGCTGGCCCGCGTCAGGATGTAGATGCGCCCGACGTTGTGCATCAGTCCCGCGAGCAACGCGGTGTCACCATTGAGCGAGGTGAACCGGCGCGCGACCACGTGCGACAGCGCCGCGACGTGCACGCTGTGTTTCCAGAGCGCGTCCAACATGGGCTCGAGATGTTTGAACTGGGCGGCGCTCTTGAGCTGCTCGACGGCAAAACTCAGCGCTGCCGAACGCACGATGTTGAAACCCACGCGCGCAACGGCCATGCGCAGGTCGGCGATCTTGCGACCCGACGTATTCAACGCGGCGGAGTTCGCCATGGCGAGAAGTTTGCTCGCGAGCACGGGCTCGGAGCCGAGCACCTTCACCACGGTCTCGTTGCTCACGTGCTCGTCGGCGAGCGCGCGCTGCATCTTGAGCACGATGTCGGGCACGGACGGCAGGTCCACCCGGCCCGACGACAGCTCCTGCGCCAGGGCTTTCACGAACGCGAACACCACGGTATTCGGCATCGCGCGCGCCTGGATGGTGCTGGTGATTTCGGCCTGGCTCATACGTTGAGCGCCTGTCGCAACGCGTCGATTTCGTCGCGTGACTCCGAAAGCGCCGCGGTGCACGCGTCTGCGTTCAGTCCCAGCCGGCGCGCTGCCGGGATACCCGGAAATTCGATCTGCTGCGGCTCCGGCCCGAGCGCAATCAGCGCGGCGCTGGCCGTCAGCACGTCCGCAAGGTCCACGGTGCCGGCGTGCTCGCGCGCCGGGTTCCCGCAGGCCGCGGTGGCAGCGATGATTTCCGGGTCCATGTCCCAGTTGCGCAGGATCGCCTGCGCCACGCGCGCGTGATACTCCGCCGTGATCGGTTCGAGCGCGGCTTCGTCCGCGAGCAACGACGGATAACGCGCGGCACGCGTCAGCAGGTAGAGCTTGCCGATGCACTGGAGAAGACCAGCCAGCAGCGCGGTGTCGGCGTTCAGCGTGGTGAAGCGACGGGCGATCACGCGGCTCACGGCCGCCAGGTGCGCTGCTTCCTGCCAGAGCTTGCCGAGTCGCGGCTCGATCGCCTTGTAGGTTTCCGCGCGACGCAGCTGCGACATCGCGAATGCAATCGTGACGCTGCAAGCCATGTTGAGGCCGATACGCGTCATCGCCGAGCGCAGGTTGATGAGACGCTTGCCACCCGGATTCAGCGTGGCGGAGTTCGCGAGCTGCATGAGGCGCGCCGACAGCGCCGGCTCGGCGCTGACGATCCGCACGGCGTCTTCAATGCCGACGTCTTCGTTCGTGAGCGCCTTGCGTACCCGCATGGCCACATCCGGAAAGCTCGGCAGGTCGATCACCTCGCCCGCGAGTTCGCGAACGAGTGAATCGACCAGTGCGCGCGCGTCACCGGCCAGGGGTGCCGGAATCTCGCCGATCCGCGCCTTGGGAATACTGATGCTCAACTCCGGCCTCATGCGTCCTCTCTCAGACCTGATTACTTATCGGTCTGCGGCGCGGACTATTGAGCGGTTCCGGCGGGAATCCGGAACTGGTTTCGGGATGCGGCCCCGATATGTCAAAAAGCAGCGGCACCGCGGCAAGCCCTTGCCGCGTTCCCTACTCTTCTTATTAGGTGTCAGTCCCCGAGCGCGGTCGCCAGGGAGTCAATTTCCTTGCCGGACTCGACCAGGATGTCCTGGCACACCCTCGCATCGATGCCCAGGCGTCGCGCCGGGGAAGACTCGAACCACCCCGGCGGCACCACGGGCGGCGCCTTCGGCGACTCGAGCCGCAGGCCGGCGAGACTCCTGCCTGCCCATAACACGTCGAGCAAGTCGATCTCCCCGTCGCGTTCGCGGTCGGCTGCTTCGAAGCCCTGCACCGCGTCAATCACGGGCGGCGCCAATTCCCAGTTCACGAGGATGGCCTTCGCGATCCGCGCGTGCCAGGTCTGCACCAGCGCGGGGTAGGCGCGTGCGTCATTGAGGAGATCGGGGAATCGCGCCGCGCGCGTCAGTAGATAGAGCTTGCCGACGGCGTGGAGCAACCCGGCCAGCAGCGCCAGCTCGGCGTTTGGCTTGGTGACCTTCTTGGCGAGCACGTAGCTCACGGCCGCCACCTGCGTGCTGGTGTGCCAGAGCTCGTTGAATTGCTTCTCGAGCCCCCTGTAGGCCTCCGCGCGGCGCAGCTGCGACATGGCGAACGCGATCGTGGCGCTGCGCGCCATGTTGAAGCCGATGCGCGTCATCGCGGCTCGCAGGTCGGTCAGGCGACGGCCGCTGGGATTGAGCGCAGCGGAATTGCCGAGCTGCAGCAGTCGGACTACCAGCGACGGCTCGGCGCTGACCACGCGCACGACGTGGTCGATGGTGACGTCTTCATCGGCGAGCGCCCGCCGCACGCGCAGTGCCACTTCGGGAAAACTCGGCAGGTCGATATGGTCGCCGGCGATCTCGACCTCGAGCATCGCCGTGAAATCCCGCACCCGCGATTCCGGTCGGGCCATTGGGCCTTGCGATGCGTGGGTGCCGGTTTGCATGGTGTGGCGGTGGGCTGATCAGAACAGCTCCACGTCGCCTCCGATCGGTTTGCTGTCGAGCTCGTTGAGGTAGCTGCGTTCGCGTTCGGCCAGCGCCTGGTCCTTCGCCGCGGCGAATTTCTTCACGCGGATCTTGCCCGTGTCCGGGAAGTAGATGACCTTGCGTGGATAGATGTCGCCGAGGTCTTCCCCGACGACGTTGAAACCTTCGTCCTTCACGTACTGGCGTACGAAGTCGATGTTGCGCGCACCGATGTCGGTGCTCATGGCCGCGAGCACGCGACCGCCGCCCGTCAGCTTGATCTCGAGATTCTCGCGACGGCCGCCGAGCTTGAGGATGTCGTTGATGAGCCGTTCCATGGCGACGTTGCCATACCGCGTGGCCGCACTCACGGCCGCGCCCCAGGCACTCGAGCCCTGCGAGGCATCCAGCGGCAGCATGAAGTGGTTCATGCCGCCGACACCGATGCGGGTGTCGCGTATGCAGGCGGACACACACGAGCCGAGCACTGTCGTGACGACTTCGTGCGCGGTGGTCACGTAGTACTCACCGGGCAGAAGGCGCGCGGCGAAGCACCGGTGGTCGTTGTCCCAATAGCGACTCACGTGCGAGAACTGTGGCAGCGCCGGCGGCGGCGAGCTGTTGTCCGGCGCATTTCTCGAGCGGCGCGCGTGCAGCGGGGCGTGGGGTTGCAGCGGCGCGGCCATCAGAAGAGTTCTACACTGCCTCGAAGACTGTCGTGCGTGTTGTCATGTGCATTCACGTCAGGACATGCCGTGGAACCGATGATCCGATCGAACTGCAAACGCTCGTCCTCCATGCTGTAGCGAAAGCGGATTCCCGCGAGCACCGTGGCCCAGTCGACTTCCTCGACCGGACCGCCACTCAGCGCTTCGTTGAGCTCCGTCAGCGCGTCACGCACGTGGGCCACGCGTTGCACGAGCTGATCGTGGAACTGCATGGCCACCAGTGCGGTCTGCGCCTGCTCCACGATCTTGTGCGCGAGCGCGCCAGGCACCGTGCCCGAGCCGCTTGCGGCCTGGAGCTCCACGCTCAGCGTCACGAGCGCAGCGATCGAACTCGCGAGAGTCTCGACCTGCGCGTCGGTGGTATGGGCCGCGACTTCGAGCTGGCTGGCAGCCAGTTCGAGCAACGCAGGGACCGGAGTGTTACCGAGCTCGCTCACTGGAAATCAAAGCACCCGGGCGAGTGTTGCCAGCAGCTGAGCCGGATTGAAGGGTTTGACGATCCAGCCGGTGGCGCCGGCCTTCTTGCCTTCCATCTTCTTTTCCATGGTCGACTCGGTCGTCAGCAGCAGCACGGGCGTGAGCCGGTAGCTAGGCAGCAAGCGCAGCTCGCTCACCAGCGTGATGCCGTCCATGCGCGGCATGTTCACGTCGGTGATCACCAGGTCCACCGGATTTTCGCGCGCGTATTCCAGCGCTTCCTGTCCATCCGAGGCTTCCACGACGTCGTATCCCGCCGACAGCAGCGTGGCTTTCACCATCTGCCGCATCGAGGTCGAGTCGTCCACTGTCATTATCATTCTTGCCATCTCTTTCTCCTTATCAACGAGCCGCCGCGAATGCCGGCGCCCCTACGGTCTGTGCCAATCGCATGATGTTTTCCGCCACCCGGCCGAGTGGCAGGACTTCCTGCGCGGCCCCCATCTTCACCGCGGCGCCGGGCATGCCCCACACCACGCTCGAAGCTTCGTCCTGCGCCATGGTGCGTGCACCGGCGTCCAGCATTTCCTTGAGTCCGCGTGCGCCGTCGTCGCCCATGCCGGTGAGGATTGCACCCACCGCGTTGGGGCCCACGTTCTGCGCCACGGAGCGGAACAACACGTCCACGCTCGGGCAGTGACGATTGACGGGCGGACCATTGTTGAGACGGCAGAGATAACGCGCGCCGTCGCGTTCGACCAGAAGATGTTTGCCGCCGGGCGCGATGTAGACGTGACCGGCCATGATGTACTGGCCATCGGTCGGCTCGACCACCGACATCGCCGCCAGCGAATTCATGCGTTTCGTGAACGGCAGGCTGAAGGCTTCGGGAATGTGCTGCGCGATCACTACGGCCGGGCAGTCGTAGGGAAGTCCCATGAGAACCTCGCGAATCGCTTCGGTGCCACCGGTCGACGCGCCGATCGCGATGATGCGGTCGGTGGTGCGGAGCATCTTGCCGCCACCCGAGGCCGGGATGATCGCATCCGCGGAGAATTTCGGCGCCACGCGCGCCGCGGCCACGGGCGCACTGCGCGCGTGCACGCGCGCGCCGGCAGCCACGCGGATCTTGTCGAGGATCTCGCCGCCAAAGTCGGCCAATGTTCCCGCGAGATCGATCTTCGGCTTCGAGACGAAGTCGATGGCGCCGAGCTCGAGCGCTTTCAGTGTCGTGTCGGCACCCTGCTCCGTCAGCGACGACACCATGACCACCGGCATCGGGCGCAGACGCATGAGGTTGGACAGGAACGTGAGGCCGTCCATGCGCGGCATTTCGACGTCGAGGGTGAGTACGTCAGGGTTGAGTTCCTTGATGCGGTCGCGCGCCATGAAAGGATCGCTGGCCGTGCCAATGACCTCGACGTCGGGCGCCTTGTTCAGTACCTCGACGAGGATCTGGCGCACGAGCGCCGAATCGTCGACCACGAGCACCCTGATTTTCTTGTTAGCCATAAACTCCCTGCGGCCCTCAAGCGTCGTTGCGACGGTAGACGGTCCGTCCAACCAGTTCGTATTTGTCGCTGACGCGGTAGAGACTTTCCGAGTGCCCCAGGAACAGCATGTCTCCCGGGCGCTGCATCGCAGCCATGCGCTCGAACAGCACGCGCTGCGTTTCCTTGTCGAAATAGATGATGACGTTGCGGCAGAAGATCGCATCGAAGGGGCCACGCATCGGCCACTCGTGCATGAGATTGAGCTGCTTGAACGTGATGAGCTTTCGCAGCTCTTCCTGCGCGCGGTACTGCCCCGCGTGTTCGCCCATGCCCTTGCGGAAGAAGCGCGACATGCGCGCACCGGCGACCGACTTGAAACGGTCGGCCTGGTAGATGCCGGCCGCGCCGTGCGCGAGCACGGCAGAATCGAGATCCGTGGCGAGCAGCTTCACGTCGAAGCCGTTCAGCAGCTCCTGCGCTTCGCGCAACACCATCGCGATGGAATACGGTTCTTCGCCCGTGGACGCCGCGCAGCACCAGATGCGGACGCGACGGTGGCCATTGTCGCGTTTGACGACCTGCGGCAACACGTCGGACGCAAGGTATTCGAAATGGTGCGGCTCGCGAAAGAACGAAGTCAGGTTGGTCGTGATCGCGTTCGTGAATTCTTCGAGCTCCGACTCGATGTCGCGCTCGAGCAGCTCGACGTAGTCCGCGAAGGATTCCAGTTTCAACGCGCGCAGGCGACGCGCCAGGCGCCCGTAGACGAGCTGGCGTTTCGCATCCGACAGCGAAATGCCGGTGTATTCGCGCACCAGCTGGCGAATGCGATTGAACTGCGCGTCGGTGAGAACGTAGTCGTTCGCTCCCGGGATCGCCAGTTCGAGCGTGGTGTCGCCTGAGGGCATCATTCGTTCTTCAGTCCACGCTCTGCGAGCCGGAAAGATCGATGCTCGAAGCCACGAGGCGATTCATGTCGAGCAGCATCACCATCTTGTCGTCCACCGACGTGAGCCCGCTGACACAGGCCGCGTCCGCGCCCGCACCGAGATCCGGCGTCGGCTTCACCGCATCGGCGGCCACGTTGTAAACCTCGGAAACCGCGTCGACGACGATTCCGACCGTCTTCTCGCCCACGGCCGCGTCGACGCGCACGACGATGACCACCGTCGAGCTGTCGAAAGGCTTGGACTCGAGACCGAAGCGCGCGCGCAGGTCGATGACCGGCACGATGACGCCGCGCAGGTTCATGACGCCGAGCACGTAGGGCGGCGTGTACGGAACGCGCGTGACGCCGTCCCAGCCCTTGATCTCCTGCACGCGCAGGATCTCGACGCCGTACTCGACGCCCGCACACACGAAGGTGACGTATTGGGAACTGCCCGGCGCGTTGGAACGCGCTTCGGAAGTGTCTGCAATGGCCGCGGCCTGACTCATGTTCAACCCTCTCCCGTCACGCCACGTGCGCGACGCGTTCGTCCGAAGAATTCCGTTGCGGAGCGCGTTTCGTCGCACGTCCCGCCGTGTCGTCGACCTTGTAGCGCGCGATGATCGAGTTCAGCGCCTGCGCCTGTTCGACGATGGCCTGGCTCGCGGCCGAGGCTTCCTCGACCAGCGCCGCGTTCTGCTGCGTGGTCTGGTCCATCTGCACCACGGCCTTGTTGACCTGCTCGATGCCGGTCGACTGCTCGCGCGACGCCGAGGCGATCTCCGCCACGATGTCGGTCACCTTCTTCACGGCGGTGACGATGTCTTCGAGCGTGCGGCCCGACTCGTCGACGAGCTTGCTGCCCGCATCGACGCGCGCCACGCTGTCCTGGATGAGCTCCTTGATTTCCTTCGCCGCCGTCGCCGAGCGACCGGCGAGGTTGCGCACCTCGGTGGCCACGACGGCGAAGCCGCGGCCCTGCTCGCCCGCGCGCGCGGCTTCCACCGCGGCGTTGAGCGCCAGCAGGTTCGTCTGGAACGCGATCTCGTCGATGACGCCGATGATGTCCGCGATCTTCTTGCTCGCCGCATTGATGCCGCCCATCGCGCTGATGGCGGAGTTCACGACCGCGCCGCCCTTCTCGGCCTGCTGTCGCGCGGCCATCGCGAGCTGATTCGCCTGGCCCGCGTTGTCCGCGGTCTGGCGCACCGTCGAAGTCATCTCTTCCATCGACGATGCCGTTTCTTCGAGGCTCGACGCCTGCTCTTCCGTGCGCTGCGAGAGATTGAGGTTGCCCTTCGAAATCTCTTCCGCGCCCGTCTGCACTTCCGCGGCCGCGTCCTTCACGCGACGCACCAGGTCCACGGTGTTGTCGAGCATGGCGTTGACGCCGCGGCACAACGCTTCGATTTCACCCGTCTTGCCGCCGATCGGGATGCGCGCCGACAAGTCGCCGTCGATCGCCGCCTTCACGGTCAGCTGCGTCTGCTTCACGGCGATCTCGAGCTGTTGCGCCATGAGCATCTGGCTCGTCACGTCGGTGGCGTACATCACCACCTTGAACGGGCGGCCATTGGCATCGTGGATCGGGTTGTATGACGCCTGCACCCAGATCTCGCGGCCATCGCGCGCCACGCGCTTGCAGCGGCTCGACACCGCCTCGCCGCGCGCCAGGTTGACCCAGAACGCACGGTACTCGGACCCGGCACTTTCCTCCGCGGACACGAGCGTGCTGTGGTGTCTGCCCTGCAGGTCGATGTTCGAGTAGCCGAACATCTTCGAGAAATTGTCGTTGAGCGAACGGACCGTGCCGTCGATGTTGAACTCGATGACGGCCTGCGCCTTGCCGATGGCCGCGATCTGGCCTTCGTAGTCCGCGGTGCGCAACTTCTGTTCGGTGATGTCGGTGGCGTACTCGACCACCTTGACCAGCTTGCCGTGCGCGTCCGCAATCGGGTTGTACGACGCCTGGATCCAGACTTCCCAGCCATCCTTGCTCACGCGACGGTACTGGCCGCCGTCGAATTCGCCGCGGGCCATCTTGTCCCACAGATCGCGATACTCGGCGTTCTGCCGCGCCGAGGCTTCGACGAGCACGCTGTGGTGCTGCCCGCGAATCTCCTCGAGCGTGTAGCCCATGACATTGAGGAAGTTCTCGTTGGCGCCCAGCAGGCGCCCATCCATTCCGAACTCCGCCACCGTCTGCGACTTGCCGATCGCCGAGATCTGCCCGCGATAATCCGCGTCGCGTTCATCACGCTCGCGCAGCGCGTTCTGCATGGCGTCGAGCGAGTTCATCAGTTCGCCGGTTTCATCTTCGGCGGTGATGTCGATCTGGTTGTCGAGCTGGCCATCCTTGACGGCCCTGGCCACGGCCACGGCATTGCGCAGCGGACCGGTGATGCTTCGCGCCAGCGTGATCGCCAGAAGGATGCCCGTGATCAGCGCCGCGATGCTCGCGACGGCGATGGCATTACGCGCACTCGCGTAAGTCGCGTCGCTGTCCAGGCTCGCCTTCTCGAAATCCGCGCGCTCACGCTCGGTGAGTTTGCGGAAAGGCGTCATGTACTGTTCGAGTAAGCCCGCCGTCTCGGTGCGGAACAGGTTGAGGGCTTCGGCCTGGGTCTTGGGATCCGCGGCGAGCTTCGTCACACGCGCACGCGATTCCACGTAGCGTTCACGCGCGTCGGCGGCTTCCGCCAGAAGCGCTTTGGCTTCCGACGAGACGAGCAGCTTTTCCAGCTGCTCCATCGCCTCGCCGTTCAGCCTGGTGTTCGCGGCCATTTCTTCCTTGAGCACCTTGATCGCGTCCGTGTCGTTGCCGGCCATGAGCACACGCCCGGTCTTGAACGCGTTGTCGCGCGTGCGGATTTCCATTTCCATGGTCAGCCGCGCCTT
>Ga0173480_10000990_pt1 | contig 10253 bp, 7 predicted proteins | sample NitcycUS209509C1_FD_122622 | JGI IMG/M metagenome (GOLD analysis project Ga0173480, IMG submission 122622) | Soil microbial communities from Arlington Agricultural Research Station in Wisconsin, USA - Nitrogen cycling UWRJ-S209-509C-1 (version... | ecosystem: Environmental > Terrestrial > Soil >... | reverse complement strand
GCACACCGGCGATGCCGCGGGAAAGTCCGCCCATCTCGGTGTCCTCGAGGTTGGTCATGATCGCGTAGGTCAGGCCGACTTCGGGCAGCACGTGAAACACGCTCGCGGCGCCGATCTGGTTGCCGGAATGCGTGAACCGGCGAATCCCTTCCTGCGCCGGCGTCGTGCCCCAGCCGAGCCCGTACGATGTCGCCTTGCCGTCGGCGGTCTTGCCTTCGGTCCACATCTGCTCGACGGTCGCCGCCTTGACCAGGCTGCCGGTTTGAAACGCGATGCCGAATCGCGTCAGGTCCTCGGCGGTGGCGACGAGGCCGCCGCCGGGAATCTTCATGCTCGTGTCGTGAAACGGGCCGTTGTAGATCTGTCCAATCTTCGCGAATGCCTGCGCGGCCGGCGGCAGCGACTTGAACGCGTCGGCGGTGAGGAGCTGATAGCCGCGGGCGCGGTCAGGAATGATGTCCCAGATCCGATCGAGCCGCGTCCGTGTCATCCCGGCCGGCGTAAACACCCGGTCGCGCATGTAGACCTCGTACGGCATGCCCGACGCGCCTTCGATGGCGCAGCCCAGCACGCTGTACCCAAACGTCGAGTAGAGGGATTTCGTGCCCGGCTCGAACTCGAGCGGGTCGTTCTTGAAGATCGCGAGCGAGTCCTGAATCGAGAAGTAGTGGGTCGTCCCCGCCGATTCGCCGGCCTTCTTGTAATGCCGGATGCCCGACTGATGGCCGAGGATGTGCCGCGCGGTGACCGCCCATTCTTTCTTCGGAAACGCCGGACAATAGGTCTGAATCGGCGCATCGAGGTCGATCTTCCCTGCCTCGACCAGCAGCATGACGCCAGTCGCGGTCAACGGCTTCGCAGTGGACGCGGTGCGGAACGCGGTCTTCTCCGTCGCCGGGATGCGCGCCTCGAGATCGGCAAAGCCGAAGCCCTTCGAGTAGACGAGCTGATTCTTCCAGGCGATCGCGACGTTCAGCCCCGGGACGCTCGCCTTCGCCTGTTCGGCGGCGATGACCTTGTCGAGCTCGGCGATCGCGGCGGCGGGCAGGCTTGACGCGGTCTTCTGGGCGCCGAGAGGCACCAGGCACAAACCAAGGGCGAGGACACACAGGGCACGGACGTGCGAACGGGGCATATACGCCATGTGCGAGTATACGCTATAGGCGAATAGATGTTCCCGCCGATACAAGGGCCCTGCAAGGCTTAACCAAGGCTCTTCTCCACGACCTCCACGGTTAAAGGCTTTTGTGACAAGCGCTTTCCACTCATCTCACTGCTTGAACACGACCTTGCCGCCGACGATGGTGTACGCGACCTTGGCGGTCTTGATCTGATCGTCCGGCACGGTGGTGATGTCTTTGGTCAGGACGGTCACGTCGGTCAGCTTGCCGACCGACAGCGTGCCCTTCTCGTTCTCTTCGAACGCCGCGAAGGCGTTGTTGATCGTGTACGACCGCAGCGCCTCGATGCGGCTCATCTTCTGATCGCCGTAGAACACGTCACCTTTCGCGGTCTTGCGGGTGACGGTCGCGTAGTAGCTCGCGATCGGATCGACGTCCTCGACCGGCGCGTCGGTGCCGTTGGTGACCACCGCGCCGGACTTCATCAGTTTCTGCCAGACATAGGCGCCTTCTTCGGCGCGCTTGGCGCCGAGCCGCGGCTCGACCCATGGCGCGTCCGACGTGCAGTGAATCCCCTGCATCGCCGCGATCACGCCGAGCTGGCCGAAACGCGGGATGTCGGCGCCGTTGAGGTGCTGCGCGTGCTCGACCCGCCAGCGCAGGTCCTTGCCGTTCTTGCCGTTCTTCTTGAACGCCTCTTCGTAAATGTTCAGCACCTCGCGGTTGGCGCGGTCGCCGATCGCGTGGATGCACACCTGATAGCCCGCCTCGAGCGCGGTCTGCGCCTGCGTCCGCATGCTCTCCACCGGCGTCGTCGCCAGGCCGGTGCTGTCGGCCTTGTCGGAGTACGGCTCGAGCAGCCACGCGCCGCGGGAGCCGAGCGCGCCGTCGGCGGTGATCTTGATCGCCCGCACCGTCAGCATGTTGTTGCCGTAGCCGATGACGCGGCCGCTCTTGAGCGTTTCGGCGGTGCCGCCACGGATCATCATCCACAACCGCACGTTCATCCGGCCGGCGTCGATCGCGCGCTTCACCTGCGAGACGACATCGAAGCCCGAGCCGGCGTCCTGAAACGAGGTGATGCCCTTGCCAATCACTTCACGATCGGCCAGCTCGAGGATCTTCGCGTTGCGCGCCTCCGCCTCTTCCGGCGTCGGCGTCGGCTCCCCTGCGCCGGTGCGCACGAGCCGCGACGCGGTCTCGCGCATCAGGCCCGTCGGGTTGCCGTCCTTGTCCTTGAGGATCTCGCCGCCGCTTGGATTCGGCGTGTCCTTGGTGATCTTGGACAGCTCGAGCGCTTTGCCGTTGACGAACGACGCATGGCCGCTGGCGTGCGTCAGGATCACCGGGTTGTTCGGCGATACCTTGTCGAGCGCCGCGTGCAGCGGGAAGCCTTCGACGTTGTCCGCCGGCGTGCTCGACCACTTCTCCTGATGCCAGCCGCGGCCGACAATCCACTGTCCCGGCCGCGCCTTCTCCACCGCCTGCGCCACCAGCGAGAGGATCTCCTCCCAGCTCTTGGTGTTCAGCAGCTCGAGTCCGAGCTTCGCCTGGCCGATGCCGGTGAAGTGCCCGTGCCCTTCGATGAAGCCGGGCATCGCGAACTGGCCGTTGAGGTCGATCGTCTGTGTGCCCGGGCCGGCGAGCCTGGCGATCTCCGCGTCCGATCCAATCGCGACGATGCGGCCGTTACGTGACGCGAGCGCCTGCGCCTGCGGCGTCTTTTCATCAAGCGTGACGAAGCGGCCGTTGCGCAGGATCAGATCCGCGGGCCCGCCCTGCGGCGCTGCGGTCTGGCTGGTGAGCTGGACGCCGGCGGCGACGCAGATCATCAGCAACGCCGACGTGACGAAGAAGGTGAAGCGGGTCGTCGTGGTCATAGACGCGAGAAGTTACCACCAAAAATGGCGTCCTGGGCCGCGGAATCGACGCCAAGTTCGGCCAGCACCGCGCGCTGCTCGAAGTAAACCGGCTTCTGCCAGCCGCGCGGAAAAAAAGACGAATCCGTGCCGAACAGCAGCCGCGACGGACCGACGACGTCGAGCGCGCGGGCGAAGACATCGGCGAGGGTCAGGTTCGGGTAGAGCTTGATCCAGCTGTTCGAGCTCGAGGTGTCGAGCAGGACGTTCGACGCCGCGCCGGCGGCCATCAGCGCCTCGCGAAACAGGCCGGCGCCGAAATGCGGAATGATCACCGGGACGCTCGGATGCTTGATCGCGACCGCCGCAACCGCGAGCGGATCGCCGAGCCGGAGATCGAAGCGGCTCGGCAGGCCGAGCTTCTTGCGGATGCCGACCGACAGCACGCCGCAGTGCACGAAGACGTTGGCCTTGTGCTGCTCGGCCGCCGCGAAGATCTTCTCCGTCCGCTCGTCGTCGACGCGGACGAGGTGCATCGCCGGGAACAGGCAGGCAGTGCGCAACCCGAACTCGACGAACGCGCGCGCGGCCCGGGCCTCGGCATCCGGCGCGGCGGGGTTGATCATGAACGCCCCGACGAACCGCGACGGATGACGCTTCACCGCGGCCGCCACCGACGCCTCGTCGCCCGGCACGCTCGCGATCAACATCACGCGCCCGACGTCATCGTGGTCCATCGCCGCGATCCATCGATCCGCCAGCGCACCGTCATCGCCAGGCGCATCCCAGCCCAGCTTCGCGGGCAGTTCGACCGCGGCATCACCGGCAACGCCGGCGTCCTTGCCGAGCGTGCGGAATAGACCGGACGAGAAGAAGTGGCAGTGGGCATCGTTCAGCATCACGGGACTCCTGTCTGTTCGGACTGTTCGGTGTTCTATGTTCGTTTGTTCATCGGGCTCCGGTGCTCAGCTCGACCGAACTATCGAACATAGAACACCGAACAATCCGAACAGACACAATCATTCAAACCCCAACTTCTTCTCCGCGACAAGAAAGTACGGCAACGCAATTCCCGCGACGACCGCGGCGCAGGCGAAGGCGACGCGAAATCCGTAGACGTGAATCACCCAGCCCATCAGCGAAGAGCCGGTGCCGATCCCGGTGTCGAACGCGGCGAGCATCGCGCCAAACGCGGCGCCGCGGCGCGACGGGGCGACGTGCTTCATCATGTAGGCCGAATAGGCCGGGTGCATCAGACCGAAGCCGGCGCCGAACACCAGCGCGGCGATCAGGAACGAGGTCTTGCCAAAGGCGAACGCCAGGATCACCAGGCCGATCGGCGGCGCGATGATCGCGCGCGTCAGGACGTAGCGATGGCCGAGGCGATCGACGATCCGCCCGATGGTCAGGCGTGAGACGAGAATCGCGATCGCCATCGCGATGAGGAAAACGCTGCGCGGCGTGATCCCGAGGTCGTCGGCGAATAGCGCCGAAAAGCTGGTCAGGCTGCCGTAGCCGAACGAGATCATCGCCAGGCCGATCGACAGCGCGAGCACACGCCACTCGACGCCCTTGCCGCTGGCGGCGGGGTTGGCGGGATTCTGCGCGTCGGTCGCCGGCGTTGCGTGGTCGTCCGGCAGCTGCAGCGCAATCAAGCCCATCGTCAGATTGAGCGCGGTCAGCTCGGCGCAGAGCGTGAACCAGCCGTGCTTGTAGACCCAGAAGCCGATCGCGGGCGCGGCGCCGAGCGCCAGCACCGACGCCAGTCCCCAGTAGCTCAGCCCTTCGGCGCGGCGGCTCTCCGGAATGATCGCGGTCATGTAAGCGCTCGAGGCGGCGAGCAGGCCCGACCAGATGAAGCCGTGGACGAAGACGACCACGAGCATCACCTTGTAGTTGCCGATGAACGCGTAGCTGGCGGTGAAGCCGGCGAGCAGGAAGCTGACGCCGACGAGCACGCGGCGATGGCCGATGCGATCGCTGAGCGAGCCGGTGAGCGGCGCTGACAGCGCCGACGAGTAGGTCAGCAGGCCGAGAAACAGCCCGGCGACCGCGGTCGAGCCGCCGAGGTCGAGGATCCGGTACGGCGCTGCCGGCAGCAGCTGAAACAGCGACACGAACACCGTGAAGCTGTAGCCGAACATGAGGAAGAAGCGAGGTGTGAACAGGCGCGTCGGCAACGGACCCATCAGTATAAGATCGCGGGTGCATGTCCTCTCGACCGACCGCACTGTGGAAGTCCATGCCGCTCGACAAACGCACGTCGGCGGCGCTCGCCTTCTGGAACGACAACGACTCCCCCGACATCGAAATGCAGCACGTCGAGGCGATGGCCTCGCTGGCGCGGCGGCTGAACTTCCGCGCCAAGAGCATCCAGTCAATGTCGGCCGATCGCCGCGCGAAGCACCTCGCGCAGATGGGCGACGTCTCGGAAGCGATCGCGTCTCGCGCGCTGATTGCCTATCACTTCGCCGATCAGCGGGCGGTGATGTCGGCGTTTCTCGACGCGCTCGGAATCGCACACGAGAACGGCCTGATCAAAGAAGAGGACGTCGCCAAACCCGACAAAGCGAAGGTCGAAGCCGCGGTCACCGCCGTCAAGGCGACCCATGACGCGGGCGACGTCGATCTCTATTTGAGGACGCTGGCGGCGCTGGATCCCGAGACCTGGGCGGTCCTCGACGAGGTCGTCCCTCCTATTACTTAGGGGGACGGGGGTGTTTTGCGTGAGCAACCCCCGTCCCCTATCCGGGGTACCGGACTTGCTTCATCGACCGCCGGGATAGTCAAAGCGTCTTATCCTGTAAGAGGCGGATGACCTACGGCTTACGGCTCACGGCTTACGCGACCGCGCTGACGGCGACCCTCTCGCTGGGCGCTGTGCGGCTGTACGCCCAGGAGTCGGCGCCACCGCCGAAGCCCGCCGCTGAACCGACGGGCGCGCCGCAGAGCCTCGCGACCACTCCGGCACAGATCCCGGCGTTCCCGACGCAGGAAGAACTCGAGCGTGTCAAGCAGGGGCTGGCGCGGCCGGAATTCAAGATCGACGATTCGAAGCTGCGCTTCTACGTCGAGGTCGTCGGCAAGTTTCCGACCTGGGTCGACATCGCCAAAGGCTACGACCTGCTCAACGGCCCGACCAAGCGCGGCAACCCGATGACGCACGCCGAGTACCTCGGCCTGGTCACGCCGCGCGACATGATCAGTTCGGCCGGCATCAAGCCGATCGAATCGCTGCAGTTCGCGCTGGTGAACTGGGCCGGCCAGGCGCTGATCAAGAAAGCGATCAAGGAATTCAGCCAGGCGCGCGACGAGCGCGAACTCCGCGAGATCCGCGAGCGCATCGACAAGGAACTCGCGATCCTCACCGGGGCGACGCCGGTGGTGATCAAGAAATAATCGGAAGGATCCTGTAAAGGATCTTCCGGAAGATCATGAAGGAATCTCCTTCACGCTCCTTTACCATCCTTTAGAGATCCTTCCGGACCGGATTTTGATCTAGGCCTGTTTGCTAAGGAATCCATTCCACGGCGGGATCACGACCGACACCGCGCCAAACGCCTTGGCCTGACACGCGAGCCGAATGATCGGCCGCGCCTCGGTCGTGTCGATGTATCCGAACACCAGCATGCGCTTGCGCTCGTCGCGTTCGTTGACCGGCGAGAGCTTCTCGGCGCCGCCGAGCACGCCAACCCAGCACGTACCGCACGACGCGGCGCGGCACTCCACCGGGATCGGGCCCTCGCCCGGCGTGCAGCGCGGATCGCGCGAGCGGTGGTCGCGCTGATCGCGTTTGGCCGCCGACGCGATCTCCTCGTCGTTGATGACCGTAAACGCCGCCGTCGGATCGGTCTCGTCGAAGGTGACTGTCCATTCCTTGCGGTTGCCGCGAAGGAAGCCGAGCATGCCCTGCGAGTCGTCGCGCGCGCGCGCTTTCAGCACTTGATGCGCGGACAGCGCGCGAATCTCTTCGGGCAGATGGACGCCGCCGGGTGATGCGACCAGCGCATCGGGGCCGACCTGGCGCAGCGTCATCAATGCGACGGCGCAGATCCCGATCAGGAACTCGCGGTCCAGGCGCGCGGTCCGCGACGCGGCGTCGGCAATCGCGCTGACCAGCGCCGGCAGCGAGTCGGGAAACGGCCCGGTGGCGTTCTGGACCGCGAGCTTCGCCTGCGGCCAGTAGCGATGCGCGAACAGGAACTTGTGCGAAGTGTCGATCTGGTCGACCAGCCGCCAGCGGCCCTGGAGCCGCAGCTGCCGCGCCACCGCCACTTCATCCTCGGCTGCTGCCATCGTCAGATGCAGGCCGAGCGGGAAAAACGTGAACCAGATCTTCGTCGCGTCCTTATCGATCGGGTGGACCGAGGCCGACAAGGTGTCCACCGCGGCGGCCCAGTCGGCGGGCGAATAGCGGGAGAGGTGACTGTAGAGCGTCGATGACATGCGTGGGGGACATTCTACGTGCGGACGGGTTTTTTTGGTTTTCGACATGAAGGCAGTGAGGAAAGTGGAGGTCGTGAAGAAATGCTCCACTGCCGCCACTGCCTCCATTACCTTCACGTCCCTGATCTGGTAGCGACAAGCGCCTTTCACTCATCTCGCAATAGCGTGACCGGGTTGACCCGCATCGCCGTACTCGCCGGCCGCCACGCCGCCGCCATCGTCGTCGCCGTCAGCAGGCTCAGGACGAGCGCCCAGCTCAGCGGATCGCTGGCGCCAACGCCGTACTCGAACGCCGCCAGCGCCCGGCTGAGCAGCCACGCGCCGCCGACGCCAAGCGCGATGCCGATGGTCGCGACCGTCGCGCCGTCACGCAGCACCAGCGTCCGGATCGCGCCCGGCGACGCGCCCAGCGCGCTGCGGATGCCGAACTCCCGACGGCGGCGGCCGACGGCGTAGGTGAGCACGCCGAAGAGGCCGGCCGCGGCAGCGGTCATCGCGATCACCGCGAACGCAAAGGCGAGCGCCGCGGCGGCGCGCGGACGCGACAACTGCTCCGCGTAGGCGTCGTCGAGCGGCGCGACCTTGGACACTTCGACGGCCGCGCTGGAGGCGACGATCTGCTGCCGCACGCGAGCGATGTCCGGGCACGTGCTGTCGCAGCGGATGTTGAGGCCGAAGTATCCGCGCGGCCGGAAGGTTCGGTAGAACTCCGGGTTGTCGCGGCGTGAATCGATCGACGGATTCCTGATCTCGCGGACGATGCCGACGACCTTCAGCGTGGACTTGAAGTAATTGAACGTGTGGCCGATTGGATCGGTGCCCGGCCAGAGCACGCCGGCGAGTCGTTCGCCGACGATGATTTCGTCGGCGTCGCCCGGCTGGAAGGTCCGGCCGCGGAGAAGCGGAATCTCGTAGAGCTCGAAAAAGTCGTTGCCGACTTCATAACTCTCGATCATCAGGTGCACCGGTTCCCTGAGAACGTCGGAGGTCCAGTCGTCGACCGCGAACGCGCCGCCGCCCGGCGGGATCCCGTATGACGCCGCGACCGATCGCACTCCGGGCAATGACCGCACGCTGTCGCCGGCCGCGGCGGCGACGACCGATCGCGCCGCCGCATCAGGACCCGAGACGGTGACCCAGGCGACCAGCACGCCGTCAGTCTTCAAGCCGCGGTCGACCTGCGACAGGTTGATGAACGATCGCACGAGCACCGCCGCGCCCAGCAGCAGCGCGCACGCCAGCGCCACCTCGCCGACAATCAGGCTGCGCAGCAGCCGCCGCGCCGCGACGCTTTCGGTGCCGCCGCGTTCGACCGCGCGCATCGACGTCGCCGACGCGACCCGCGTCCCGAGCCAGGCCGGGACGACGCCGGCCAGGAGCGTCGTCGCGAGCGCGACGATGGTGCCAACCGCCAGCGCGCGCATGTCGAGGTCGATCGGATTGAGAGTGCGCAACAGGTAGGCGTCCGGCAGATACGCCCGCGTCGTCGCCACCAGCGCCCAGGCGAGGCCGACACCGGCGAGCGCGCCGAGGCCGCCGATCATCAGTTGCTCGATGATCGACTGGCGCAGCAGACGGAGCCGCGACGCGCCGAGCGCGGAGCACATGCTGAATTCGCGGCGCCGCGCGGCGAGACGCGCGAGCAACAGACTGCTGACGTTGGCGCACAGGATCAGGCAGACCAGCACGACGCCGCCGGCCAGCATCGGCACCGCGCGTTTGGCGTATTCGTCGAGCCGGAAGCCGGCGAGCGGATAGCTGATGATGCGCAGCTTGGCGGTCGCGCCGTCGACTTCGTGCGCGGTGTCGTTGCCGATCCGCTCAGCATCGGCGCGCGGCACGCCCTGCGCCCAGCGCACGTACGGCTGCGGCAGCAGCGCGGCGCGGGCCGGCGGCAGCGCGAAGTAGTCGAGCGGCCGCCACACTTGCGTGTCCCACGAGGGGAATCGCACGTTGGCCGGCAGGACGCCGACGATCAGCACCGGCTCCTTGTCGATCGTGACGCGGCGCCCGATGATCGAGCGATCGCCACGGAATACCGCGCGCCACAGGCCCTCCGAGATCACCGCGATGTCGTCGGTACCGGCACGGCCGTCGCCATCATGGAACAGCCGGCCCTCGAGCGCACGCGCGCCAAGCATGTCGAACAGTCCCGGCGAGACGAACGCGCTCACCCGCGCTGCAAGTTGACCCTCGTGATCGATGAGCACATTCGACGTGCTCAAGCCCTCCACCGCTTCGAACGCCGGGCTCGACTTCCACGCGCGAAACAGCGGCACGGAAATGACCGTCCGGCCGCCGCGCTCGGTGCCCATGTAGATCTGCGACAACTGCTCGGGGTTCTTGAACGGCACCGGCCGCAGCAGCAGCGCGTCGACGACGGTGAACATCGCCGTGGCCATGCCGATGCCGAGGCCGAGCATCGCGGCGATGCCGAGCACGAGCTTCGGGTTGACGACGAGCCGGCGCCAGGCGTGACGAACATCATCGATCAGCACGATCGGTTTCCTCTCTCCGGGCGCCTGCCGTGCGCCCCCTGTAATCGCCAACTCGCGGCCCACGGCACGCGCGACCGTCGTCGTCGCGACGTTCGCGACCTCGGCCGAAACCGCCGCCATCAGCGCGAGGACCCCGCCGCGGTGATACGAGCCGCGACAGACGTCGTCGAACGTCGACTCAAACTCGGCGCGACGCTCAGGCGCGACGCCTGTCCACCGTGCGAGCTTCCTGCCAACGCGCGCAGCCATCTGCTGGATCGTCGTCATTCGCGCCACATCGTCGCCTGATCGACGCCGTGGACGCCGGTACGGTTGGGCAGTCTCACTCG
>Ga0173480_10000988_pt1 | contig 10261 bp, 7 predicted proteins | sample NitcycUS209509C1_FD_122622 | JGI IMG/M metagenome (GOLD analysis project Ga0173480, IMG submission 122622) | Soil microbial communities from Arlington Agricultural Research Station in Wisconsin, USA - Nitrogen cycling UWRJ-S209-509C-1 (version... | ecosystem: Environmental > Terrestrial > Soil >... | reverse complement strand
CCCGAGCTGAAGAGCGGATGGTGCCAGAGGACAGCCACGCAGCGCGTCGGCTGTGACGTGAGTTGATCGCGCACCCACGCCAGCTGCGCCGACCCGGCGCCGGCCGGCACGTTGCTGTTGAGCGACAGCACCAGCCAGGCGCCGGCATTGAAGCTGTAGTAGCCCCGTCCCCACGGGCCGGCGTTCACCCCGAAGTAATCGAAGTACGCGGCGGCGTTGGCCGTCTGGTACTCGTGATTACCCGGCGTCGGCCTGGTGCGCGCCTTGTGACGTCCCCAGAACGGGTCGTAGCAGTCCTGGAAGTTCTGCGCCGTGCCGGCTGGATACGCGTTGTCACCCGTCGTGAACACGATGCCACTGATCGTGTCGAGCAGTTCTGCCGTTCGCGCCGCCCCCTCCACGCTACAGTCGCCGATGTCCCCCGCTCCGACGAAGACAACCGGTGCTGCCGGGATGGGTGGCGGCGTGGTGGGCGGAACGACCGGAGTTGGCGTGGGATCAGGAGACGGTGCATTCGCAGGTGGCGACGTGGCGACCGGTGTGGGCTCGACAGGCGAAGTCCCTCCACAGGACGCTGTGAAAAGGATGAGTAGGACCAGCGGCACACACCGACGAATCACGTCGTCATCTTAACGGACGCTGACCCTCGGACTGAACGTGCTGTTGACGTCCGCTTTCGTGGCATGGGCAGGCGTGCCCCCCGAAGTCGGGAGTGCCATCGCCGTCGGACTGTGTGCGTTCGCCAACTATGCCGCTTCCGACCGCCTGATCTTCAGCACGGCGGCCGGGCACCACGAAGTCACGTCTGACTGCACATCGGCGGTCGAAGTGCCGATGAGTACGGGCACCAGCGGCTCGGCCCAGTGTGCCGGGAATCAGTTACGATGCAACCGATGCCACCTCCGCGCTCAACGCTTCGGTGCCCAAGAAAGGACTGGAAACCGATTCGGACAGCCATGCTGGCCGGACTGGTGGCCGTCTGGGCGGCGACGGCGGCAGCCCAGTCCCGCGAAGAAACCTACACATTTACCGACGAGATTACGGGACTGTCGATTGATTTGCCGAGTGCCTGGGAGCGACGTGACTTGCGTCGGCTGGGCGCCACGCTGGCGCCGACGAGTGATGAGTTCAGGCGCCGGCGGCAGAACTCACCGGTTCTTGGTGAGATCATCCTGATCGCAGTGGCCACCCCCTATCGCGGGCCGTCGGAGAACCAGCCTGCAGTCGTCTGTTCCGCCAGCGTCGCCAACCGCTCGATCAACGCCGACACCGTCAAGACGACCCTGCAGAGCAGCGTGCAGATGGCCTTCGGGCGCCTCGAGCAGAGCGCCGAGTTGTCCGAGCCGGTCAAGATCACGATCTCCGGCCACGATGCCTATCGGATGTCCGTGAGGAAGGCCGACGCGAACTCGACGGGCGCCGATTTCGTCGCCATGCCTCGAGGCGAGCGAGTGCTGCAGTGCTTCGGTGTTCACAACGAGGCTTTCCGTGAGCCCGTCAGCCGAGTGCTCGCGTCGATGCGCGTGGAGAAATCCCATCCGCCGAGCGCGAAGAACTCGATGCAGACGGCCTACACACAGTTCGGCTGCGACGTGACGACGTTCGACATCCTCATGGCCGCATCCGACCGGCGCGCAGGCCTCAGCCGGAAGGAAGCGCTGAACGTCCGGACGCGTGTGGTCTTCCAGAACCGATCGTCGCTCTACGGCATCGGCGAGAAGGATTTCCGCAAGTATGCGAGCCAGGTCCTTGACGATGCGTACGATCATCCGGCGCTCGACGATGCCGGGCTGGCTGCGTATCAGATGTACAAGTGCGAACGGATGATCGCGGGACAGAAGGTAGAGCCGCTGGCCCGATTCGAAAAGGCGCTGCTCGACTGTGGCATGGCTGAGGATCCCAAGAGCTGCCGCGTCGACATCCTCGCCGCGGGCGCCCGAAAGACGAGCTCCGGTTCGAACTGAGTTTCCGCAACTTCAGGCAGTTCACTTCCGTCACCGACCCCAACTTCGGCGGCATTCTCGTCGGGTTCCCCGGTGGGACGTTGTCGTTGAGGCATGTGACGAACGGTTTTTCTTGAAAGAACCTATATCGCAGAGGACGCCGAGGAGCAGAGCACGCGGAGGCTGCTGCGCATGGCAGCGCTTCGCGCCATGGATAGGGAGACGCCGCCATCACAAGCGCCTCGGGCTCAGATACAGGCGTTTGTGATGGCGGCGTCTCCCTATCCATGAGGCGGCCGAAGGCCGCCCGCCATGCGCAGCAGCTACGCCACGCTGACATCGAGTCAAGCTTCCAATGCAGTCTCTGCGGTTTCCGCCCCTCTGCGATCTCTGCGATAGGTTTTCGTGTTGTCGCTATCCTGAACCGTCACCGCATGCGCGCCTTCAGGAACCGCCCGGTGTGCGACGTCTTGCTCGCGGCAATTGCCTCGGGTGGTCCCGTCGCAACGATCTGGCCGCCGGCGTGGCCACCCTCGGGCCCGAGGTCGATGACGTAGTCCGCCGTCTTGATCACGTCGAGGTGATGCTCGATCAGCACTACCGAATGCCCGGCGTCCACCAGCCTGTTCAGCGACTCCAGCAGTTTCTCGACGTCGGCCAGATGGAGTCCGGTCGTCGGTTCGTCCAGGATGTACATCGTGTGCTTCGAGCGCTGCAGCGTGCTCAGCTCCGCGGCAATCTTCACACGCTGCGCCTCTCCGCCCGACAGCGTCGTCGATGACTGACCCAGCGTGAGATAGCCCAGTCCGAGGTCGGACAGCACTTCCACTTTCCTCCGCACCGTCGGCTCGGACGCAAAGAACCCGACGCCTTCCTCCACCGACATCTTCAGCACATCGTCGATCGTCTTGCCGTTCCAGGTGATCTCCAGCGTCTCGCTGTTGAATCGAGCGCCCTTGCAGGCGGCACAGGTCACCTCGACGTCCGGCATGAAGTAAAGCTGCGTCGTGATCGAGCCTTCGCCCTGGCACTCCTCGCAGCGGCCGCCCTTGACGTTGAAGCTGAAACGTCCCGCCTTGTACTCGCGTTCGACCGACAGCGGCGCCTGCGTGAACAGGTCGCGGATAGTATCGTAAAAGCCGATGTAGGTCGCCGGATTCGAGCGGCTGTTGCGCCCGATCGGTGTCTGATCGATGTTGACCACACGCTTCACGTGCTCGAGACCGTCGGCGCTCTCGTGCGCACCCGGCAAGGTCCGGGTGTCCACCAGCCGCTTCCAGAGCACCTTGAACAGGATCTCGTTGATCAGCGTGCTCTTGCCGGAACCGGACGCGCCCGTGATCGCGACCATCTGGCCCAGCGGAATCGAGACGTCGATCGACTTGAGATTGTTCTCCCGGGCGCCGCGGATCGTCACCGCGTGGGCATTCCCCTTGCGCCGGGCCTTCGGCGAGGCGATGGCACGTTTGCCCGACAGAAACTGCCCCGTCGGCGATGCCTTGCACCGCAGCACATCATCCAGCGATCCCTGCACGACCACCGTGCCGCCGTGCACGCCTGGGCCCGGCCCCATTTCGACAATGTGATCGGCGGCGCGGATGGTGTCTTCATCGTGCTCGACCACGATCACCGTGTTCCCGATGTCGCGAAGACGCTCGAGCGTGCCGATCATCTTCACGTTATCCTTCGGATGCAGCCCGATGCTCGGCTCGTCGAGCACGTACAGCATCCCCATCAGTCCCGAGCCGACCTGCGTAGACAGGCGGATGCGTTGTGACTCGCCGCCCGACAGCGAACCGGAACGGCGGTTGAAGTTCAGGTAGTCGAGACCAATGCCGAGCAGGAGATCCAGCCGCCCCCGGATCTCCCGGAGAATGTGACGCCCCGCGTCGGCACCGCGGCCGCTCACCTTGACCGTGCCCAGGAAGCCGTGAAGCTCGTCGAAGTTCAAGCCCCCGAGCTCGTGGATCGTCCGGCCGCCGACCGTGAACAGCAATCGAGTGGACCGAAGTCGCGCACCCTGGCAGTCGGGACACGTGTGTTCGACCATCACCTTGTCGAGCCATGCTTCCATGCGCGAATTCGTCTCGCCCTGCTGCCGGTACCGCCTGTAATAGCGCTCGATACGCCTGGCGATGCCGTTGAAGCCGACTTCTCTGCCCTCCCAGTCGCCGCGCCGCTCCTTGGCGCCCGGCGGCACGACGAGCTTGATCTTCTGCGGCTCGACGCCGAACAGGATGGCATCGCGCGCCTTCTGCGGCAAATCGTTCCACGGCGTGTCGATCGAGAAGCGTCGTGCCTGCGACAGGCTGTACATCACCCGCCCGTCCCAGGTGTCGGGGTTGTATTTGAAGGCCTCACGAATGAAGCAGCCGCCGGCGATGCTTCGCTTGGGATCCGGGATCAGCAGTTCCGGGTGCGTGAGTTTGTCCACGCCCAGTCCGCCGCACGTGCGGCAGGCGCTTTCCGGATTGTTGAAGACGAAGTAGTCGGGGCCGATGTCGCCGTAGACGAAATGATGCGTCGGACTGCAGAGCGCGTCGTAGAAGCGCTGCGCCTCGGCCTTGCTGGCGCCCTTCCCGATGTGGACCTGCATCAGACTGTCGCCGACCAGGAGTGTGGCGCCGACGCCGGCCTTGATCGCCTTCTCGTGCGACTTGCCGATGACGAAGCGGTCGACGAGGGCTGCCATCTGACTCACGTCGGATGCATCCAGGTCGTGCTCGGCCGACAGGTCGAGCGCCCGTCCATCGACGAGCAGTGTCCGGCAGCCTTTCTTGCGGACTTCCGTGAACACGACGTCCAGATCCTCGCCGTAGATGCGAAAGACGGGCGCTCGCAGCTCCACTTCAGTGCCGCGCGGCAGCGACAGCAGCGCTTCTCCAATCTGACTGGCCGTCCGTGTCGGTGCACGCTCACCACTCCAGGGACATCGCGCCTGGCCAATCGTCGCGTAGAGCAGATTGAGATAGCTGGAGATGTCCGTCATCGTGCCGACGGTCGAGCGCGGATTGCTGGACACCGTCTTCTGCTCGATCGAAATGACCGGCGAGAGCCCGAGGACGAAGTCGACGTCCGGCTTCGCGACCTGCGCCACAAAGCGCTTCGCGTAACTCGACAGCGACTCCATGTACCGGCGCTGACCTTCAGCGTAGATGGTGTCGAAGGCGAGGCTGGACTTGCCGGACCCGGAGAGTCCGGTGACAACCACCAGACTGTCGCGCGGGATCTCGACGGAGACGTTCCTGAGGTTGTGGACACGTGCGCCCTGCACGGCCACTGTGGTGCGGGCAACAGGACGACGATTCACCGCCGATCAACCTCGCCGTCAGAGTCGAACGCAAAGAAGGCCAGTTCCTGAACGTGCGCGGTGCTCCGTTTGGTGAGGCGCAGCGGCAGCGAGGCCTTGCCGATCAGCCGCTCGGAGGCCAGATACTCGCACGCAGGTACGACCGCCTCGGTGTCGTAGTGGCGCTTGAAATGGTCTTCGAGATCGCTGCACGACCGCGCCTCGCCCACCTCCCGCAGGTAATCGAGGACCAGTGCGAACAGCTCCGGCGCACGCGCGCGGATGTACTGTTCCGCCGTCTCGAGCGCGCGTTTCACCTGTGCGGCCGTCTTCTTCGCGTTCAGAAGGTCCGCATACACGATTCGGAACAGCTCCGGATTGAGGGTGGATGCCTGCGGAATCACCTCGCGGCCGGCAATCAGCTTGCGGCCGACGATCTCGATGCGCGCCAGCGGCGTTGCGGCATAGAGAATCCACAGAGCCGTGTAACTCAGGTCACCGCGTGTGAGGAGCCATTTGCGTGCCTTGTCGAGGCAGTACAGCGCCATGACCGCCGCACCCAGGAGCTGCACCTGCGTGTCGCGGTCGCCGACGATTTGCAGACGTGCGACCAGCGCGTCGATCGTCGGATCGTGCGTAAACAGCACACGCCCCTTTGCCACGTACGAATGCAGGAACGAATTGTGGCGCGCGCCTTCGGCCGCCCGGCGAAACTCGGTGCGCGTCGTCAGCTGCGCGTGCACGGCGATGCCGTCCGCATCGAGGGCGATGAGCGGCGGCCGATCGGATTTCTCGTCGGCGGTGACAATCAGCAGGTCGATGTCGGACTTCGCCCAGACGGTATCGTGCGACAGGCTGCCGCACAGAAGAGCCGCCAACACCGACCGGTCCTCTTTCAGATTCTCGACCAGTCGCGACAACGCCGCCGTGTAACGATCGCGCTCTGGCGAGGGCGTCACGTCGGCGGGGTCCTTCCGGACCCGGCTCACGTAGGCCGGGTCCTTTCGGGGCCCGCTCACGTAGGCCGGGTCCTTTCGGACCCGGCGATTCGTCTTAGGCGGCATAGCAGCGGTAGCTTTGGTGACGCGCACAGCAACGGCAGACCATGATAAAACGCGAGGACCTCATGCGCGTCCTGACAATGTCGGCGGTCGCTCTCGTCGCTACCGTGGTTCTGCCGCAACCGGTCAGCGGACAGGAAACGTCCGTCTATGGGCAGGTCGTACTGGCCGACGACCCCCGCGTCGAGATTGCGCGGGCACGGATCGCCATCGGCGGCGCCGGCGCGCAGGCAGCCTCGTTCGTGTTCGCAGACGACCACGGCCAGTTTCAAGTCGTCGCGCCCCGCGCCGCGTCGCTCACCATCACGAGAAGCGGGTTCCTGCCAGTGACCCTCAAGGTCGCAGGCGCGGCGAGCTCCCTCTCGACGCCAGCGACCGTGAAGCTGACGCGCGCGGCCGCCGTCTCTGGCCGTCTCGTCGATTTGAAGGGCGAGCCTGTCGTGGGCGGCGGTGTCCGCCTGTGGCGGACCGACGACGGGGCACCGCCAGGCAGCCGGTCGATGATGACGACCTTCACCAACGACCTGGGCGAATTCCGGGTCGGCGGCCTCGCGGCCGGCAAGTACGAGATCAGCAGCTATCACGACTTCGACGAGCAGGCACGGATTCGCACCAACGATGAGATGCAGAGCGGGCTTCTACGCCTTCAGAGAGTGACCGATGAGAATCGGGCGATTGCCGCGCGGGTGATCGGAGAGCCGCAGCTGCTATCGGACGTCACTCCGATCGAGATCAGCGCGGGAGCGGACGCGCAGGTGACGCTGCGACAGGCATTGTCGTCAAACCGGGACGGTCTTCGTGGCAGCGGCGCGATTGCCGGCGCCGTCATCGACGCCTTCGGCGAGCCGGTCGAACGCGTGCGCGTGCGGGCCTGGCGCACGTCGGGCTCCGGTCGCCTGCCGGCGCAGCAAACGGGAGCTGCGGCCGTCACCGACGACCGGGGACAGTTCCGACTCTTTCATCTCCCGCCGGGCGCCTACGTCGTCGAGGTGCTGCCAGCGAGTCAGCAGCCTTCGGCGCCCGCAATGGGGCCGTTGTACTACCCGGGCACGAGTCTCGTCGGGCAGGCATCGTTCGTATCAGTAGATGCCGACGAGGCGGCATCCCACCTGACGATAAATTACGTCCCTTCCCCTCTGGTGAGTCTTTACGGCATTGCCGTCGACGCCGCCGGTATGCCGATACGGGGGGTCGTCGGCTTGATCGCCACCAGCTCCGGCAATGGCGTGCGTCTGGCGGCACGAACAACGCAGACAGCGGCCGATGGCAGCTTCGCCTTCTCGAGCGTCGCGCCAGGCGAGTACGTGGTGCGGGCCACTCTCCTGCGCGGTGACGATCCACGTTCGCCGCTCGGGATAATGCCGGCGGAGTTCGGACTGCAGCGCGTGTTCGTCAATGACGTGAACGTCGGTCCGGTGCGTCTGACGACGTCGCCCACGGCGAAGCTCCTCGGCAGGATCGAGTTCGAAGGCACTCCTCCATCGACACCCGCTGATTTCGGCATTCGAGCCATTGCAACCGATCCGGAGCGCACAACGGATAGCCCGTTGCTCCGCATGACGTCGACGGTCTCGCCGAACAGTGACTGGACATTCGAGATCAGAGGCCTGATGGGAATGACCGTGCTCAATCTGGAAGGGGCTCCGGCAGGCTGGTGGCTAAAGGCGATCCGCACGCCCATCACGCTGCCTGCGGGCGAACCGTTCGACGTCAGCAGCGACATCGAGGTCGTACTCGTGCTGTCGAATGCGTCGGCACGAGTGACCGGACGGGTCCTCCCGAACGCGATGCCCGGCATTCCGCTGGTCATCGCCTTCTCGACCGACGAGGGGCAGTGGCGGAACGGCTCGTCGTACATCCGCTACGTGCACGCCAGGTCGCAGGACAGGACCTTCGCGGTACAGTCGCTTCCTCCCGGCGAGTACTTTCTCGTCGCGATTGCCAACGCGGACATCATGCCGGAAGACGATGAGCTGACGGCCCTGCTCCAAGCGCTGGTCCCGCTGTCGAAGCGGATCAACCTCGTCGCGGGAGATGCCCAGGGGCACGATCTTGCCCCGGTGGCGCTGCGTAAGTAGGCTCGGGACTCGGAATTGGGGCTGGAACTGAGCTTGTCCCGACGTTGACATCACCTTCTCCGCGCCACCGCGCGTAACTGGCCGCCGGCGGTCTGTCCCTCGACGGTATCGCGCAGGGTCCGGGCCAGGCGTGTCAGCACATCCTCGAACGAGGCGAGCTGCGTCGGGCTCGTGGATGCCAGCGTCTTCCGCACCGCTGCTTCAAAGGTTCCCCCCCGCCGGCTGTTCGCCCGGCGTCCCCGTTCAGTGAGTGACAGCCGCATCCGGCGGGCGTCCGCCTCGTCGCCCAGCCGTTCGAGGTATTTCCCGGACTCCAGCCGGCGGATGATGCCCGACATGGTTCCTGGGTGGACGTGGAGCAGCGCGGCAATCTCGCTGGCGGGAATTCCTGGCTGCCGGCCGATGACGAGCAGCGTCATGCGCTGCGGAACCGTCAGACCGATGGCGGCGTGCATGCGCTTGGACAGGCTGTGCAGCTCGTGATCCACGGCCCAGATGAGACGCATAACGTGCAGAGCCGGATCGTCGGCTGGGTCTCCCCTCGGCGTGTGCGCGCTACGGCGGGCAAGCGGCGACGCCGGCCCGGCAGGACGCCGGTCACGCACCGTCGGAGTTCTGCTTGTCTTCCTGGCGGCTCACGTAGTCCATCCGAAGCAGCAGGCCAAAGATCGCGATCAGCGACAGGGTCGTGAGGACGGCAATCGATTCGAACACGGTCAGTCACTCCATGTGGTTGCAGTTGCAACCATCAGTGTACGCGATCTGGGGTCAGATCTTGAATCCACACATTTTTCACGCTCCGGCACCTCGACGGCGTACCTCGTGACTCGCGCGACGGTGCCGGAGCGTGAAAAATGTGCGGATTCAAGATCTGACCCCAGGTCACCCCGCGTCGAACCCGGGACGCACGAAGCTCCACGCATCCGGAAATTCGCGTTCGACCTCGGCGCGCAGGTCTTTGAGCTGCTCCGCCAGCACGGCCGGCGTCTCCTGCCCCGACGCGGATGCGAGCACCGACCATGCGGCCGACGACCGTTCCAGCGAGATCAACGCGATCTTGGCGCTGCCGTTCCAGTCGTTCTGCACCGGGTGGTCGTCTGCAGATCCATCGTCCCCGTTGCGGCTATCCTGGCCATCGAGCGCGCGATGCAGTTTCACGCGGATGAATATCAGGTCGTGGGCCGCCACCTCGAACGCTTCGCGCACGACGGAGTCCTCCGTCGCCCCGGCGTGCTGATTGGCCATCAGCCAGTCGTGCCCGAGATGCATGAACGCCTTCGCCATCTGCATGATCGACGTGGCCTCGACACGCTCGCGGCGCTGATCCTGACGCCGTGCGAATTCGTCGGCGGCGTCCGCCGACATCTCGACGTTCACAAGATCCCTCAGCCAGTCCGGTGGCGGTGCGACAACGCCGCTGTCGTCCGGGGCGCGGCCGAACGCGAGCTCCAGGCCGGCGCGTTCGTCCTCGCACATGGTCATCGCCGCCATGGCGGTGAACACGGAGCAGCGATGCGTCAGCGGACATCGCTCACACCAGCGGTCGCAGTATGCGGAAATGAAGTCGATGTGGTCCGGATTCATGTCCGCGCCAGGGAGCGCGAACCGTGCCAGCTGAATTCCGGACCATTCCGAGTCCGAGCAGCCTGCGGTACGCGGATTCTGCAAGCGGCCGCTGACGAGATGGACGCAGAATTCGCTGGGGCTGACCTCGATCACCTCGATGCTCGATGCTCAATGCTCAATGCTCAATGCTCAATGCTCAATGCTCAAACCTTGCAAGATTGCGCTCGGGCATTGGGCATTGGGCATTGGGCATCGGGCATTGGGCATTGGGACCTCAGAGACCAAACCTATCGGCAGGCTCCTTGGGCCGCGCCATGCCGGCTT
>Ga0173480_10000987_pt1 | contig 10264 bp, 9 predicted proteins | sample NitcycUS209509C1_FD_122622 | JGI IMG/M metagenome (GOLD analysis project Ga0173480, IMG submission 122622) | Soil microbial communities from Arlington Agricultural Research Station in Wisconsin, USA - Nitrogen cycling UWRJ-S209-509C-1 (version... | ecosystem: Environmental > Terrestrial > Soil >... | reverse complement strand
CGCCTTGCTGCCCGACGACGCTCGCCTCGTCGTCGTGACGCCATCGCACCAGTTCCCGCTCGGCGTCGCGATGTCGCTGCGACGCCGGCTGGCGCTGATCGACTGGGCGGAGGAGCACGACGCCGCGGTCATCGAGGACGACTACGACAGCGAGTTCCGCCTCGGCGGCCGTCCGATCGAGCCGCTCCAGGGCCTCGACCCGCATGGACGGGTGATCTATGTCGGGACCTTCTCGAAGACCATGCTGGCGACGCTGCGCCTCGGGTTCGTCGTCGTGCCCGGCGCGTTGCGGCACGCGGTCCAGGCCGCGAAGTTCGTCAGCGACTGGCACACGGCGATCCCGACCCAGCGGGCGCTGGCGGCCTTCATCGGAGAGGGCTGGTTCGCACGCCACCTGCGACGCATGCGGCCGATCTACCGCGAGCGCCACCTGCGCATCGCGGAGATCCTGGCCCGGGACTTCGCGAACGAGCTGCGGGCCGTGCCGGCCGCCGCCGGGCTCCACGTGTGCGCCGTGGCGACCGAAATGACGGTCGAGGATGTCGAGCGAGCGATGGGGCGGGCCGCCGATGCCGGCGTCGCCATGCATGCACTGGCAACCATGGCCGCGGCACCCCCCGGTCGTCCGGGACTGCTGCTTGGCTACGGAGCGATCGCCACCGAGCACATCGACGAGGGGATGCGCCGGCTGCGCGCCGCCTTCGGCTGAGGATGGGGTGGCCTACGGGGCTTGAACCCGTAACCTTCGGAGCCACAATCCGATGCTCTGCCAGTTGAGCTAAGGCCACCACGAGCGCCTCGCGTCGGTCGCGGCGAGGCGCGCCACATCGTCGCCGATCCGTGCGGGCCCCGCAACCGCCGGTCAGTCGCGGCTGATCGCGCGCAGCAACAGGATCACGAGCATGCTGCCGAGGGTCGCGACGACGATCGCGCCGAGCCACCCGGTGGCCGCCGGCTGGTTGAGGACCCCCACCCAGAGGAAGCCGCCGAGGATGCCGCCGAGGATGCCGATGAGCATCGTGCCGAGGCAGCCGAAGCGCTGACGGCCTGGGACGAACATGCCCGCGATGGCACCGGCGATGAGTCCGACGATGATCCAGCCTAAGAACCCGAGATCGGGCATGGACGTGCCTCTCGTGGTCGAGCCGAGGTGCCCACGATGATGGCGGTCGGGACGGTTCGGCGCGTGCCGTTTCGGCACCCCCGACGGTCAGGGCGCGGGGAGCGTCTGCGTCAGGTCCACCACGACGGTGCCATCGTCGACCGTGATCGGGAACCGATCGAGCGGTGGATCGGCTGCGTCGAGAGGCAGGCCGTCGAGCGTCCACTGCCGGCCGTCGCAGTCCGTCAGCCGATCCGCACCGATCTCCAACGGGCACTCCTCGTCGACCGGGCTGGCGCCAGCGACCGCCGCAAGTCCGCCGAACGTCGCCGGCGAGACGATCACGCTCATCTGGACGTGGCCCTCGCCGGCATCCTGCTCGCCGTCCCAGCCGTACGAGCGAGAGAGGATGACGTCGTGGCGGGCCGGACCGGCCGACGTCGCCGCCGTGAGCGTCCCCATCGTCACGACCGAGTCGTCGCGCGGGTTGGCGAACGTGAAGATCGCTGGTCGTACAAGAAGGACGGCGACGATCCCGAGGACGGCAAGCGCCCCGCAGCCGATGAGCGCGCGACGAACCGGGACCGGCTCATCCATGCGTCGCGCTCGCCGGGTGCAGCTCGATGAGCGTCGCCCCGGTGCAGTTGTAGAAAAGCGTCCCGGCATACGTCTCGCACCGGTCATCGATCCCGCGCCGGACGAGCGCCGTGTGGCCATGCAGCCAGAGGGGCGGCGTGAGCCGCCGGACGAGCCAGCGGAACGACCGGAATCCGCGATGCGCGCGGTCGGTGTCGTCGTTCACGTCGCGCGGCGGAGCGTGGCTGACGACGAGGAGCGGGCCTCGTCCCAGCGTGCGCAGCCAGGCGAGCGTCGCGCGCCCCCACATTTCCGGTCCGCTCACCTCCAGCCCGCGTCCGCTGTACGTCGGCGCCCCACTGAAGCCGATGATCCGCAGGCCAGCCTCCGTGACGATGGTGGCATCCGGGATCGGCTGCGGCAGGAGACGATGCTCGGTGTCCGCCCAGGCGGCCCCGACGTCGTGGTTGCCGCGGACGTAGAGGAGCGGCGCGTGGAACGCATCGGTCACGAAGGAGAGGTACTCCGGCTGCAGGTCGCCGGCACCGATGATGAGGTCGATCCGGCCGATGCGCTCGCGCGTCACCTCGGAGTCCAGCGAGGGGTCCGGCTCGTCGCTGACCGCCAGGATCCGGATCGGCCGGCCGCGGCGGCCGGCGAAAGCCGCCTGGTCCGGCCACGCGACCGTCAGCCGGTCGGTCACTGGCGGGGATCGTCGTTGCGGAGGAGGTCCGCGCGGCTCAGCTCGTCCACCTCCTGGCGCTGCTCGACGGTCCGCGAGTGGCGCCCCTGCGCGGCCTGGCGGAGCTCCTCGCCGCCGACCAGGGAGCTTGCGTCGGTCCAGCCGCGATTGCTTGGCTGGACCCCGGGGAGGAGCAGTTGGGTCACGTCCGCATCGATCTCAACCCCACCGGTCCGCAGGGCCGCGGCGACGCGGTTGTGACCGTCTTCGACGTAGTAATCGTCGCCGATCTGCTCGAGGTTGACCGGCGGGAGTGTCTGGAGGCGGTCCATGGCAAGGTTGATGCGCTGCCATCGGCCCTGCCAGTTCCGGCCGCGGAGGCGCGGAAGCGGCAGGAAGTCGGCGGTGTTCTGTGACGGATGACGCACCGTCCCGACGATGAGATCGAGCGGCACGGTCCGCACGCCCACCGGGCGTCGCGCGGCGCGCGTGGCGTCCGGGTAGCGGTCGTAGAGCGACGGCAGGGTCGCACGATCTGCGGCGCGGCGCGTGGATCCGGTCAAGCGGCGCCAGACGCTCCACGCGGCGGCGAAGACGACGACGAAGGCGGCGAGCCGGGCAAGCACCCAGCGCAGGGTTCGAATGAGAAGGTTCATGGGGAGTCCGAAACGACGCTCGACGCTGGAAAGCGCGGTTGCGCCTCGTACTATGATGCCTTCCCCGAGCATGGGCCGCATGGCGCGGCTCGAGCCTGCCGTGACTGGTTGAGGAGCACGACTCGATGTCCACGGTCACCTTCGATCACATGTTCAAGCGCTACGGCGAAGAAGTCGTCGCCGTGAACGACCTCAATCTCGAGGTCGGCGATGGCGAGTTCATCTGCCTGGTTGGTCCGTCCGGCTGCGGTAAGACGACGGCGCTGCGCTGTGTCGCAGGGCTGGAGGAGATCAGCGACGGCCGCATCCTCATCGGCGAGCGGGTCGTGAACAACGTCGCCCCGAAGGATCGCGACATCGCGATGGTCTTCCAGAGCTACGCGTTGTACCCGCACATGTCGGTCTATGACAACCTCGCCTTCGGCCTCAAGCTGCGCAAGACGAAGAAGGACGACATCGACCGTCGCGTGAAGGAGGCCGCCGAGATCCTCGGCCTCGAGCGCTTCCTCGATCGCAAGCCGAAGGCCCTCTCCGGCGGGCAGCGGCAGCGCGTCGCCCTCGGCCGCGCGATCGTGCGCGAACCGAGCGTGTTCCTGATGGACGAGCCGCTCAGCAATCTCGACGCGAAGCTCCGCGTCCAGACGCGCGCGGAGATCGCGCGCCTCCACCAGCGCCTTGGCACGACGACCATCTACGTCACCCACGACCAGGTCGAGGCGATGACGATGGGTGACCGCATCGTGGTCATGCGCGACGGCCTCCTCCAGCAGGTGGGCTCGCCGCAGGAGCTCTACGACCACCCGGTGAACGTCTTCGTCGCCGGGTTCATCGGCTCTCCCGCCATGAACTTCGCGACCACGAAGTCCGAGGGGAAAGACCTCATGCTCGGCGGCCACAAGCTCGAGCTCGCGGGCGAGCAGGCGAAGGCTGCCGAATCGCGCCCGGACGGCGCGGAGGTCGTCATCGGCTTCCGCCCCGAGCACATCGAGCTCGCCAACGGCCAGGCGACCAGCGCGGTCCGCTTCCCGGCCCGGGTGGACGTGGTCGAGTACCTCGGCAATGACGAGCTCATCCACGCCCAGTCCGAGGGAAGTGAGATCGTCGCGCTCCTCCCTTCCGACAAGCGGGTCGGGGTCGGCGACAACGTCGAGCTTGCCGTGCCGATGGAGAAGCTCCATATCTTCGATCCGGAAACCGAAAAGACGCTGGCCGGCTGAGGTGCCCGGCATCGACCAGGTTCACTGACCAGGGTCTCCAAGCGACGACCACGTGGATGACGCAACGGACCCAATCGAATCGTGGCACGGCGTCTGCCGACGGAGCCGACGCGGCCACGACCAAGGGAACAGGTGGAGGAACCGAATGAGGAAGTTTCGATTTGTAGCGCCCGTCATCGCGGGCATGCTCGTTCTCGCCGCGTGCTCGAGCAACGACGAGGGCAGCCCCGGAGCGAGTGGTGGTGGCGGCGGCGGCGGCGAAGCCGATGGCAGCATCACGGTCACGTCCCTCTGGGGCGGCACCGAGCAGGAGGCCTTCGAGGCGGTCCTGGCGGCCTTCACCGAGAAGACCGGGATCGAGGCGACGTACGAGGCCAACCGCACCGACTACCCGACCGTGCTGCGAACGCGCATCCAGGGTGGCAACCCGCCGGACGTGGCGATCATCCCGGGCATCGGCACGCTGCGCAGCCTGGCCCGTGACGGCTCCCTGATCTCGATCGCCGATCTCGGGCTCGATCAGTCGTCCTTCGAGGACAACTACCCGCCCGGCATCCTCGACATCGGCGTCGTCGATGACGAGCTGTACGCGATCATGGTCAAGCTCAACTCGAAGTCGGCGATCTGGTACGACCCGGCGCGATTCGAAGAGATGGGGGTCAGCGCCGATGCGGCCGACTTCGCCGATCTCGTCGACCTCACTGACGCCATCAAGGCTGCTGGCGGCACGCCGTGGGCCCTCGGCGCCGGCGACAGCTGGACGCTGACCGACAACTTCGAGGCGATCTATCTGAAGATGAACGGGGTGGAGGCGTTCGACACGCTGTTCGGCCCCGATGGTGACTTCACCGATCCGACCGTCCAGGCGGCGATCGACAAGATGCTCGAGATCTACACCGACGACAACGTCGACGGTGGGATCGACGGCTCGCTGTCGACGCTCTTCGTCGACGCCATCGCAAAGGTCTTCGGCACCTCGCCGTCGGCCGAGCTCTACTGCTGCGGCGGCTTCATCGGCGGAATCGCCACCGGCGCGGACGTGAACCCCGATCTCGCCGGCCAGGAAGGCACCGCGATCGACTGGTTCCCGTTCCCGACGGTTGACGGCAACGGCGAGGGGCTCGTCAACTACGGCGGCGACGTGATGGCCGCCCTGGTCAACGACTCCGATGTTGCGGCGTTCATGGAGTACCTCACCACCCCCGAGGCCGGCACGGTCTGGGCGGAGGGTGGCACGATCATCTCGCCGCTCAAGGACGTCGATACGAGCGTCTACCCGACGGAGCTCATTCAGCGGGAGGCTGAGCAGATCAGCTCCGCCGAGTCCGTGAGCTTCGACGGAGCTGACCGGCTTCCGGGGACCGACCTCGGCGCCGTCCTCCAGCAGGCTATCCAGGGGAATGACATGGGTCCCGTCCTGGAGGAGTTCCAGAACCAGACCCAGACGGCCTGGGAGTCGGAATAGGCATGACCTGAAGGGGAGGGGCCACGCGGCCCCTCCCCTTCTTCCTTTCACCTGAGCACGAAAGGAGCGGTCCTCACCATGACGGCGACGAGCCGGACGGCATCCGTATCAGTCGCGAAGACCAACCAGGGTGGCGGCGGGTTCAGCTGGTCGGTGCTGATCTTCCTGGGACCGGCCGCCCTGTTCCTGCTCGTCTTCCTCGTCTACCCCACGATCTACACGCTCCTCCTGAGCTTCAACCGTGGGCGGGGCGGGGAGTTCACGAACTGGGTCGGGCTCGACAACTGGATCCGGCTCTTCACGAACGACCCGAACTTCCTTCGGCTCGGGATTCCGCCGTCGGGTGCGCTGTGGAACAACGTCCTCTGGATCCTGTTCTACGTCTCGCTCACGGTCCTCTTCGGGCTGATGATCGCCGTCATGGCGACCAGGGTGCGTTACGAGTCGTCGATCAAGGCGATCGTCTTCCTGCCCCAGGCCATCGCGGCAACGTCGCTAGCGGTCATCTGGCGCTTCGTCTACTCACCAGACCCGGACACCGGACTCCTCAACGCGCTCCTCGGCGTCTTCAACGCCGGCCCGGTGGCGCTCCTCGGCAACCCCGACACGGTGAACTGGGCGCTCATCGGCGTCGGCATCTGGGGATCGGTCGGCTTCGCGACCGTCATCCTGTCTGCCGCGTTCAAGGGCATCTCGTCGGAGGTGCTCGAGGCGGCTCGGGTCGATGGCGCGTCGGAGACTCAGATCTTCTGGCGGGTCATCGTGCCGATGGTCAGCCTGCCGATCTCGGTCGTCGCCGTCACGCTCGTCGTCAACGTGATCAAGCTCTTCGACCTGATCTACGTCATGACCGCCGGCGGGCCTGGCGCCGCCAGCCGGGTCATCGCGTTCTCGATGTACCAGGAGGCGTTCCCGCAGGGCCAGTTCGGCTACGGCGCAACGATCGCCGTCGTCATGGTTCTCCTGCTCATCCCGGTCATGGTCTATAACATCCGGCGCTTCCGCGCAGAGGCGGTGCAGCAATGACGGCCCTCGAGAACACCACGGTCAAGGCGCCGCCGCGGACCCTCAGCGAGAGGATCGTCCGCTTCATCGGCCGCACGCCGGTGCACCTCGTCCTCTCGCTCATCGCGCTCGTCTGGCTCGTGCCGTCGATTGGCCTGTTCGTGACGTCATTCCGGCCGAGCGCCGACATGCGCGCGACCGGATGGTGGGACATCTCGACCTGGACCAACTTCACGCTCGACAACTACCAGCGCGTCATCAGCTCGGAGGGAATGGGCGAGGCGTTCCTCAACAGCCTCTGGATCACGATCCCGTCGACCCTCATCCCGCTCGTCATCGCGTCGATGGCTGCCTACGCGCTGGCGTGGATCAAGTTCCCCTTCCGCGACACCATCTTCCTTATCATCGTGGCGTTGCTGATGGTCCCGGTGCAGGTCGGGTTCATCCCGCTCGTCGCCGCGTTCCGCGAGTCGGGGACGGGCCTCCTCACGGGCTTCGGCGCCGTGTGGCTGGCGCACACGGCCTACGCCCTGCCGTTCGGGATCTTCCTCCTGCGGAACTTCTTCATCACCTTGCCGAAGGACCTCATCGAGGCCGCACGAATCGACGGCGCATCGAACGTGGCGATCTTCCGGACGATCGTCGTGCCACTCTCGGTCCCGGCCATTGCGGCATTGGGCATCTTCCAGTTCCTCTGGACCTGGAACGACCTGCTCATGGCCCTCGTCTACGTCCAGCGCAACGCGGCGCAACCCATGACGGTCAAGGTGACCCAGCTCCTGGGCACCTACGCCACCGAGTGGAGCCTCCTCTCGGCGGCCGCGTTCCTGATCATGATCGTGCCGCTCGTCGTCTTCTTCAGCCTCCAGCGCTACTTCGTCCAGGGCCTGCTCGCCGGCTCCGTGAAGTAGTGGCGGCGGCGCTCCGCGTCGTCAGCTGGAACATCAGGGCCGCCATCGGACCGGGGCCGTTCCCGGACCGATGGTGGAGCCGCATCGACGCCGACCGCCTCCGGGCGATCGGCGCCTTTCTTGCCGCCCTTGATGCGGACGTCATCGCCCTGCAGGAGGCGGCGCTCATCGCTCGAAACGGCGACCTCATGGATAACGCCGGCGACCTCGCGCGGCAGCTCGGGATGGAGCTCCGCTATGGCGCGACGCGGACGTTCGGCGTCGTCGAGGGCGACGCGACCGTCGGTGCCGGGCTGTTCGGCAACGCGCTCCTGAGCCGGCGACCGATCGCCGATGCGCGCGTCGTCGCGCTGCCGGCCGCCGCATCGGACGCGTTCGTCGAGCCACCGGGATCCGACCATCCAGCCTCAGGGGTCCGCTATGCCGACGCCCCGCCGGGCATCCGGGAGCCGCGCTGCATCCTGCACGCCACGGTTGCGAAGGTGCGGATCGGCACGACCCACCTCAGCCACGTCGGCTCAGGCGAGCGCCGGCTCCAGGCCGAGGCGACCGTCGCGGCGTTCGCGAACAGCCCTGCGGCCCTCCTCGTGGGCGATCTCAACGCGCCGATCGAGTCGGTCGAGCTGACGCCATTGGCGAGCTGGACCGATGCATTCGTCGCGCCTCCCGGCGACGCCTCGCGCGTCTCAACCGATGACGGCTCGAGCATCGATCACCTGCTGGCCCGGGGCATGTCGATCTCGCCCGCCCGGGTCCTCCGCGACGCCGGCGACCTGAGCGACCACTACCCCGTCACCGCCGATGCGGCGGTGCCCTCATGATCCGGTCCGCCCTCTACGTCATTCGTCGTACGCGCCCGCGAACGCGGAGCGGCTAGGCTCCAAAGGCACATGTCGAGCGACCGCGCTGCAGGCCGAACCGCCATCCACCTCGTCCCGCACACCCACTGGGACCGCGAGTGGTACCGACCGTTTCAGAGCTTCCGGATGCAGCTCGTCGACCTCGTCGACCGCGTGCTCGAAATGCTCGAGGCAGAGCCCGACTTCGCGTTCACCCTCGACGGCCAGCTGGCGACGATCGACGATTACCTCGAGATCCGGCCGGAGCAGGCTGATCGGATCCGAGGGCACGTCGCGTCGGGGCGGTTGGCGATCGGCCCGTGGCAGATCCTCATGGACGAGTTCCTCGTCAGCGGCGAGACCCTGGTGCGCAACCTCGAGATGGGATGGCGCCGGGCGGAGGACTTCGGCGGACCGATGCGCGTCGGCTACCTGCCGGACATGTTCGGCCACGTCGCGCAGATGCCGCAGATCCTCCGAGCGGCCGGCATCGCGGACGCCGTCGTCTGGCGGGGAGTCCCCGCGGCGGTCGACCGTCACGCGTTTCGCTGGGAGGCGCCGGACGGCTCTTGGGTGCGCGCCGAGTACATGCCGTCGGGCTACGGCAACGCCGCGGGCATCTTCGCCGTGCCCGACCATCTGGAGGCGGCCGCCGATCGGTTCCTGGACTGGTCGCGCCAGTGGTTCGGCGACGACACCGTGTTGGCGATGTACGGCACCGACCACGCCGCGCCGGTCCCCGAGCTGGCCGCGCTGGTCAGCCGGCTCAACGAGGTCGCCGAGGCGTCAAACATGCGGATCGGCACGCTCGCCGGCTATCTCGACGCTTCACGACCGCTGACCGATGCCGACCCCTGCTGGCGCGGGGAGATGCGATCCGGCGCGCGTGCCAACGTGCTCATGGGCGTCGCCAGCGCCCGCATCGACATCAAGCAGGCGGCCGGGCGCGCCGAGCGCTGGCTGGAGCGGTATGCCGAGCCACTCACCGCCCTCCATGTCGCCCCCGATGCGTGGCCGGGAGCGTTTCTGAGCCTGGCCTGGCACAAAGTGGTCGAGAACTCGGCGCACGACTCGATCTGCGGCTGCAGCATCGACCCGGTCGTCGACCAGGTGCTCGTCCGCTTCGCGGAGGCGGAACAGATCGGTACGACCCTGGCCCGGCGCGCGTCGTTGGCCGTAGCGGCCGGCGTGCCACGCGGTGCGACGACGGTCCTCAATCCTTCCCCGGTTGCGCGCAGCGGCGTCGTCGAGGCCGAGATGCCGATCCCCGACGGGTGGGAGGAGGTGGCACTCGAGCTGCCTGACGGAACGCGCCTCGCGACCCAGGAGCTGGCGCGCAAGGAGCCGCTCCTGCTCGATGAGGAGCTTATCGGCGCCGACGTCGACGATCTCTTCCGCCGCTTCCACGGCCGCGAGATCTTCGACCACGCCTGGAACGGCTACCGCATCGAAGGCCGCACGTTGACGCTCGAGGTCGACAACGACCCGGACCCGCCGTGGCTCGACGTCGACGGACTGCAGGCCGAGGTCACCGCCGCGCTCCTGGCCCACCCGTCGGACACCTGGCATGTCCGCATCGTGGCACGGCCGCGACGATCGCTCGCGGTCAGCGTCCCGGTCCCGGCTCTCGGCTGGACCGCCATGCGCCCGACCGAGGGCCGCGGCGAGCCGTCGGATGCCGTGCGCGCAGGCGACGATGGCCGCAGCCTCACGAACGGCCTCGTGACGGTCAGCGCCGGCGACGACGGGACCCTCAGCCTCGAGGCGGCGGACGGGACGCGCGCCTCCGGTATTGGCCGCATCGCGGACGG
>Ga0173480_10000986_pt1 | contig 10264 bp, 9 predicted proteins | sample NitcycUS209509C1_FD_122622 | JGI IMG/M metagenome (GOLD analysis project Ga0173480, IMG submission 122622) | Soil microbial communities from Arlington Agricultural Research Station in Wisconsin, USA - Nitrogen cycling UWRJ-S209-509C-1 (version... | ecosystem: Environmental > Terrestrial > Soil >... | reverse complement strand
GTTTCTCGGGCGGGACGTGGCGCAGCCTGGTAGCGCACTTGCATGGGGTGCAAGGGGTCCCGAGTTCAAATCTCGGCGTCCCGACCACCTTCTTCCCCTCGTAGCTCCTCACCCAATTTCAGTCGCCGTACAGGAAACGCGAGGCATGCTCGCTCCTCGCAACCGGCTGTGTGGTGATTCCCGTGAGCCTGCAAACAACCTGTAAAACGTTTCGAGGGTGGCAAGCCTCGATGCTCGTCCCTGCGTTGCTCGCGCTCGGCGGCTGTGCCGTCGCCGACGTCTCCATGAAACTCCCTCAGGAGCTTTCGACCACCGCCGCGTTGCCAGTGATGGGACGAAGCGCTGGCCGCCAGCTCGCTTTCGGGCATTGGTATGTGGTGATGCCAGCTCCTTACCAAACGGATGGATGGCAGATCTCCGGGACGCCGCATTTCGTTCCGGCCAACGCCGAGTTGTCGGTCAAGGCTGAGCGCGCCTGGCTCGAATTCGAAGTCGCGTCGGGCGCGCAAGGAAGTCCTCCGGCTTCGGCCGGCTGCCTGGCGCAGGGCAGGTTCGCGAGCCTCACGAAGTTTCATGCGCGTTCGGAAGACGAAACCACCGTCACGATCCCGGGCTTTCCGCGGCTCGACTGTGAATTCGCGGGTACCCGTGCCGGCACGCTCACGCTGCGCGCGGACTTCGCCACGCAGATAGACCATGGCGACGCGAGGTTTGGTGCCGATCACTGGATCGTGCGTTCGGTGAACACGCACGCGACGCAGCGTTCGAACTTTCCCCTGACCCGATTCGGATACGAGATCGTGCTGGGGGAACGCGTCGTGGGCGCCGTGGAAACTTACGGCGCGGGACGCGTGTGGATGCTGCCGGATCTTTCGCGCGAGCAGCAGGACCAGCTTTCGCTGCTTGCCACGTCACTGCTGTACTACGGCTACCTGCTCAACCTGCAGGACGCCTGAGCTTCGGCGCATCGCGCAAAACCTTTGGCTCGTCGGCGAACTTGAACTCGGCACGAATTCCGTCATCGTACTCATCGGAGTCGGCAGACGGAGAAACCACCGTGAGTCATGCAGTTCGTTATCGATCGATCGCGGCATTCGCGGCGGCGCTGTGTCTGGCAACACTCGCGTCGGCGGCGTCTGACAAGGTTGCCATTCCGAAGAGCATTGCAGACGCCGTTGCCGATCCTGCGCGGCCACAAGCGGACCGTGATCGCGATGCGGACCGCAAACCCGCGGAGTGCATTGCCTTCGCGGGGCTGAAGCCCGGCCAGCGCATCGCGGACCTGATTCCTGGCGGCGGCTATTTCACGCGCATCTTCAGTGGCGTGGTCGGTCCGAAGGGTGAGGTCTTTGCCGTCGCACCGCCCAAGCGACCGGATGCGCCGCCGGATCGGCCGGAGCCGGCGGCTGCGACGCGTGCCATCGCCGCCGATCCTCACTACTCGAACGTGAAAGTTTCCGTCGAGAAGGTGGCGGAGCTGAAACTCCCGGCAAACCTCGACATGGTGTGGACGTCGCAGAACTACCACGACGTGCACAACGTGAAAGACATCGACGTCGGCACGTTCAACAAGGCGGTGTTCGAGAGCCTGAAGCCGGGCGGCGTCTACATCGTGATCGATCACGCCACGGAGAAGGGCGCTGGCTTCACGGCCACGCAGACGCTGCATCGGAGCGATCCCGAGGCCGTGAAGGCGGAAGTGATCGCGGTCGGCTTCGAGTTCGTCGGTTCGAGCGACGTCATCGCGAGCGCGGCCGACGATCACAAGTCGGCCGTGTTCGAACAAGGCCTGCACGACAAGACGGACCGCTACGTCCTCAAGTTCCGCAAACCGAAGTGATCACGTGACGGCGCGGGGCGCCACGAAGACCTAGTGCTTCTTCGTGCTCTTTTCGGACTTCGTCGAACGCTTGATGTCCTGACCGTGCGCGCGCTTGTACGTCTGGATGTCACTGAACGTGCCGTCCTTCCGGCGTACGGCGTATAGCTTCGTTCCGCTGCTGCTTCGGTGCGTCGTGCGTGTGGTCATGATTCCTCCATCCGCGCATCGAGCGGCGCGAACAATGGCGCGGAGGTTGGCTCGCGGGCGGAAAGCGCGTCAATAAGGAAAAGCACGCGGTCGTCTCTGCACGACAAGACGGATCGCTACCTGCTCAAGTTCCCCAAGCCGAAGAAGTCCTGAGTTCCAGGACCGCGGACGTTTCTATCTGCCGATCCGGGATCGTCCAGTACGTCTGGAGCAGGGCTCTCCGTTGTTCGCTGGACGACACGAGTTCGAAGCCATGTCCCTGGTAGAAGGCGATTGCCCAGGTGGCGTCTGCCCAAGTGCCGACCAGCATGCGGCGATCTCTGCGCGAGACGATGTGCTGGATCAGCACGCGACCGACGCCGTGACGTTGATAGGCGGGAAGCACGTACGCGTGGCGGATCAGTTCCACGTCGCGCACGCGCTGCGTGCCCATGACGCCGACGAGCTGATCGTCGATTTCGTGGCCCCAGAATTCGACGCCGGCGGATATCTCGCGTCGCAGGTCGATGTCGGACATGTAGGGCTCGTGCCACCGATCCGCGGGGATCACGCCGCGATACGCCTGCGCCGCCGCGTTGATGATGGAGTGGATTGACGCGAAATCCCGATCGTCACAGCGGCGTACACGGCTCATCTGGCACCTTGAATTGCACGGAATGTGCGTGCCAGCTTCGCGTGGGCCCCGATCGCGGGTCTTGGATGAAATTGCAGTGGATCAGGTGTACGTGGCGTAACGACCTGGCGTGACGCCGAACTGCCGCAGGAAACATCGGTGGAGATGGCTCTGGTCGCAGAAGCCTGAGGCGAGCGCCGCTTCCGGCAGCGGAACACGTGCACGAATCAGCCGGCGTGCCAGCGCAATACGCTGCTGGATCACGTAGGCGTGCGGTGTAAGGCCGAGCTCCCGCGCGAATCCCCGCAGCAGCTGGAAGCGGCTCACGCCGGCTTCCGATGCGAGTTCCGCGAGCGTCAACGGAGCCGCGGGATCCGCATCGATTCTGGCCAGCGCCCTCCGAACGGAAGGCAATGCACGCGGCAGATTGTCGGGCTTGCCCGTGAACTGAAGTCGAAGGCCGGCAATCAGCAGCAACATCGCAGTCTCGCAGGGCATGTTTCCGGAAGAGGGATTGGCGGGTGCGGTGCCAAACCGAAACAACTGGTTGAAGAGGGGTAGCAGTCGACCATCCGAGAACACCGGAGCCTGGAACCGGAATGAAGACGTCTGCGTATCGGCGACATCGGATCGCAAACTTTCGAGCAACGATGGCTCGAAATAAAGAATGCGCCAGGTTCGGCGTTGGTCTGCACGCGCGCGACCGTCATGCACCTCTCCGGGATTCACGGTGATGAAATCGCCGGGCCCTGCCTCCACGGCGCCGCTGTCACTCCACGAGGCATGACGTCCGTCGTCGACGACACCGACGCCAAACTGGTCGTGCGTGTGCCGTGGAAAGGAGCGGGCGGTCGACGCGCGCATGGGATCGACCCCGGCGATCGGAAATCCGTGGAATTGAATCTGTTCGTTCATTCCAGTGGCATCTCAGCGCGGCTGGACGTCCAGCTTGATCTGCTGAATCGTAGCCGGCTTCGTGGGCGCCAGCAGCACGCTGCCGTTCAGGCGGCCATGTGCGCATCGCCATTTGAATTCGCCGGCGAGTGCTCCTGTCGCGTTGATGGGCGCGACCGTATCGCAATCGCCCATCGACTTCCTGAGCGACGCCAGGTCGCGGCTCCATCCCGCGGCGTCGCGATCCATGAGGAAGTTCATGGCGAGCTGATCTTTTACTTCGGTAACGCTTCCTGACTTGTAGATAGAGCCCACGGCGCGGTAAGCGCGCGCGAGATCTGCGCTGACAGGCAGCGGAAGATCCTTGAACACTTCCGCCTTGGTCAGTACCGCGGCGGCATCCCACACGGCGCCCGAAGGTCCGCCGTAGGTGCGATTCGTGAATGCGAAAACGCCGACGCCCTTCTGGGGAATCAGCAGCACATGGGAACCATAGCCGGGATAGCCACCGCCGTGGCTCAGCGTGACGCCGAAGTCGCAGCCGACCGAGACGATGAACCCCATGCCATAACTCGTGGCAAGCGGGCAGGCGCCCTGGCCCGGATGCCCCACGCGCTGAGGGAAGGAGCGTGGAATGCCGGAACCCAGCCCGAGTTCCCGGACGCTCGCTCGTTTTGCGGGGCCGGTTTCCGCGTCATCGCGCGGCGGCCACGCCGAGAGTAGATAGGCAACCCAGCGCGCGTAGTCGTTGGCGCTGGTCTGGATGCCGCCCATGGCGCCGAACGCGCCGTGCGCCATCGTCGGTTCGAGCTTCCAGGCGTCGTCTTCCCAGCGATAGCCGAGTGCGCGTCGTTCGCGCGGAGCCTCATCCACGAAGAAGCCCGACGACTTCATGCCGAGCGGCTGCAGCAGAGTCTGCGTGATCGTCTCCGCGTATGGCTTGCCGGAGACGTTCGTGATGATCCGGCCCAGCATCGCGTACCCGAGGTTCGAGTACTCCCAGGCAGTGCCCGGTGCGCGAGTGAAGGGCACGCCGTCGCGAAGCAGTTTCGAAAACTCGGCTTCGGGCAGCGGCGTCTGGCGATCGCCCCAGGGATCGTCGGTGACGAAACCCCCGGTGTGATTCAGCAGATCCCGCACGCGAATGCGCGGCGAATCCTGGGTCGGGTACTTCCAGCCGCGCATTTCCTCGATGTACGTTTCCGCGGGCACATCGAGTTGCAGTTTGCCTTCGTCGCGCAGCCTGAGGATGGTGAGCGCCGTGAAGGCCTTGGTCATCGAAGCGATGCGAAACAGCGTGTCGGCGGTGACGGGGCGTTTGCTCTCGAGGTCCTGTACACCGATGCCGCGCACGTAGACCAGTTCTCCATGCGCGACGACGCCGTACACGACGCCGGGAATGTGATTGTCGAGCGCGTAGTCGGCAAAGATCTCGTCGACCTTTGCGTAGACTTTTGCCTCAGTCGTCGCGGTCTGCGCGTGAGCGCTCGTCCCCAATGCGATCGAGAGTGCGAGCAACGCGAAGGACTGCCTGCCACGGGTCATGACGTAAACCTTGGATGTTTGGGCTGGGCGTCAGGATGAACTATTCCGAGGCAGTCCGTACATCGGGTCCGGCAAGGAGCCGAGTCACAGAACATGGGCTGACCCGCGTTGCACGCGCCATTTCCCTACCGGGTTCACCCGCGGCGGCAACGCCTTGCCGCCCCGATTTGGAACGATTTAAGGAACCCAAATCGCGACCGATACCGAGAGCGGGCGGACCACGCCCGCAAGCTCATTCCGGACTACCGAAATGCTTCAGGTCATAGGCTCCATCGTTGTCGTGGGTTGCGTACTCGGCGGGTTCATTCTCGAGGGTGGACACATCCTCGCCCTGTGGCACCCGACGGAAATCCTGATCATCGTCGGCGCCGCATTCGGCGCGTTCCTCACGAGCAACCCGCCGAAGGTGTCGAAGCAGGCGTTCGTACTCGCGATCACGTTGCCGAAAGGTGCGCGCTACAAGCGCGATGACTACGTCACGCTGCTCAAGCTCATCTACGACATCCTCATGAAGATCCGCAAGGACGGCCTGCTGGCCATCGAAAGCGACATCGAGCAGCCGGAGAAGAGCGCGATCTTCCAGAAGTACCCGGTCATCCTCGCGGATCACCACATGGTGGTGTTCATCACCGACTGCCTGCGCCTGATCACCGGTGGCTCGCTCGACCCGCACGAACTCGAGAGCCTGCTCGAGTACGAACTCGAGACGCATCACAAGGAAGCGCACGAGCCGTGTCACGCGGTGCAGAAGGTCGCGGACGCGCTGCCGGGCTTCGGCATCGTCGCGGCGGTGCTGGGCATCGTGAACACGATGAGTGCGATCGAAGGCGCTGACACCGCGACCATCGGACACAAGGTCGGCGCGGCGCTGGTCGGCACCTTCCTCGGCATCCTGGTGGCCTACGGATTCGTGGGCCCGATCGCGTCGGCCATGGAGCATCGCGCGAACGAAGAGAGCAAGGCGTTCGAAGTGGTGAAGATGGCGCTGGTCGCGAGCGTTCGCGGATACGCGCCCACGGTGGCTGTCGAGTTCGCGCGCAAACTGCTGTTCAGCGAAGTGCGTCCGACGTTCGCGGACCTCGAAGCGCACCTCAAGAACAAGCCACCGCCGGGCAACGGCGGCCATTGATCCATGGCCAAGGCTGAAGAAAAAGCCCGGCCGATCTACGTCAAGCGGATCAAGAAGGTCGCCGGCGGACATCACGGCGGCGCGTGGAAAGTGGCCTACGCCGACTTCGTCACGGCGATGATGGCGTTCTTCCTCGTGATGTGGCTGGTGACCGCCGTGTCGAAGGAACAGCGCGCGGCGATCTTCGACTATTTCAAGAACCCCAGCATGGAGCCCGGCAAGAGCGTGAAGCCGGCGCCCGGCCAGATGGGGCCGGGCGGCGCCAGCTCGTCGCCGATCAATCTCGGCGGTGGACTCGACGCCCCGAAGTCGTCACTGCAGAAGACCGACAAGATCGGTGCGACGGTCATGACCTCGCCGTCGACGCCGATCGATCTCAAGTCCGACGAGGAGAAGGCCGCGGAAGCGGAAGAGGCCAAGAGGCTGCTCGAAAAAAAGCAGCTCGATGCGCTGATGCAGGATCTCAAGGAAGCCATCAACAAGAGCCAGGCGCTGCAGCCTTTCAAGGATCAGCTGCTGCTCGACATCACCCCCGAGGGCCTGCGCATCCAGATCCTCGACGCGCAGAACCGTCCGATGTTCGACCTGGGCAGTGCGCGACTGAAACCCTACACGAACGAGCTGCTGAAAGAAGTCACGACCTACCTGCGCTCGGTGCCGAACAAGCTCAGCATCACGGGGCATACCGATACGACGCCGTACGCGGGCATCACCGGCTACACGAACTGGGATCTATCTACTGACCGCGCCAACGCGGCGCAACGTTCCCTGGAATCGGCCGGCCTCGAAACCGAGCGCATCTCGCGCGTCGTGGGCCTTGCGTCCTCGGTGCTCTTCGACAAGGAGAACCCGCGCAGTGCCGTGAACCGTCGCATCAGCATCGTGGTGATGACTCAGCAGGCCGAACAGGACGCGCAGAAGGTGGACTTGCCGGATGCGGGAGTAGCTGAAGCGGCGCCGGATGCATCTGCGGATCAGGTGCCAGTCGCAGAAGGTCAGGCGCAGTCAGCGCCTGCCGCGGCGGGAAACGTGTTGCCTACTGGAAGTCCGGCAGGCTGAAGAAGAACGTGGCGCCCTGGTCCTGTTCGCCATCGACCCAGACCTTGCCGCCGTGACGTTCGACGATCCGGCGCACGATCGATAGTCCAACGCCCGTGCCTTCGAACTGATCCGCGCTGTGCAGGCGCTGGAACACGCCGAACAGCTTGTTCATGTACTTCATGTTGAAGCCGACGCCGTTGTCCTTCACGAAGCACACCAGCGTGGTGCCATCCATCCGGTAGCCGATCTCGATGCGAGCTTTCTCGCGTTCGCGCGTGAACTTGATGGCATTGGAAATGAGATTCACGAAGACCTGCTGCATGAGGCCCGGGTCCACGTGCCAGGTCGGGAAGTCGGCGATCACGAACTCGATGTTCCGTCCCGCGCGCTCGGCCGACATTTCATTGATGACGCGTTGGGCGAGTTCGCCGAAACGCACCGGCTGCTTGTGCAGCGCCTGGCGATTGAGTTGTGAGAGGCGCAGCAGGTCGGTGATGAGCCGATCCATGTGGGCCGCGCCGGCATTCACGTTTTGCAACAGCCTGCGGCCCTCGTCGTTCAGCGAGGCGGCGTGATCCGACAGCAGCGATTGCGTAAACACGGAAACCGCGCGCAGCGGCGAGCGCAGGTCGTGGGAAACCGAATACGAGAACGCTTCGAGCTCGCGGTTGGCGATCTTGAGTTCTTCGGTGCGCTCGCGGACGTTTTCCTCGAGACGCTTCTTTTCGATTCGCAGCTGTCGCACGGCCAGCGCGCGTTCGAGCACGGGCAGGGTCGTGGCGAGCTTGATGGGCTTCTGGATGTAGTCGAGCGCGCCGGCCTTCATGGCAGCGATGGCAGTCTCGAGCGCGCCGTGCCCGGTCATGATGACGGCTACGAGCGTGGGGTCGATGAGCTGCGCGGATTTCATGAGATCGATGCCGTTGGTGCCGGGCATCTGCAGGTCGGCGAGCAGCAGGTCATAGCTGCGTTCGCGCATCGCCGCCAGCGCTTCGGCGGGTGCCGTGAACCCGTAGGTCTTGTAGCCCTCGTATTCCAGCGTGTCGCACAACGCGCGCATGGACGCCGGCTCGTCGTCAACGATGAGGAGCGTCTGCTTATGTTCAGGAACGTGAGCGATGTTCGTATTCACGGGTTGCAATACCTGTATCCGAGAAAGGCCTTCCTGGCGGTACGTACTTTCCGCGTAGGTGACTCCCCTGACCACTAAATTACGGCGTAGTTTCCGCCTGCTTGAGCCCTAGTGCCAAATACCTAGGGCCAACTCTCAATTCCGGGGAATATATTCAGGCATCCGCCTGGTGGGACCAATCCGACAAAAGTCTCACCGGGAGGAGCAGAACTATCTACTTGCGTGCCGATTCGATCAGCAGGTTGCGCGGCGCGCACAATAGGTGTAACTGGAACGAAGTTGCTTGCGCGCACTGGGCGGGGGAATTGCCGGCGCGTCGCGAGGCAGCGGTTGGGCCGGCCTGCAGGGAAGCTGGCACTAACTACTTCGGGAAGAATTCGAATGCAGCCGGTCAGATTGGTTCTCGTCGAAGACATGCCGATGGAAGCGGAAATCGCGATCCGTCAGCTCGAATCCGGTGGTTTCGCCTGCACGTGGAAGCGGGTGGACTCCGAACCTGCTTTGCGCAGCGTGCTGCGTGAATTCAGGCCCGACATCATCCTCTCGGATTTCACGTTGCCCGGCTTCGACGGCATCGCGGCGCTCGAGATTTCGCACGAGCTCACGCCCGACACTCCGTTCATCTTCCTGTCGGGGACGCTGGGCGAAGAACGCGCCATCGATGCCCTGCAACGCGGTGCCTACGACTACGTCCTCAAGACCAACCTGGCGCGCCTGGTGCCGGCCGTGCGCCGGGCCGTCAGCGATGCGGCAATACGCCGCGGTCGCGTGGCCCTGGAAGAACAGCTTCGCGACATCGTCGCCACCTCGCAGGACTGGATCTGGGAGCACGACCGCGCCGGCAAGTTCACCTTCTGCAGCGACTCCGTGCGCTCGACGCTGGGGTATGCGCCCGAGGAAATCCTCGGCACGAACGCCTCGCAATACGTGCACCCCGAGGACCTCGCGGCGCTCGATTTCGCGATGCACACGCTGGGACCCAACCAGCGCACGGCGAGCAACCTGCAGGCGCGCTGGCGTCATCGCAACGGCTCCTATCGCTGGCTCGAACGCAACATACTCGTGCTGCTCGGCGAAAACGGCCAGGTCATTGGCTATCGCGGCAGCGAACGCGACTTCTCCGAACGTCGCCGGCAGGAGAAGCACATCAGCCGCCTGACGCGCGTGCTGAAGATGCTGAGTGGCGTCAACAGCGCGATGGTGCGTATCCGGCAGCGGCGAGAGATCCTCGCGGAAGCGTGCCGGCTCGCGACGTCGGTCGGCGGCTATGCGAGCGCGATGGTGGCCTTGATAGAACCGGGGACACGTACCGCGCGGCCGACCGCATGGTCGGGTGCCGTGGATAACCAGGCCGCGCAGCAGATCACCTACAGCATCGGCGAGTCCGCGAGTGAAGACGCGAGCGTCATCGGCCGCGTGTTGCGCACGGGCGCTTCGCTCGTGTGCAACGACCTGCAGACGCTCGAGATGGGTCTCGCGGCGCGCGCCTCGCTGATGGACTCTGGATTCCGCAGCGTCGTCGCGTATCCGCTGCTGGTCGATCGCACGCCGATCGGCGCGCTGATGCTCACGTCTTACGATGTGGGAGCGGTCGGCGACGAAGAGTCGCGCATGCTGAGGGAACTCGTGGCGAACCTGTCGTTTGCCCTGCAGTACCTGCACAAGGAAGACGAGGTGCGCTTCCTGTCCTATTTCGATCCACTGACGGGTCTCGCCAAGCGCAGCCTGTTCTGCGAACGGCTCGTGAGATCGCTCGAGCCACGCATCGGTCGACGCGGCACCCCGGCGGTCGCCGTGCTCGACATCGAACATCTGTCCAGTCTCAACGACTCGTTCGGCCGGCACGTCGGCGATCAGCTGCTGCAGCAGGTCGCGGATCGC
>Ga0173480_10000985_pt1 | contig 10269 bp, 8 predicted proteins | sample NitcycUS209509C1_FD_122622 | JGI IMG/M metagenome (GOLD analysis project Ga0173480, IMG submission 122622) | Soil microbial communities from Arlington Agricultural Research Station in Wisconsin, USA - Nitrogen cycling UWRJ-S209-509C-1 (version... | ecosystem: Environmental > Terrestrial > Soil >... | reverse complement strand
CCTGGCCGGAGACCTGCGCGATTCGGATCGGACCGCCGAGCTGGTCGGCCGATTCCTTCCCCACCACGACGCCGCCGATGTAGGACAACGTGCGGTCGATCACGAACCAGGTTTCTTCGACCCCGAGCTTCACCGCGCTGAGCGGATCGACCCGTACCGGCGGCTCGCGCGCTCCGGTGATGCCGAGCACCCCGATGCGGTGCATGTTGCCGAAGTTGTCCTTCATCTCGGTCAGTTTCGGCGTCGCCTTGATCGGGATGCGCTGGCCGGTTCGATCGACCTCGATGTCGAGCGGTTCGCCAGCATGGGTGCTGACGATGCGTTGCATGTCGGTGAAGGTCTCGATCTTGCGTCCGTTGATCGTGACGATCAGATCGCCGGGCTTGAAACCGGCAGCCTCTGCGGCGCTCGCGGGCTGGATGGTATCGACGCGCGCCGGTGTCGCTTGCTTGCCGTAAAGGGTGAAAACCGCAGCGAAGATCACGATCGCAAGGATGAAGTTCGCGATGGGTCCCGCCGCGACGATCGCGGCACGCTGCGGAACCGGCTTGAAGAAGAAGCTGACGCGGCGCTCCGCTTCGGTCATCTGGTTGATGGTGTCGGCATCGGGCACGCTCGCGGCATTCTCATCGCCAAAGAACTTCACATAGCCGCCAAGCGGGATCGCGGAGACTTTCCAGCGCGTACCGTGGCGGTCATTGAAGCCGAACAGCTCGGGGCCGAACCCGATCGAGAACGTGAGCACCCGCACCCCGCACCAGCGCGCGATCAGAAAGTGCCCAAGCTCGTGAAAGAAAACCACGATGGTCAGAACGAACAAAAAGGGGATGACGTAGCCGGTCAACCAGCCGCCCCAGGTGCCGATATGTCCAAAGAATGATTCCATCTACCGCCTCAGCCCCCACCCGAATTGAAAATCAACTAGCGCGAAAGTTGCCTAAAATGCCTTTGCGGCGATTGTGGGCAAGAGGTCGCGGGCCAGCGACCGCGAATTATGGTCAACAGAGATCGCCTCCGCGATCGAGCCCGGCTCGCGCATGATACCCCGCTTTGACGCGGCGTTCATGGTCGCTTCGACGAGCGCTGGGATACCCGTGAAGCTGATGCGGCCATCGACGAATTCGCTAACCGCGATCTCGTTCGCAGCGTTGAGCACGGTGGTGGCGCCCGATCCGGTACGCAGGGCGGCCCAGGCAAGTCCCAGCGCCGGAAAGCGGTCGAGATCGGGCTTCTCGAAGGTCAGGCTGCCGACCGCCGCAAGGTCAAGTCGTTTCACCGGCCCATCTATGCGGTCGGGCCAGGCAAGGCAATGCGCGATCGGGACGCGCATGTCGTGGGGGCCAAGGTGTGCGATCACCGAACCGTCGCGGAACTCGACCATGCCGTGGACGATGGACTGGGGATGCACCAGAACCTCGATCTCGTCGGGCCTGAGGCCAAAGAGATGATAGGCCTCAATGACTTCAAGGCCTTTGTTCATCAAGGTTGCCGAGTCGATCGTGACCTTCGGTCCCATCGACCAGTTGGGGTGCTTGAGGGCTGCCTGCAATGTCGCTTTGCGGATCTCGTCCTTGGACCAGGTCCGGAACGGGCCGCCCGAGGCCGTGATGATGACCTTGGTGACGTCCTCGCGCCGGCCGGCGGTCAGCACCTGGAAGAGCGCATTGTGCTCCGAATCGACCGGCAGCACGGTGGCGCCGGTCTGCTTGGCGCGGCGCATGACCAGAGTCCCGGCACAGACCAGCGACTCCTTGTTGGCGAGCGCGAGCGTGGCCCCGCGCTCGATCGCCGCAAGCGATGGCTCGAGGCCCGCGACCCCCGTGATTGCGCCGATCACCATGTCGGCGGGGCGGCGCGCGGCCTCTGCGACCGCGTCGGAACCGGCCGCCGCCTCGATTTTGGAGCCGGAAAGCTCCGATTTCAGCTCATTGTAAGCGGCAGGGTCGGCCACCGCGGCGAAACGGGCGCCGAGCTCACGGGCAAGCTTCGCCAGCGTCACGCTGTTCTTGTGCGCGGTCAGCGCCTCGACGGTGAACCGGCCCTTCTGACGCTTCAAAAGATCGATGGTGCTGGAGCCGATCGAGCCGGTCGCGCCCAGGATCGTCACGCCGCGTACGGCGGCGGGCTTGATCTTCGGGCGGGTTCCATTCGGCATCAAATCACCAAACCAGGAGACCGCGGGCGGGGCCTTCCAGGCCCCCGCGGACCAGACCCACCATGGCTGCGGCGGCCGCCGCTGTCAAAAACCCATCGAGACGGTCCATCAGCCCGCCATGGCCCGGGATGAGATGGCCGGCATCCTTGGCGCCGAAGTGCCGCTTGACGGCAGATTCAAGCACATCGCCAGCCTGCGCGACCACCGACAGGAAGCAGGCAACAAGGATCAGCATCGGAGCGACCGAGATGCCCATCAGCTTCACGGTCAGCACCCCCGCGGCGATACCGCCGAGCGTGCCGCCGGCGGCACCCGACCAGGTCTTCTTCGGGCTGACCGCCGCCCAAAGCTTCGGCCCGCCAAGGGCCCGGCCGGTGAAATAGGCCGCGATGTCGGTCACCCACACGACCGCGAACAGGAACAGGATCGCCACGAAACCGAAGGCCGGGTCGCGGCGCAGGATCAGTGGTGCGAACAACAGCACGGCCGCATAGCCGATCCCGGCTGCGAGCCAGTCAATGAACGCGAAGGTGCGGAGCTTTGCTTGGGTGACAAGACGCACCCACTCCCAGAGCACGATCGAGGCGGCGATGACCCAGAACACGACGAAGAAGATGCCGCCGAGATAGGCAGCGACCAGCGCAAGCGGCGCCAGCACCAGCGATGAGATGACGCGCAGCGTGAGATTGCTTCGCGCGGGCGCGCTTCTCTCCGCCGGTTCGGGAATGGCCAAGTCTTTACGATCCGGTCTTGGCGATGAGGCCGCCGAAGCGCCGCTCGCGCCGGCGATATTCGTCGATCGCGGCTTCGAGTGTCGCGCGATCGAAGTCGGGCCAATAGACCGGCGAGAACACCAACTCCGAGTAGGCGGCCTGCCAGAGCAGGAAGTTCGACAGCCGCTGTTCGCCCGAGGTGCGGATGATGAGATCGGGGTCGGCGATGTCGGCTGCGTCGAGGTTCACGCCGATCATATCCTCGGTGATCGCTTCGGGCTTCAATTCACCGCCGGCGACGCGCTGCGCAATGCGACGCACCGCACGCGCGATCTCGTCGCGTGCGCCATAGTTGAACGCAACGATCAGCACCAAGTTGGTGTTGTCGCGAGTGAGTTGCTCGGCTTCCTCGAGCAGGCGACGGATATCCGGATCGAGATTGTCGCGTTCGCCGATCACGCGCACGCGCACTCCGTTGGAGTGCAGTTCAGCCAGATCATTGCGAATGAAGCGGCGCAACAGTCCCATCAGGTCGCGGATTTCCGAGACCGGCCGCTGCCAGTTCTCCGACGAGAACGAGAAGATGGTGAGGCATTGGATGCCGATTTCGCCTGCGGCGCGCACGGTCTTGCGCAGCGCTTCCACGCCGCGCCGGTGCCCCTCGACACGCGGCAGCCCGCGCGAGGCGGCCCAGCGGCCGTTGCCGTCCATGATGATGGCGACATGGCGCGGCACGCCGGGAACGCTTCCCGCGATATTCGGCGCCTGCGCCTCCGGCATCGACACGAGCGGCTTCCTCTCCATCACACCGTCATGATTTCTTTTTCTTTGGCGGCAAGCGCCGCATCCACGTCATGGATCGCCTGATCGGTCGCCTTTTGCACCAGATCGGCCTGACGCTTGTGGTCGTCCTCGCTGATCGTATGATCCTTTTCCTGCTTCTTCAGGACTTCCAATCCGTCGCGACGGACATGGCGCACCGCCACGCGCGCGTTCTCCGCATACTTGTGGGCGACCTTGGCCAATTCCTTGCGCCGTTCCTCGTTCAGTTCGGGAATGCGCAGGCGGATGGTTTGACCTTCGGTATTCGGCGTAAGGCCGAGATTGGCGGCACTGATTCCCTTCTCGACCGCGTGCACCAGCGAACGGTCCCAGACCTGCACGGAAAGGAGCCTCGGCTCCGGCACGCTCACGGTCGCGCACTGATTAAGAGGCATGTGGCTGCCGTAGGCCTCGACCTGCACATGATCGACCAGCCCCGCGGAGGCGCGACCGGTGCGTAGCCCACCGAGCTCCTGCTTCAGCACCGTGATGGCGCCCGCCATCCTGCGCTTCAGTTCGTCCATGTTGTGCGTGGGTGCTGCCATGATCTTCCCCGGGGCGGAATGCTTCTGTCTGCCGATGCCGCCTCAGCCGACCAGGGTGGCGCGGCCCTTGCCGCCCAGAACTGCCGCAATCGCACCCGGCTCGCGGATCGAGAACACAATGATAGGCATACGATTTTCCCGGGCAAGCGCGAAGGCCGTCGCGTCCATCACCTTCAGATCGCGCTGGATCGCCTCCTCATGGCTCAAGCGGTCGTATCGCTGGGCCTTGGGGTCCTTCTTGGGATCGGAACTGTAGACGCCGTCCACGTTCGTTGCCTTGAGCACGGCATCGCAGTCCATTTCGGCGGCACGTAAGACGGCGGTCGTGTCGGTCGTGAAGAACGGATTTCCGGTGCCGCCGGCGAAGATGACGATGCGGTTGTCTTCCAGATGCCGCAGCGCGCGCTGCCGCTCGTAGGTCTCGCAGACCTGAGGCATCGACAGCGCCGACATGGTCCGAGCCGCAACGCCGGCGCGCTCGATCGCCGATTCGAGCACCAGCGCGTTCATGACGGTGCCCATCATGCCCATCGCATCCGCGGTCGGGCGCGAGAGCCATGCGCCCGCCTCTTCGGCCCCACGGATGAGATTGCCGCCGCCGACCACCACGCCGAGCGTAATGCCGAGCGCGCGGGCGTTGACCAGGTCCTTGACGATTGCCTCGATGGTCGGCGCGTGAATGCCGAAATCGTTCGGGCCGCAGAAGGCCTCCCCCGAGACCTTCACGATCACCCGGCGGTAGGCAGGACTGGCCATGGAGACCCCTCGCGCGAATCGCGCGCGCCGATTGTCAGGTGGTTCCACCTGCCGCCGCAACCTCCGCCGCGAAGTCGGATGAGGCTTTTTCGATGCCTTCGCCGAGCTCAAAGCGCTTGTAGCCGACGATCTTGATCGGACCACCGGCCTTGCCTTCGGCTTCCTTCAACGCCTGCGCGACGCTCTTCTTGTCGTCATGGATAAACGGCTGCTCCAGCAGGGTCTGCTCCTTATAGAAGGTTTTCAGCCCCGACTCTGTGATCTTCTCGATCATTGCCTCGGGCTTGCCCTGCTGTCGGAACTTGTCCGCCAGAATGTCCTTCTCGCGCTTCACGATCGCCGGATCGACCCCGGAGGCATCGATCGCAATTGGCTTCGACGCGGCAACGTGCATCGCGACCTGCTTGCCGATCGCCGCAAGCTCATCGGCCTTGCCGGAGCTTTCGAGCGCGACCAGCACGCCGATCTTGCCGAGACCGTCCGACACTTGGTTGTGCATGTAGCTCGCGACCACACCCTGCCCGACTGACAGCACAGCCGCGCGGCGCAAGGTGATATTCTCGCCGATCGTCGCGATGGCGGACGAGATCGCATCCGCGATTGTCATCGAACCGGCCTTCGCGGCCTTGATCGCTTCGATGTCTTCGCCGGTCGAGAGTGCAACATCGGCGATCATCTTGACGAGACCTTGGAAGTGATCGTTGCGCGCGACGAAGTCGGTCTCCGAGTTGACCTCGACCATCGCGCCCTTGTTGCCCGATACGAACATGCCGATCAGGCCCTCGGCGGCGACGCGGCCGGCCTTCTTTGCGGCCTTGGAGAGTCCCTTTTTGCGCAGCCAGTCGACCGCAGCCTCCATGTCACCGTTGGTCTCACCGAGCGCGGCCTTGCAATCCATCATGCCCGCGCCAGTCTTCTCGCGCAGGTCCTTCACCATTCCGGCGGTGATATTTGCCATGTTTCGAAACCTCTCAATTCGTCATGCCCCGGCCAAAAGCGCGAAGCGCGTCTTCGTGACCTAAGTGCCGGGCATCCACGTCTTCGGGATGATCAAAACAGAAAGACGTGGGTGGCCGGGTATTTCGGCGCCAAGACGGTGCTTCGCACCTTTCGCCCGGCTATGACGGAATAACCGTTACTCGGCGACGAACTCTTTCGCCTTGGCGATCCAGCTCTGGATACGGCCGGGAAGTCCGACTTCCTCGCCGATCTTCTCGGCATCCGCCGCGTTGAGCTCGGCAAGCTGCGAGTAGTGGAACACGCCGAGGTCGTTGAGCTGCTTTTCGACCGCGCCTGACACGCCAGGCAACTTCTTGAGGTCGTCCGCGACCCCGCGCGGCCCCGGCAACGGCTGGAAGCCTGCCGCCGGCTGCTCCGGCGGAAGCTCCTCGACGATCGGCTTTTCGGCCGCACCAAGATCGACTCCCATTTCGCCCTGCCCGCGCCCGATGCCGTCGATCGCCGCCTTGGCGACGAGATCGCAGTAGAGCAAGATCGCGCGGCCCGCATCGTCATTGCCCGGCACCACGTAGGTGATGCCATTGGGATCGCAGTTGGTGTCGACCACCGCGGCGATCGGAATGCCAAGGCGGCGCGCTTCCTTGAGCGCAATGTCTTCCTTGTTGGTGTCGATCACGAACAGCATGTCCGGCAGGCCGCCCATGTCCTTGATGCCGCCCAGCGCGCGCTCGAGCTTTTCCTTCTCGCGCGTGAGCGTCAGGCGCTCTTTCTTGGTGTATCCGGCCGCGGCCTCTGCGGTGCTCAGCATCTCTTCGAGCTGGCGCAACCGCTTGATCGAGGCCGAGATCGTCTTCCAGTTGGTCAGCGTGCCGCCGAGCCAGCGCGAATTGACGTAATATTGCGCGGAGCGCTTTGCGGCGTCGGCGATGGCGTCCTGCGCCTGCCTTTTGGTGCCGACGAACAGGATGCGGCCGCCCTTGGCGACCGTATCGCTCACCGCCTGCAGAGCGCGGTGCATCATCGGCACCGTCTGGGCGAGATCGAGGATGTGAATGTTGTTGCGGACACCAAAGATGTACTCCGACATCTTCGGGTTCCAGCGGTGGGCCTGATGGCCGAAGTGGACGCCAGCTTCCAAAAGCTGGCGCATCGAGTAGTCAGGAAGCGCCATATGTCTTCTCCGGTTGTTCCTCCGCGGACCAAAGAGCCACGACCGAGGGTTCGGCCGGAGCACCGGACGGCGTAAAGCCAAGGTCCGCGTGTGAGATGGGCGGCTATATAACGGCCCAAACTCCATAGCGCAAGGCAAACGGCAAACCGGGGGCTTTCGCCCCCGGCAGCCAATATGGACTTCGTGATGAAACTGAAATCGCTCAGATATCCCAGCCCTCGCCCTTCTTGATCACGACCGGGCGGACCATGTGGTCCGGCGCCGAGGCGCGGAAGGTATGCGACACCGTCATCTGGGTGGCGTCGCCGCGGTGGCTGATGACGTGGCCGAGGCTCGCGCCCATGGTGCCGACCATCACGGTCGCCATGATCACCGCACCGATCACGCCGGAACGCGGGAACAGGAGACAAAGACCCGCCAGGATCTCGGCGACGCCCGCAACCGTCAGAAAGGCCTGACCCAGGCCGATCGTGGCGAACGGCTCGGCCATGAAGCCCATCCCGGTCAGCTTCGCGTAGCCCGCCGCGAGAGCAACGAGACCCACGATCGCCTGAAGGCCGTAGAGAGCGATGGTCTTCATTGTGGGGACCCCCGTCGGACCCTGCGGCGGTTACGCGTCTGCCGCATTCCGATGAGGCGACCCTACGCGCGGAGCGTATTGTCCGAATGTCGCGTGGCTCACGTATTGGTATCATTTGTATCGCTTCACCCTGCGGAAGGTTCATCCCCAAGCAGCGGGAACGTGCTGATTTTGTGGTGAGAAATCGCCCAAACAATACAGATGATACAAAAGCGTCATCACGCGACACACCGACGATACAGGGCATCACCAGTATGACTCTGGCCGGAGTGCTTGATGTCGCTTACGTCGCAGAAATCGCCGCTCTCACGTAAGTCAGCGGCCGGCGATCACACCCGCACCGAAGAGCGCTACGCGCTCGCGATGCAATCGATCAATTATGCGGTTTACGATGCCGATCTTGAGGGCGGCGAGGTCTACTTTTCCGAGCAGCTACGCAACATGCTCGGGATGAAGCCTGAAGATCCCGCGCTTACCACCGGCAACATCATCGAGAAGATCCACTCCGACGATCGCTCCGCCTACCGCGAGGCGATCGTCGAGCATTTCAGGGGCGACACGCCGCGCTTCGAGGTCGATTTCCGTTTCGCGGCGGCCGACGGAACCTGGCGCTGGTGCCGCCAGTACGGCGTCGCGGTGCGCCATCGAGACGGCCGCGCCTACCGCATCGTTGGCGCGATGAGCGACGTCACCGAAGAGCGCCAGCGCCATCGTGAACTCGAAACTGCGCGCGCCGAGGCCGCGGCCGCCTATCGCCAGAGCGATGCCGCTCCGGTGACGGCGGCGGAAGAGCGCTACGCGCTCGCGATGGAGTCCATCAATCACGGTCTTTATGACTGGGACCTCGAGACCAACGCGATCTATTTCGCGCCCGGCCTGCGCATTCTGCTGGGTCTTTCCGCCGAAGTGCTGTCGAAGGCCGACGACTGGCGCGCGCTCATGCACCCGAGCGACTGGCCGGTCTATCACCGCAAGCTGGTCGAGCACCTCAAAGGCGAGACACCGCGCCTTACCTGCGATGTGCGTTACCGCACGCAGGACGGCACGTGGCGCTGGGCGCGCCAGCACGGCATCGCGTTCCGCGGCCCTGACGGACGCGCCAAGCGTCTGGTCGGCGGCGCGAGCGACATCACCGAGATCAAGCAGCGCGAATGGGCGTTGCAGACCGCACAGACAACCGCACGCAAGCAATTTCCCGTCACCGCGCTCGACCAGAGCGATCTGGAATCCCGCTACGCACTCGCCCTTGAGTCGATCAGCGTCGGCGCCGGCGCCTACGACGTCAATCTCGACACCGGGATGGTGTACCTTGCACCCGCGCTGGTGGAGGTGCTCGATCTGCCGGAATACGGCCCGGTCAGCGAGTTCGCCGCCGTCGTACATCCGGATGACCGGCCGCAGCACACGCGCATGATCGCGGCGCTCTACAAGGGTGAAATTCCGCGGCTCGATGTCGAGTTTCGCTACCGCGGCCGCGACGGCAGTTGGCGCTGGGCGCGCCAGCACGGGATCGTGGTGCGCGGACCGGATGGCCGCGCGCGCCGCATGGTTGGCGTGACCGGAGACATCACCGAGACACGGGCGCGCGAGCGCCAGCTCGACACCGCGAAGGCGGAGGCCGCCGCTGCGCAGCGCGACGTCGAACAGACGCGCGAGATGCTGCAGACCATCATCGAGAACATGACCGACGGCGTGTCGCTGTTCGACAAGGACTTCCGCTGGCAGTTCAGCAACCGATCACACATGCAGACCATGGGCTATGCGCCGGACATGGTTCGCCCCGGAATGTCGGTCGAGACGCTGATCCGGCTGCACGCGACGCGCGGCGAATATGGTCCGCCCGACGACATCGACGCGCTCGTCAAGACGAGCCTGGAACGCGTCACCGCGCCGGGCGGCGCGCACTACGAACGGCGCATGCAGAACGGCCGTTTCATCGAATTCCGTTTCCAGCCGCTCAGCGATGGCGGAACGCTCGGCGTCTACCGCGACATCACCGAGTTGAAGGAGCGCGAGGAAGCGCTCGCCGCCGCCAAGGTGGCGGCGGAGGCGGCACGCGATGCGGCCGAAAAGGCGCGCGTCGAGGCCGCCGAAGCGCGCGGCGAAATCGAGCGAACGCGCTCGATCATGCAGACCGTTCTCGACAACATGAACGACGGCGTCATGTTGTTCGACAAGGACATGCGCTGGCAGTTCACCAACAAGCAGTTGATGGAATTCCAGCGATTTTCGTCCGAAGTGGCCGGTCCAGGTGTCTCGGCCTACGACATCCTGATGTATCAGGCGAAGCGCGGCGACTTCGGTCCGATCGCCGAAGAGCAACTGGACGCCGAGGTGACGCGCCGGGTGGACATCATGCGCAACGGCGCGCGCTACGAGCGCCGCACCGCGAGCGGCAAGTTCATCGAGTTCACCTTCAAACCGCTTGCCGACGGCAGCCTGCTCGCGGTCTATCGCGACATCACCGAGTTGAAGGAACGCGAAGAGGCGGCCCAGGCTTCACGGGCCGATCTCGAACGAACCAGCTCCGTATTGCAGACCGTGCTCGACAACATGAGCGACGGCGT
>Ga0173480_10000983_pt1 | contig 10276 bp, 9 predicted proteins | sample NitcycUS209509C1_FD_122622 | JGI IMG/M metagenome (GOLD analysis project Ga0173480, IMG submission 122622) | Soil microbial communities from Arlington Agricultural Research Station in Wisconsin, USA - Nitrogen cycling UWRJ-S209-509C-1 (version... | ecosystem: Environmental > Terrestrial > Soil >... | reverse complement strand
GTGTGAGAAGCAGCTTGTTTAGCACCTCTTGTAGTTCGTCCATTCTTGAATACTACAATTGGTTTTTTTCGTTCAGTAATTACTTTCTTTGCAGTGTTAACAAACTTCCGCCCATCTCCCAAGCCTTCGACATACAAGCCTATAACCTTAGTTTGTGGGTCCTCGGCCAAATACCAAATCATGTCAGCTTCGTCTACATCGGATCGGTTCCCATATGAAACCATTTTACTCATTCCAAATGGAAACGAATGTTCCATAAATGCGATGCCAATAGTTCCACTTTGAGACAAGAAGGACACATTACCATTTTTAGGTCTCAGCATACGGTCATGCCCTTGGAATGCACAATCCAGCCTATTCTCCCCGTTGAACATTCCAATGCAGTTTGGTCCAATAATTCTGATATTAAGCTTAGAGGACAATTCCTTAACTTGTTGCTCAATATCGGCTCTTTCTCCTCCTAACTCTTTCCCACCTCCAGAGATGACTACAACATTATGGATTGATTTTTCGCCACAAATTTTTAGCAAATCAGGTACAAATTTCAAATCTACAGTAACAACTACCACGTCAACAGGATCTTTAATGTCGCCTAGACTCTTATACGCGGGTATTCCCATTATTTCTGGATAACCTTTTGCATTTACAGGATACACCTTTCCTTTATAGTCATGCTTTACCAGGGTTTCTAGCACAGAGTTGCCGATCTTTCCTATTTCAGGGGAGGCGCCTATCAATGCAATAGATTTGGCATTAAAAAACAAATCCATATTAGTAGAATTGGGTTCAACGCTTGAAACAACATCATACTTGGGTTGTTCTGACAAAATAATTTTTGCATCAGCAACGTAATAACTATCAGGATATACAATTACAGGGTTAAAATCTATGCTTTCGTAGTAAGGAGAAATATCATACCCCAACTTTCCTATATTGAGCAAAGCACTTGTCAATATTTCCATGCTTATTGGTTCTGAACCACGATATCCTTTTAACAACATTTTCCCCTGTAGCTCTTCTATCATCTCTATTGCGTCTTCCTTGGTAAGAGGAAGTACTCTAAACGAAACATCCTTGAATAATTCTGTAAATATTCCTCCCAGTCCCACCATCATAACAGGGCCAAATTGAGGATCATTTTGTAAACCAACAATCATCTCAACCCCTTTGGGAACCATCTTCTCAAGCAGAACACCCTTTACATCATAATCCTTTGATAATCTCCCATACATATCATTAAATGCAGATTTGACAGATTCCTCATCTTTAAGATCAATTTTGACTCCTCCCACGTCAGTTTTGTGTAAAATCTCGGGGGAAACTATTTTCGCCACCAATGGAAAACCCAATTTTCTTGCTTCTGTAACTGCAGAGTCAACATCCTTAACCAGAGCAAACCCTGGAACGCTAATATTATATTCAGAAAGAATGCCTTTAGCGATTTCTTCGGTAATGACTTTGGTTTTATTTTTGAAAGAATCCTCAAATATCGATTTGATTTTGTTTTGATCTGTCAATGAAAGTTTATTATTCTATTCGGTTTATAATTTTTCTTACTTAAAGTTTTGAATTTTTAGCAAGAAATTCACCCTCTATTAAAGTAACGATCAACAGACATGAAGATATGAAGATAAAACCATGTTATGAAATGATTACTTATAGGCGATTACAATTATGGCCCCTCCCATAAGCTTCTTGTTAAACTCGACCTTGGAAAATGTCTTTGACAATAAGTCATTCAGATCTTTGTTTCTTGGCCACCTAAGAAAAGTACCGTACAAAGTTCGAAAAGGCAATCCTTCCCTCCCAGCGGCCAAGAATGCCATGATAACGAGTAAATATTTTAGATAAAAGGATACAAAGAAACGAGCTATAAAATTATCAGGTTTTCCGAGATCGACAATTAATAACCTACCATCCTTTTTCAAAACCCTGTGAATTTCTACAAACGCCTCGTTTAAAGTGATTGAATCTCTTATTGAATACCCACATAGGACTGCATCAAAAGAATTAGATTTGTATGGAATCTTTTCAAAAATACCACTACATAAAAAATAACTATTATCATAATTCTTGAATCTATTCTTGATTTCAGCCAACATTTCGGGAATAGGATCATAAAAATTTATTGTTATGTCTTGAGAAACGAAATCCAAGGCCAGTTTAGACATGTTGCCGTAACCGGAGCCTGCATCGAGGATATGATTGCCAGGGAAGACACTTTTTTTTATCCCTTCTTTACGAAACTGATTATCTTTTCCCAACGAAATAGCACTATTTACTTTATCATAAACAGGAATGATATTCCGAAGTACTTTTATTACTTCATTCCAATACAAATTCCCCAAACCAATATTCTTCAATGGAAAAAGTATAAGAAAACCAGATATTGAATTTTTGTATCAGCTACGGCCAAAAGATATTAGTCAAGATGTCATCAATAGTCGTGGGGAAGAGATTCTGGACACCGAAGTGCTCATTAAAATGGACACATTAGAAGCAATTGTCGCTGGATTTTCCTTCTTTGACACTGACGTAAGAAATATCTATGACAACTTAAAGTCCAAGGACAAAACTATCAATATAATATTTGTTAACTCAAAACTGGTTTATGGGTTAGACCACATACTGGGAATCTTAAAGATAATTAATGAGGAGGATCAAAGAAATATCAAATCAAACGTAAAAAACGTTGAAATTGAATTTCTACTTAGAATTTGCTACACCAATCAAATAAAATATGCTCTAAAATCAAACTTCGGAGACAGTAAGAATAAAACCTTTGTTGTAGTATTGATTTCTAAACTGGAATCCAAATTAAGAAATACTCTCGGTTTTCTCTCTTCTTTTGGCATCGAAGATAGTAACTTGATACGTCCCGATATCACCAAGAAGAATTACATCCTCGATTATTTCTTTAAGGACAAATTCAAAGGGAATTCCCATTTGCTATTAAATAATGAAGAAAAATATTTGAAATTTCTTATTGAGAAAGCAGCGATATCTCTAAATTGAGTGGGATCAGAAAATAGTGTGCATTCTTGGTATCATAGTCTAATATTATTCTGAAACCCTCTTTTCTGTCATTGAACTAAACATCATATCGGAACTGATAACTGATATTCCTGAATATTTTCCAATTATCTCTACAAGCAGAATCCATGTAGGGTTGGTCAAATTGACTGGGTAATTCAAATGAGGTCCAACTGAATCAATAATGTCTTTTTTACTTAATTTGGTATGCCTTTTTTCAACTTGAATTTTAACAGGTCCCTTGTCGATAATTTTCTGCTTAGCCAAATTAAGTAAGCAATCCCTAATTTCCTCGACCTCGCTTAAAACTACCCTCTGTATTGGGACAAATCTAAGCAGGTTCCGAATCTCCCAAGGTGAATCCTTTAGCTTTTCCCTTAAATAAGATATAAAAAGCTCAGGATCCTTTGAAGATTTTCCCACAATGAGTCCTGAAATATTAGTTTCACTTACTTCCACCGTAGTCTCCCCAAAGTCGTAAAACAGTCCTCCAAGTTCATCCATTAGATCTTCTTCTTTGTATCTATATGTTGTAGCAAGAAAATTGAATATCATAGTTTGGCTCCATTATGGACAACTAAGTGCTGCTAGGATTTTTTCCTTTGGAATGGCACCTTCCCTAATAATACGAGGAAATCCCGACCCTGAAACATCTACTATGGTTGATCCGCTATCGTTGCCTGATAATATTTCGTTGCCTACTACAGCATCACATTTGCTTAAAATAGCCTCATCAATGTCTTTTAATCTTGTTGAAGGTATCTTTCTTGACAGATTGGCACTTGTTCCCACTAATAGATTAGATCTAGTCATTTTTATCAAATTTAAAATGCATGGACTACTAGGAACACGTAATCCAACAGTATTATTATGATTATTAAACACATACCTAGATAATCCATGGTTTGCTTTCAATTTTAGAACTAGAGTGAGTTTTCCAGGCCAAAATAAATCTTGTAGTATTTTGGCTTGTGGGTTCATATGTGAAATTTTTGAGGCTATCCTCCAATCATTTGTCAGTACTGGTAAGGATTTCTCCAACGGTCTTTCTTTGATTGCAAATAATCTTAAAACCGATTTTTCTACTGTGGGATCGCAACCTATCCCAAAGACAGTGTCTGTAGGATAAACGATCACACCTCCGTTGTCAATTATTTTAGCACAATTTTTCAAGTCGTCTAGATTTCTACAATCCATATGATAGACCAACAGTTTGGGGAACTCTCAAATTCAATTTAACCTAAACTATTATTCCGGGACTGTAGAAAATTTAAGTTCAAAATTTATTCTATATAGCAAACAAGATTAAAATAACAAATCGGTATTTAAATGATACAATTATTTTAGAAAAGCATATATAGTATTCTTGTTATATATTGTCAATGCAATCCAATATCGATCTAGTAGAATATGAAAGTGTAACAAGAATTTATAATCATCATAGTCTCCAAAATCTAAAGTCATTGGGTAGTAATAGAGTTCAAGATAACAATATCGGTATTCTTCAATCGGACACTTGCAAAAAGGCAATCACCATTGTTTTTTGGGACATCAGCGGGTTTTCAAAGCTAACAAAGTTGTTTTATTTGATGGATAGGGAAAATATCATATTAGAAATCTTAGATGAATATTATAGAATTGCAAGATCTATAATTGCACGTAACAATGGAGTTTGGGACAAAACTATAGGTGATGGCATCATGTCATGGTTCGGGTTCTTTGAGAAAAATATACCAGAAAGGAATAGTGGGCATGATGATGGAGCATTAGACGCAATAAATGCAGCAATCGAACTGAGAAATATCTTTCAGAACTTTAAGGACAAGGTGAAATCAGCTTGGAACATTAATGGAGTCAACTTAGACTTTAACATAAAATGTGGAATAAATACTGGCCAGGCCCATATTGGCCTTGTCTATGACCAATTTACGGCCATGGGAACAAATGTTAATATCGCTAGCAGGCTCCAGGAATTTGCCAAGGGTGATCAGATAATCATTTCAAACGCTACAATGGAAAAGATTTGTTTGAAAGGTTATAATCTAAGGAGAATTTCCGTTAATTCGAATAACCCTATAAAATCTTTTGAAGACATTGATTGCTGCTATGAGATCTTATTATAACACAGTAAATAGTAGAAAAGAGTTCAAATGTCTTGTTGGGTTTTTTATGCTACAGAACCCACTTTCATAGCAGTAGAATAACAAAAGTATTTTTATTTGCAAGTGAACTATATCATCAACTAATAATACAGATCAAAATGATAGAAAAAGAAAGTTTGGGTTTGAAAGGAAAGGGTATAAACGAGGTTTTTCTCAGCGAAAACAGAGATGAATTTGATAGTACTGTTAATGGTTATTATAGGCTGATTGGTGGTGAGAATGGCAATTATAATAAGGAAACCAGTAGGAGGCTACGGTCATTTGGTGAAGAATTGTTCAAAAAGAGATCATATGAGAAATTTACTGCTTTTAAGGCAGATCATGATGATATGATAATAGGAAATCATTTGAGATTATTCTCATTCTGTGAACATCATTTGCTTCCTTTTTTTGGAGAGGTTGCGATTGGATATATTCCAAATAACAAAATATTCGGCCTCTCAAAATTCCAAAGGCTAGTAGACAAAGTATCTTCTAGACCTCAACTTCAGGAGAGACTCACGTACCAAATTCTTGAGGAAATCAAGAATAGATTGGAACCTAAAGGCGTAGGCGTTGTCATAAAGGCTATTCATACTTGCGTTTTCGCAAGAGGCACTCAATCGAGTTCAGCAGAATTTACAACATCAGCAGTTGACGGAATTTTTAAGGAAAACAACAACACCAAGCAAGAGTTCTTTTCCATAATAAATTCAGATGGGAGATTAAGACTGTAGTGCTCAAATTTATTGGGAAGGTAAATTTGATCTAAATTCTTCTTTTGAACCAACCAGTCTTTAACTTAGTAACCTGTGGAAAATAATCATGATAGAGCATCACTATCAATTCCTGTAATTTCGTGATGCATTCATCATTTGGACACTATATGTAAGTTTACGATATATTTTAATTAGATAGATGAGCGAGAAAACTTAAATTGATGTCTGCGGCCAATGATGCGAATATTGAGTATATAGACTGGAATAATGCTTTTGAAATATTAGATAAGGCTTTTAAACTTGGTATTTTTGTACTAATAATTGGTCCAAAAGGGACAGGGAAAACCACACTCGTTAGAAAATTCGCTAAGCAGGTAAGTAAAGAACTATCATCTGTAAATTTTAGCCTCAGGACTAGAGAATCTCACTTAATTGGAACTAACACTATCGATAATGGTCAGATAAATTTTGTAAATGGAGTTTTGGTTCACTCGATGACACAGGGAGACTTATTATACCTAGATGAGCTTAATGCGGCCGAACCGGATGTGCTACTTAGGCTAGACGAGGCTTTAGATGATAGAAGACAAATAGTTTTGAAAGAATTCCATGGACAAACAATAAAGGCAAAGGATAACTGGTTTGTAATTGGGACCATCAATCCACTATCACATGTTGGAACGAAAGAACTCCCCCCACAAATTCTAAGCAGATTCCCAATTAGGATTATGTTAGACTACCCTCCTGAGGATACCGAACTGGAAATTATCAAGAAACATGTTAAGGTAAATACTCAAAACGAGGAAGATAATATTAAAAGTGCAATAAAATTGGCCCATAATCTACGTAAGGCAGCTTCTCTTGAAGAAATTTTTTATAGCCCTAGTTTGAGAGAAACCATAGCATATTCAAAATTGGTAACGAACAATACAAATGCAAAGGAAGCTGCTGAATTTGTCTTTGCAAATGTTTACCATCAATGGGGCGAAATTGAATACCGAAAGGTAATGGACATAATCGCATCCATTTTCCTTTAATTCACGTTGGCAAAGTATGTCTATTTTTTGGGATATAAAAGACAAGGGGAAGGAAAATGATATTGATTCAAAGCATGATAAAAATTTTGATAATGAAATAAAGAGCAAGCAAAACAAGAAAAGGTCCGAATCGTTCTTAAGATTTGACGACCTAGATCTTGACAATATTCATATTAGAAATGATGTATTGCTCGAGATTGCCACGTTCTTATCCAGACGATGGTCAGACAGTACTGAATCAACCATTCATATTTCAAGAGAAGGAAAAATCTCTACTAATTTAGACAAGAAAAGAATTACCCTTCCTGGATTAGATTATTTCTATGGTAACATTTTTCAAAAGTACAGACAATGGCGAACATTACTATGGTATGAATCAGTCAGATTAAAGTATTCATTTAAGATTTTTGATACTGACGTCGTCTTTGGATTTGTATTCAACATTTTGGAGACAAAACGGATAGAAATATTGGGATTAGAAGAATGGAAAGGCATGATAAAAGAAATTATATATTACGAAGGATTATCCTGGCACAATAAACCCCTGCTGAATTCACTACATGGGAAAAACAAAGTTTTAGAAGCATTTTCTCAATTCTTTTTAACAGGTTATATAAAGGGTGAACTCTATGGCGGTGAAAATGAAAGGGTAATTAAAGCATCAGATTATGCACAGAACATCTTAAGAGAATATATTAAAAATTTCAAACTCAATAACAAAACTTTTGACCAAATAAAGGATCAAAAATGGTTAGAATATGAAACAAGACAGATTATTAAAATACTTCAAGTTGATTCATTAATGTCAGTTCCACCCATCCCAATAATTATGCCAAAAAGCAAAATAGGACTTTCTATGAAGCAAGAGGAAGTCTTATCACAGATTGAAAAGCTAGTAAGAATAAAAAATAAGGAAATAGAAATAGAGAAATTAAAAAAAGAAATTGTTCAAGGCGATGATATCAATGAAGAGTTTAGAATCATAGTTAATGAGAGTAAAAAAAATGATAACAAAGGTTATGAATCAACTGAAAATCTTTCCATCGCAATTCCAGACAACACGGGGGTTGACGAAAATGCCATTTACGATTTTGATTTGATTAATAAGGTGAAAACCGCCCTCAAGGAATGGAAAAGTGGTTGGAAAGAAAAATATGATTTTAGTGGAGACGAAATAGAAATTGAAAATTACATTGAAAAGCAATCAAAAATTTTTATTAGTGATAAGAAAATTGCAATAAATGTAAAGATATCGGTACTTTTGGATCTTTCAAGCAGTATAGAGGATAATGAAATAGAGTACAAGAAAGCCACAGTAGCATTGTGTGAAGGATTAGAATATCTAGGAATAAAGTTTTCCATATATGCTTTCAATACTGAATCTAGAATGGTAAAATGTTGGGTAATTAAACCCCCAACCGCAAGGTGGGGATCCATTTATGCGAGGAGACTGATGCAAGTAAAACCAATAGGAGGAACACCTTTGGCAGAAATATACAAGATACTCCAGCCAAGTATTAGTGCGTTCAAACCAGATATTTTTGTAACACTTACAGACGGCGAACCCTCAGATATGGATGCTGTACGTTCTGTAGTCTTATCATACAAAAGAAGTGGGGTAGAGATGATTGCAATCGGTTTGGGTTCGGATTTAGGAGATGCGATAGGGATTGGACATAATTTAAAATACCTCAACTATCAAAGAATTCTCACTTTATCAAAAAAAAGGTTGCAGGATTTACCAAAAAAAGTATTGGGGCTTTTAACTACAGATTGAGGCAATTCAATAATACCGCACCAAATTAGCAGTAGAAAAATTAGAATGCTAGATCAGGGTTATCCTTTTCGAGTTTCTTCCAATCAGATAAGAAGGAGTCTAGGCCCTTATCTGTCAAGGGATGGCGGATCATCTTATCCAGAATGTCTGGCGGAAGTGTAACGACGTCTGCCCCCATTTTTGCCGCTTCGATCACATGTAATGGATGACGAACGCTAGCCACCAATAGCTGAGTTGAGATATCATAGCTAGCAAATATTTGAACAATTTCGCTTACCAAATTCAGACCCTCAGCTCCAATGTCATCTAACCGACCAATAAACGGACTTACATAAGTAGCTCCAGCTTTTGCAGCTAATAGCGCTTGATTAGCAGAAAAAATTAGTGTTACATTAGTTTTTATCCCCTTTTTAGTTAGTGAATGCACAACTTTTAGACCAGCCATGGTCATAGGAATCTTGACTACTACGTTTTCTCCATATTTTGCTAATTTCAACGACTCTTCTAACATTTTATCATAGTCAATAGCAACTACCTCTAGACTAACTGGTCCTTTCATAATTTCTACGATTTTCTTCATGGTCTTAATTGGGTTGCCTTTTTCTTTTGAAAGCAATGTTGGGTTAGTAGTGATACCATCTACTACTCCTAATTCATTGTATTTTTCTATAGATGCAACATTAGCAGTATCTAGGAAGATTTTCATTTTTTTTCACTCTTTTTTAGGGCGACCACATTTTTTACTATTTCCCCTGGAGATAAGCCATATTTATCCAAGAGTGAATCGATCTCTTCGTCTCTTGCAGATTCACCATATTTATCCCTAATTCCAATTTTTCTTACAAAAGTAGGGCATATTTCAGAGGTCACTTCTGAAATTGCAGACCCCAGTCCACCTACTATATTATGTTCTTCTACGGAAGCCAATGAGCCGGTTTCCTTCGTACATTTGTAAATCAATTCCGAGTCTATCGGTTTGATAGAGTACATGTCTATGACCCTACAAGAAATATTATGATCTTTTTTCAAAATATCACTTGCCTTCAGTGATGCTGAGACCATAGTTCCACAGGAAAATAAACTTATATCGTTACCATCTTTTATTATTGTTCCTTTTCCAATTTCAAAATTTGATTCTTCAGAATATAATTCCTCAGTTGAAGGTCTAGCTAACCTTACATAGAATGGACCCGGAATATTCACTATTTTTCCCAATAATTTTTTGACTGATATCGCATCGGCAGGTACCAAGACCCTCATATTTGGTAAAGATCTCATGATAGAGATATCCTCGATCTGTTGATGAGATGCTCCATCAGGTCCAACAGATAAACCTGCGTGGGATACTACAATTTTTACGTCCAGGTTTGGATAGCAAATTGCATTTCTTATCTGGTCCAAACACCTGCCTGGAATAAAAGCAGCATAAGTACTAGCAAAAGATACTTTACCAGCGATAGCAAGACCAGCTGCGATTGAAACTAGATTAGCTTCGGCTATACCAACATTGAAGAGTCTATCAGGAAATTTTTCACCGAACTTTTTTGTTTTAAGTGAATCAGTAGTATC
>Ga0173480_10000981_pt1 | contig 10279 bp, 8 predicted proteins | sample NitcycUS209509C1_FD_122622 | JGI IMG/M metagenome (GOLD analysis project Ga0173480, IMG submission 122622) | Soil microbial communities from Arlington Agricultural Research Station in Wisconsin, USA - Nitrogen cycling UWRJ-S209-509C-1 (version... | ecosystem: Environmental > Terrestrial > Soil >... | reverse complement strand
GTGTCGCTCGAGCCGGCAGACGTGCTCGGCAAGTACCCGCACCAGCTGAGCGGCGGTCAGCTCCAGCGGCTCATGGTCGCGCGCGCCCTGCTGCTCGAGATCGAGCTCCTCGTGGCGGACGAGATCATCAGCATGCTCGACGCCTCGACCCGCATCGACGTGCTCAACCTGCTCGGCGACCTGAAGGGACGGGGCCTGGGGATCCTCTTCATCACGCACGACCTGTCGCTCGGCAACTACATCAGCGACCGGACCCTGATCCTGCGCCGCGGCCGCGTCGTCGAGCTCGGGCCGACGCCGAAGGTGTTCGGCGATCCGAGGCACTCGTACACGCGCGCCCTGCTCTCGTGCGTGCCGCAGCTGCATCGCAAGTGGGGCGACGAGGTGCCCGTGGGAGCGAACGATGGCCCGCCGGCGACGGCCGACGCGAACGGTGGCCTCGTCGCCGTCGACGACGACCATTTCGTCGCGCCGGAGGAGGACGCGGCGTGAGCCGGATCGGCCTTCAGCTCTACACGGTGCGGGACGCGGCGGCGGCCGACCTGACCGGCGCGCTCAGCCGTGCGGCCGAGCTCGGGTTCGAGGGGGTCGAGCTCCACGACCTCCACGGCCACGCCCCGTACGAGGTGCGAGCGATGCTCGACGCGTCCGGCCTCGCCGTGTGCGCCAGGCACGTCGGCCTGGAGGCGGCCGAGGACGACCTCGACGGTCTCGTCGCGGAGCTCGAGACGCTCGGCACAGATCGGCTCGTCGTCGCCTGGATCGAGCCCCCGCGCACGCCCGCCGAGGCGGACACCGCCGTGGCGCGCCTCGTGCGTGCGGCGAGGCGCGCCGCCGACGCCGGCCTGCGGCTCGGCTTCCACAACCACGACGCGGAGGTTGCGGCGCAGGCAGACGGTCGCAGCGTGCTCGACCTCCTCCTCGCGGCGGACGGTGGGCCGTTCCTCGAGCTCGACCTCGGCTGGGCGTGGTACGCGGGGGCCGACCCGCTGATGCTGTTGGCTACCGCCGGCAGCCGAGCTCCGCTCGTTCACGTCAAGGACATGCGCCGCGACGGCGGGCCGGTCCATGTGCCGCTGGGGCGCGGCGACGTCGACTACCGGGGCCTCGCTGACGCGGCCAACCGTGCGGGGGTCGAGTGGCTGATCGTCGAGCAGGACGAGACCGACGGCGAGGCGTTCGAGGCGGTTGCGGACTCGCTCGCCCGCCTCCGGTCGCTCGTGGAGGTTCCGGCATGAGGTCGCCGGCCCGTGTCGGCATCGTCGGCTGCGGTGTCATCAGCCACGCGTACGCCGAGAACGCGCCGGCGTTCGACCGCTTCGAGATCGTGACCTGCGCCGACCGCGACCCGCTGCGGAGCGAGGCGCTCGCTGCCTCGCACGGGCTGACATCGACCACGGTCGAGGATCTTTTCGCCTGCGAGGACGTCGACATCGTCCTGAACCTCACGCCGCCCGAGGTCCACGCGGAGGTGACCCGAACCGCCCTCGAAGCGGGCAAGCACGTCTACTCCGAGAAGCCGCTTGCGATGTCGCCGCCCGCCGCGGCGGAGCTCCTCGAGCTCGCCGACCGGGCAGGCCTCCGCGTCGGCTGCGCGCCGGACGTCTTCCTCGGCGGCGCCTTCCAGGAGGCGCGCGCGCTGATCGACAGCGGCGCGATCGGCCGCCCCCTCGGCGTCTCGGCGACGATGCTCGCGGGAGGGCAGGAGGCCTGGCATCCCGATCCCGACATCTTCTTCCGGGATGGCGCCGGCCCGTTGCTCGACATGGGCCCGTACTACCTGACCGCGATCGTGGCGCTGCTCGGCCCGGTCGTACGTGTCGCGGGCCTTTCCTCGACGTTCGTCGCCGAGCGGACGATCGAGATCGGCCCCCGTCGCGGCGAGCGCTTCGCCGCCGAGACGCCGACCCACACGACGGCGGCGCTCGAGCTCGGCTGCGGCGCGACGGCGACGCTCCTCGCGACCTTCGAGGCGCCGAGCCACTACTCCTCGACGTTCCTCGTGCTCGGCTCGGAGGGAACGCTGCTGCTTCCGGACCCGAACATGTTCGGCGAGACGATCCGGCTCCGCGGCGGCCGCGGCGACTGGCAGGTGCACCCGTATCGCTCCCGCGGCGCGCGCGAGGTGCGCGGCATCGGCCTGCAGGAGATGGTCGACGCGATCGCGCACGATCGGGAGCCGCGCGCCTCCGGCCGGCTCGCCCTGCACGTGATCGACGTCGCCCGTTCGATCCTCGCCTCGGCGGAGTCCGGAACGACCCTGCCGGTCGGATCGACCGCCGACCGGCCCGACCCGCTTCCGGTCGAGGAGACGGTCACCGCGCGGCGGGCCGCCTCCTCGGGTTAGCTCGACGCCAGGAGGCGCTCCTCCTCACGCCGTCGCCGGCCACGGCGGGTCAGCCACACGGCGACGGCGACAAGCACGAGCGGCGCGACCGCGACGAGGAGCGCGAGCACGACGACTGCCTCCCAGGCGAGCACGGCCAGCGCCTTGTCGAGGGCGCGGTCGAGCCGCGAGCCCGGCGCGGGCGCGGTCGACGACTCGTCCGTGCGTAGCTCGAGCTGGATCGTGGCGTTCTGCGCGACCTGAGCGGTTGCGGCACGACTCGCCCGGAGCTCTTGAAGCTGTGCCTGTGCCTGTGCGCGGCGCTCGACCAGCCGCGCCCGCTCCGCCGCCGTGTCCGCGCGGTCGATCGCCGCCGTGAGCGCTGCGACCTGCGCCCGGAGCCGCTCGAGCTGGCGGTCGAGCGTGTCGAGCGACTCCTGGAGGTCGTCGATCTGGACGTTCTGCGCGAGGATCGTGCCGAGGTCGGACAGGCGGGTCACCGCGGCGGCCGCCTGGCCGGACGGGACGCGAAGCGTGAGCGAGGCCGCGCCGCTCGAGCCCGTCGCATACTGGACGGAGACCACGTAGCCGCCGAGGTCGCGGGCGATCGCGAGCGCCTGCTGGGTCGCCGTCGAGAGCGCGTCCGTGTCGTCGACGCCGAGCGTCAGCGTCGCGCTGTAGCGCTGTGCCCGTCCCGTCGTCGGCGCGGGAGCCTTCGCCGTCGCCGCGCCGGCGGCGTCCTGCGCCGGCCCGGCGAACGCCGCAGCGCCCGGCGGCGCGGTGGCGCTCCGTTCCGCCGTCGCTTTGGAGGCGATCGCGTCCGACGCGACGGGCGCCGGGGCGGGCCGCGTGACGCCGACCGCCACCGCCGCTACGACGGCAACCGTTGCGGCGGCGGGGAGCGCCAGCATGAGCCGTCGCCGGTCGCGGAATCGCTCCCGCAGCGTGGGTGAGACGGGCCTCGGCGTCGACGCGAGCGTCAGCACCTGGAGCCGCAGCGCGTCGCCTGCGCGCGGGCGCGAGCCGCGCAGCTCGTCGACGATCTCGTTCACGGTCATCCCTCGTTCACCCTCTCCTCGAGTCGCTTGAGCGCCCGCGAGAGCCGCGTGGAGACGGCCGTCGGGCTGATTCCGAGCACGCGCGCGGCGGCATCGCCGTCGAGCTCGAGCACGATCCGCAGTGCGAGTACCTCGCGCTCTCCCGCGGAGAGCGACGTGAGCGCCGTCTCGAGCTCGGGCGAGAGACCCTCCACGAACGCCTCCTCGACGCGCTCGTCGAGCGCGGCCGCCTCCTCGCGCTTGCGCCTCCGCGCCTCGGCGCGGAACCAGTCGAGCGCAGTCGTCCTTGCGATGCCGAGCAGCCAGGTCCGGGCGCTTCCGCGCCGCGGGTCGAAGCGGTCCCACATCCTGAGCGCCTTCTCGAACGTCGCGCTCGAGAGATCCTCGGCCGTCTCGCGATCACGGGTCAGGTAGAGGAGGTAGCCGAACACGTCGTCGAGGTGCGCCTCGGCGGCCTCGGCGAGGCTCCGCGGCGGGCGCGTGGCGAGCGGCTGCTCGAGTGTCATCGCGTGCACGCCCCTACTACGCCGCCGCCTGCCCCAATGTCACACATTCGTTGTCGGCACGAAGCTGGCACAGAACGAGCCACCGCAAGGTGCACACTGTGAGGACGGAGTGGCTCCAGGTCTTCACGATCGTTGCCGCCCTGCTCGGCGTCGTGGGTCTGCAGAGCACGTGGGTCATCCGGCTCGAGGCGCGCCTCGAGTAGATCTTCACGATCGAGCCGTGGCGCTCGACTGATCCCCCGGCCTCACGACGCGCCCTGCTCCTCGCGGACGCGCTGGGCCTCGGCCTCGCGTAGCTCGATCCGGCGGATCTTCCCGGTCAGCGTCTTGGGAAGCGACGGCACGAACTCGACCAGACGCGGGTAGTGGTAGGCGGAGAGGCGCGTGCGGACGTGCTGCTGGATCGCCTTCGCGGTCTCGTCGCCCGGCTCGTAGCCGTCGGCGAGCACGACGAACGCCTTGACGACGCTCCCGCGACGCTCGTCCGGGGAGGCGACGGCGGCCGCCTCGGCCACCGCGGGATGCTCGAGGCACGCGGACTCGACCTCGAACGGGCCGATCCGGTACCCGGCCGCGATGATCACGTCGTCGGCGCGGCCCTCGTACCAGACGTAGCCGTCCTCGTCCATGCGGGCTGCGTCCTTCGTGTGGAACCACTCGCCGCCGAATGTCTCGCGGGCCGCGTCCTCGTTGTTCCAGTACCCGAGCGGGTAGTGCGGATTCGACCGCGCGCGCAGGCAGATCTCGCCGCGCTCCCGCTGCTGCACGGGCTGCTCGTCCTCGTCCAGGATCGCGACGTCCCAGCCCGGCATCGGCCGTCCCATCGATCCCTCTCGCACCTCCATGAACGGGAAGTTCCCGCACAGCGGGTAGCTCTCCGAGAGGCCGTAGTAGTCGAGGACGGTGACGCCGTACTGGTTGCGGAACCAGCGGATCGCCTCGGGGTTGAGCGGCTCACCGGCCGCGCAGACGATCCGGAACTCCTGGGGGTGCCGCGTTCCGGCATCGGCGATTCCCATCATCGATCGGATCGCCGTTGGCGTGCCGAAGACGTTCGTCACCTTGTACTTGGAGAGGAACGCCAGCTGCTTCGCCGGGTCGAAGCCGCCCTCGCGCTCGAGGACCACCTGCACCGCGCCGAAGCGCCACGGGCCGAGCAGCGGCGCGATGCCGGCCGCCCACGCCCACTCGCCCATCCCGTGGAACCGCTCCCCGTCCTGGACGTCGTGGCACAGCTCGAACTCGTTGTGCCCGAGCAGGTACCGGTGCGCGTGGAGAATGCCCTTCGCGAGGCCCGTGGTGCCCGAGGTGTAGTAGAGCTGGGCGGGGTCGTCCGCTCGCGTGTCGACTCGCTCGAAGCTCGGGTCGCCCGACGCGATCAGGTTCTCGTCCAGGACGACGACGTGCTCGACGGGGAGACCGAGTGCGCGGACGCGGTCGATGTGCTCCGCGTTCGTCACGAGGATCTTGGCCTGCGAGTCGGTCACGCGGTGCCGGATCCCGTCGTCGCCGTACAGCACGGAGAGCGACAGCAGGATCGCGCCCGCCTTGAACGCTCCGAGGAACGCGGCCGCGGTCTCGGGCCGCGGAGTGAGGAGCATCGCGACGCGGTCACCGACCTCGACGCCGTGCGCGCGAAAGACGCTTGCGAGCCGGTTGCTCGAGTCCTGGAGCTCTCCCCAGTTGACCTCGCGCTGGTTGCCGCGGTAGTCCTCCCACAGCATCGCGAGCTTCTCGGGAGGGTGCTTGTCGCAGACGTCCTGGGCGATGTTGTAGCGCTCCGGGACGTCCCACCGATGGGCGGCGACCGCCTCCTCGTAGCTCGAGAACCGGCTGTGCGCGGGCATCGCTCCTCCTGCGGGCTGGATGGCTCCGCCAGTGTCGCTCATCCGCGCGCTTCGGCGTCACAGGTCGGCACTACGACTCCGCAGCTGCCCCCTGGGCCTCCGCGAACAGCACCTCCCACTGCGCGAGCAGGCCGTCGAGCTCCTCGCGCGCCGCGGTATACGAGGCGAGCAGATCCATGTCCGTCCAGCTCTCGGCAAGCCGCGCCTCCAGCTCCGCGACGCGCGGCTCCAGGTCGCCGATCCGCTTCTCGACGCGGTCGAGCTCCGCCGGCCTCCGCGCGGCAGGCTTGGGCTTCGGCTTGCGTGCGGCCTTCGCCTTCGGCTCCCCGGCCGAGACCCGCGCGGGCTCCGCCTCGCGCACGCGAACGAGGTCGGCCCAGCCGCCGTCGTACGAGCGCAGCCCGAGGTCCTCGACCGCGACGATGCGATCGGGGACGGCGTCGAGGACGGCGCGGTCGTGCGAGACCAGCAGGACGGTCCCGGGGAACGCCTCCAACGCCGCCTCGAGCGCCTCGCGGCTCTCGAGGTCGAGGTGGTTCGTCGGCTCGTCGAGGACGAGCAGGTTCGCGCCGGAGGCGACCACGAGCGCCAGCGCCAGGCGGCGCCGCTCGCCGCCGGAGAGCACCGACACCTGCTTCTCGTGGGTCTCCCAGCCAGAGAAGAGGAAGCGCCCGAGGAGGTTCTGCGCCTGCGGGCGAGGGAGCCGCGTTGCCGCTGCGGTGACATCGAGGATCGAGCCGTGCTCGGGCAGCTCGGCCTCGTGCTGCGAGAAGTACGCGGGAACGACACCGTGGCCGATCTTGATCCGCCCGTCGTCCGGCTCCCGCTCACCGAGCAGCGTCTCGAGCAGCGTCGTCTTGCCCGACCCGTTCGGGCCGACCAGCGCGACGTGCTCTCCGCGCTCGAGGACGAGCGACGCGCCGTCGAGGAGCAGCTTGTCGCCGGCGGAGACGACAAGGTCGTCCGCGTCGAGCACGATACGGCCCGAGCGCGCGGGCTTGAGGAACTCGAACCCGAGCGTCCGGCGGCGCTTCGTCATCGACTCGAGCTCCTGCGCGGCCGCGCGGCGCTCCTTCTCGAGCCGCCCGATCTGCGTGAGCTTCGCCTGGGCCTGCTTCGCCTTCGACTTCTTGAAGCGGAAGCGCGCGACGAACCGGTCGAGCCGCTCGATGTCGTCGGTGATGCGGTCGAGCTGCGTCGCGGCCGCCGACGCGCGCGCCGCCTTCTCCCGGCGCCACTCGTGCCAGGGGCCGTCGAAGAAGAACGGCTTCGTACCGCCGAGCTCGAGCACCGCGGTCGTCACGGCCTCGAGAAACCAGCGGTCGTGGGCGACGAGGATCACCGCGGCGTCGAGCGAGGTCAGCTCGCGCTCGAGCCACTCGAGGCTCTCGACGTCGAGATGGTTCGTCGGCTCGTCGAGCAGCAGCAAGTCGGGATCGGAGGAGAGGGCGCGCGCGAGCGAGGCGCGGGTCAGCTCGCCGCCCGAGAACGTGTCGAGCGGCCGGTCGAGGTCGGCGTCGACGAATCCGAGGCCGCGGACGATCGACGCCGCGCGGTCGCGCCAGGCCCAGCCGCCGGCGTGCTCGAGCCGCGCCTGCGCCTCGCTGTAGCGTCGCAACGTCGCGTCGGCGTGGTCGCCGCCGGCCATGGCCTCCTCCAGTCGCCGCAACTCGTCCTCGATCGCGACGAGGTCTTCCGCGCCGGAGAGCGAGTACTCCCGCAGCGAGAGCCCCTGGCCGCGCGGCGGGCGCTGGTCGTGCAGTGCGACGCGTGTGTCCTTCGCAAACGCGAGCTCACCGCCCTGGAGCGAGGTCTCGCCGATCAGCGCCCGCAGGAGCGTCGTCTTGCCCGCCCCGTTCGGGCCTGCGAGCGCGAGGCGGTCACCCCGCCGCAGCCGGAACGAGACCCCGTCGAAGAGCGGGTCGCCGGAGAACTCCTTGCGCAGCCCGGACGCGATCAGCACGGCCATGGACTGAAGGGTGCCGACGAATACACGGGCGCGTAAGAACCGTGTGTCGTCCCGATCCGAATCGGGTAGTGATCCACCATGGCAACCGACCCGATCGTCATCGTCGGGGGCGGCCTCGCGGCCGGGCGCCTCGCGGCCGAGTACCGGGAGAGCGGTGGCGAGGCCGACGTCACGATCCTCACAGCGGAGCCCGATCCGCCGTATCACCGGCCTCCGCTGACGAAGGGATTCCTGCGCGGAGAGCAGGACCGGGATTCGACGCTTCTGCAGCCGCTGCCCGAGTGGGAGGAGGCCGTCGTGGAGATCCGGCTCGAGACGCCCGTCGAGGCGATCCACCCGGACGAGCACGAGATCGAGCTCACGGGCGGTGAGCGCGTTCCGTACGGCACGCTCGTCGTCGCGACGGGTGCTCGCCCACGGCCGCTCCAGATTCCCGGCGCCGACCGCGTCGGAGTCCACACGTACCGGACGCTCGCGGACGCCGAGGCGGTGTCGGCGGCGGCCGAGGAGGCCCATTCGGCGATCGTGATCGGTGGCAGCTTCATCGGCTCCGAGACGGCTGCGTCCCTCCGCTCCCGCGGCCTCGCGGTCACCCAGGTCGAGATGGGCCCGACGCTGATGCCCCAGCTCCGGTGCCCCGATCTCTCGGCCCAGCTCGTCGAGCTCTACCGCGCGGAGGGTGTCGACGTCCGTCTGGAGACGCAGGTCGAGGAGCTCACGGGCAACGGGCGCCTCCTCACAGGAGCGCGCACCGACGACGGAGAGACGGTCGAGGCCTACCTCGCGATCGTCGGAGTCGGCGTCGAGCCGAATGTCGAGCTCGCGCAGGAGGCGGGCGCAGACGTCGACGACGGGATCGTCGTCGACGAGCGCTTTCGCACCTCGCTGCAAGACGTCTATGCGATCGGTGACGTCGCGCGCTACCCCGACCCGACCTCGGGACGGCAGCGCCGGATCGAGCACTGGTCGAACGCCGACGCCCAGGGTGCGCACATGGGCCGGCAGCTGGCGGGGTCCCGCGCGGCGTACGACGAGCTGCCCGTCTTCTTCACGCAGCTCTTCGGCCGCAAGCTCCAGGTGCTCGGCGACGTGGAACGGGCCGCGGAATGCGTCCTCCGCGGGTCGCTGACCGAAGGACGTCTGATCGGCTTCCATCTCGACGAGGGCGGGCATCTCGTGGGCGCCGTCGTCCACGGCGAGTCGGCCGACGTGGCCGTCGAGCTGGAGGAGCTGATCCGGAGGGCGGTCGTGTTCGACGACCCGGCCCGGCTCCTCGACGGGAACCTGCGGCCGGCCGACGCGGTTGTCGCCTGAGACAGCGCAAGGCGCGTAGTCTTGGCCGCATGACGTCGACCGACCCGGCTCGTCTCACGATCGACACGATCCGCGTCCTCGCGATGGACGCCGTCCAGAAGGCGAACGCGGGCCATCCGGGCACGGCGATGGCGCTCGCCCCCGTCGCCTACCTCCTCTACGCGGAGGAGATGCGCCACGATCCCTCGACGCCGGATTGGCCGGGCCGCGACCGCTTCATCCTCTCCGCGGGGCATGCCTGCATCCTCCAGTACGTCTCGCTCCACCTGTCGGGCTACGACGTGACGATTGACGACCTGCAGCATTTTCGGCAGTGGGGCTCGCGGACCCCGGGACACCCGGAGCTCGGGCACACGCCGGGGATCGAGACGACGACGGGCCCGCTGGGCCAGGGCTTTGCGAACGGCGTGGGGCTCGCGGTCGCACAGCGCTTCCTCGCCGACCGGTGGAACCGGCCGCACCACGCGCTCGTCGACTCGTGGGTGTACGCGATCTGCTCCGACGGCGACATGATGGAGGGGGTGACGCAGGAGTCGGCGTCGATCGCGGGCCAGCTCGGGCTCGGACGCCTCGTGTACGTCTACGACGACAACCACATCACCATCGACGGCTCGACGACGATCAGCTTCACCCGCGAGGACAAGGGGAAGCGCTTCGAAGCGTACGGGTGGCACGTCCAGCACGTCGACGACCCGAACGACCTGGATGCGCTGCGCGCCGCGTTCGCGGCGGCGCGCGCCGAGGATGGCCGGCCGTCGCTCGTCATTCTCCGCTCGCACATCGCCTATCCGGCCCCCAACGCGATCGACACGTCGAAGGCCCACGGGTCGCCGCTCGGTGAGGACGAGGTGCGGCGGACGAAGGAGGTGCTCGGCTGGGACCCCGACGAGACGTTCGTCGTCCCCGACGCGGTTCGCGACCATATGAAGGGTGTGGGCGAGCGTGGCGCGGCAGCCCGCGCGGCGTGGGAGGAGCGGCTCGAGGCATGGGCCGACGCGCATCCGGACGCGGCGGCAGACCGCGAGCTCGACCTGCAGCGCCGTCCGCGCGACGGCTGGAAGGAGGCGCTCCCGTCGTTCGAGGCCGGCGAGCAGATCGCGACGCGCGACGCGGGGAAGACGGTGATGCAGGCGCTCAAGCACTTCGCGCCGACCCTGATCGGCGGCGCCGCCGACCTGGTCGAGTCCACGAAGACAGAGTTCGAGGGCGGCGGGATCTTCGCGGCGTCCCACGTCGGCCGCAACATCCCGTTCGGGATC
>Ga0173480_10000979_pt1 | contig 10291 bp, 6 predicted proteins | sample NitcycUS209509C1_FD_122622 | JGI IMG/M metagenome (GOLD analysis project Ga0173480, IMG submission 122622) | Soil microbial communities from Arlington Agricultural Research Station in Wisconsin, USA - Nitrogen cycling UWRJ-S209-509C-1 (version... | ecosystem: Environmental > Terrestrial > Soil >... | reverse complement strand
GACGCAGGCGAGGGCGCGGGCGGCAGCGTCGCGGGCGGCGGCGTGCGCGTCGGGGGCGTCTTCCGAGGCGCGCAGGTTGGCGAGATTCAGCCAGATCACGCCGCGCAGGTAGTCGCGGTCCTCGATCCCCGCCGAGTGCTCGTCGTCGAGCAGGGCCAGCGCGTCGGCAAAGGCCGCCGCGGCGGCGTTGGCGTCGCCGTCCAGTGCGCGGGCTTGCAGCGCCAGGCCGCGATTCTGATGCGCCATCGCCAACCGGCGCGGGTAGCGGGCGTCCTCGGCGAGCGGCAGCGCTCGTAGCACCTCGATACCCTCCTCGTACGAGGCGAGCGCGGCCGCCATCGGCCCCACGTCGTTGAACCTGACGAGCGCGTCGGCGCGGTTCAGCAGGCAGGCGGCCAGCAGGTAACCCTGGGACGCGGAGTGATCCGGCGGCACGCGGCGCCGCAACGCGAGCGCCTCGTCGAAGCAGTGCAGCGCGTCGATCGCGGCCTCGCGACGCGGCTCCTCCATGAGCGCGATGCCGCGCTTCATCAGCACGGACGCTTCGTTGTTGATGGCGTCGACTTGGGCTTCGGTCACGATGATGCCAGATCCTTCATGGAGGGCTCAGGGCTCAGGGCTCAAGGCATGGAGCGTCTGTCGCCCTCGAGAGCACGTGTGCCAGAGCTTTCGTTCCGGCCGAGACGGTTTCATAGACAAGCGTACTGTCCAAGTGGTCTTGGCGAGCAACCAGGCCCTGAGCCCTGAGCCTTCAGCCCTTCAAGGTTCTTCAACGTCCAGCCCGACCGCGCGCATCAGGGCGAGCGCATTGCTCTTCGTCACCGGTCCGGGTTTCATCAGGTAGTCGAAGTGCATGTCGGTGCCGTCGAACGAGTCCTCGAAGTGGACGTTGGCGGCGCGCGGGCCGAGCGCCTCGACGATGGCCGTCAGCGCCAGGTCGTGAGTGGTGATCAGGCCGATCGCGCCGCGATCGAGCAGCGTGCGCAGCACTCCGGCGGCCCCCACCAGACGATCGTGCGAGTTGGTCCCGTGGAACAGCTCGTCGAGCAGGAAGAGCAGCGGCGGCCGGCCGCTGGCCATTCGGGCCAGCAGGCTCACGCGCGAGATCTCCGCATAGAACCGCGAGCGGCCTTCCTGCAGCGAGTCCTGGATCCGCAGCGTGGCACCCATCGCCAGCGGGGTCAGCCGCAGCGATCGGGCGCGAACCGGCGCACCGGCCTGCGCCAGCACCACGTTCACGCCGACCGTCCGCAGGAGCGTGCTCTTGCCGGACATGTTCGAGCCGCTCACGACCAGCAGCTGCCGATGGGCCGAGAGGCTGACGTCGTTGCGCGTCATCTTCGCGGCTGGCACCAGCGGATGGCCGAGGCCGGTCCCTTCGAAGAGTCCGGTGCCCGCACCGGGGGCGCTCTCGACCGGCACGAGTTCCGGGAACGGATCGGCGGGATGTTCGTAGGCATACGCGGAAAGCGAGGCGAGCGCCTCGAACTCGCCGACCACGCGCAGCCAGACTCGAACGTGCCGGCCGTAGCGGCGCCGCCAGGCTTCGAGCGCCCACGCGAGGTGCGTGCTCCACATCAGCAGCAGCGCGATGCCGACGAAGATCAGGTTGTGCTGCCAGTCGTGCATCTCCGACAGCCGCCGCAGGCGTGCGATCGCCACCGACGCCTGCACGCCCGATCGGCGCAGCTCGGTCTGAAGCTCCGCGAGCGAGCCCGAGGTGAACGACTCGCGCTCGAGGAGCGTCAGCGCCTGTGCCAGCGCCGACAGCTCCCGGCCCGGCCCATCGGCGACGTGGAGCAGGTGTTCCACTCTCCGGGTGTACGGCAGGGCAAAGGCCGCCTGCGCCGCGATGGCGATGTAGAAGAGCGTCTCCACGCCCGCCGCGTACCAGTAGACGAGCGAGGAGAGGGTGAACGCCGTCAGCGCCAGTGCCACGCCGCGCAGCCATGGCGGCGAGAGCGCGGGCGGCGCTTCGGCCCAGGCGAGCAGCTCGGGTTCGTGGACGGCGTCGCGCAAAAGTCCCGGCGCGAGCGACAACTGCTCGCGCAGGTCGAGCGCCGGCGTGAGCTCGCGCACGCCGGCCTGACGCGCCGCGACCGCGGCCGGTTCCGCGGCGGTCGTGAGCCAGCCCGCGAGCGCACGCTCGCCAGGGCGGGTGCGGGCGAGCGAGAGCAGCTCGAAGAGCGACCCGCGGCCGAAGAGATCGAGGTCGTCGGCGCAGGGGTGTGAGGGGTTGCGGAACTGCTCGCCGGTTGATCCGTTGCCGATCCAGCGATCTTCGATGCGGGCGACGCCGCGCTCGTAAAAGCCGATCAGTGCGGCGGCCGCGGCGCGGGCGCGGATGACGATATCGTGGCGGATGGCGATCGCCGCGAAGATCGCCGCCGGTACGACGAGAAGCCAGGCATCGAGCGGCGTCCGCCAGATCGCGAAGCCGAGCGCGGCTGCGGCGCCGAACGTGATCAGCCGGGCTGCGGCCAGCCGCGCGTCCGCCCGCGACAGCGCGCCGTAGCGCTCCTGCCATCGGGCGAGCCGCGAGCGATATTCGGTGGCCGGTTCAGGCGCCATGAGCGGCGCGTCCTGGCCGCCGGCCGCCGTGACCGTGCCCGTCGACCAGGACGGCGGGTGGTACCGCCGCCTCGCGGATCGACGAGTTCAGGAATCGCAGCAGCGGCGTGAGCGCCTTGAACGTCCGCAGCAGCTCCGGGTAGAAGTCGGGGCTCGTCGCGAACTCCGGCTTGAACTCGCGAAAGCCGAGAAACTGCTTGAACCGGAGGTAGTGCGCCGCGGGGTGATCCTTGGCGAATCCGCGCGGCACGCGTGTGAGCTGATCGCCCTGCAGCTCGCCGAGCACGCCGGCAAACGCCTTGGCCGTCACCGTGCGGTGGAGACGGGGATGCGTGGTGGCGACCCGCTCGCGGATGGCGTGAAGCGACGCCGGCGGCGGCATGTAGAGACCGCCGCCCATCCACACCCACCCGGGCGCGATCTCGACGTAGAGGCCGGCCCCTTCGTGGCGCGGAAAGCCGCGCGGCGGGAAGACGGCGGCGGCGTTGGTCTTCAGCGGGGTCTTGTCCTCGCTGAAGCGCGTGTCGCGATAGATCCGGTACAGCGACGTCTTCGGATCGGCGACGAGATCCGGTGCGAAGCCGCGGAGGTCGCCGGCCAGGCGCGAGATGAGCTCGACCATTGGACCGCGGACGTGGCGCTCGTACTCCTCCTTCCGCGCGCGAAACCACTCGCGGTCGTTGTTGCGCTTGAGCGAGCGGAGGAACGACAGGGTCTTGGGCGTGAAGGGGGACTGCATGATGCTCAGCCTTCGAATAATACAATCCGGAGCATGCCATCCGTTCTCACCGCCGACGATCGTGCCGCGCTGGTGCGCGATCTCGCTGGCCTGCTCGGCGACCGCTGCAGCACCAACGCCACGCAGCTCGAGCACCATGGACACGGGGAGTCGTGGCACGCGCCCGGAGAGCCCGACGCCGTTGCCTTCCCCGTTTCTACAGACGAGGTGAGCGCGGTGGTTCGCGCCGCGGCGCGCTACGGCGCCCCGGTCGTGGCGTTCGGCGCGGGCAGCTCGCTCGAGGGTCACGTCAACCCGATCCACGGCGGCGTGTCCGTCGATCTGTCGCGCATGAACCGCGTGTTGCGGGTGAGCGCCGAGGATCTCGACGCCACGGTCGAAGCCGGCGTCACGCACCGGCAATTGAACAAGGCGCTCGCGAACACCGGGGCCGCTTTCTGGGTTGACCCCGGGGCCGACGCGACCATCGGCGGCATGGCGGCGACGCGTGCTTCGGGAACCACCGCGGTGCGCTACGGGACGATGCGCGACGTCGTGCTCGGCTTGACCGTGGTGCTCGCCGACGGCCGCGTCATCCGCACCGGCGGGCGCGCCCGCAAGTCGTCGGCGGGGTACGACCTCACGCGCCTCTTCGTCGGATCGGAAGGCACGCTCGGTGTCATCACCGAGGTCACCGTCCGTCTCTTCGGGCAGCCGGAGGCGGTGTCGGCCGCGGTCTGCGCGTTCGACTCGATCGAGGCCGCGGTGCGCGCCGTGATCCAGACGATCCAGTTCGGCATCCCGGTCGCGCGCATCGAGCTCCTCGACGAAGTGCAGGTCGACGCGGTCAATCGCTACTCGAAGCTGTCCTACGCGGCGAAGCCCACGCTGCTCTTCGAGTTCCACGCGACCAGCGCCGCGGGCGCGGCCGAGCATGCGACCGCGGTGCAGGAGATCGCCGCCGAGCACGGCGGCAGCGGATTTCGCTGGGCCACGACCACCGAGGACCGCGCCACGCTGTGGGCCGCGCGCCACAACACCTACTACGCCGCGCTGGCGATGCGGCCCGGCGGCAAGGCCTGGGTGACCGACGTCTGCGTGCCGATCTCGGCGCTCGCCGAGTGCATCGTCGAGACCAAGCGCGACCTGGCGGCCTCGCGCGCCTATGCGCCGCTCGTCGGCCACGTCGGCGACGGCAACTTTCACCTGAACTTCGTTCTCGATCCCGCCGATCCGGGGCAGGTGGCGGAGGTGAAGGCGCTGAACGCGCGGCTGGTGCAACGGGCGCTCCGGCTCGGCGGCACCTGCACCGGCGAGCACGGCATCGGTCTCGGCAAGCAGCAGTACCTGCTCGACGAACACGGCGAGGACGCGGTGGCGGTGATGCGGGCGCTGAAGGCCGCGTTGGATCCGCAGGGATTGATGAACCCCGGAAAGATCTTTTCTTAGAGCGGTTTTTGACCCCGCCCGGCTCGAGCCCTGAGCCGGCGGGCGCGCATATACTTGCCGGTCACGGAGGCTTGCATGCGTGGACACATCGCATTTGCCGTAGTGACCGGCGCCCTCATCAGCGCCCCCGCCTTCGCGCACCATAGTTTCGCGCCGCATTTCGACTCGAGCAAGCCGGTGAGCATCTCGGGCACGCTCACGATGTACGAGGCGCGCAACCCGCACAGCTACGTCCACATTCAAGCGGTGGACGAGAACGGCAAGACGCAGGAGTACGTCTGCGAATCACACGGTGTCACGCAGCTCACGCGCAACGGCATCACGCCGCAGATCCTCAAGGTCGGTTCCCGGATCCGCGTGACCGGGTCGCTGTCGCGGCACAGCCCCTACATGTGCTTCTTCGACAGCGTGGAGCTCGCCGACGGGCGCGTGTTGAGCGTCAATGGTCCGCGGAACGCGGCACCGGCCGCGGCGACGACAGCGGCGAAGCGCACCGACATCTTCGGCACCTGGCTGCTCGCGCCGATCGCCAACCGCAGCACCAGCGGTCCGCAGCCGATGATTTCGCTGCTGACGCCAGCAGGCGAGAAGGCGGTCGCCGCGTACGATCCGTTCAAGGACGATCCGACGTTCCGGTGCGATCCGGTCGCGATCAGGCGCGTCTGGGGCGCGCCCGGGACGCCGCTTCAGATCGTCCGCGAGGGCGGCGACGTGGTGCTGCGCCACGAGTGGATGGACGTGCGCCGCGTGATCCACATGGACATGAAGACGCACCCGAAGGACGGCAAGCGCGGCTCGCTGGGCCACTCCATCGGACGGTGGGACGGCGACGCGCTGGTCATCGAGACGGCCAACTATTCCGCCGGCGTGCTCAACCAGTACGTCGAGCAGCCCGGTCAGCCGACCCGGGGGCTGCTGCACTCGGCCGCGCTCACTTCGGTGGAGCGGCTGCGCCTCGATGCGGCGCGGCAGCGGCTGGTGGTCGAGATCGATCTGGTCGATCCCGAGTTCTTCAAGCAGGCCTTTCCCCGATCCACCAATGAATACGCGCCCTCGGACCTGAAGATCGAGCCGTTCAACTGCTCACGGGAAGGGCTGACCGGGACCGTCAAGAAATAGCGGGACGGCGGTTTGCGTGTAGCGAAACGGCAGCGAGCCCGGGCCCTGCGCCCGTTTGACACTTCCGGGACTGCGAACCATACTAAAGGGTCGTTCGTGCGGTGATTTCCACGACTTGATGGACCGCACGTGCCGGGAACTCCCCGGCATATCTGTCTAAGTCGCGAACAGCCCGCGACCTCGCGGGCTTTTTTTTGGAGTGTTATGGACAAATACATCTTCTCCTCGGAGTCGGTCGGCGAGGGGCATCCCGACAAGGTCGCCGATACGATTTCCGACGCGGTTCTCGACGCGTGCCTTGCCGGCGACAAATACAGCCGCGTCGCCTGTGAAACCTTCGTCAAGTCGAACGTCGTGGTGATTGGCGGCGAAATCACCACCAAGACCAAACTCGACTTCGAGACGATCGCGCGTAAGGCCATCCGCGAAATCGGCTACGTCAACGACGACGACGTGTTCCATGCCGACAAGGTGTTCATCAACCTGCTGGTCACGCAGCAGTCACCGGACATCTCCCAGGGCGTGGACGCGAAAAAGGCCGCGGGGAAGAAGACCGCCAAGCAGGGCGCTGGCGACCAGGGTCTGATGTTCGGCTACGCCAGCGACGAGACGCCCGAGCTGATGCCGGCGCCGATCATGTTCGCGCACCGTCTCGGCCGCGAGCTCACCAAGATCCGCAAGAGCGGCAAGGTGCCGTGGCTGCGGCCCGACGCGAAGTCGCAGGTCTCGGTCGCCTACGAAGACGGCCGCCCGGTGCGAATCGAGAACGTCGTCATCTCGACCCAGCACGCCGCCGACGTCTCGCACAAAGAGATCGAGAAGTTCTGCATCGAGAACGTCATCAAGAAGTGCCTCCCGGCGCGGATGATGACCGCCAAGACCGAGTTCCTGATCAACCCGACCGGCCGATTCGTCGTCGGTGGCCCGCAGGGCGATACCGGTCTCACCGGCCGCAAGATCATCGTCGACAGCTACGGCGGCATGGGCCGTCACGGCGGCGGCGCGTTCTCGGGCAAGGATCCGTCGAAGGTGGACCGCAGCGCCGCGTACATGGGCCGCTGGGTGGCCAAGAACATCGTCGCCGCGAAGCTGGCGCAGCGGTGCGAGGTGCAGTTCGCCTACGCGATCGGCCATCCCGATCCGGTGAGCGTGCACATCGACACGTTCGGCACCGCCACGGTGCCCTATTCGAAGCTCATTCGCGCGGTCAACCGCGTGTTCAGCTTCCAGCCGTCGGACATCGTCGAGCAGCTGAACCTGCTGCGGCCGATCTACTCGAAGACGACCAACTACGGCCACTTCGGCAAGAGCGACAAGGACCTCACCTGGGAAGCGACCAACAAAGTCGCCGCCCTGCAGAAGGCCCTGTAGTCGCACGATTGATGAAGCCCTGGGGCGCGCCGCGCGCCCCAGGGCTTTTTGTTTGTACCGCTGAGGCGTAGGGCGGAGCTTCAGCTGGCGCAGGCGGGGCTTCAGCCCCGCCGAGTGTCGAGCCAGGCTGCACGCGACGAGTCGCGCGCTACATCGTGTTCTTGAAGTCCACCCGCGGATTCTTCTCGGCGGTGTAGCGCAGCGCCCAGTCCGACTCGAAGACGAGCACCTGGCGGCCAAGCCGGTCCACGGCATCGAGGACACCCATCGTCCCCAGTGCCAGCTTCTCTCCGGGCGGCACGATCGGCCACCGCGCGGCGACGTGCGGCAGGCGATCGACCACGCAGGCGATACCGTACTCGGCCGACATGCGCGCCGCGATGACGTCGAGCTGCAGCGCGCCGATGACCCCGACAATCGGGAACCGCATGCCGACGGTGGGCATGAAGGCCTGGAGCAGGCCTTCCTCGGCCAACTGCGTCACCGCGTCGTCGAAGCGCTTGTGCCGCCCCTCAGCTGGTCTCAGGTAGGCGAACTGCTCCGGCGGGAACTGTTCAATCGGCGGGAAGACGACGCGCTTGTCGGTACACAGGGTGTCGCCGATGGCGATGCGGCCGGGAAGGACGATTCCGACGACGTCGCCGGGGAACGCCTCGGGCACGGTCTCGCGGTCCCGTCCGAAGAAGCGGTAGACGCGCGACAGGCGAATCTCGTCGCCGAGCCGCGAGTTCCACACCTGCATGTCCTTGTCGAGCCGCCCGGAACAGATGCGGAGGAAGGCGACCCGGTCGCGGTGGCGCGGGTTCATGTTCGCCTGAACCTTGAACACGAAGCCGGAGAAGTCCGGATCGGTCGGCGCCACCAGCCGCTCCCGGGCCCGGCGCGGGCCAGGCGGCGGGGCCAGCTTGAGCAGCGCGTGCAGGAACGGCTCGACGCCGAAATCGTTGATCGCCGAGCCGAAGAACACAGGCGTCTGGCGCGCGTTCAGGTAGGCGTCATGATCGAACGCGGTGCCGGCGCCACCGATGATCCCGGCCGCCTCGATGAGCGCCTGCTGGCGCCGCTCGCCGAGCAGGTCGGTGACTTCCGGATCGTCCGGTGACGTGACGCCGACCGGCGCGGTGCGCCGCCCGCGGCGTTCGCTGCGCTCGTAGAACAGGATCGAGTTGGCCTTCAGGTCGTAGACACCGCGGAAGTCCCGGCCATCCCCGAGCGGCCAGTTCATCGGCGCCGCGGCCAGGCCCAGTACCTGCTCGATCTGGTCGAGCAGCGCGAACGGGTCGAGCGCCGGCTGATCCAGCTTGTTGACGAAGGTGAGGACCGGCAGCGCGTGCGCCTTGCAGACCTCGAACAGTTTCAACGTCTGCGGCTCCACACCCTTGGCCGCGTCGAGCACCATGACCACGCTGTCCACGGCGAGGAGCGTGCGGTAGGTGTCCTCGCTGAAGTCCTGGTGGCCCGGCGTGTCGAGCAGCGTCACGTGGCAGCCTTCGAGCTCGAACTCCAGCGCCGCGGTGCTGATCGAGATGCCGCGCTGCTGCTCGATCTCCATCCAGTCGGAGGCCGCCTTCCGCTGGCTGCGGCTGCCCCGCACCGCTCCCGCCAGCTCGATGGCGCCGGCGTAGAGCAGCAGCTTCTCCGTCAGCGTGGTCTTGCCGGCGTCGGGATGGGAAATGATCGCAAACGTCCGTCGCCGCGCGACTTCGCGGCCCAACGCATCGGCTGTCGTGGCAGTTTCACTCAAGGCGAGACAAGAATTGTACGCGACACCGAGCGGTCACGCGTGGCGCCCGGCCCAAAGCCGGTAAGATCTCTAGGCGCGCATGGCCCGAAAGCCTCCCGATACTCCGTCTCTCTTCGACTCGCCCCTCTCCGAACCGTTACCGCCCCCGCCACCGCCCGGTAGCACCAACGTCGCGCTGCACGAAGCGGCGCAGAGCCGCTACCTGAACTACGCGCTGTCGGTGATCACGTCCCGGGCGCTGCCCGACGTGCGCGACGGGCTCAAGCCCGTGCAGCGCCGCATCCTCTACACGATGTGGCAGCAGAACCTGACCGCGGACGTCAAGCACCGCAAGTGCGCGAAGGTGGTGGGCGACGTGATGGGCAACTACCATCCCCACGGCGACGCGGCGCTCTACGAAACCCTGGTCCGGATGGCGCAATCGTTCTCGCTGCGGTACCCGCTGATCGACGGCTCGGGTAACTTCGGCTCGCTCGACGGCGACGCGGCGGCGGCGATGCGTTATACCGAATGCCGGCTGGCCAGGCTGGCCGACGAGATGCTGGGCGAGATCGAGCAGCGCACCGTCCACTTCCGGCCCAACTACGACGGCACCCGTACTGAACCGGTGGTGCTGCCGGCACGGATTCCCAACCTGCTGGTGAACGGCACCACCGGGATCGCGGTCGGCATGGCCACCAACGTGCCGCCGCACAACCTCGGGGAGGTGTGCACCGCCCTTCAGAAGCTGCTCGAGAACCCCGATCTCAGCAGCCTGCAGCTCTGTCGCTACATCAAGGGCCCCGATTTTCCGACCGGCGGCCAGATCCTGAACTCGGCCGACGAGCTGAAAGAGATCTACAGGACCGGCTCCGGCACCATCCGCCTGCGGTCCACGTGGGAAGAGGGGCCGCCGACGCGCACCGGGCAGACGATCTACGTCACCAGCATTCCCTACGCGGTGAACAAGTCGACGCTCGTCGAGCGGATCGCCGACGTCGTGCTGTCGCGCAAGCTGCCGCCGTTGCTCGACGTGAGAGACGTCTCGACCGACGACGTGCGGATCGCGCTGGAGCTGAAGAAGGACGCCGACCCGAAAATGGTGATGGCGTACCTGTTCAAGAACACGCCGCTCCAGACCAACTTCATCGTCAACCTGACGTGCCTGATCCCGACCGAGAACCCCGAGGTCGGGCGGCCCGAGCGGCTCGATCTGAAGTCGATCCTCTGGCACTTCCTCCACTTCCGCCTGGAGGTGGTGACCAACCGCCTCGAGCACGAGCTCCAGTCGCTCCAGAAGCGGATCCACGTTCTCGAAGGCTTCGAGAAGGTGTTCGACG
>Ga0173480_10000978_pt1 | contig 10292 bp, 7 predicted proteins | sample NitcycUS209509C1_FD_122622 | JGI IMG/M metagenome (GOLD analysis project Ga0173480, IMG submission 122622) | Soil microbial communities from Arlington Agricultural Research Station in Wisconsin, USA - Nitrogen cycling UWRJ-S209-509C-1 (version... | ecosystem: Environmental > Terrestrial > Soil >... | reverse complement strand
GGGCCGCATCAAGACGGTGCCGACGAAGCAGTGGACAGTCGGCCGCGAGTTGCGCAAGCGGCTGGCGGCAGCGTTCAAGACGCGCGACATCCAGTTGCCGGTCGCGCATATGAACGTCACGGTTGACGATATCGATGCTCTGCTGGGTAAGGTGGCGGCGCGCAGCGGAAGGAAACCGGAAGCGTGATTTGTCCGCCGTGGCTTCAGCGAAGGCGAAAGGTCTCCGGGCTACCGATTGCGAGTCCCGAGCCCCGGATCCCGAGTCCCGAGTATCTATACCCCGTGCCCGTAACCGGTTTCGTGCATCACCGCCTGCGGCGGCGTTGACGGCGTGTCGAACGGATCGACGTGTTCGACCACTGCAACGACTTCTTCCCTGGTAACGCCGACCACCGAGCGGATGTCGTCGTCGGTCAGCGTCTTCTTATCGTCGGCAATCGTCATCAGCGCGCGATACACGCGCACCAGTTCGTCACCTTCGATCTGGAAGCCCAGGTCGGCGCAGCGCTTCTGCACGGCATGACGCCCGGAGTGCTTGCCGAGCACCAGCGGATTCCACGGAGCGCCGACGTCCTCGGCGCGCAGGATCTCGTACGTCCGGCGGTCCTTGAGCACACCGTCCTGATGGATGCCGGCCTCGTGCGCAAACGCATTGCGGCCGACGATGGCCTTGTTGACCTGTACGGGCTGGCCGGTCAGCCGCGTGAGCATCTCGCTCGACGGATAAATCTGCGTGCTCTCGATGTTCGTCGTGAACGGCATCCGATCGGATCGGACGCGCAGTGCCATCACGATCTCTTCGAGGGCGGCATTACCGGCCCGCTCGCCAATGCCGTTGACCGTGCACTCGACCTGGCGGGCCCCGCCCTGCATCGCAGCCAGCGTGTTCGCGACCCCCAGGCCCAGGTCGTCGTGGCAGTGCGCACTGAACACCACGCCGTCCGGGGCCGGAACCCGCTCGAGAATCGTCTTGAAGAAGTGAAGCGTTTCCTCGGGCGTGCTGTACCCGACGGTATCAGGGAGATTGATCGTCGTCGCGCCCGCCTTGATCGTCGCCTCGACGACACGGCACAGGAAGTCGAAATCGCTGCGCGTCGCATCCTCGGCCGAGAACTGGACGTCGTCGGTGTGCTGGCGGGCAAAACGGACGGCATCCACCGCCGTTTCGAGACACTTCTCGCGCGAAATCCGCAGCTTCGCCTGCAGGTGGAGGTCGGATGTGGCGATGAAGGTGTGGATGCGTCCCCGCTCCGCCGGCTCGAGCGACCACACCGCCCGTTCGAGGTCGGCGCGATGCGCGCGCGCCAGGCAGGCAATGACCGGCCGACGCACTTCAATCGCAATACGGCGCACGGCCTCGGCATCCGCCGGTGAGGCAATGGGAAAGCCGGCTTCGATGATGTCCACGCCCAGCGCATCAAGCTGACGGGCGAGCAGCAGCTTCTCCGCGGGTCTCAGTGAGAACCCCGGCGCCTGTTCTCCGTCCCTCAGCGTCGTGTCGAAGATGCGTACGTGTGACTGTCCCATCGGACCCCTCCCAGGCGGCCTTCTGTCAGTAAACGCGAGGGCCAATGATAATGTCAAACTGATAAATGTTCTGTTTGGATTATCGGCACTTATAGGGTCGATTTACACGTCCCCGTTGCGTGTCAACACTTTAGCGGCATTTAGCCGAGAACGTGGGGTCCGCCCAACGTGGGGTCCGCCTTCAGGCGGACCTGACGAGCAGCAGTCTGTGTGGGGTCCGCCTTCAGGCGGAGCTTGCAAATATCTAGTCCGGTCCGGCCGGACGCTGGAGCGGGTGTGGAGCTGAGCGAACTACGCGTCTTCCTGAAGGTGGCGGCCGAACGAAGCTTCTCGCGCGCCGCCATGAAGCTGCACCGAACCCAGCCGGCGGTCAGCCAGGCCGTGCGACGGCTCGAGGACAGTGTCGGCGAGCGGCTCTTCGATCGGGCCACCAAAGATGCCAGTCTGACCGACGCCGGCCGACTGCTCCGCGACTACGCCGAGCGCCTGCTCCGCCTGTCCGAGGAAGCGGAAACGGCCGTCCAGGATCTTCGCGACCTGCGGCGGGGCCGCGTGCTCATTGGCGCGAACGAGGCGTCCGTCCATGCGGTCCTGCCGCTCATCGCCCGTTTCCGTCACGCCCATCCACTCGTGCACGTGGACGTGCGGCGGATTCCGGCGCGCCAGCTCGGCGCCGAAGTGGCCCAGGGCGGCCTCGACTTCGGCGTTCTCACCTTCCAGCCGGCCGAACCACGTCTGGCCAGCGTCGTCCTCGGTCACGACGAGCTGGTGATGCTGGTGCATCCCGGCCACTCGCTTGCGGGCAACCAGGAAGTGACGCTCGCCGAATGCGCACACCACACGGTCATTGCGCACAACGACCCGTCTCATGTGCGCGATCGGGTTCTGCGTTCCTTCGAGCAGCAGCACATCCCACCGAACATCCTGGTGTCACTACCGAGTCTCGAAGGGATCAAGCGCGCCGTCGCCATGCAGCTCGGCGTGGCGCTGCTGCCGCGACGCTGCGCCGAGCTCGAGATTTCACGTGGTGAGCTGGTTGCGCTGGCCGTGCCCGAAGTGCGGCTGCGCCGTCAGGTGCGGTTGATCTACCGCAAGGGCGGCGAGCGCTCGCACGCCTCGAGCGCGTTTCTGACCGTGGTTGAAGCCGCGAAAAAGAAGGACTAGGCACCTCCGACCAGAAGTCAATCGCAGAGGGCCGCAGAGGTGCGGAGGACCGCAGAGGAGCACAGCTGCGGCGCATGGTGGCGGCCGTTGGCCGCCGTAATGGGTCGAAAGGCGACCCCGCTCACGAACGTCAAACATGATTCTCGAACCGTTCGCGAGTGGGGTCGCCTTTCGATCCATCAGCGCAAAGCGCTGCCATGCGCGGCCGCTCTCTGCGATCTCTGCCCCCCGGCGCTCCCTGCGATGAGCTTGGTGGCCTTGCAGTTTACGCGGATCGCGGGAACGGATTTACCACGTCACGTAGGGCAGCCGCGCTGACGCCGCATCCACTTCCTCGTACCGATCGAGCAGCATCCCGGTCGTGTCCCACGCGCCAGTCGTCAGCGCATCACGCACATTCGGCGGCAGCATGACCGCGCAACGGAAGTCACCCGCCACGCACGTGCTCGCCAGCAGGTCTACTTCAACGATGGTGCCGGGCGACGCGTCGATCCGATCCATGAGCGCCTGGACATCCGCCGGTGACGCGGTAACGCACGCCAGCCCGATCATCGTGGAGTTCTGAAAGAAGATCTCGGCGAACGACTCGCCGACGACGGCCTGAATGCCCCACCGGAGGAGCGCCTGCGGCGCATGCTCGCGTGACGATCCGCATCCGAAGTTCGAGTTGACCACGAGCACGGCCGCACCCTGAAAGCGCGACTCGTCGAACGGATGCGCCGACGACTTGCGATCGTCCTCGAAGACGTGACGCTCGAGGCCGTCGAAGGTCACCGCGCGCAGGAACCGCGCGGGAATGATGCGATCCGTGTCGATGTCGACGCCGCGCAACGGAACGGCAGTGCCGCGGATGTTGGTGATGGTTTTCATGTCAACCCCGATGGGCCTGCTTCGCAGCCTGTCCGCTGTAGCTGTAGCGAAGGCGGGAGGCCCGTCCTACCTTGTGGGCGGGGCTTCAGCCCCGCCGGGATGCACCTTACGCGTGGGCCGGCTCGCGAAGCAATTCGCGCACATCGGTCACCTGACCAGTCAGAGCCGCAGCCGCGACCATCGCCGGGCTCATCAGCAACGTGCGTCCCGTCGGACTGCCCTGCCGGCCCTTGAAATTGCGGTTGGAGGAGGCGGCGCACACCTGATCGCCCTGAAGCTTGTCCGGGTTCATCCCGAGACACATCGAACAGCCGGCGTCGCGCCATTCGAATCCGGCCGCTCGAAACGTCTCGGCCAGTCCTTCGCGTTCGGCCGCACGACCCACCGACACCGAACCCGGAACCACAAGCGCCTTCACGTGCGGCGCAATATGCCGGCCGCGCACGATACGCGCGGCTTCACGCAGATCGGACAGACGCCCGTTGGTACACGAGCCGATGAACGCGACATCGATCTTCATGCCCGCAATCGGCTGACCGGGGACGAGCTGCATATAGTCCAGGGCGTCGTGCACCGCCTTGCGATCGGCTCCCGGATCTGTTTCCGTCGGAACGCGGCCAATGACGCCAATCGACTGGCCCGGGTTGACGCCCCAGGTGACGACCGGCACCAGCGTTTCGGCCTTGATTTCGACGTCATCGTCGTACACCGCATCCGGATCGGAAGCGATGGACCGCCACCAGGCCTTGGCACGCTCGAAGGCGTCCCCCGACGGCGCGAAGGGGCGGCCTTTCATATACGCGAAGGTTGTCTCGTCGGGGTTCACGTAGCCGACGCGGGCCCCACCTTCGATCGACATGTTGCAGATGGTCATCCGCTCGTCCATCGACATCCGCTCGATGGTCTCGCCGGCGTACTCGTAGGCGTATCCGTTGCCACCGCTCACGCCAAGCCGCTGAATGATCGTCAGAATGACGTCCTTGGCGTACACGCCTTCGGGCAGCTGTCCCGTGACCCTGATCCGCCGCACCTTGAGCGGCTCCATCGCCAGACACTGCGACGCCAGCGCATCGCGCACCTGCGACGTGCCGATGCCGAAGGCGACGGCCCCGAACGCCCCGTGCGTCGACGTGTGGCTGTCGCCACAGGCGATCGTCATCCCCGGCTGCGTCAATCCGAGCTCCGGACCGATCACGTGCACGATGCCCTGCCGCTCGTCATCGAGACCGGCAAACCGAATCCCGAAGTCCCGGCAGTTGCGTTCGAGCGACGACATCATGTCTTCGGCCATCACGTCCAGGAATGGCCGAGTCCGGTTCTGCGTCGGAACGATGTGATCCACCGTCCCGAACGTCCGATCGGGGCGGGCGACCTTCCAGCCGCGCGCCCGCAACGTCTCGAACGCCTGCGGCGTCGTGACCTCGTGAATCAGGTGCAGGCCGATGAACAGTTGCGTCTGCCCCGTCGATAGCCGGCGAACCGTATGGAGGTCCCAGACTTTCTGCAGCAGTGTTTTACCCATGGACGTTCAGGCGGACTCCTCGTGGGCCGGGGCTTCCTCGGGCGCCGATGCGCGACACGCGCAGGTGGCACCCCGGCAAAACACGTATGTCGAATCGATCGATCGTATCACCCGGGCGGAGACTGAGTCACCGTTGGCGGGCCGTATGCATTCCGGCTGATGTGCTCATCCGCAAACCTCGACGTGTGGACCGTACGTTGAAACCCTTCATCTCCGTCTTTTTTGCCGTCAGCACCACCTTGCTTGCGTCGCCCGCCTCGGCGCAGTCGTCCACCAGCACTGCCACGGTGGAACAGATTCTCTCGTTCCTGATGCTGAACCAGGGGGTTCAGACGAATGACTTCGATAAGGATCTCGAAGCGGCTGATGCGACGCGCGCAACCCTGACACGGGCGCTCCTGGGTTCGGTCGCCACCACTCCCGTCGGTTCCCCTTCAGGTGGTTTCACCTACCGCCTCAACCCTGAGCTCGGCACGGTAGAGCGCGCGAGCGACACCTTCGGCCCCCTCTATCTGGAGCGAGCCCTGACGTCGGGAGCCGGCCAGGCGTCGTTCGGCTTCACCTTCCAGTACACGTCCTTTCGGTCGCTGGATGGTAACAATCTCCGCGACGGCGAGTTTGTGACGGTGGCCAATCAGTTCCGCGATGAGTCGACGCCCTTCGACGTGGAACGTCTGACGCTCGACATCACGTCACGGACCGCAACCCTTGCCGCCAACGTCGGCATCACCGATCGCATCGACGTCGGCGTCTCGGTGCCGCTGGTCAGGCTCGAGATCGACGGCTCGCGGGTCAACGACTACCGCGGGGAGTCACTGCTGCAGGAGCGGGCCAGCGCGACGACCACCGGCTTCGCGGATATCGCCGTGCGGGGCAAGGTGCGAATCACGCCGGCCACTTCGCCGACGGCCGTCGCCGCGGCGGTGGAGGCCCGGCTTCCAACCGGCCGCGAGGAGGATTTGCTTGGTACGGGCGAGCTCGCGCTTCGCTTCCTTGGCATCGCGTCCTACGAGGCGTCGCGCGCCGGGGTCTACGGAAACATCATCGTCGGCACGGGCGGTCTCGGACGCGAGCTCAGTTATGGTGGCGGCGTCAGCGTGTCACCGGCGCCGCGATTGACGCTCGTCGGCGAGGTGATGCTGCGCAAGCTGGCCGGCGTTCAAGGCATCACGGCGGTCGTCGCGCCGCATCCACGTATTCACGGCGTCGACACCACGCGTCTCGTACCGAGCGGCGAAGACGAGCTCACCGGCTTCTCGGCATTCGGCTTCAAGTGGAACGTCGCCAGCGGATGGCTGGTACAGACACATCTGCTCGTGCCCGTGTCCAGCAATGGACTCACGGCGCGCGTCACGCCAGCGTTCGCGATTGATTATTCGTTCGGGAAGTAGAACAGGTTAACGAATGCCCAAGGCTCAATGCCCAAGCTGGGCATTGGGTTTTGGGCATTGAGCCTTGGGCATTGAGCCTTGGGCGCTGTTTATCGCCCCGTCTGCGCCTTCTGGATCTTCCAGGCTTCGCCTTCGCGTTTCAGCTCGAACTGGACCGTGCGCGATTCCGTGCGCGGTTCCTTGATCCCGACCTTGGCGACATAGCTGGCCTTGCCGCTGCACGACGCTTTGGCGGTGGCGCCGCTGGACTCGATGTTGACGCTGCACCTGTCGAACGACACGCTCTGTGAGCTGAGGTCCGAGAACGCCTTGGCGAGTGCGCGTTCGTTCACCGAGGGATAAACGGCGCGCACGGCGCCGACATCCAGCCGCCCATAGGCGCCCGCGTATTGATCCAGCACCGCCCGCACGCGCGAATGTTCGTTGGCGTTCGTGGCGATTGCGGCACCGGCCCCGGCAGCGGGAGTGAACGCCGCTGGTGACGCCGTCGGCGCCGGCAGCGGCACCGTGGGCGCTCCCGGCGAAGTCACCAGCGTTTCGACGACCGGAGCCGGCAGACGGATGACGTTCGCAATTGGCGACGGAGTTCCGGCTCGCCCACCTGATACCGAGGATGCGTCGCGTCCGGCGTTCGGATCGCGTCGCGGCGGGGCGACGTAGTTGTCCGGGATCTCGCCACCTGGACCGGGCGATGCCACCACAGGATTGCGTTCGATGTGGCGGGCGACGCGGTTGGCAGGCGCTACGTAGTTATCCGGCGTTTCGCGGGACGGGAGCTCACGACCAGGGTCGGTCTCCGCCTGGGTCGCGGCCAGCTGTTCGCTGGCTACGACCGGAACGTCGACCAGGTCTTCGACCGGTGCAATATCCGGCGCGGTATCCGGCGTGGACTCGGCGATGTCCACCACTGGGCTGTCGGACGTCGGCTGTTCGTTGCGTTCATCGACGTCGCCTGCACTACTGCCACCGGTACCGACGACCGCCAGACCGTTCGTCGGCGTGACGGCCTGATCGGAGCGCGCCCAGTCGAGACCCATGACCAAACTGACGCCAAGCAGGAGCAGGCTGGCCGCGCGAAACGTGCGTGAACGCAGCAGACCTTCCCGCTGCCTCGCTTGGGCTGCCACCGTCGGCATCATCGCGATACGGATCGAAAGCTGCGACGCTTCGAGCGAATCAGGCTGCAGTTCGCGTGCTTCCTCCAAGGCTGCGCGTGCTGCGGCCGAGTCACCCGCGCCAATCGCACGGTCGCCCGCCTCGATGAGGGCACGGAAGCGCCGATGCTGAACGCGCTGCTCGAAGTCGGTCCACGACGCGGCGTCGACGCCACTTGGTACAAAGCGGCCAGGCGCTGGCGCTGGCGGATCGGTTGGCTCTGGAACAGCAGGCGTAAGGGCATTCGCCCGCACGCCCGTGTCCTTCGTGGGCTGGTTGCTCGATGTGCGAAGAACAGTCAATCGCTGTCGCAACGCGAGTGCAGCGAGCGACGCAGGATCAATCGCAAGGGCTGCGTCCAGGTGAGCCGCGGCGGCATCAAACTGACCCGCCGCCAGGAGCAATCCCGACTGACGCAAATGGTGCTGGAGTAACCGGACCGAGGTAGAACTCTCTGCCATATGTGTCCTGATCGTCGAATCGTCGAGCCGTCGTCTTCACGGCCAGCCCGTCTGTGCAAAGCCAGCGGACATGCAGAGATGCAAGGGTTACGCCCGGGTAAGCCGTTGTGAGACCGACGGATTTCCCACCACGGAGCACCTCCATGGCCGTTTCACGGCAACGCGAATCCCAATTCGGGGTCCCCACGACACTGGGCCCGCCACGAGACCGCGGTCTTCGATACGAAGCCTGCTGCCGGTCAGGTCGAGGGTGTTGTCGGCGAGCGTAATCCCGAGCGCACGGGTGAGATTGCCGGGACCGCGACAGAGACGATGAACATCGATGTGACGATCGCCCGCGCGGCGCCGGGCCATCAGCCGTACGTTGTCAATCGGCTCCAGCGCTCGAATCAGCACCGCGGCGGGATGGCCCTCGGCTTCGGTCACGGCATTCACAAGGTAGTGAATGCCGTAGTTCAAATAGACGTAGGCGATGCCGGGTGGACCGTAGAGCGGGGCGTTACGAAGCGTCGGGCCGCACGCGGCATGACATGCCGGATCGTCTTCGCCGATATACGCTTCGGTCTCGACGATCATCCCCGAGGCGACGCCACTCGCTGTCTGATGCACGAGCACCTTGCCGATGAGCTCCTCGGCAACTGTCAGCGTGGAGCGCGCGTAGAACTCGCGCGGCAGAACGACAGCCACACTTCGTCACGTCGCGCGCGCGAAACTGCTGCGGCTCGCGGCGAGCACCGGCTTCAAGGCTTGGCCGGTATAGGACGCCTCCACAGCCGCCACCTGTTCCGGCGTGCCGGCGGTCACCACGGTTCCGCCGCCTTCCCCACCTTCAGGCCCGAGGTCGATGATGTAGTCGGCGGTTTTGACGACGTCGAGGTTGTGTTCAATGACCACGAGCGTGTGGCCGGCTTCAACCAGCTTGCGCAGCGCCGCCAGAAGCTTGGCGATGTCATCGAAGTGCAATCCCGTCGTCGGCTCGTCCAGGATGTACAGCAGACGCTCGCCACTGACCGATGCCAGGTGCGCGGCGATCTTGATGCGTTGCGCTTCACCACCCGAGAGCGTCGTGGCCGGCTGACCGAGGCGCAGGTAGCCAAGCCCAATCTCGTCCAGCACGTGGAGCCGCCGCAGGACCTTGGGCGACTGCGTGAAGAACGTCAACGCCTCGCGGACGGTCATCTCCAGCACGTTGTGGACCGACTTGCCGCGATAGCGGACCTCGAGCACCTGCGGCTTGAAGCGCATGCCGTTGCACTGATCGCACGGCACGAAGACGTCGGCGAGAAACTGCATCTCGACGCGGATCTCGCCTTCGCCCTGACACGCCTCACAGCGCCCGCCAGGCACATTGAACGAGAAATGACTGGCGGTCAGCCCGCGGGCGCGCGCGTCCTTGGTCAACGAGAAGAGCTCGCGAATCGGATCGAACGCCTTGAGGTATGTCACCGGGTTCGATCGTGGCGTGCGCCCGATCGGTGTCTGATCGACGAGCACCACGTCGGTAATGAACTCGAGCCCTTCCAGTGACCTGTGCGTGCCCACCCGGCGGTCCCAGTCGCCCTTGGCGCGCTTGATGGCAGCGTACAGGACATCGTGTACCAGCGTGGACTTGCCGGAGCCGCTGACGCCGGTGACGCAGGTAAAGGTGTTCAGCGGAATGTCGACGTCCACGTCCTTGAGGTTGTGCTCGGTCGCCCCGCGGAGACGGATCTTCTGGCCCATGCCCTTGCGTCGAGGTGACGGCACCGGAATCGACAGCTCATGGCGCAGGTATTTGGCGGTGAGCGATCGCGGCTCCTCGAGCAGATGCGGCAGGTCACCGGAGAACACCACGCGTCCGCCCTGCTCCCCGGCGCCCAGGCCGATGTCCACGACGTGGTCGGCTACGCGAATCATGTCCTCGTCGTGCTCCACCACCAGGACGGTGTTGCCCTGATCGCGCAGCTGCCGCAGGATGTCGATCAGGCGCTGGTTGTCGCGCGAATGGAGTCCAATCGACGGCTCGTCGAGCACGTAGAGCGTGCCGACCAGCGCTGAACCCAGCGATGTGGCCAGATTGATCCGCTGCGATTCGCCACCAGAGAGCGTCGCCGAAAGCCGGTCGAGCGTCAGGTAATCCAGGCCGACATCGCTCAGGAACGACAGCCGACGCCGGATCTCCCGCATCACCTTGTCGGCCACGACGGCATCCTTCTCACTGAG
>Ga0173480_10000977_pt1 | contig 10292 bp, 7 predicted proteins | sample NitcycUS209509C1_FD_122622 | JGI IMG/M metagenome (GOLD analysis project Ga0173480, IMG submission 122622) | Soil microbial communities from Arlington Agricultural Research Station in Wisconsin, USA - Nitrogen cycling UWRJ-S209-509C-1 (version... | ecosystem: Environmental > Terrestrial > Soil >... | reverse complement strand
TGGTCGCTCACGTTCGTCGGCGTCATGACGGTGCTCGTCATGGGGGGTTTGACGGGCGTGGCGGTGCCCAGGCTGGGCGAGCGACGCGCGATCGTCGTGGGATTCCTGCTCATGACGGTCGGCTTCATCGGGTACGCACTCGTGCCGCAGGGCTGGATGATCTACCCGGCGATCATGATCGGCTCGCTGGGCGGCATCGCGAATCCCGCCATGCAGAGCGTGATGTCGAGGCAGGCCGGACCGAGTTCGCAGGGTGAACTGCAGGGCGCGGTCGCCAGCATCGCGAGTGTCGCCGCGATCATCTCGCCACTCTTCATGACCCAGCTTTTCAGCCGCTTCTCCGTGCCGGAAGCGCCCGTGCAACTACCGGGCGCGCCCTATCTCGTCGCGGGTGCGCTGGTGTTCTGCTGCGTACTGATCGCGCTGCGCACCGTCCCGAAAACGGAAATGGGGTCAGACCCCATTTCTTAGCAAAAGGGGCCAGACCTCAATTCACATCGCGGCCTTCGGCCACAGCCATCCGAAGACGCCGGCAGCAAGGCACGCGTAGATCAGGCCGTCGAACATGAGCTTTAACGTGGTGCCCCAATTGCGCTTGTACCAGATGGATTGCGGCATCTGCCCCAGCGCGAATCCCATGAATGCGGTGGCGCCGATGAAGCGGAACACCTCGTCGTAGCGCGCGCCGGGCGCAAGCGCGTGACTGGACACATAGGCCGCGAACAGCAACACCAGTAGTTGGAAGACGAACCAGAAGAAGAGGCTGCTCGCCATTCCGCCGGCACCCGGCGGCAGCACGGTGATGATCCACTTGGGACCCTGCTTGAGCTTCTCCTGGAATTCAGGCGCCCCGTACTCCTTCATGTTCTTGCAGCGAGGCAGCATGTAGTCGCCCGGAGGCACGTTGAGCGCGCCGATCGCGGCTCGCGCCTTTTCCTCGTCGGGCAGTTGCGGGTACTCATTCTTGTGCCAGAGAGGCGTCATGTGAATGATGGAGCTGGCAATGAAACAGACGACGGCGCCTAACAGGATGGGCAGCCACAGAGCACTGAGCTCGGTCATGAAGTTCTCCCCGGTTCGTTCGAAGTTTCTTTTTGTCGGACGCCGCGCATTCTGCAGGCGTTTGCGGGTCCGAACAACCGCTTGCCGGCGTGGTTCTCGTGCCGCCACACTGCCGCCATGCAGAAGTTCGCCGCACTCTTCTCCTGGCTGCTGATCGCCGGGTGTCCCTGCGCGTTCGCGCAGGACTCCGTGGACGCAGTCCAGACTCAGCGCGCGTTGATCGACACGCAGGTCGCCAGCTTCGCGGACGAGCCGGACCCGCGGGGCCGCGTCTACTTCCTCGGGTTCGCCGGCGTTGGCGAGCAGCGAGTGTTCGCCGAAGAGATCAAGCTCGCCGCCCAGCGCGTGGGGGAGCGATACGGTTCGTCGAAGCGCTCCGTCCTTCTGCTCAACGACCGGCGGGACCTCACCACCTGGCCGCTGGCGTCGGCATCGTCGTTGCGGTATTCGCTGCGCGAGATCGCCCGGGTCATGAACCGCGACGAGGACGTGTTGTTCCTCGCGCTGTCGTCGCATGGCTCGCGAAGCGCGGGCATCATCGTCTCCAACACGGGGATGGTCGAGCAGGGCTTGAACGCCCGCACCATATCGAGACTGCTGGAAGAGTCGGGAATCCGATGGCGCGTAGTCATCGTATCGGCCTGCTTCTCGGGTTCGTTCGTGAAACCGCTCGCGAACAACCACACCATCGTCATCACTGCCGCGGCGAAGAGCCGGACTTCTTTCGGCTGCTCCGACGAACGCGACCTGACCTACTTCGGCGAAGCCTTCTACCGCGATGCGCTGGCACATTCGACCCAGCTGCGCGTGGCGTTCGAAGCAGCGCGCAAGGACATACGCGAGCGCGAACAGGCCGAATATTTCATGCCGTCACAGCCGCAGGGATTCTTCGGTCCGCTGATGGAAGAGAAGCTGCGGGCCATTGAACAGGTCCACGCAGCCGTGTTTCCGAATTAAGAGGCTCGAAAACCGACTCGCATGGAAAACTTCAGTGTTCGTTGCACCCTGACACTTGCCGACTGGACCGCGATTTCGCTGGAAGGGGGCGCACGCATCGCGAAGTCAGCAAAGTCTGCCAATCTTTTTACGCGCTTCGCCCCGACTGTCCTGTGGTTGCTCTTCGCTGCGGCGTTCGTGGTGATGGCGCGTACCCAGCCCCCGTTGATCCGTCCGCTGGGAATTGCGGTCTCAGTGGTGGGATTCTTCGGCGTCTGGTGGGCTCACTACCTGGTCCAGCGACGCGTCTACGCACCCCGCGAGCGAGGCCCATTCCTGGGTGATCAGCAGTTGGATTTCGAAGCCGCTGGCTTTCGTTGCCGTCGCACCAACTCGGACGCGTTCAATCAGTGGGCGCTGGTGACCGACATCACCAACACGGATGACCACGTCTTCTTGTGGATCGACAAACACGCGGGCTACATCCTGCCCGCGCGCGACCTTCCTGCACCGATGACAGCGCGATCGGCGGCGGAACATCTTCGAAACTTCATGGCAGCAGCCGCGGCCGCGCCGGCCGTGGATTTCAACTCCGCGCCGGCAGCCGCACCAGCCGAAATCCAGCCAGCTTCGCAGCACGCCGCGCTGCCGGACGCGCCTCCCTCTGTCGCGCAGGAATTGCTATCCCTGCTCCGTTTGCATTTCCGGGGGTCGGTCGACGGAACGAAGTTGTTTGGTCGCGATGTCACGCTGATCTTGCTGGGCGCGTTCTCACTCGTGCTGTGGATTGGCCTCGACCGGCTGACCTATGAAGGCGATGTCGATTTCTTCGTCTATGGCGCCGCAGAGAACTCCGCGATGCCTCTGGCGGTTCTAGCGCTGGCGTGGCTCCTGTCGCGAATCAGCAGGCCACGGGTCGATCTGCGCCGCAGCCTGTTGCTCATCCTGGGCTTCGTGCCGGTCTACATTCTTCTTTTCTGGGTCGCCGGCTCGCTTTCGAAGTGGGTTGTCATCGGCCTGGCCATCGTGGTCACCGCGTGGGCCGAGCGATTCCTGGGAGCCGGCCTGCGATCGATGACGGGCCGACGCCAATGGGTCGCGGTCACGACGACACTGGCGGGCGTGCTCGGGCTCGTCTATCTATCGGGGCAGGTGTATTTCCCGCCAGGATTCTGGATCGAGCGCGACGCAGACACGGAACAGGCGGCTGAAACGCTGCGTCAGAACGAACAGATCGTGTTCGAGCAGTCGGCGCGGATCAACGCGGACATCGCGTCGCTCGCGCCTCGAGTGGCCGGCGAGCCGAACGTCTTCTTCCTCGGATTCGCGGGATACGGGGGGCAGAAGGTGTTTGCGGAGGAGATAGGCCTGGCCGCCAGCCGGATCGGCAGTCGTTACAACGCGGCACAACGCTCGCTGCTGCTCGTCAACGACGACCGCGACTCGCAGAAACATCCGCTGGCCACGGTGCCTTCGTTGCGGCACGCACTGAACGCGCTGAGCCGGCGCATGAATGTCGACGAAGACGTGTTGTTCCTCGCGGTGTCGTCGCACGGTTCCGAGGAAGGAACGGTTTCGGTCAGCAGCGAGCTCGGCTACTGGCGCGACCTGGAAGCGGACGATCTTGCCGACATGCTGCGCGAGTCCGGCATTCGCTGGCGTGTGATCGTCGTGTCCGCGTGTTATTCGGGAACGTTCGTCGAGCCGCTCGAAGACGACAACACGATCATCGTGACGGCGGCCGCCGCGGACCGGTCTTCGTTCGGCTGCACCGACGAAAACGACCTCACGTATTTCGGAGAGGCGTTCTATCGGGATGCCCTGCCGCAGGCCGAAACTCTGCGCGGGGCGTTCGAAGCCGCGCGTGCCGCGATCCTCGAGCGGGAAACTGCCGAGGGCGAGACGCCTTCGAATCCGCAGGGCTACTTCGGCAAGGCAATCGAGGAAAAATTGGCGCAAATCGAGGCCGGACATCCGGAATGAAGTCCGGCGAAAGCCCAAGACTCGGCTGACTTCGGCCGCGGGGCGTGCAGGCTCGTGTCAGGGGATTCTTCGGCGCGAAGAGGCTGAGGACTTCACGCCTTCTCGGCCACGGTCACTCTTCGGGTTTCCTGATCGACGATAGGCTTTGCCATCGAGCCAGCAGACGACCAGCGTCTCATCAACCGTCGCGGCCCGACTCGCATGGAAGGTTTCAGCATTCGAGCGGCACTAGCCTGGCCGCCCTGGAAGTCGCGCATCGTCGATGCAGAGTCGCGCGTACGACCGACCGTGCCGCAGGAATTGGTTGCGTTGCTGCGTTTGCACCTGTGGCAGCCGGTCGACGCGATGCGGTTGCATGGCCGCGATCTCACCCTGTTCCTGTGCGCAGCGTTGTCGCTGGCACTCTGGGTTGGGCTCGACCGACTCAACTTCGGCATTGATGCCGAATTCTCCTGGTACTCCGTGTATCAGAACGGTGTTCTCGCGCTACCCGTGTTCCTGTCGGGGTGGCTCCTTTCCCGTCTGAGCAACCCCCACATCGACGTTCGTCGTGGGCTGTTGCTCGTGCTTGGCTTCCTGCCGTTGTTCGTCGCGGGAATGTGGATGGCGGTGCGGCTACCCCAGGCCGGGACGATCGCGCTGTATGCATTGTCGGGTGGCGCTGCCTACCTGTATCTCTCCACCGGGATGCGTTCGCTGACGGGCAGTCGACAACCCCTGGCTGTCACCGGCGTGATCCTGGTGTCCCTGGGAATGGTCTTTCTATCTACCCGCTACTACTTCTCACCGACGATCTGGTTCGATCCGGAACCGGTCACCGCGGAAACTGCCGTGACCTGGCGCGACAACGAGCAGGTGGTGTTCGAGCAGCCCGCGCGAATCAACGCGATGATTTCAATGCTCGCACCCGAGGATTCGGCGAAACCGAACATCTACTTCCTCGGGTTCGCAGGCTTCGGCCACCAGAAGGTGTTTGCCGAAGAGATCGGCCTCGCGGCCAGGCGCATCGGCGATCGATATGACGACGCGGTCCGTTCGGTGCGGCTCGTCAATGACAAGCGCGACTCCCGAAGATTTCCGCTGGCCACGGTACCATCGCTGCGGCATACGCTGAACCAGTTGAGCCGGCACATGAACGTCGACGAGGACGTGTTGTTCCTCGCGCTTTCGTCGCACGGCGCCGAGGAAGGATCGATCGCGATCAGCAGCGATCTCGGCTACTGGCGCGATCTCGAAGCCGCCCATCTCGCCGAAATGTTGCGAGAGTCCGGCATCCGCTGGCGCGTGATCGTCGTGTCCGCGTGTTATTCGGGATCGTTCATCGAGCCACTGCGCGACGAGAACACCATCATTCTCACGGCGGCCGCCGCCGACCGGAAATCATTCGGATGCTCCGACCGTCGCGACCTCACCTATTTCGGCGAGGCGTTTTACCGGGATGCGCTGCCGGGCGCGGCGAGTTTGCGCGCGGCATTCGAGACCGCGCGCGCTGCGCTCGTCGAGCGGGAAACGCGCCTGGGCATGACGCCGTCGAATCCGCAGGCGCATTTCGGGGACGCGATCGAGCAGAAGCTCGCGGCGATCGAGGGCGGCTGACGATCACGGCCTGTAGCGACTGAAGACATACCCGGTGGCGCTCTGCGCCTGGTGGCACGCGAAGCAGGCGGTCGCGGCTTTCGCACCGACCGCGCGCTGGACCTGGCTGTCGCCCGCGAATCCCTCGAAGCCCCAGCCGCCCGTGGCAGCATATTTCCGCTCGTCCCGATGCATGACGCCGACCACCTTGCGCGCGCCTTCCGTGACCGCGTGATCCTTGTCGGACGCCTCGAGCAGATCGAACACGATGACGGCGCCGTCCGGGAATTTGCCGGTGCGATACCCCGTCATGGCCTGTTCGTTCGCGTAGAGATGGTGGATGCCACCGAAGGCCGCGTGCAGCGAGTGCCCCGGCTCGATGACCATGGACTTCACGTGCGTCCAGGATCGGTAGTTAGTCGGATACGGCACCTCGGGGGCCGCGGCGGCCAGCGCGGCAGTCGTGACGAGGCCGAGAACGACGATGGGCATTTTCATGCGGGGACTCCGTTATGATGCGTGGCGAATGGCGGGCGAGACTAGCCATGCCGACCGGGTCACGTAAGTCGGCACCAAACGGTGGGTCAGTTACTTTTCGGTGTAGATAGATGAAATCGAAGGCAAACAAAAATCTGCGCGCGGGAGCCGGGGCTGCGCGCATGGTCGAGGACGTCGTCGGGTGCAAGTGGTCACTGACGGTGCTCGCGTTGGTCGCCGACGGCGTCCAGAGGCCGGGTGCGATGCAGCGCCGCGTGCCGGGGCTCACGGCGAAAGTGCTCAATGAAAGGCTGCGCAAGTTGCTGCGCTACCGGATCATCGAGCGCCAGATTTTTGCCGAGGTGCCTCCGCGCGTGGAGTATCGGCTCACGTCATTCGGTCGGCGATTCGATGGCGTCCTGAGGGAAATCGCCGCGCTCGACAGGCACATCGAAACCGCCAAATGAAAAGGGGCGCGCCTTCCGTCGGCGCGCCCCTGCAGTTCGAAATGGGGACACTCCCCATTTGCCGGAAATGGGGAGTGTCCCCATTTTCCGTCAGGGCAGTTCGGTCGCGCCCATCAGCCAGCGGTCGCACTCGCGCGCTGCCCCGCGGCCTTCGTTGATGGCCCACACCACCAGCGACTGACCACGACGCGCATCGCCCGCGGCGAACACGCCCGGCACGCTGGTGCCGTACTTGCCGTATTCCGCCTTCACGTTGCTGCGTGCATCGGTTTCCACCTTGAGGTCCTTGAGCAGCGCCTGCTCGGGACCGAGGAAGCCCATGGCCAACAACACGAGTTGCGCAGGATGTTCCTTCTCGCTGCCTGGCTGTTCGACGGGAATGAACTGACCCTTGTCGTTCTTCTCCCAGCGGATGTTCACGGTGACGACGCTCGTCAGATTGCCCTCGGCATCGCCGTTGAAGCGCTTCACGGTCGTGAGATAGACGCGCGGATCGGCGCCGAACTTCGCGGCCGCCTCCTCCTGGCCGTAATCCATCTTGTAGACCTTCGGCCACTCCGGCCACGGATTGTCCGCGGCGCGATCCATCGGCGGCATCGCCATGATCTCGATCTGCGTGATGGTCTTGCAGCCATGGCGCATCGACGTGCCGACGCAGTCGGTGCCGGTGTCACCACCGCCTAGCACCACGACATCCTTGCCCTTCGCGAAGAGAGGCGTGGAGTCCGGCGCATCCTTGAGCACGGCCTGCGTGCTCGCGGTGAGGAAATCCATGGCGAAGTGCACGCCCTTCAGGTTGCGGCCTTCGACCGGCAGATCGCGCGGCAGGGTGGCGCCCGTGCAGATCACGGTTGCATCGAAATCCTTGACGAGGAGTTCGGCTTCGACGTTCTCGCCGACGGTGGCGTTGCACAGGAACTTGACGCCTTCCTTCTCGAGCAACGCGACGCGTCGTGCGACCACTTCGCGCTTGTCGAGCTTCATGTTCGGAATGCCGTAAGTCAGCAGACCACCGGGCCGATCCGCACGCTCGAGCACGGTCACCGAGTGCCCCGCCTTGTTGAGCTGCGCGGCAGCGGCGAGACCCGCGGGACCCGATCCGATGACGGCGACTTTCTTGCCTGTGCGCGTCGTGGGCGGCTCCGCGATGATCCAGCCTTCCTCGAAGCCCTTGTCGACGATGGCGTTTTCGATGTTCTTGATGGTCACCGGCGGCGCGTTGATGCCGAGCACGCAGGACCCTTCGCAGGGCGCCGGGCATACGCGACCCGTGAACTCCGGGAAGTTGTTGGTGCGATGCAGGCGATCGAGCGCTTCGCGCCACAGACCGCGGAACACCAGGTCGTTCCATTCCGGGATGAGGTTGTTCACCGGGCAGCCCGAGGCCATGCCGGAGATCAGCTTGCCCGTGTGGCAGAACGGCACACCGCAGTCCATGCAACGCGCGCCCTGCTGGCGCAGGCGCTTCTCGTCCATGTGGTGGTGGAACTCGTTCCAGTCGCGCACGCGTTCGGCCGGCGCACGGTCGACCGGCAGCTCGCGCAAGTACTCAATGAATCCTGTTGGCTTTCCCATCTATCTACTTCACTTCTTCTTTTAATTGCCGCCGACGCGCGACAGGTCGCGCGCGTTCTCTTCGAACGCCGCCATGATGGCTTCGTCGCCCGACAGACCCTGGTCGTGGGCACGCTTCAGGCACGCCAGCGCGCGCTTGTAATCCTTCGGGATCACGCGCACGAACTTCGGCAGCTTGGTTTCCCACGCCGCAAGGATGCTCTTCGCGTGTTCGCTGCCCGTGTACTTCACGTGTTTCTCGATGAGCCCGCGAAGCTCGGCCGCTTCCTTCGGATCTTCGACGCGTTCGACGTCCACCATCTGCGTATTGATGCGCGTGGCGGATTCGTTGTTCTCGTCCAGAAGATAGGCGATACCGCCCGACATGCCGGCCGCGAAATTGCGGCCCGTCGGCCCGAGCACTACGACGCGTCCACCGGTCATGTATTCGCAACCGTGATCGCCCACGGCCTCGACGACGGTGTCGACGCCCGAGTTGCGCACGGCGAAGCGTTCGCCCGCCATTCCGCGCACGAAGACTTCACCCTTCGTCGCGCCGTAGAGCGCCACGTTGCCGACGATCATGTTCTTCTCTGACGGGAACTGGGCCAGCGGCGACGGGAACACGGCGAGCTTGCCGCCCGACAGTCCCTTGCCGAAGTAGTCGTTCGCGTCGCCTTCGAGCGCGAAGCTCATGCCGTTCGGCATGAACGCGCCGAAGCTCTGGCCGGCCGAACCCTTGAACTTGATCTGGATGGTGTCTTCGGGAAGACCGGCGACACCCCACTTTTTCGTGACTTCGCTGCCCGTGATCGTGCCGACGACGCGGTTCACGTTGCGCACCGGCAATTCAGCGGTCACTTTCTCGCCACGCGCGATCGCGGGCTCGCAGACGCCTAACAACGTGGTGACGTCGAGCGACTTGTCGATGCCGTGATCCTGGCCGATCTGCTTGTAGCGACCGATCTCGGGTCCGGCGTCCGGCGCGTAGAGGATGTTGCTGAAGTCGAAGCCCTTGGCCTTCCAGTGATCGATGGCGGCGCGCGGCTCGAGCATGTCGACGCGACCCACCATGTCTTCGAGCTTGCGGAAACCGAGCTGCGCCATGATCTCGCGCAGGTGCTGCGCGATGAAGCGCATGAAGTTCACGGCATGCTCCGGCTTTCCGGCGAACTTCTCGCGCAGGCGCGGATCCTGCGTGGCCACACCTGCCGGGCAGGTGTTGAGATGGCACACGCGCATCATGATGCAGCCCACGGCGACCAGCGGCGCGGTGGCAAATCCGAATTCCTCGGCGCCTAACAACGCGGCGATCGCAACGTCGCGGCCGGTCTTCAGCTGGCCGTCGGTCTCGACGACGATGCGCGAACGCAGGTTGTTGATGACCAGCGTCTGGTGCGTCTCGGCAAGGCCGAGTTCCCAGGGCAGGCCGGCATGAACCAGCGACGTGAGCGGCGAAGCGCCCGTGCCGCCGTCAGCGCCCGAGATCAGCACGACGTCCGCGGGCGCCTTGGCCACGCCGGCGGCGATCGTGCCCACTCCGACTTCCGCGACCAGCTTTACGCTGATGCGCGCATCGCGGTTCGCGTTCTTGAGATCGTGGATGAGCTCCGCGAGATCCTCGATCGAATAGATGTCGTGATGCGGCGGCGGCGAGATGAGGCCGACGCCCGCGGTGGTGCCGCGAGTCTTCGCAATCCATGGATACACCTTGGTGCCCGGGAGCTGACCGCCTTCGCCGGGCTTCGCGCCCTGCGCCATCTTGATCTGCAGTTCCTTCGCGTTGACCAGGTAGTGGCTGGTGACGCCGAAGCGGCCCGAGGCCACCTGCTTGATGGCCGAGTTCTTCGAATCGCCGTTCTCCATCGGAACGTAGCGCTCGGGGTCCTCTCCACCTTCACCGGTGTTGCTCTTGCCACCGACGCGGTTCATCGCGATGGCGAGCGTTTCGTGCGCTTCCTTCGAGATGGAGCCGTAGCTCATGGCGCCCGTCTTGAAGCGCTTCATGAGGTCTTCGACGGACTCGACTTCCTCGATCGGTATCGCGTCGCCCTGCTTGAAATCGAGCAGGCCGCGCAGCGTCGACAGGTTCTTCGCGCGATCGTCGATGAGTTCGGCGTAACTCTTGTATGTAGCGTACGAACCCGTGCGCACCGACTTCTGCAGGCGGTGGATGCTTTCCGGGTTGAAGAGATGGAACTCGCCGTCCGCGCGCCACTGGTACTGGCCGCCCGACGG
>Ga0173480_10000975_pt1 | contig 10299 bp, 8 predicted proteins | sample NitcycUS209509C1_FD_122622 | JGI IMG/M metagenome (GOLD analysis project Ga0173480, IMG submission 122622) | Soil microbial communities from Arlington Agricultural Research Station in Wisconsin, USA - Nitrogen cycling UWRJ-S209-509C-1 (version... | ecosystem: Environmental > Terrestrial > Soil >... | reverse complement strand
GTGGCCTTCGCCGCCTTCATCGTCCCGGGACTGATCATGCTGTCCGTGCTCAATGAGAGCATCGGCAACGCCTCGTTCGGCATCTACTTTCCCAAGTGGTCGGGCACCATATTCGAGCTGCTTTCTGCTCCGGTATCCACGGCAGAGATTCTGCTGGGGTATGTGGGTGCGGCCGCGACCAAATCGATGCTGGTGGGGTTGATCATCCTGGCCACTTCAGCCTTCTTCGTGCCGCTGCAGATATTGCATCCGCTGTGGATGCTTGTATTCCTCGCCCTCACCGCCCTGACCTTCAGCCTGTTCGGGTTCGTGCTGGGCATCTGGGCCACCAGCTGGGAGAAGCTGCAGTTCGTGCCGGCACTGATCGTCACGCCGCTGACCTTCCTGGGCGGCAGCTTCTATTCCATCGACATGCTGCCGCCGGTTTGGCGCACGATCACGCTGTTCAATCCGGTGGTGTACCTGATCAGCGGCTTCCGCTGGAGCTTCTACGGCCAGGCCGACGTGAATGTCGCGCTCAGCTTCTCGCTGGTGCTGCTCATCATGACCGCCTGCCTCGCGCTGATCACGTGGATGATCCGGTCCGGCTGGCGGCTGCGGCACTGAGCCTTGAAGGCAGCCGCTACGCGTGCTGTTCCTTCTGCACCAGCCACAACGCGAGGGCGATGGCCTGCTCGCCCCCACCGGCCAGACGCGGTTCCATCCGGTACTTCCCGCCCACGACCAGGGTGGGCGTGCTTTCCGCCAGGCAGCTCTTGATCAGCGAGTCGTCGCGCTTCATTTCGGTCTCGACCGAAAACGACCGGGAGGTTTCGACGAATTTCGCTGCCGGCACCGCGGCGACGCGCTCGTAGAACCGGGCCACATCCTGGATCGTCGGCGGCGGAGACTTCAGACGTCCGGTCCTTGAATCGGTGATCGCCAGTTCACCGTTCTGCCATATGGACGCAAACATTGCGGTATGGGCTTTCCTGGCGACGCCCAGCGCCTTGGCGGTCACGTAGGCGCGCTGGAACAGCGGCCAGCTCTCGCCTGGGTTCCAGGACGCGGGCAGGTATTCCGCCACGGACTTCGCGGGCAGCTTCTTTTCCAGGCTCTCCATGTACGGCAGGAAGGCGTTGCAGGCGGGACAGCCGTAGGAAAATATCTCCGTGACAGACACGATGCCTGGCTGTGTCGGTGGCAACGGCTGGGGAATGCGGGAATAGTGCTTGCCCTCGGTCCAGGGTTCGGCGGCCCATGCACTGCTCAGACCGGCACCAGCTGCGAACGCGAGCATTTCCCTGCGGGAGAGCAGAGTCGTCATGGATTTTCTCCTGAATGAATGGGGCTACTGGCGATACCAGGGTTCAGGGCCTGAACTGGTTCAGCTGGCCGCGACCCGGCGAGGATAACCGCGAGCCGCATCGGCCGCGACTTCGGCGGGCGCTTCTGCGGACCCGGCCATGCCGGGCGACTCCAGTTCCTGCGGCAGTGCCATCAGCAGCGGAAACGGATCTCCGCCGCGCAGGCAGCGGCGGCTGTTGTACAGCCAGCGCTCGATGTGCTGCCGGAATCGCATGATGGCCTCGCTGCGCAGCTGCGCAAGCACCGCTTCACCACCGCTGCGCTCCTGGCCACGGTGCACCTGCCACCACCATTGCAGGCGGTCGACGCGCTGGCCATCCAGATACGTGAAAGTAATGGTGAAGTTGCGGCCGCGGTCGGTTGCCGGCAATTCGGCAAAAGAAAAATAGGCCTCGACCGCCCGAGGCAGCTCGATTAGCGTCATAACCAGGATCGCAACCTCGGTCGGATTCCGTGACGATGGTGCAGTCCGATCATAACACCGCGATATGATCCGCGGCACGATCTTGCATAACGCAATTGCATACAACACAAGGGGATAAGGACCATGCACCGGAAGACCAGTTCAATCCGCATCGCGCTGTTCGCACTTGCGGCGGTTTTCAGCGCCGCGCTCTCGGCAGCGGAACTGACTGTCGCGGACTACACCGCCATCCAGCAGCTTTATGCGCGCTACAACACGGCCATCGATCACGGTGATGCCGAGGGCTGGGCAAACACCTTTACGCCGGACGGCGTATTCGCCGGCAATTTCAAGGGTCATGACGCGCTGGTGGGCTTCGTGAACAACTGGCGCACGAACATGAGCGGCGCGGCGCGCCGGCATTTCTCGGCTGATCTGGTCATTACCCCGAGCGCCGAAGGCGCTACCGGCACAGTGTCGACCATACTCGTGGACCTGGCCACCAAGCCGGCCTCGATCAACGGCTTCGTAACCTACAGCGACTCACTGGTGAAGACGGCTGGCGGCTGGCGATTCAAGTCACGCGCGATCAAGTCCGAGACAGCACCACCGGTGGCGACGCCGACTGCGGCACCGGCTGCCCGCTAGCGCTGCTGCAACCCCAGCGCGCGGCGCATGATGTGGTAGATCTCGTTCTGGTCGATCACGCCGCGCGCAAGGTCTGCGCCCGGGCCGCGCGCGAATAGCGCCACGTCCTCGCCGCCATGCGTCTCGGACCCCAGCGCCACCAGCGACTGCTGGTGGAAGTCGGGGTCCGCGGTGTCCACATTGCTGAGGTCCTGTTCGCGTCCGGCCGCCGTGGCACGACGGGCGCCTGCGTCCGGTCCGCCTTCAAGCTGCGCAGCGCCGGGGCCATTGGCGTAGGAGAGCGTTGTATAGGGCTTGCCGCCAGCGTCCGGCGCCGGAGCGCTGGCAGCGGGGCCCCTGACCAATCCGAGGATGGGATTGCCCCGACCCGGATAGCCGCCAATCGTCAATGTGTGGCTGTGATCTGCAGTCACGAGGATCAATGTATCTGCCGTGCCGGCCAGGCGGCTCGCCGCGCGTACGGCATCCGAAAACGCGATGGTTTCCGTCAATGCGCGGTAGGCATTGCCGGCATGGTGGGCGTGATCGATGCGCCCTCCCTCCACCATCAGGAAGTATCCCTTCGGATTCCGGCGCAGCACTTCGATGGCACGGGTAGTCATCTCGGTCAGTGACGGCTCGCCTGCAGCATCCCTGGAACGATCAGTTTCGTAACGCATGTGCGAAGGCTCGAACAGGCCCAGCAGATGCCGCGTAGTTGCCGTGTTTACCTTCAGGAAGTCATCCCGCTTCCAGACATAGGCGGAAGCAGGCTGCGCGGCCACCCACTCCGCGATGAGGTTGCGGCCATCGCGACGACGTCCGCCCAGTTGCGGGTATTCGGGATCGGGCACGCCCGCCGGTGTCAGATATTCGCGCCCGCCGCCCAGCACTACTTCGATGCCATTGCCCGTTCGCTGCCGCGCCACAAGCTGAGCCGCGATGTCGGCCAGTGTCGCCGTGGCCGGCAGCTGCCCGGCAGTTTCCCAGTCACGGTTCGGCGTATGGGCATAGGTGGCTGCCGGCGTGGCATGCGTGATCCGCGTCGTGGTGACCACGCCGGTCGAAAGCCCCTTCTCCTCCGCCAGTTCGAGCAGCGTCTGGACTGAATGGAGGGCCACCACCCTGGCGTCGGCTTCGCTGTCGCCGAGTTCCGGTGACACGGACAGCGCGCCATCGTTGGCATGCCAGCCGGTGACGATGGCGGTGGCGGTCGGCGCCGAGTCGGACACCTGCTGGTTGGCCGAATAAGTCCGCACCAGTGCGGTCTGGGGAAAGTCCTCGAAGCTGAGATGGTTTTCCTCGCCGGACCTGCCCTGTTGCTGGCCCTCGAGAATGCGCGCCGCCGTGATCGTCGAGATGCCCATGCCGTCGCCGATGAACAGGATGATATTGCGTGCGCGTTTCGGAGCCGCTGTTCCCGCGCGGGCACGGGCTTCGACACTGGCTGCAGCGCGCTGGAAGTTGCCTGGATCGGTGGCAGCAGGCAGCACCGTCAGCCCGCCGGCGGCCAGAATCAGTGTCAGGATGGTCGGGCGCATGATCGGGCGCATGTTCGTCCCCTCGGTAATGTCGCGATGATGACAGCGCCGCGGGCGGCGTGCGATGCTCGCGCGCCTCCCATGATTCAATCCGTGAAAATCCGCTGGCTGCTGGCCGCCTCTGGCACGTTGCTGCCGCTTCTGGCGGTGGCCCACGGAGTCTCCAGCCGCGATGCGCAGTTCGTGGCGGCCGTGCAGGGCGTGAATTTCATGCCCTTCCTGTACCTGGGCGCCAAGCACATGGTCACGGGATACGATCACCTGGCCTTTCTCGCTGGCGTGATATTCCTTCTGTACCGCCTGCGCGATGTGGCGTTGTACGCCAGCCTGTTCGCCCTTGGCCACAGCGCGACGCTGCTGCTGGCGGTATTGCTGGGCTACCGCGCCAATCCCTTCATCGTCGACGCCATCATCGGCCTGTCCGTGGTCTACAAGGGCTTCGAGAACCTGGACGGATTCCGCAACCTGCGCTGGAAGCTGGATCCGCGAGCCGCGGTATTCGCCTTCGGACTGGTGCATGGCCTGGGTCTGGCCACCAAGTTGCAGGAACTGAAACTGTCACGCGAAGGCCTGGCCACCAATCTCGTCGGCTTCAATCTCGGCGTCGAGATCGGCCAGCTTGCCGCACTGTCGGTGATGGTGCTGCTGTTCACCCTCTGGCGGGGAACGCGCAGCTTCCGTCCGTCGATCTACCCCGCCAATATCGCGCTGATGACCGTGGGACTGCTGTTGTGCGGCTACCAGCTGACCGGCTACCTGATTTCCAGGTGAGGCAATGAACGTGGACAACTCCCCCCATTCCAGTCTCCGCGCGCTGCGTGGCCTTGCAATAGCCGTCGTCGTTGCGGCGATTGCGCTGTTCACGCTGGTGCTGCCGGCCGAGTACGGCTACGACCCCACCGGCATCGGCCGCCATCTCGGCCTGATGGCCATGAGCGATGCGCGCACCTCCGCCGCCGCCTCCATAGACGATGTCACCGGCGGCAATGATGAACTGAAGGCCGCGGCGGGCGCCTCTTCCATGGATCCGCTGCCGTTGCCGAATCCAGCCGTGAGCCAGCTCGAGGCCGCCGCGCCGCACACCGAAACCATCGAGGTCACGCTGGGCTTCGACGAGAAGACCGAGATCAAGGCGGTGCTCGGCAAGGGCAAGGTCATCCTGTACGACTGGTCGGTGGAAGGCGGCAAGGTCTACGTGGACTTTCACGGCCACGATCCCTCGAAGGGGGATGCCTACTGGGTGCGATACGAGGAGGCCGACGGCATCACGCAGCGCAGCGGTTCGCTGGTGGCGCCGTTTGCCGGCGAGCATGGCTGGTACTGGCTGAACGTCAGTGACACGCCCGTGAAGATCCGACTCACCGTCACGGGTTACCAGGAAAAACTGGTCAACTACGGCTTGCTGAAATAAGCCGCGTGATCTCGGGACGGCACGAGCCGCAGTTGCTGCCGGCGCGCAGCCGTTTGCCAATGGCGTCTACCGAATCGCAGCCCGCGCGCACGGCATCACGGATGGAATTGGCGCCAACTGCGAAGCAGGCGCAGACCGTCGGACCAGGGTCGGGCACATCGACACGATGCCCCCGCAACAGCCAGCGCCGGTCCGCGGCATCCAGCAGGGGATGCGCGAACAAGGATGTCAGCCAGGCGCGCGGCGGCAGTTCGCCGTGTCGCACGACCATCATGCAGGCCGCCAGGCGGCCCTCCTGCACCAGCGCGACGCGATAGCTGCCGGCGCCGGCATCGCCATACTCGATCCACTCCGCCGACTGCAGTTCGGGCAGGGCCTGCCGCATCCAGGGCGAATCCGGCGCCGCCGAGTGGTGGCCTGCGAATTCGAGCCGGTGCACTCCGTCTCCGGGCGAACGCGACCACCACAGAGCGTCAGGCGCATTCACCTGTCGCCGTGACAGCAGGAAGCCGCGCCATCTGATATCGATGCGTTCCAGCCTCGCAGGCGTGTGCTTGAACTCCGGCTCACCGGACAGCGAATCGACCACCGGGTTCACCGCGGCGCCGGCACGCGATTCGCGCGCAAAAGGCCCGCTCCAGTGGATGGGTACGAAGAGCATGCCCGCAGGCATGTCGCCGCTGGCCCTGGCGCGGGCCAGCATCGTGCCCCAGCGCGTCGAGACCCGCGCCAGTTCTCCCGGCGCGATTCCCGCGGCGGACAGGTCCTGGGGGTGGGCATCGACGAAGGGTTCCGGTTCATGCGCGTTCAGCGCCGGAGCCCGCGCCGTGCGCGTCATCGTGTGCCACTGGTCGCGGATGCGCCCCGTATTGAGGATGAGCGGAAACTCCGCAGTGGGTGCATGCCTGGGCGCACGCGCCATCGTCGGTACGAAGCGTGCGCGCCCATCTGGAGTGGAGAAGCGGCCATCGGCAAAGGGACGCACCTGCGTTCCTTCAGCGATGGGCCATTGCCGCGGCGTCATTTCGGCATATTCCGCAGTCTTTCCAGCCAGCGCGCGCAGATCCAGCTGCATGCCGAACTGCACCGCGACGGCCGTAAGCCGTGCGTGCTCGTCAAAAATTTCCGCGGGTGCATCAAAGCCAAACCCGGTAGCAAAGCCCATGCGCTTCGCCACTTCGCAGGTAATCCACCAGTCCGGCCGCGCCAGGCCCGGCAGCGGCAGGAAGGCGCGCTGCCGCGAGATGTGCCGGTCCGAGTTGGTGACCGTGCCCTCCTTCTCGCCCCAGGCCGCGGCGGGCAGCCGGATATGCGCGTACGGCAGCGTATCGTTTTCTGAAACGCAGTCGGAGACGATGACCAGCGGGCAGTTGGCCAGCGCCGCACGCACGCGGTCAGCATCGGGAAGACTGACGACGGGGTTCGTCGCCATGATCCAGATGGCCTTGATGCGGCCGTCATGTACCGCCTCGAACAGCTCCACGGCCTTGAGCCCCGGCTGTGCGGCTATCGACGGCGACTGCCAGAAGGCCTGCACCGCATCCCGGTGCGCCGGATCCTGCAACTGCAGGTGCGCGGCCAGCTGCGTGGACAGTCCACCCACCTCGCGTCCGCCCATGGCATTGGGCTGGCCGGTGATGGAAAACGGGCCCATGCCGCGCCGGCCGATCCGGCCCGTCAGCAGATGACAGTTGATGATGCTGTTGACCTTGTCCGCGCCGACACTGGACTGGTTGACGCCCTGCGAGAACAGCGTCACCACGCGTTCCGTGGAGGCAAACAGCGTGAAGAACTGCTCCAGCATCGAAACATCGAGTCCACAGGCCTGGGCAGTGGCCTGTATGTCACTGCTGGCCACGCGCGCAGCCTGCAATGCCTCGACCATCCCTTCCGTGCTGGCAGAAACGAAGGCCGAATCCATGCTTCCCTTGGCGGCAAGCCAGACCAGCAGGCCATTGAACAGCATCACATCCGTGCCGCTGCGCAGGGGCAGGTGCAGATCCGACAGCTCGGCCGTTGCCGTGCGCCGCGGATCGATGGCGATGACCTTCAACGCCGGGCGTCGTTCGCGTTCGGCCTGGATGCGCTGCATCAGTACCGGGTGGCACCAGGCCAGGTTCGAGCCCACCAGCACCAGAAGATCCGCAGCCTCGAGATCCTCATAGTCGACCGGCACCACATCCTCGCCGAAGGCCCGGACATGGCCCGACACCGCCGACGACATGCACAGCCGCGAGTTCGTATCGATATTCGCCGTACCGACATAGCCTTTCATCAGCTTGTTGGCGACGTAGTAGTCCTCGGTCAGCAGCTGTCCCGAGACATATAGCGCCACGGACTCCGGACCGTGATCCTCGATGCAGCGCCGCAGGCCACTCGCGACGGCGTCCAGCGCCGCATCCCATCCAACGTCATGACCGTGGACCTGCGGCTGGAGCAGACGACCGTCCTCACCCAGCGTGGCGGCCAGTGCCGTGCCCTTGGAGCACAGCCGGCCGCGGTTCGCCGGATGATCCGGATCGCCGCGAACCTGCCAGCTGGCATTGGCGTCCTGCTGCGCCAGTACGCCGCAACCCACCCCGCAGTACGGGCAGGTGGTGCGGACCGCGGCGCTCAAGCGGCGCTGCCAGTCGCCGGCGGCTCGGCCCACAGCAGTTCGTCCCGCTGTGCCGAAATGTCGCGCTGGTGCTCGATGAGCTCCGCATACCAGGCGGCGCTGCGCGTGTCGCCGTAGAGGACCGCGGCCTGCAGGCGGTTGTCCTTCACCCACAGCCGCTTGTAAATGCCTGCAGCCCGATCCGCATAGCGGATCGACTCGGCGCCGGTGACCCTGGTCGGATCGCCGGCGGAAAACACTTCGATTCCGCTGACCTTCAGCTGCGATGAGGGTCGCGAACCACGGAAGCGTGTGACCCCCCGTTCCGCAAGATGTATCGCGCAGACACGCGCCTGCTCCCAGAGTGGCGCCACCAGGCCGTAGGTCAGGCCCCTGTGCTGAACGCACTCGCCCACTGCATATATCGCCGGATCGTAGGTCTGAAGCGTGTCGTCAACGAGGATTCCACGGTCGCAGTGCAGGCCGCACTGTCGCGCCAGCTCGGTACGCGGACTGATGCCCGCAGCCACCACCACCATGTCGGCCGGCAGCTCACTGCCATCCTCCAGCAGCACTCTCTGCACCACGCCCTCGCCATCCAGGGCCTCGGTCCGTGCCGCCAGGCGGAACTGGATACCTCGTGCCTCCATCGAATGCCGGAGGTACTCCGCCGCTTCCTCGTCCAGCTGCCGGTCCATCACGCGGCTGCGAATGTGGACCACAGTCACCGCCAGGCCTTGTTTGGCCAGGCCGCTGGCAGCCTCCAGACCCAGCAACCCGCCACCGATCACGACAGCGTTCCGCGCGGACGAAGCCTGCTTCAGCATGCCATCCACATCGTCGATGTTGCGGAAGGTGAAGACGCCCGGAAGATCATGGCCCCGGACCTTGAGTCGCACCGGATCGGAGCCGGTTGCCAGCAGCAGCCGGTCGTATCCGGCGATGACTCCCGCGGCCGAGATCACCCGCTTGCGGCGCCGGTCGATGGACACCACTGGATCTCCGGTATGCAGCGTTATGCCGCGCTCGCGATACCACTCCAGAGGATGGAGCATGATCTGCGCCCAGTCCGTATCGCCGGCCAGCAGCGGCGAAAGCAGGATGCGGTTGTAGTTGCCGCGCGGCTCCGCCCCGAAGATGGTTATTTCGTAGGCATCCGGCGCCTGCTCCAGCAACTGCTCGACGGTGCGCATGGCCGCCATGCCATTGCCGACCACCACCAGCCGGCGGCGGCCCGGCACACCGCGGCTGGTCTGCTGCTGCAGCGACTCCACCCAGACGCGGCCGTCCAGCACCCCGCAAGGCCAGGTCCTCAGACTGACTGATTCATCTTCCAGGCAACGTCCGCTGCGCAGGTTGAAATGCTGCTTGTAGACGGGTGAAGTCACCACCAGCTGTCCTGCGAGGTCGCCCACGATGCCGCGCGAGATGACATTGGCTTCGCTGAAGGGATCGCGGTTCTCCAGCGCGAACACCTCTTCGCCCACGCGCACCAGCGCCACCTGTTCACCGTCGATCAGCGCGCAGGCACCACCGCAATCCAGCAACTGGTCCAGCGAACAGATGAAATGCCGCCTGGCCGGAGTGCTCATGCCGTCACCGTTTCGCGGCGCGCCGCCCTTTCGGTTGCCGTGGCGGGCCGGCGCTGTCCCCGCTCGTCCACCAGCACCACATTCGAGTCCAGAGCCTCGCTGTTGATGAAATGGCGGAACCGTTTCAGCGTCGCCGGATCTTCCACGGCCTTCTTCCATTCGCACTCGTAGGTGTCGATGACCAGTGCCATCGCCGCTTCCAGCTCCGCGCCGATACCCAGCTTGTCGTCGCAGACGACGGCGCGAAGATAGTCGAGTCCGCCCTCGAGGTTCTCCAGCCAGCTGGCCGTGCGCTGCAGGCGGTCGGCCGTGCGCACATAGAACATCAGGAAGCGGTCGATGTAACGGATCAGGGTTTCACGGTCGAGGTCGCTGGCCAGCAGGTCGGCGTGCCGCGGCTTCATGCCGCCGTTGCCGCACACATAGAGATTCCAGCCTTTCTCCGTGGCGATGATGCCCACGTCCTTGCTCTGCGCCTCGGCGCACTCGCGGGTGCAGCCGGAGACGGCGAACTTGAGCTTGTGCGGCGAACGCAGTCCCTTGTAGCGATTCTCCAGCTCGATGGCGAAGCCCACCGAGTCCTGCACGCCGTAACGGCACCAGGTCGATCCCACGCAGGACTTCACCGTGCGCAATGACTTGCCATAGGCATGACCCGACTCGAAACCGGCATCGATGAGTTCGCGCCATATGGCCGGCAGCTGGTTGACCTGCGCACCGAACAGGTCGATTCGCTGCCCGCCCGTGATCTTGGTGTACAGGGCGTATTTCTTGGCCACCTG
>Ga0173480_10000973_pt1 | contig 10308 bp, 7 predicted proteins | sample NitcycUS209509C1_FD_122622 | JGI IMG/M metagenome (GOLD analysis project Ga0173480, IMG submission 122622) | Soil microbial communities from Arlington Agricultural Research Station in Wisconsin, USA - Nitrogen cycling UWRJ-S209-509C-1 (version... | ecosystem: Environmental > Terrestrial > Soil >... | reverse complement strand
GATGCGGCGCGCTATATCTTGCGCCCTAAGGCTCGGGCCTCGGGGCTCGGGACTCGGGATGCGCTCTCTCGCCGCGCTGCTGATGGTGGCGTCGTCTTTGGTCGACTGCCCCGGATCGTACGGAGTAGTCACCGCGGCGCCGGCACAGGCACTTTTGCCAGCCGAGGTCGAATGGAACACCACGCTCGAAGAGGCGGCAGCGACCACCGCCACTGCGGACGCGACGCACATTTACATCCCGCTCGTGAATGGGAAGATTGTTGCGCTGTCGCGTGCCTCAGGTGAGCAGCTCTGGACCGCCGATCTGAAAACCAACTGGCCCCTTGTCGCCGGAGAGGAGTCGCTCTACGCGGTCTCGGACGCCAGCCTGGTGGACCTCGACCCAGACACCGGAACGGTCCGGCGTCGTCATCCGCTGCCAGGCGAGCCCACTGGTCCGCTGACCCGCGTCGGCGAGCTGCTCCTGATCCCGGTGCAGCCGTCGTTGCTGGTGGCCTGGCATCCGCGCGAGTCGAAGGAGATCTGGCGGCAGACGTTCGATGCGCCCGTGACAGTGGCGCCGGTGGTCAGCAACTCCCGCGCGACGATCATCGTGGCGTCGAAGGATCGGCTCTCCGCAGCGGCGCTATCCGACGGGGCGCGGCAATGGACGACGGTGCTCGAAGGGACGCTGACGCAACCGGTCGTCGTCCGCGACCGCGTGATAGTGGGGTCCACGAGCGACGACGTCTATGCCCTGGATTCACGGGGCCGGTGGCAATGGACCTGGCCCGGTCGGGCCGACATTGTCGGCGTCACCGCTGACGCCGACAATGTGTATGTGGCGGCGCTCGACAACATCGTGCGGGCGCTCAAGCTTGAAAACGCGAGTCAGGAGTGGAGAAAGGTGGTGGCCACCCGCCTGGCGTTTCCGCCGCAGCTCGCGGCGTCCACGTTGCTGATCAGCGGGATCGAGCCGGCGTTGACGGCGGTGTCAGTCCGAGGTGCCGAGGTCGGCACGTATGCCCTTCCCGAGCTCGGCTACCTGGCTGCGGCCCCCCTCGTACTCGATGCACCGGAACCAGAGAGTGTGACGCTGGTGCTCCTGACGCGGCATGGCGAGGTGTTCGGACTGCGGCGACCACGACCCAAGGAAGAATCCGCTCCGAAGCCGCCCGCCCCGTAGGCCGGGTCCCCTTGGACCCGGCAGGCCGGGGCCTTGAGCTGTAGGCCGGGGCCTTTTGGCCCCGGCGTAACGGTGCCAAGGCGCCTCGACTCGTGGGCCGGGGCTTCAGCCCCGGCGCCCCGGCACAAACGACTGCAGCGCGACCGCCAGGCGGCGAATCCCTTCGTCGATCTGTTCAGGCGACGGCTCCGAAAACGACAGCCGAATGGTCTGGTGACCGCTGCCGTCCACATGGAAGGCGCTCCCGACCACGAAGACGACGTCGTGTTCGAGTGCGCGCGCGAACAGGTCGACGTCCGAGCAGCCCTCCGGCAGTGTGGCCCACAGAAAGAATCCACCCTTCGGTGACCGCCACGACAGACGATTCCCAATCTCGCGCGTGATCGCCGTTTCCATCGTGGTGCACTTGAGGCGGTAGCGTGCGCGCAGTGCAGGGGCCAGTTGTTCGAGCAACCCGCGTCGGACAGCTTCGTGCGCGATGCGCTGGTCCAGGATGCCCGAGGTGAGATCCACCGATTGCTTTGCCGTCTCGAGCCTGTCGATCAGATTCGCCGGCGCCTCGACCCACGCCACTCGGAAACCAGGTGCCAGCGTCTTCGAAAACGAGCTCGTATAGATCACCCGGCCGTCCGGCGCATCGGCGCGGAGCGGCCGGGTCATCGACGCGTCGGCGTCGTCGAAGTAGAGGGTGCCGTATGGATCGTCCTCGACAATGAGGACGTCGCGATACGCCGCCCACTCGACCAGCTGCGTGCGATGCTCGAGGCTCAACAGCGAGCCGGTCGGATTCTGGAAGTTCGGAATCAGATACAGCAGCTTCACCCGACGGCCGGCGCCAATCGCGCAGTCCCACGCGACGTCGAGCACGTCGAGGTCGATGCCGTCCGCCGACTGCGGCACCCCCACCAGTTCCGCACCGACGTTGCGGAACGCGGCGATGCCGCCCGTGAACGTTGGCAGTTCGACCAGCACGACGTCGCCAGGATCGACGAGCACCCGCGCGAGCAGATCGACCGCCTGCTGCGAGCCGCTGGTAATCAGCAGACGCTCCGGTCTGGTGGCAATCTGCCGCGCGGCCAGCACGTCCACGAGCGAGTCGAGGAGCGGGCCGTAGCCGCGCGTGGGCCCGTACTGGAGCGCAGACAGATCGCGGCCAGTCAGAAGCTCCGCCGCAATCTCACGCAGCGCCTCCCACGGAAACAGCGTGGCGTCTGGATAGCCGGGCGCAAACGATACGAGGTTGCTGCGGGTTGCGACGACGGTGCCCATTCGCCGGATCGCCGATTCCTGAAGCTGCCGGCCGACGGATGAGAAAAATCGATCGTAGTCCATCACGAGTTGGTGAGATCAGCCGGCGGCGGCCATGCGGGCACTGTCACCCCGCTGACGCCGTCTGCTGCCAGGCGGTTGCTGTGAGCCCGATACAGCCCGAGGTATGCCGCAATGGACGTGATGTCGATGTACTGAAACACCAGCGCGCGGAGAAGAAATGCCGCCAGCTGCAACGGGATGGCTGCGAGCCAGACGAATGGGATGAGCAAGATCAGGCTGAGACCGGTGAAGGCAATCACCGACGCCGCGGTGGCCAGCGCCATCATGGCCAGGACGACGACGAAGATGCCCCCGAGCACCTGCTTCTCCTGTCGCACGAAGACGGTGACCCGTCGCGCTGCCGAGGCCACGCTGCAGTCGTCGGCGGCGATCACAATCTGGATCAGAAGGTACACGAGGTTGACCAGGGTGACCCACAGCACGAACACCGCCGTGACCAGTGTCGTGTAGCCGAAGCTTTCCGACACCGGCGTTTCCCAGAGCAGCACGCCCATGAACGCCGCGGCGGAAAGGACATACACGGCCATGAGCACAAACCCGAGATGCGCGTAACGACGGAATAACGCCCGCGCCGAATCGACGAAGAGCTCGATCGAGAAGCTGGACACGAGCGCAAGTGATTTGAACTGCAGAGGGTCGTTCTCGACCGCCGGTCCCTGGCGCTCCCCACGGACCAGCACCCCCATCGTGCCGCTCTTGATGAGAAACACGAACAGCGACCCGCCAATCACGACGATGGTGACCGACAGCACGAAGGCGATCAGCACGATCCGATGCTGGAGCAGCGAGGACACGACTTGTGTCAGGAGGACGCGCCAGTCGGGCGCCCGCTCGTCGATGTCGGCGCCGATGACCAGCGTCGTCAGGATGATGCCACCGACCAGCGGCGCCGCGATCAGGACCTTGAACAGGGCATCGGCGGCGGCCTGTATCAAGGCGACGGGCCAGTTGGCGAAAGCCACCAGCGCGCCGCGCTTCAGCGCCATCTTCAGAGTGTGTCGGAGGGACACGAGAGTGAGCCATTGTAGCGCGCGCATTCGAGTGTGGTGAGGTGTACGTGCACAGATATCGCCGCGGCGGCGCGAAAATATCCGTCCGCTCGTAGAATGAACGCGTGAGACGCAGCGTCACACGGATCGCCCTCGGCGGACTGATGACGGCGGCAGCGGTGCTCGTCGCCGGCACGCTGCTCGGGCGGGCGATCCTGGGCGCCGACGACGGCGAAGCCCGCTCCAGGATTCAGACCGAGGTCCGCGGCGCGTTCGACGTGATGACCCACGACTTGCAGGACGCGGCGGCGCTGGCCCAGTCCCCTGCGGTGGTGCGGAAGGCGTCGAACGAAGACCAGGCGGCCTCCGTGGCCGCGAGCAGCCTGTTCAAGACCGCGTCGACCATCGTCGAATCGCGGGCGCCGCGCGACATGGCGCTGACCATTTACGACGCCGACGACCGCCCGCTGGCCTGGGCGGGCAGACCGACCGAACTGCCGGCGGAGCGGCTGCGCGCTCGTGAAACCTGGCTGCTGACGCCTGGCGAGCTGGGACTGCGGCTCGTCTACGTGACCGGCATCGAACAGGACGGCACAGCCCTCGGCAGGATTGCGGTCGAGAGACCCCTCGAGATGCTGGCCGGCGATCGCAGCGCCAGTCTGCCAGCCGCCTGCGACGCGCGTGACACCTTTTGCTTTCCCACCAGGCTCGGCCCCGTGACCGTTCGGCTCCCCGCTGCCGGGCCGGGTTCGCGAGGCCCGGCCTACGCTGGACCTGATGCTGCGGGGCCCGGGTCGCGCGTGAGCCCCGCCGTAGCCTTGGCGGAGGCGGAGGCCGCGGCGTTTGACGTGCAGGCGCCGTCGGGCGAGCTGCTGTTCACAGCCTCCATCCGTTCCGAGGACCTCGCGTCCACACGCGCCCGATGGTGGCGCGCCACGACGTCCACGGCGCTGATGGTCGTCGCCCTGACGCTGCTGCTCATCATCGGCCCGTTGCTCGACTGGCGCAATCGTGCCCGGACAGCAGGCTTCTACGCGCTGGCTTCAGGTCTGGCGGCGGCGCTCATCGTGGCAGGCAGATGGGTGTTGAGCGCCGCCTCGCCGGCGGACTGGTCCGACAGTCGTCTGTTCTCGGCCACCACGTACGCGTCCGGCCTGGTGCCGCGGCTGCTGATATCGCCGTTCGACTTCTGGCTCACGTGGCTGGCGACCGCTGCGCTGGTGGGGCTGGCCTTCTTCGGGGTGGAGCGCTGGCGCGTGCTCGAGGCCCGGCGCCGGCGCCCGGTCGCCGCCGGCCAGAACCTCGGCGGATACCTGGCCACGCAACTGCTGGCCGGCCTCGTGGTGGCCGCGGCGTTGCTGGTGCACGAGCAGCTGCTCCAGAACACGATCACCCAGGCGACGCCCGACCTGCTGCACTTTTCGCTGCAGCCCTGGGATGTCAGCCGCACGGCGCTGCAGGTCGGCCTGATCATCCTTCACGCAACGGTCGCCGCCTTCTGCGTGCTCGTGCTCCGGACCGCAGTCGTCCGCTGGCGACTGCCGCGACACGACCGTGCATTGCTGGTGGCCACGGTGCTGTGCTGGATTGCGCCGCTCGCGATCGTGTCCCTGGGCCGTCGGGCGACCTTCGGTGTGCCCCCGGTGGCGCTGACCGCCGTCGTGATTTTTGCGGCCTTGAACGCGACCCGCCTCAAGGCGCGCTACCGCCATGGCTCACAAGCCTTCCGGTTGATGCTGCTGATCCTGGCGCTGATCGTGCCGGCGATGGCCGCCTATCCGACGCTGTTTCACCTCGCCGGGCGCTCGAAGGCCGAACTCGTCGAAACGCGGTTCGCCGACGAAGCGCTCACCCAGCGCGAGACGATGACGCGCCAGCTGCTCCAGAGCCTGGTGGAGATCGACGAGATTCCGGACCTCGCGATGCAGCTTCGCGACGTGCAGTCGGCCGTCGATGCCCCGGCGGGTGTCCGCCGCGCCGGCGCCGGACAGGTCAATACCGATCTGGCGTTCAAAGTGTGGCGCGACACGTCCCTGGCGCCCTACCCCATCACGTCGTCGATCGAGCTGTACGGCCCGGACCGGAGTCTGGTCAGCCGCTTCGGCTACAACCTGCCGGAGGAACCCGAGCCGGAGGGGCCCGGACCGGCACGGCCGACCGAGGAGGAAGGCTGCACCTGGGGCGAAGTGTCGACGGTCGTGATCCGGTTCTTTGCCGAGGAGCGACGCCTGCTGCACGCCGGTCGGGCAATCTGTGACGAGGGCGGCAAGCCGCTCGGGTCGATCGCGGTTCACGCGATGCTCGACTACGAGAACCTGCCCTTCATCTCCTCGCGGAATCCCTATCGTGAGCTGCTCCGGCCCGCAGACGCAAGTCGTGCCGAGGATCAGCTGGGGCGGGCCGGTAACCTCTCCTTCTACAACCGCCGCGGCAGTGACGTGGAGTTCGTCTTCTACGGCTGGAGCGGACGGCCTCTGTACCCAACGAATGAAACCGCCTGGCAGCTCGATGACGAAGTGGTGCGATTGCTCGTCGCGTCAACGACACCGACGTGGCATCAACTCCGTCGCGGCGATCGCCTCTTCAACGTCTACCTGCGCAGCGATCGCAGCGGCATCTATGCCCTGGGATTTCCCGCTGTCACTCCGCTCGATCATCTGGTCAACCTCGCGGAGCTGACCGTCCTGGCGGCAGCCGCCTTCTGCGTGCTGCTGCTGACCAACGCGTTGTTCTCCTGGGTGAGCCGCCGTAAGGTGACGGCGCCGGCCCTGCTGCGGGAGATACGCGCCAGCTTCTACCGCAAGCTGTTTCTCGCGTTCGTCGCCGCCGTGATCCTGCCGGTGAGTGCATTGGCGGTGGTCACGCGGAATTACGTGGCCAACGAAATCCGGTCCAGCATCGAGCAGGAAGCCGTACGCACGGCCCTGGCGGCGCGGAAGTTCGTCGAAGACGAGCTGACGCAATCCGGACTGGACGATCGCGTGATGGTGCGGGTCAGCCGCCTCATCGACCAGGACGCCAACGTGTTCGACGGCGCCAACCTGATTGCGACCAGCGAGCGGGATCTCTTTGCATCGGGACTGCTGCCCACCCGCGTGCCAGCCGACGTGTATCTCGCCCTCCAGCTGCGGAACCAGCAGTCGGTCGTGACCGAGGAGCGCGGCGGGACGCTCGACGAGTATCTCGTTGCGGCGACGCCGCTTGCCGGAAGTGGACAGCGGATGCTGACGGTTCCGCTCACCTCGCGTCAGCAGGACATCGAGGCGCAGATCACGACACTGACGCGGCGGCTGCTCCTCGGTGCGTTGATCTTCGTGCTGGGTGGCGCCTTCCTCGGCTACTGGATGGCCGAACGCATCTCGGACCCGGTGAATCGTCTCACGCGCGCGACACGCCGCATCTCCAAGGGCGATCTGGACGCGCGCATTCTGGCCCGGTCATCCGACGAGCTCAGGCGCCTCGTCGACGACTTCAACAGCATGGCCGGCGAGCTGCAGCGGCAGCGCCGCGAGCTCGAACGCACCCACCGCATCGAGGCGTGGGCCGAGATGGCGCGCCAGGTCGCGCACGACATCAAGAACCCGCTCACGCCGATTCAGCTGACGGCCGAGCACCTTCGGCGTGTCCACGCCGATCGCGGAGAACCACTGACGCCGGTGCTGCAGGAGTGCGTGGAGACCATCCTGACGCAGGTGCGTCTCTTGCGTCAGATCGCCTCGGAGTTCTCGAGCTTTGCCTCGTCGCCGATCGCCCGCCCATCGGTCGTCGTCGCCACGGACCTGATTCGCGACATCGTTGAGCCATACAGAGTCGGTCTGCAGGACCGCATCCAGTTCGACGTCGATGTGCCTCAGACGCTGCTTCCACTCTTCGTCGATCGCGGGCTGGTGACGCGCGCGCTCAGCAACCTGGTCGAGAACGCGCTGCATGCCATGCCCGGACGCGGGACGCTGACGGTTCGTGCCGCTGATGCCAGCGACGCCGTCAGGATCGTCGTCACCGACACGGGTGCTGGAATGGATGCGGAAGCGCTGGCGCGGGCCTTCGAGCCCTATTTCTCGACCAAGGCCACTGGAACGGGCCTCGGACTCACGATCGCCAAACGGAACGTCGAACTGAACGGCGGCACGATTGCCGTGACCAGCGAGAAGGACAAGGGAACGTCGGTGGAATTGCGGTTGCCGGCGGCCGTCCCCGCCGTTGTCACGTAGGGTGGTCTTGTAGGCCGGGTCCCCTTGGACCCGGCGGCAGCAGGGCGGGGCCTTTCGGCCCGCCTGGCCAACTCGTGGGCCGGGGCTTCCTTGGGCGCCGGAGCGCGGAGCGCGAAGGTGGCAGCCCCGGCAATTCCCTACCCCGTGTGCGATGACGGCCGGTCGTGCGACGATGGCCGATCGTGCGACGATGGCCGATCGTGCTCGGCGGGTTCCTCGAGATCCTCGTGATGTTCCCCGACGTGCCGACGGCGAAGCCGCGTCAAGATCATGCCGACGAACGCCGATGCCAGGTAGGCATACGCCATGGCCGCCAGCGCCAGTTCCGGGCTGGCCATCACGAGCGCCAGGCCCAGTGCCACCAGCATCAGCACCGTGTAGTTACGCCGGTGCTGCAGGTCGAAGGTCTTGAAGCTGCGGAAGCGGATGGTGCTCACCATCAGCAGTGCCGGGACGATGACCATTGCGAGCACGGGCACGGCGTGGACGGCTACCTGGGGGCCGGTCGGATACAGATACACCGTTGACGCCAGTACGCCAGCTGCGGCAGGACTTGGCAGACCGACGAAGTACCGCTTGTCCTGCGAGCCCGACTGAATGTTGAACCGGGCGAGGCGGACGGCGGCGGCCGCCACGAAGAGAAATCCAGCCGCCCACCCAATGCGCCCGAGCGGCTCGAGCCCCCAGCGGAACGACAGGATGGCCGGGGCCACGCCGAACGAGATCACATCGGCGAGCGAATCGAACTCGACGCCGAACGCCGTACTCGTCCCCGTCATTCTGGCGACGCGGCCGTCGAGCATGTCGAGCACGATCGCCAGTCCGATGAACGGCGCCGCGGTGGCGAATTCCCCGCGCATCGAATAGACGATACAGGCGTAGCCGCAGAACATGTTCGCCATCGTGAACATGCTGGGCAACAGGTAGATGCCTCGGCGCGCCCGCCGTTCCGGCAGATCAGTGCGCCGGCGGCGCAACGGTCGCAGCATGCGAAGCCGTTCAGGTACGGACGGCGTGTGATTCGGGCTCATGCCTCAGTACTCGCCACTTGACGCGACGATGGTTGCGGCTCTCGCGCCGGCAACGTCGCCAGTAGAGTAATGCCGCCACGCACCGCGTCGTCAACGGCGATGTGCAGCGTGGCGTCTTTGGGGACGAAGACGTCCATCCGCGATCCGAACTTCATGACGCCGAAGCGATCGCCGGCGTTGACGACGTCGCCTTCCTTCACCCGACAGACGATCCGCCGCGCCAGGATGCCGACGATCTGGCGCACGACGACCTGGGTGCCGTCGTGATCGACGACCACCTCGGTGAACTCGTTGAGATCGGCGGCTTCACTCCGGTAAGCGGGGAGAAAGCGCCCCGGCTTGTAGGTGACCTTCCGGACACGGCCGCTGACCGGCATGCGGTTGACGTGCACGTCCATCGGCGAGAGAAAAATGCTGATCTGTTGCCATGTATCGGCAGAAAACCCCGTGGCCGTTGGGGTGCCGGCGACCATGACCCGTCCATCGGCCGGGGAGACGACGCCCGCGGGAGGGACGTTCACCGTGCGTTCGGGATCGCGGAAGAAGAACAGGAAGAATACCGACAGGCCCAGGAGTACGACACCGACCACGGTGCTCAGGGTGAAGGCGACGATGATGGCGAGGATCAGACCGCCGAGAACGAAAGGCCAGCCGGCAGGATCTATGCGCATAAAGGAAGAACCGGGTCAGGTTTTCCGTGAGACGACGGGAAAAACCGACCCGGTCCGACGGGGATGAGTTCAGGCGCCGTGTCAGGCGTGAGACGCCGCGTAGTCGCGGAGAATCATCTCCATCTGATCTTTCAGCGCAAGCTTGCGTTTCTTGAGAGTACTTTCTTCGACTTGCTCGGTATCGGATAGGAAATGGCGTTCGGTGAGGGCGTGGAGGCGGTCGTCCAATTGGTGGTGACGTTCGGCTAGCTCGCGATACTGATCATGCTCTCTCAACAGCAGGTTCTTTACATCCTGCGTGTCCGCTGCCTTCATGGCCGTACCCTCCTCTCGTGTAACAGAGGTGACGTGGATTCTGACCAAACCATAGCACACCGGCGTCGAATGTCAACGAAATCGAAACACCGTTCAACGCCTTTTAGCCCAACGGGTTACGAGCTTGGCTCAGCCGTACTTTGCAGCCCGTCACGCCAGAGTATCAGCGCGTCCTCCACCGGGCTCGAGTAATAGTTGGGCCGCCGGCCCGCCGTATGAAATCCGAGCCGCTCGTAGAGCCGCCGCGCCCCTTCGTTGGACGCCCGCACCTCCAGCGTGGCGCGGTTCGCACCGAGCCGCTTCGCTTCCTTGAGCACGTGACGCAGGATGGCCGACCCCATGCCACCACCCCGGAAGCGTGGCAACACCGCCACGTTGTTGATGTGAATTTCGTCGAACACCAGCCAGAAGGCGCAGAAGCCGGCCACCCGGCAGGCTGGGGTGCGCGCCACATAGATGTGACACACGTTGCGATTCTGCAGCTCCCACGCGTACATCGGCCGCGTCCACGGATTGGTGAACGATTCGCCTTCCACCTCGAGGACCCCGGTCAGATCGTCGTCGCCGTCCAGCGGCTCGATCCAGAAGGCAGCG
>Ga0173480_10000972_pt1 | contig 10308 bp, 7 predicted proteins | sample NitcycUS209509C1_FD_122622 | JGI IMG/M metagenome (GOLD analysis project Ga0173480, IMG submission 122622) | Soil microbial communities from Arlington Agricultural Research Station in Wisconsin, USA - Nitrogen cycling UWRJ-S209-509C-1 (version... | ecosystem: Environmental > Terrestrial > Soil >... | reverse complement strand
CCCGAGTCTCCGCCTCCGCTAAAGCTTCGGCGGGACAAGCCGAGGCCGCGGCGCAGATATACTCGACTTGTGCGGTTCGATCCCGAGTACGTCTCGCAGGTTCTCACCGACAACTTCGAGGACGCCAAGACGTTGTTCCTGTCGCCGCTGATGGCGATTCACTACGCCCATCTCGTCATGCTCGTCGATCGCGGCATCGTCGGTGCTGACGACGGCCGGCGCCTCCGTGATGCCCTCGACTCGATTTCGCTGGACGCGATCAAGTGCACCGCGTACGACGGCACCTGTGAGGATCTGTTCTTCTACGTCGAGCGCCTCGTGACCGGCGCCTGCGGTGCAGACACGGGCGGAAGGCTCCACACCGCCCGCAGCCGCAACGACATCGACATGACGATGTACCGGATGCGGCAGCGTGAGTGCATCGCCGCACTTGCTGAAGCCGTGCTCGACCTCCGGAGCTCGCTCCTGGCGCTGGCCGCAGAGCACCACGAAACAGTGTTTGCGGCGCACACGCATACACAGCCGGCGCAGCCGACCACCATCGCTCACTACCTGCTGGCGGTGATCGAGCAGCTGGAGCGCGACGTCGTGCGGCTCCAGGCTGCCTATGCGTCGACCAATCGCTGCCCGCTCGGCGCCTGTGCGATTACCGGGACGGGCTTTCCGATCGACCGTGATCTCACCAGCAATCTGCTCGGGTTCGCTGCGCCGACTGGCAACACCTACGGCAGCATCGCGACGGTGGACTATCTCCTGGAGAGTGTGTCGGCAACGTCGGTTCTTGCGGCCGGACTGGGTCGTGTTCTGCAGGACTTGCTCACCTGGTGTACGGCGGAGCTCGGGTACCTGCGGCTGGCTGACGGGTTCGTGCAGACGAGCAGCATCATGCCGCAGAAGCGGAATCCGGTGGCGCTCGAGCATGCGCGCGGCATCGCGAGTAAAGCATTGGGTCAGGCGTCAGCGGTGACACTGGCGGTCCACAACACGCCGTTTGGCGACATCGTGGACGTGGAGGACGATCTGCAGCCGCTCGTGGCGGCGATGTTCCGCGATGCCAGGCGCGCGGTGGTGTTGACGGCGGCGGCACTGCGTGACGCGCAGTTCGACGTCGCCCGTCTCGAAGCGCGGGCCGCCGAAGGGGGTACCACACTGACCGAGCTGGCCGACCATCTCGTGCGCGAGCACGGCATTGCCTTTGGCGCGGCGCACGCGATCGCGTCCCGGATGCTCACGGAATGGCGGCGCTCGCCGTCGGCCCCAACGGCGCCGATTCTCGAGCAGGTGTCGGCCGAGATACTGGGACGCCCTCTTCGCTATTCGGAGCCGGAGCTCGCGAAGGTTCTCAGCGCGCGCCACTTCGTGGCGGTCCGTCGCACGGCTGGTGGGCCTGCGCCGGACGAAACACGGCGGGCAGTGCGGCAGTCGCAGCAGCAGCTGGAGGGCGATCGCACCTGGCTGGCTGGAATACGAACGCACACTGCCGCCGCCGAGTCGCGTCTCCGGCAACGGAGCCGCGGCCTGTGACGCCCATCAACAGGAGCTATCTCACCGTGCTCGTCGTCTTTGTCGGCGAGCTGCTCCTTCTCTACTTCTTCCAGCAGTACTTTTCCTGACGATGCACCCCGTCGACTGGGCAATTCTCATCGGCCTCTTCGCCTGGATTGTGTACGACGGCCTGAAACGGACGAAGGACAGCAACGAGCTCGAAGGCTACTTTCTCGCCAAGCGCAGCATTCCGTGGTGGGCGGCCGGCTTGTCGGTGATGGCGACGCAATTGAGCGCGATCACGATGATCGGGACGACGGGGCAGGGCTACACCGACGGCATGCGGTTCATCCAGTTCTACTTCGGACTGCCGGTCGCGATGATCGTCCTGTCGGCGACGCTGGTGCCGTTCTTCTACAACTCCGGCGTCTACACCGCGTACGAGTTCCTCGAGCGTCGATTCGATGCAAAGACGCGCAGCCTCACCAGTCTGCTCTTTCTGATCTCGCGCGGCATGGCGGTGGGCGCGGTCGTGTCGGCGCCGGCCGTCGTCCTGTCGCTCGTACTGGGTTGGAACCTGACGCTGACCTCGCTGGTGATCGCCGCACCCGCCGTCGTCTACACGATGTTCGGTGGCGTGCAGGCGGTCACCTGGACCGACGTGAAGATCATGGTCCTGATCGTGTTCGGGCTGTTCGCGGTGATTGCGACGGCGCTGCTCGGCCTGCCCGGGAACGTGAGTGTCACCGACGGAATGGCGGTGGCCGCCGCCGCCGGACGTCTGCGCACCTTCGACTTCTCGCTCGATTTCACCAACCAGTACACCTTCTGGTCGGGGACGATCGCTGCCTTCTTTCTGTTCTGCTCGTACTTCGGTACCGATCAGAGCCAGGTGCAGCGTTATCTCACCGCGCGTTCGGTGGACGAAGCCCGGCACTCTCTGCTGATGAGTGCCTACTGGAAGATCCCGCTGCAGATCGTCGTGCTGCTGCTTGGCGTGCTGGTGTTCGTCTTCTACGTGTTCACGCCGCCGCCGCTCATCTTCAGCAGCGTCGCCGACGAACGGATGCGGGCGAGCGCTGCCGCCGGCGAATATACGTCATTGCGCGAGTCGCACGACCACGCACTGCAGGAGCGGAGAGCCGCAGCGCTGGAGCTGGCCGCGGCGCGTCAGGCGCACGATGGGGGACGGATCGGCAGCGCCGAAGCCGCATTCCGCGAACGCGATGGCGATGTGACGGCGGTTCGCCGGCAGGCAGCCGACCTGGTGAAGGCGACAACGAAGGACTCGACGTTTACCGACGTCAATTACATCATTCCGAATTTCATCCTGACGCAGCTGCCGGTTGGCCTGATTGGCCTGCTGATCGTCGCCATTCTGCTCGCGGCCACCGATACCATCGCGGGGGAGCTGAACTCGCTCTCCACGGCGACGGTCATCGACTTCTACCGGCGCTGGTACAAGCCGGTTGCGACCGATGCGCACTACCTGAGAGTGTCGAAGGCCGTTACCGGCATCTGGGGACTGTTCGCCTGCGGCGTGGCCGTATGGGCGGCGGAGCTGGGCTCGCTGATCGAGGTCGTCAACCGCTTCGGGTCCTTTTTCTACGGCTCGATTCTTGGGGTCTTCATCCTGGCGGTTGCGTTTCGGCGTGCGACAGCGACAGGGGCATTCTGGGGACTGATTGCGGGGATGGGGCTGGTGGCCTGGACGGCCGCCTTCACGAAGGTGGCGTTTCTGTGGCACAACGTGATTGGCGCGGTCACGGTGGTGGTGGTCGGGCTGTTGCTGTCGCTGGCGGAATGGGGTCGGGAGTCATTTAAAGAGGACACCCGCAAGTAAATTACTGTGAGTGAGCGGGCGTCCTCTTTAAATGACTCCCGACCCCATTTTCATGATCCGCATCTTTGTCACCGGCGGCACCTTCGACAAGACGTACGACCAGATGACCGGGCGACTGGTGTTCGGAGACACGCATCTTCCCGAGATGCTGAACCTTGGACGTTCGCGGGTGGACGTGTCGATCCGAACGCTGATGATGGTGGACAGTCTCGACATGACCGAGGCGGATCGCGAGCTGATCGTCCGCAACTGCCGTCAGTGCGAGGAGTCGCGCATCGTCATCACGCACGGCACCGACACGATGGTCGAAACGGCAAGGACGCTGGCCGCCGGCGTTCCGGGTAAGACGATCGTGCTCACCGGCGCGATGGTGCCGTACGCGTTCGGCAGCTCAGACGGGCTGTTCAACCTGGGCAGCGCGCTGTCGTTCGCGCAGACGCTTCCGCCAGGCGTCTACATCGCGATGAACGGCCAGCAGTTCCCCTGGGATCGTGTGAGGAAGAACAAGTCGACGGGGATCTTCGAACCGTTGGACGCGACGTAGGGCTGGGCCTTTACTTCACGTTGACATAGAAAAAATCGTGCTCGCCTGGCGGCGCCTGCCCGGCGAGTCGTGCCGCGAGCGCCAGCTGCGCCAGATGCCGGATCTCGTGGAGAAGGATGTGCGTCGCCAGTTGGCGACGTGGCATCACGAAGCTGCCGGCCGGCAGTGCGACGGTCATCGCCTCAGCGGCGCGCGCGTCGTCCATGTCTGCCACGTACTGCCGCAAATCAGCGCGCACCAGCCGGCCGTATTCGAAGAGCGCCGCGATGTCACCGGCCGGGACGCCGGTGCTGTCCGGCGGCGTGCCGCCCTCGAGGCGGGCGAGATGGCGTCGCTCGACGAGAAAGATGTGGTCGAGCAGCTCGGCGACGGTCGGGAAGCGGCCGCTGCCCTGCAGCGACAATCGGGGTCGAGACGGATCGGCGGCGAGCCACGCCTCCCACTTGTTCCGTTCGTGGTCCGAGTAGTTCAACAACTCGTCGAGCGCGACCGTAATGCTCATTCGCCGAGAGCCTCGGCGGGCGTCATCGTCCTGGCGGTGCCCAATTTCAGCGCCCGCACGCCAGTCTCGATGACCTTGCGGTCACCGACGACAACGACCGCAAACTTGCCAGGTTGAATATAGGACGCCGCAGCCTTGGCGAGCGCTGCCGATGTCACAGCCTGGATGTTGGCCGAATAGCGATTGAAGTAATCGTCCGGCAGCTTGTAGACCACCATCTCCTCGAGGTGACCGGACAGGTCACTGAGCGTCTCGAACTCGCTCGGCAGACCGAGCGTGATGTAGTTGCGCGCCTTCGTCAGTTCGTCGGCATCAATCGGTTTGCCGATGGCCTCGAGCTCCTTGAAGAACTCGGTGAGCGACTCGGACGTCTTGTCGGTCTGCACGCCGGCACCGGCCGCGAACGATGCCGGAGCGAGACGCATGTCGAACCGGGAGCTCGCGCCGTACGTGTAGCCGTGATCCTCGCGCAGATTCTGGTTCAGACGCGAGGTGAACGAGCCACCCAGAATCGTGTTGAGCACCTGCAGCGTGAAATAGTCGGGCGATGATCGCGCGACGCCCACCCAACCGATACGAACCTGCGACTGCGCGGCGCCGGGGACATCGACGATGACGACCTGACGATCGGTGAGCTGCGGCGCGACCGGTACCGGCGTCCGGGCCACGGGTCCCTTTCCGGTCCACGTCCCGAAGTGCTTCTCCAGCTGTGGCAGCACGGCAGCCGGCCGCACATCGCCAACGACAATCAGGGTGGCGTTACCGGGCTGATAGCGTGCGGCGTGAAAGGCGCGCAGGTCGGCAACGGTAAAGCCCTTCAAGGTGTTCGTCGTTCCCGCCGCCGAAGTGCCGTAGCGATGCGTGCCGCCGAAGACCGTTCGCGCGAAGGCTGGTGCAACCAGCGACGCCGGATCGTCACGCGCCTGAATCAGTGCGGTGAGACGTTCCTGCCGCAGGCGATCGAGCTCGTTCTGCGGAAACGTCGGACGAAGCGCGACGTCGGCCATGATCGGCAGTGCCTCGGCGAGCTGCGCGACCGGCACGTTCAGCCTCACGGCGGACGCGTCGAACGAGGACGTGGTCGAGAGGTCGGCGCCGAGTACGTCGACGGCATCTGCCAGGTTGAGGGCGTCCCGGCGGCCCGCTCCTTCGTCCAGCATCGCCGCGGTCAGGCTGGCGACGCCGAATTTGCCCACCGGGTCGTCGTTGGCGCCGGCCATCACCACAAGGTTGACCTGCACCAGCGGCACTTCGTGCGCCTCGACAATCCAGACCGGCAGGCCATTCGAAAGCGCCCGTTTCTGAATCGCCGGCAGCGTCAGCTTGGGAGTGGCGCCGAGCGCTGGTGGCTTGCTTCGATCCGGCCGCACCTGGGCGGTCACAGCCGCCACCATGGCAGCGCACACCAGCGAGACGGTCACCAGACGCATGATCATTTCTTTGTCTCCGGTTCGACGACGAGCTCCACACGGCGGTCTTTGGGAAGCCAGTTGACCACTGCGGCTTGAATGTCCGAAGCCGTGAGCGCGGTATAACGCGCCAGGTCCTCGGCGAAGTAGTCCGGATCGCCAGCCACCGAGAAGTAGGCGTTCAGCTGATCGGCCTTGCCGCTGAAGCCTCCGAGACGCTCCATCCGGCGGTAGAACGACGCGCGGATCTGGTTGACCGCACGCGCCACTTCGCGCGCGGTCGGCGGGTCAGTCCGCAGGCGATCCAGCTCCTCGTCGATGACGCGCTGCAGTTCGGCCGCCGTATGCCCGGGGCGGGCCGTGGCGACGATCTGAAACGCACTCCCCAGTTGTGCCGACGCCTGAAACGCGGACACGTCCTGCGCGATCTGCATGTCGTAGACGAGACGCTTGTACAGGCGTGAGTTCTTGCCCCCGGACAGCACGGATCCCGTCACATCGAGCGCCGCATCACCGGGCGCATAAAAGCGCGGCGTGAGCCACGACAGGTAGACGCGCTGCAGCGTCACGCGATCGGTGATCGTCTTGCGCTTCACGTCGGTGAGGACGGCGGCCGGCGGCGCCACCGGCTCGACGATCGGCCGCACCGCGACTTCGCCGAAGTACTTCTCGACCAGGGCGCGTGCGTTGTCGAAGTCGATGTCACCGGCGACGACGAGACTGGCGTTGCTCGGCGCGTAGTACTTGCGGAAGAAGTCGACCACGTCCTGATGACTGGCGGCGGTCAGGTCGGCCATTTCACCGATCACCGGCCAGCTGTACGGATGATTGGCCGGCCAGAGCATCCGATCGAGCTCGATCGACGCCATCCCGTACGGTGCGTTCTCGTAACTCTGGCGGCGCTCGTTCTTGACCACATCGCGCTGGCCGTCGACGCGCTCGGGTGTCATGGTGTCCAGCAGGTACGCCATGCGATCCGACTCGAGGAACAGCGCGAGCTCGATCGCATTGGACGGCACGTCGATGACGTAGTTGGTCCGGTCGTTCGTCGTCGAGCCGTTGTTGTTGCCGCCCGCCGCTTCGAGCAGCGTGTCGAACTCACCTTCCTTGACGTTCTTGGACCCCTCGAACATCAGGTGCTCGAACAGATGCGCGAACCCGGTGCGCCCCGGCCGCTCGTTGGCGGATCCGACGTGATACCAGACGTTCACGGCCACGATCGGGACACTGCGGTCCTGGTGAAGGATCACGGTCAGACCGTTTGCCAGTCTGAACTGGCGATAGGGGACCTGCAACGGCGGAGGTTGCACCGGCGGCGACTGTGCGGGCGGCGATTGCGCGGGTGGAGATTGCGCCTGTGGGGATTGCGCCAGCAGCGGAATCGCAAGCAGCAGGGACAGCGGGAGAGCCAGCTTCACGCGCCTCATCTGAACTCCTTTGACCTGTATTGTGTCTCAGGCCGCCCGTAAGACGGGCCTTCCACCTTCGCCGTAGGCTACGGCGGACAAGCTGCAACCACGCCCGGCAGAGGGCACCCCGATTGCACAACATCAGGCATCGAACCGGGAGGGTGCATGGCGACACATTACGAGACCCCAACCATTCGGCGCTTCGAGCGCCTCGGGCACCTGGGCGATCACCGGGTGGCCAAGGGGATGGTCGATCCGCGCGGGTGGAAGGTGGCCGATGGCAACGGCCACGTCGTCGGCGAGGTCAAGGACCTGATTGTCGATACCGACCGGATGGTCGCCGAATTCATCGACGTCGAACTGGATACCAAGCTGTTCGCGCTGAAGGGCGATCCGCACATTCTGGTGCCGATGACTCAGGCACATCGGGATGGAGACGCGCGGCGTCTGAACGTGCGCGCCCTGACGCGCAGCCGGGTTGGAGCCCTGCTGCTGGCGCGCGACGAGAGGCAGATGGCGTTCTGGCGCGACTGGTGGCGCTCGCGTGACATTCTCGACGAACCGATCGAACCGGTGCCGCCGGCGTACACGCCCGCGCCGGCCGAGCCGGTTCGCATCAGCGACATACAAGAGAGGTGAGCGATGGACGAAGTGCGCATCGTCAAGCACCGCACCCACATCTGGCCGGTGATCATTGCGCTGGTCGTGCTCGCCATCGTCATCGGCTACGTGCTGTTCGCGATGAACGGACCGGCAAACCAGGTGGGATGGAACGAGCTTCAGCCGGACGTCAGTTCGGCGTGGCTGCTTCGCAGCTATGGCGAGACAGTCTGAGGTCAGGTCAGGGTTCAAATGATTGGGTGATGGCGGGGCTGAAGCCCCGCCCTACAAGTTCAAGCCGAGTCTCGGGCTTTCGAGTCCCGGATCCCGGATCCCGAGTCGATCTACCTGATCGACTCGATGATCGCATTCAGCGTCGCACTCGGACGCATGGCGGCAGAGGTCATGGCCGTATCGGGCCTGTAGTAGCCGCCAACTTCCACTGGGCGGCCCTGAACACCATTCAGCTCGCTGAGGATCGTCGATTCCTGCTGCTCGAGCTGTTCGGCAATCCCGGCAAACTGCGCTTTGAGCGTCGCATCGTCGCTCTGCTCCGCGAGCGCGCGCGCCCAGTACTGGGCCAGGTAGAAGTGGCTGCCACGGTTGTCCAGTTCTCCTACCTTCCGCTGCGGTGACTTGTCGTTCTCCAGAATCCGGCCGTTCGCCTTGTCCAGCGCCTTGCCGAGGACGGTCGCACGCGTGTTGCCGCTCTTGTAGCCAAGGTCTTCGATCGAGACGGCAATGGCCAGAAACTCTCCCAGTGAATCCCAACGCAGGTAATTTTCCTGCGTGAACTGCTGCACGTGTTTGGGCGCCGACCCGCCGGCGCCGGTCTCGTACAACCCGCCACCCGCGAGCAGCGGCACGATCGACAGCATCTTGGCGCTGGTCCCGAGCTCGAGGATCGGAAAAAGATCCGTCAGGTAGTCGCGCAGCACGTTGCCCGTCACCGAAATGGTGTCGAGTCCCTGGCGAACCCTCTCCAACGTCGCCTTGATGGCCTCCACCGGCGCCAGGATGCGGATGTCGAGACCGGTGGTGTCGTGGTCCTTCAGGTACTGCTGCGTTCTGGCAATCAGAATGCGGTCGTAGGCGCGATTGGCATCGAGCCAGAAGATCGCGGCATGGCCGGTCGCCCTGGCCCGGCTCACTGCCAACCGGACCCAGTCGCGAATCGGCAGATCCTTGGTCTGGCACATCCGCCAGATGTCGCCTTCCTCCACCCGATGCTCGAACAGCGTCGAGCCGGCGCCGTCGATGACACGCACGGTGCCCTCGGCGGCAATCTCGAACGTCTTGTCGTGCGAGCCGTACTCCTCTGCCTTCTGCGCCATCAGTCCGACGTTGGCGACGGTGCCCATCGTCGACACGTCGAACGCGCCGTGTGTGCGGCAGTCGTCAATCGTCGCCTGATAGATTCCCGCATAGCAGCGATCCGGGATCAGAGCCTTCGTATCGTGAAGCTTGCCGTCGGGGCCCCACATCTGTCCTGATGCGCGAATCGCCGCCGGCATGGAGGCGTCGATGATGATGTCGCTCGGCACGTGCAGGTTGGTGATGCCGCGGCTCGAGTCGACCATGGCGAGCGCCGGCCTGGTAGCGTAGACAGCCTGAATGTCGGCTTCGACGACGGCCTTCTCGGCTGGCGGCAGTGATGCGATCTTGCTGTACGCGTCGCCGATGCCGTTGTCGGCGTCGACACCGAGCCGTGAAAACAACGCTCCGTGTTTGTCGAAGACGTCGCGGTAGTACGTGCGTACCGCGTGGCCGAACATGATCGGATCCGACACCTTCATCATCGTCGCCTTGAGGTGCAGCGACAGGAGCAGGCCCTGTGCCTTTGCCTCGTCCATTTCGCTCGCGACGAAGGCCCGCAGCTCCCGGCTGTTCATCGCGGCGGCGGCCACGACATCGCCCGCGGCTACCGGGACCGAGTCCTTGAGTACGGTCGCCTTGCCCTGCGCATCCACGTGCTCGATGCGGAGACTGCCCTTGGCCTCGATGGCCGCCGCCTGCTCGCTGCCGTAGAAGTCGCCACGCTGCATGTGCGCCACGTGCGAACGCGAGTCGGACCGCCACGCGCCCATCGAATGCGGGTGATTGCGCGCATACTGCTTCACCGAGGTGGCCACGCGCCGATCCGAATTGCCCTCGCGCAGGACCGGATTGACGGCGCTGCCGAGCACGCGCGCGTATCGCACTTTGATCGCGCGTTCCTCGTCGGTCTGCGGATCCTGCGGGTAATCGGGAACCGGGTAGCCCTTGGCCTGCAGTTCCTTGATGGCGCCCTGCAGCTGTGGGACGGAGGCGCTGATGTTGGGCAGCTTGATGATATTGGCGTCAGGCGTCCTGGCCAGTTCGCCGAGCTCGGCGAGGTCGTCGGGCTGGCGCCGTTCCGGACTCAGAAACTCGGGGAAGGTGGCAACGATGCGCCCGGCGAGTGAGATGTCTCTGGTTTCGACGTCAATGCCCGCAGCCCGGGTAAATGCCTGGACGATCGGCAGCAGCGAGTGGGT
>Ga0173480_10000971_pt1 | contig 10309 bp, 7 predicted proteins | sample NitcycUS209509C1_FD_122622 | JGI IMG/M metagenome (GOLD analysis project Ga0173480, IMG submission 122622) | Soil microbial communities from Arlington Agricultural Research Station in Wisconsin, USA - Nitrogen cycling UWRJ-S209-509C-1 (version... | ecosystem: Environmental > Terrestrial > Soil >... | reverse complement strand
CGCGGACCCACTGGGGGCCGGCGTCGGCCGTGGTCGGAACACCCGCTCACCGCACACCGACGGGAAGCCGGACTCCCCGTACATCGGCGCGATCTGGAACTTCACGCGAAGATCGTCCTGGTAGTTCGCGGGGTCGCCGCTTGCACCCGTCTGCCCGTTCACGACGCGGTCCGACCATGTGTCGGCGGCGACGATCCAGTTGTCGGGCCGGCTCGGCGTGGACTGCGCGACGTACTGCTCGAGATCGAGACAGCCGCGCGAGTGGACGTTGTCGAGTGGCGGGACCGTGCCCTCGAGGAACGGCAGCGTGATGATCTTCCCGCAGTTCGACGTCGCCGCCATCCCGCTCCAGCGACAGACCTGCGCGTTCACGATCCCGTCAGGCTGCGCGAAGCTCGTCTGCGGCACCGGCTTCTGGCCGTTCCAGTCCCACGCGCTGTTCAGCGCGAGCTGCATGAAGTCGTGCCACAGGTACAACGGTCCGTCGGCGCTGAACAGGCCCCCGCGGAACTCGTTGGACATCGGCTCCTGGTTGTTGTTCCCCATCCAGACTCCGGTGACCAGGCTGCCCGGCACGTACCCGAAGCCGGAGACGTCACGGAAGTCGTTCGTGGTTCCCGTCTTGAATCCGGCGGGTCGTCGCTGCCCGTCGGCGGTGAGGAGAATGGCGCGCGATCCCCAGAGGATGTTGCGCTCAGGATCGGTGTTGCCTTCGAGGATGAAGTGCGGGAGGTACGCCTCCGCCTTCGTCATCGGCTGGGACGCCGGCGGTCCGTTGTCCGCTCGGGTGTAGATGACCCGGTTGTCCCGGTCACGGATCTCGAGGATCGTGGTCGCCGGGTGGAGCGTCCCCTGGGCGGCGAACGTCGAGTACGCCTGCGTCATGTTCGTCAGGTTGACCGGAACCGATCCGAGCGCCAGTGACAGGCCGGGGTCCTGGCCCATGATGTATGCGGAGCTCGCGATCCCGAGCGACTCGGCGAAGTCCGCGGTCGTCTGCGAACCGGCGAGGTACTGCATCTGGACCGAGGGGATGTTCATCGAATAGCGCAGCGCGTCGATGGCGAGCACCGGGCCGTGCTCCTTGATGTCCGCGTTCGTCGGCCGGTATGACGTCTCGGGGGTGAGCCCGAACTCGGTGATGGCGTCCACGAACATCGTCGACAGCGTGGCGTCACGCGCCTTGAAGGCGGACGAGTAGGTGATGGGCTTGAACGCCGATCCTGGCTGGCGCTTTCCGAGCCCGGCTACGTCGAACTGTCCCTGGACCCGCGGGTCCTCGCGGTCGTAGTAGTCGACCGATCCGACGTAGGCCACGATCTCGCCCGTCGCGGAGTTGATCGCGACCATCGCCCCGTTGTTCACGTTGAAGTCGACGCACGCCTTGCCCTGCGGGGTGAGGCAGCCCGGCTCCTCCGACGTGTTCGTGTTGAGGCCGTGAACGTGCTCGGCGACGAGGCGCTTCGCCTCCTGCTGGAGCGGGTAGTCGAGGCTGGTGAGGATCCGATAGCCGCCGGTGCGGACCGCCGCCGCGGGATCCTCGACGCCCTGCGCTTCGAGGATCCGCTCGGCCTCCTCGCGAACCCGGAAGCTGAACTGCGGCTCGCGGAGGACGCTCGTCAGCCGGCTGGGCTTCATGTCGAGCCAGGTCGTGGCGCGCGCCTCGCGCTCCTCGGGGACGGTGATGTAGCCCTCGTCGACCATCGCGCCGAGGACGAGGTTCCGCTCGCGCAGCGCATCGGCAGCCGCCTCCTCGGAGCCCGGCTCGCCGTTCGGGTTCTGGTAGGGGTCGAGGAACGACGGCGCCTGGGGCAGCGCGGCCAGGAAGGCTGCCTGCGCGATCGTCATGTCGTCGAGGTTGGTGAGGCCGAAGTAGTTCGCGGCCGCCGCGCGGATTCCGTACGAGCCGTTGCCGTAGTAGATCAGGTTGAGGTAGGTCTCGAGGATCTTCTCCTTGCCGGCTCGGCCCGGATAGGCGGCCGTGACCTGCATCGCGAGGATGTTCTCGCGGATCTTGTCCTGGATGTCGGTCGAGTTCTTCGGCTCCGGCGGCTGGCAGACATCGGTCTCCTCCTCGGCCGCAGCTCCGCCCTCGGTTGTCGCCGGGGCATCCGGATCGGGCGGAGCGATGCTGGCGGCAGCGCTGGCGCTCGGGTCGACCTGGGTCGTCGCGCCCTCCTCCTGGAGGACGCGGGCGTAGTCGATGACCTGCTGGGTGATCGTCGAGGCGCCCTGCACGATCTCGCCGGCCTCGAGGTTGGCGAGCGCCGCGCGCACAATGCCCTGGAAGTCGACCCCGTTGTTATCCCAGAACGTCCGGTCCTCGCTGGCCACCGTCGCCTGCCAGATCGTGTCGGGCAGCTCGTCGTAGTGGACGGCCTCGCGGTTCTGGCATTCGAATCGAGCGAGAAGCACCCCGCCCGTCCGGTCGTAGACGTACGTCGACTCGGCCGGCTCGATGCCTTTGAGGATCTCCGGGTCCGGGAGGTCGGAGGAGAAGTACGTGTACGCGGCGAACATGCCGCCGGCCGTGCCAACGATCGACCCGACGAACGTCAGGCCGAAGACGCCGAGGGTGACGAGAAGGAAGGTGGCAAGGCCACGACGGCGCGAGCCACGCCGCGTCGTGCGCCTGGTCATCATGAGATGACGGCGCCGGCGCTGGAGTGCCGGATGCATCGGCGCGAGGGTAACAGCCAGACGGGGTTCGGTCGAATCGCCTCAGCGCACGACCTGGAGCGCCCGGTCGTCGAGCAGCAGGACGAGGACGGTGCCGGCCACGAGGAATGGCCCGAACGGGATGTAGCTCCTCATGCCGACGCGCCGGCTGACGAGGAGCGCGAGGCTGGCCCCCGCGGCGAGGAAGGCGGCACCGAAGAGGGCGCTGAAGATGATCGGCCAGCCGAGCATGAGACCGATGGGCCCCACGAGATAGAGATCGCCGACTGCCAGGCCGCCACGCACGAGGAGCGCAAGCGCGCCGAGGAAGGCGACCGCGGCACCCCCGCCTATGAGCGCGTCGAGGGGCGCCACGGCCGGGTTGAACGGCACGAAGATCGCCGAAACGACGATGAGCGGGTCGAGGACGAGGTGCGGGAGCCGTCGCTGCTCGAGGTCGGTGGCGGTGAGCAGCACCAAAAAAGCCAGGAGGACGAGATAGACCGCCGTCGCCCACCACGGCAGCCCGGAGCGAACGCTGATCCCCCACGCCGCGAACCCGCTCGCGGCGGCGAGCAAAACCATGCGAACCCCGGGCGGGCGCCGGCTCGCCTCGTCCGGCGGCCAGACACTCGCGATGCGCTCGGCTGCCGCACCGCCCACGGCGAAGACGGCGCCGATCACGATCGGGACGACGGACATCCTGCCTCCTTGCACTCGCGGCCGTTGCGTGGCCGCACCGGGCATCCTACGAGGCTGCGCGCCGGCCGCCATAGGCCGATCGTCCGCATCGGTGGTGCGCGGCTGGCACGGAGCGTGCGTTGGGGACGTCGACGGCAACACGCCGTGACCATCATGGGAGGAAAGAGATGGACAGCGATCGGATCGAGGGTCCCGCCAAGGAGGCGGGCGGCAAGATCAAGGAAGAGTGGGGCGACGCGACCGACGATGCGTCGACCGAGGCCGAGGGGAAGGCCGAGCAGGTTGAGGGCAAGCTCCAGAACGAGTGGGGCGAGGCCAAGGACGAGGCACGCGACGTCGTCGACGGCGACCGCTGAGCCTCACGCAGCACGAAGGGGCTCCGGCCGGCGGTCGGAGCCCCTTCCCGTGTCTCCGAACGTGCCTTCAGCCGCCCGCCGCGAAGTCGAGGCTAAGGCGCACGAGGGCGGCGACGGCGGAGCCGGTGGCGCCCTTCGGCCCGTACGGCTTGTCGGACGTGAGATACGCGGTGCTCGCGATGTCGACGTGGACCCACGGCACGGTCACGAACTCGCCGAGGAACACCGCTGACTTGATGAGCGATCCGTCGCGACTGCCGGAATTCACGATGTCGGCGTGCGGCGAGTCATACGAGGTCCGGTACTCGGCGACGAGCGGCATCTCCCAGAACCACTCCCCTGCCGCCTCCGCCGCGGCGCCGATGCGCTCGCCCCAATCGCGAGGCCGTGCGAAGTAGGCGCTGACCTGCTCGCCGAAGGCGACCGCCTGGGCGCCGGTGAGCGTCGCGACGTCGACGACGTGGGTGGCGCCCTCGCGCTCGGCCCAGGTCATCGCATCGGCCAGGATGAGGCGTCCCTCGGCATCGGTGTTCGTCACCTCGACCGTCATGCCGTTGAGTGCCTTCACCACGTCGCCGGGGCGCTGGGCGTTCCCACCGGGCATGTTCTCGACCATCGGGGCGACGGCCATGAGCGGAGTCTCGGGCGCGAGGCGAGCAACCGTGCGGGCCGCGGCGATGACCGCCGCCGCTCCCGACTTGTCATGCTTCATGTCGCCCATCCCCTCGGCAGGCTTGATGCTGATCCCGCCGGAGTCGAAGCACACGCCCTTGCCGACGATCGCCAGCCGACGATCGTCGCCGGTTTCCCAACCGGGCAGCTTGATCGCGATGAGCCGCGGCTCATGTGCGGCGCCCTGCCCGACGCCAAGGAGGAGGCCCATCCCGAGGCGCTCCATCTCCTTCGGCTCGAGAATCTCGACCGTGCAGCCATCGGCTTCGAGCTCGCGCGCAGCCTCGGCCATTCGCGCCGGGTAGAGGTCGTTCGCGGAACGGTTCGCGAGGTCGCGGCCGAACGCCATTCCCTCGCCGATGACGGTCCCCTCGTCGAGGGCGGCCTGGTCGGCACCCAGGACCAGGACTTCGTCCACCGCGCGTGCCATGGCCTCCGTATCGCGCACCCGTCCATAGATCGCCGTCGCTCGGTAGGTCCCAGCGACCGCTCCGGCTGCCGCGGCACTCCACGCGTGGCGGTCCTCTCCGTCGCGCAGCCAGAGCGCCAGCGTCTGCGCGCCACGTCCGTTCAATCGTCTCGTGGCCACTGCCGCCATCCGGCGCGCGCGCCACGCGCCACGGCCGCGGGTACCGGCATTGATGAGGAGGAGGCGATCGACAGGCAGGTCTCCGCCATCGACGAGCGCCGAGGCATGCTCGAGAATGTTGAACTCGCCCCAGTCGATCGCGTCCCGGATCGCTCCGCCGGATGCGGCGTCAAGCTCGGCGATGTCGCCTCTCAGCTCCGCGTCCTCGCGGTAGATCGGCACGGCGAGGACGTCGGCCTCGACCGTGGCGGGGGTTGCCGGGACAGCGCGCAGCCGCATGCTGGAGGGCTCCTTCGTACGGGATCTTCGGGATGGGCGTCGAGAGTATACGGGCGTTACCCGCGGCAGTCCTTGATGCGCGCGGAATAGAGGCTCAGCGCCGATCCACGGGTCACGGTGGTACCCGCCGGAGGCTCCTGGTCGATGATCCCGGCGGGCTTGTCCTTGTCCTGGTCGCAGAAGACGGTCCAGTCGAAGCCTGCCGCCCCGGCCGCATCCTCTGCGTCCTTCGTCGACTGTCCCACGAAGTCGGGCACGACGATCTCGTTCGAGACGACGGTCGCCGTCGGAGACGGCGACGGGACGTCGCCGGCGCCACCGGAGCGGCTCTGCTGGAGGAGCGGAAGGACGACCAGGAGGAAGACGAGCGCCACGGCGGCCAGGATGACGGCCGTTCCGACGACGCCCCAGATGCCGCCACCGGCGCGCGTCGGCGGGGCGGCGGAGCCCGATGGTGCGGGAGCCGGCACGGACGCCGGGGTTGCCACCGCCGGCGAAGGCGCGGCGGCCGCCGCCGGGGGCCGTGACGGCTGTGTCGGGATGATCCGAGTGTCCTCGTCACGTCCCGCGTCGACGGCCTCGGTCGCCGTCGCGAGGGCGACGCTCATGGCGTCGACGCTCCGGAAGCGCGAGTCGGGGTCGCGCCGAAGCGCCTGGAGGATCGCCTCGTCGAGCCGTGCCGGCAGGGAGTCGACGAGCGTCGACGGCGGCCGCACGTGCTCGGCCTGCTGGGCGGCGCTGATCTCCTCCGGCGTCGTGCCGGCGAATGGTGGCCGCCCGGTCAGTGCTTCGTACAGCACGGCGCCGAGGCTGAACAGGTCGCTCGCCGGTGTCAGCGCCTCGCCGTGGAGCTGCTCCGGCGACATCGAGGCGAGGGAGCCGATCGTCGTCTCGCCCTGGTCGCCGGCGTGTGGGGGCGTCGCGATCCCGAAGTCGATGAGCTTGGCCGGCCCCGGCCCAAGCATGACGTTGGCGGGTTTCACGTCGCAATGAACGAGCCCGTTGGCGTGCACCACGCGAAGGCCGGCGAGCAGCTGCTGACCGATGCGGAGGACGTCGTCGCGCGGCAGGGGCCCATGTGCGGCAAGCTCGTCGCGCAGGGTCCGATGCTCGGCGAGCAGCTCCATCACGATGTAGTGCACATCGTCATCTGTGCCCGAGTCGTACACGTGGACGAGGCTCGGGTGAGAGAGCGAGGCGGCGGCGCGCGCCTCCTGGAGAAAGCGGTCCGTGAAGTCGGGATCGGCGTCGTACGGGGATGACAGGACCTTGAAGGCCACGTCGCGTTCCAGACGCTCGTCCCGGGCCCGGTAGACGCGGGCCATCCCGCCACGGGCGAGCATCGCCTGGACCCGGTATCGGTCGGCGACCAGCCGACCGATCAGCGGGTCACCGTCGTTCACGCTCAAGGACCTCCGCGCGCGGCGACGGCCGCGCGCAGGTCATCGATGGCGCCGAAGAGGCCGGCGAGCCGCTCGAGCGCGGCGGACGTGACGGCGCTTCCCCCTTCGCCGATCGCGATGCGGAGCGCTCGATCGGCCGTCACGCCCTCGTCCGCGAGTGCCGCGAAGTCGTCGGCCGCATCCACCGCGGCCGCCTCGTCGCCGGCCCGGGTCGCCGCGATCACACGTTCCACGGCGCGGATCATCTCATTCGTCGTCTCGATCCAGACCGGCAGGGTCACCGGTTTTGGCTCGAGCGCAGCGACCGCGTCGTGGTCCGCGCGTGCCTCGCCGACCGCCGACGCCGCGGTCTCGAGGTCGCCCGCGTCGAGCGCATCGAGTGCCGCATCGAGGGCGACGGTCACGTGCTCGGCATGGCGCCGCACATCGGCGAACGCGTCACCGGCAGACGCCGTGGACCCGAGCTGGCCGGCGATCGACGTCAGCGTCGCCGGGTCCGGACACGGCGCAAGCGGCGCAGCAGCTTCGCTGCGCGCACGGAGCGCTGCTGCAAGGTCGGCGCAGGCGGCGTGAGCCTCGACCGCGGCGTCGCCCACTGCGGTGACGAGATCCGCCGCCTCGAGCAGGGCCGGCCCGGGCGGCACATCGCCCGCCACCACACGCGCTCCGCCCTGGCGCGCCGCATCGAGCGCGGGCTGAAGGCCCTCCGCCAGGGAGGCGAGCGCCGCGTCGGTGGAGGCAGCCCGCTCCGCAACGAGCCGATCCGCGGCCAGCGCGGCCTCCGGTCCCGGCCCTCCGACGTTCATCACGACGACGATCAGGGCGACCGCAGCGACGCCGAAGGGGAGTGACCGCCTGCCTATCATGCGTGGATGGATGCCGAACGGCTCCGCGGGCTGCCGAAGGCGGAGCTGCACCAGCACCTCGACGGATCCCTGCGCCCGGAGACGGCCGTCGAGCTGGCCTCGGCGATGGGAACGTCGCTCACGCTCGACGACGCGCGTGCCCGGATGGTCGGGCCGGCGCACTGCCGCGACCAGGCCGAGCTCCTCGGCTTCTTCGACCTGCCGATCACCTTGCTCCAGACGGCATCGGCCCTCGAGCGCGTCGCGGCCGAGCTCGTCGACGACCTGGCGTCCGACGGTATTCGATACGCCGAAGTGCGGTGGGCGCCGCGCCTCCACCTCGAAGGAGAGCTCTCGGTGGGTGACGTCATCGACGCTGTCGTCCGCGGCGTCACGCGCCAAACCGATGGCGGCCCGCTGATCGGCCTCATCGTGACCGCCATGCGATCGCATCCGCCGGCTGCCAATGCAGAGCTGGCGCGGACCGCGGGGGCGTTCGGCTGGCCGGTCATTGGGTTCGACCTGGCCGGACCGGAGGCGGCGTGGCCGGCACCGCCCCACGCCATCGCCTTCGTCACCGCGCGTGAGGCAGGGCTCGAGCTGACGGCGCACGCCGGCGAGGTGAGCGGAGCACAGCGCGTTCGCGAGGTCCTCGAGTTCGGTGTGCGGCGCGTGGCCCATGGCGTGACGGCCGTCGACGACGATGGCGTGTTGGATGCCCTGCGCGCGCGAGACGTGACCCTCGACCTCTGCCCGACCTCGAACGTGCAGGCCGGAGTCGTCGCCAGCCTCGAGGCCCATCCGCTCGCGGCGCTCCACCGCGCTGGCGTGAGCGTGACGATCTCAACCGACGATCGAACGGTGACGGGCGTCGGCCTCAGCGAGGAGATGGCGAGGACGGCGAGGGCACAGTCGCTCAGCCGCGACGAGCTCGCGTCGATCGCGCTCAACGGATTCGACCGAGCCTTCGCATCGCGAGCGGCGATCGCGCCCATCCTCGCCGACGCGCGCCGCTCGTGGGACGCCTGGCGGCTGTCGCCCATCAGCTGAGGCGCTCCTCGAGCATCGTGCGCACCTCGAACGGGTCCGCGGCGACCGCGTCGGGCTGGCGCTCGCCGGTCAGCGAGTCGGCGGTCATGCGGTCCGCCACCCCGGTGAGCACGAGGATCGACGAGCAGCCCGCACGTTTCGCCGCGACGACATCGGCGTCCGGGTTGTCGCCGATGACGACGGAGCTCGCACCGTCGACGCCGGCCGACTCCAGGATCGCCGTGAACATCGCCGGGGCCGGCTTGCCGATGACCTCCGGCGCGACGCCGGTCGCCGTGGACAGGGCGGCCACCGCGGCGCCGGCTCCGGGGAGGAATCCCGCCTCGGTCGGATAGCGGGCGTCGGCGTTCGTGGCGATGAGGCGCGCGCCTCCGGCGACCGCCGCCATCGCAGCCGCCAGGCGGCCGTAGTCGAGGGCCAGGTCGAGGCCGACGACGACGGCGTCGAAGCCGTCGATCCGCTCGCCAGGACGCTCGGGCGCCGAGAGGTCGCCGGCCATGACGACGTTGAATCCGGCGGCGGCGAGCTCGTCGCGCATGCCATCCGCTCCAACACCGAGCACCGAGCGCACACCGGGCGCATGCCGCCGCAGGTGCTCGATGGTCGCTGACGTGGAGGTCACGATCTCCCCGACCTCCGTCCCGATGCCCATCCCCGCCAGCCGCTCGACGTAGCCGGCGCGCGACACGGTGGAGTTGTTCGTCGCGAACCGGACCGCGACCCCGCGCTCGTGGAGCCACCCCGCCAGCTCCGCCGCTCCGGGGACGGGCTCACGCCCTCGATAGACGACGCCGTCGAGGTCGAAGATCACGAGGCGAACGTGCGCTGGAAGGGCCGCCATGCGGCGGATCATAGGGACCCGCGGGGATCGCGGACGGGGCTCGACCGCCCGCCCGATAACCCTTGAGCCGGGCGAGAGCAAGGCAGTATGATGCCGCAGATTCTGCGCCTCGTGCCGATTGGGGCCGAGCGCACCGGAGGCGCCGCAATGTCATGCGGCAGAGCGCACCAACGAGGTGTGGAGGAAACACATGCGGAAGCATTCCAGCCGATGGATGGCGGTCTTCGCCGTCCTGGCGCTCATTCTCGCGGCGTGCGGCGACTCGGGGTCGAGCGCGAGCAGCGGCGAGAGCCAGCCGGCCGGGAGCGGGGCGGAGAGCCCTGCCGGCAGCGAGGCTCCGACGGGCCTGGCGGCGTGCGGCGACCCGGACACGGGTGAGGACTTCCAGATCGGTGGCGTGACCGACGTCGGCCAGCTGGAGGACAAGTCATTCAACGAGGGCGGCTGGTGCGGCACGATCGCCGGCGCCACCGCGGTGAACGGCCACGCCGAGGTCATCGTGACCGAGGATCCGGCCGACTACGCCAGCAACATGGCGACGTTCATCGAGCAGGGTTACGACATGATCGTGACGTACGGGTTCGCGCTCGGCAACGCGACGACGATCGCCGCGAAGGCGAACCCGGACATCAGCTTCATCGGCCTCGATCAGGGGATCTGCGTCGACGAGGCGGGCGATCCCGATCCGACGTTCGCCTGCGCCGGCGACGCGGCGGAACTGCTCCCGAACTACCAGGGTCTCACGTTCGCCGAGCAGCAGGCCGGCTACCTCGCTGGCATCGTGGCTGCGACGATCAGTGAGAGCGGTGTCGTCGGTGCCGTCGGAGGCATCGAGTCAGTTCCCCCGGTGAAGGCCTACATCGCCGGCTATGAGAACGGCGCGAAGTCGGTCAATCCCGACATCGAGGTCCTCG
>Ga0173480_10000970_pt1 | contig 10315 bp, 7 predicted proteins | sample NitcycUS209509C1_FD_122622 | JGI IMG/M metagenome (GOLD analysis project Ga0173480, IMG submission 122622) | Soil microbial communities from Arlington Agricultural Research Station in Wisconsin, USA - Nitrogen cycling UWRJ-S209-509C-1 (version... | ecosystem: Environmental > Terrestrial > Soil >... | reverse complement strand
TGGTCCGAGCCGCAGGCTCCCGTCACGACGCATCACGCCGAGGCGGATTTCGCGCGCCTTCAGCAGTGGGGCGCGAACGTCACACGCTTCTACCTCAACTACCAGCTGCTCGAAGAGACCCACGCGCCCGGCCTCTTCAAGCAGGCCGGCTTCGACTGGCTCGACGAGAACATTCGCTGGGCCGCCAAGAACGGCATCTACCTGATCTTCAACATGCACGTTCCCGCAGGCGGCTTTCAGTCGAACGGCGACGGGGACCTTTTGTGGCTCGACCCGCAAAATCAAGAGCGCTTGATCGCCCTCTGGCGACAGATCGCGTGGCATTGCAAGGGCATCGGCGCTGTCGCCGGCTACGACCTCTTGAACGAGCCGCGACCGCTCGCGGACCGCTCGGAGTGGACGACACTCGCGACGAAGCTCACGAGCGCGATCCGCGAGGTGGATCCGGACCACCTCATCGTCGTCGAGCGCACGAACTCGGTCGGAGAGGACTGGAGCAACGACGAGTCGATGAACTTCTTCCGCGTGCCTGACGACAACGTCATGTACGAGTTCCACTTCTACGAGCCCTTCGAGTACACGACCCAGCTGGCGAGCTGGCTCGACCTCCCGGAGGGCGGGAAGTACCCGGACGAAACGCTGATCTCGTCGGCGAACCTCAGCTGGTACAACTGGAGCTACGAGCCTTCGCCGCCGCCCTACGCGCCGTTCGGCGACAGCGACTGGACGCTCTACGAGAGCGACCAGTACGTCATCGAGGATTCGATGATCAGGGTGCTCGGCATCGCGCTCATCTCCGAGCTCAACAGCGGCACCGTCTGGTTCGACGACGTGTTCATCGACGAATACGCCCCCGACGGCACCTTCTCGAGCCGCATCTTCGAGCAAGACCTCGAGTCGATGACCGGTTGGTCGTTCTGGCAAGCCGGCGCCACGGGCATGGCGAGCGTGAGCACCGAAGCGCACTCGGGCAAGGCCTCGCTCTCCATCACCAACACCGATCACGACGCCAACCTGCAGAACGCGTTCCGCTTCCCGGTGAAACCCGGCTTCCGCTACACCGTGGGCGGGTACATGAAGGGGCAAGCCATCCCGATCCTCTCGCGCCAGGATCCGCGCGGCGATTGGATCCAATCCACGCGCGCCCTGATCCGGCTCGACTACTACTCGGCGACCGGCGACCTATTGGCGCGCGACGCGGCCGCGCTCGGCGCGAGCCTCGACAAATTCCTGGCGTGGGGCGCCGCCGAAAACGTGCCGCTCTTCGTGGGCGAATTCGGCCTCATCCACTACTGCTTCGAGGACGGCCGCGGCGGCACCAACTGGGCGCGCGACATGCTCGATCTCATGCTGCAGCGTGATCTGAACTTCACTTATCACGTCTATCATGAGGTCAACTTCGGCATCTTCCAGAGCGAGGCGTCGAAGCTTCCGGATCTCGCCGACGCGAACCAGCCGCTCATCGACGTGATCCAAGACAAGCTCTTGGACGGGCGGTAGCACGTGGCGGTCGTAGGCCGCGAAACGGGCGTCTAAAGCCACGGATTCGGCCCGCGCTCGCCTTCGAGCACGACGCGCCGCGGAACACCGCGCCGCAGCACCGCGAGCAGCAGCACGACCGAGCCCGCGAGGCATGCCCAAGCGAGCCCACTGTCGCTCATCGCGAGCACCCGCTCGAACGGTGCACGACGCGCGAGCAGTGAGAGGCCGAAGACGAGCGCCGCTCCCGGCACGCCGACTCGCAGCGTGAGCCCCCGCACCTCGTCGATGTCGACGCCGCCGAGGGTCCAGCGCACGCCGCAGACGAGGCCGGCGATGACCCACGTCTTGACGAGAACGACGAGCACGCCGCCGAGCGCGGGACCGAGCGCCGGCGAAAGCGAGAGTGGGATCCCGGGCGCGCAGGCTCCGCCGAAAAATGCGAGTGCGAGCACGCCGCTCACGAGCAAAAGCTGCGCCTGGCCGGCCAAAGCCGTGCCGAGGTGGCGCCGTTCGCGCTTGCCGCGCGCGGGTCCGAGCACCGTATCGAGCGAGCGGCCGCGCGACGCCTCCGGCACGAGCGAAAGGAAGAGCAGCGTCGCCGCGCCGAACAACACCGGGCCACGGAACGCGAGCCATTGCCACGGCGCGGCCCCCTGGGCGAGCGCGAGCGAATCGGTGCCGAAGCTGCCGACCGTGAGACCCACCGAGCCGAGCGCGAGCAGCGACACGACCGCCTGCGCGACGACGAGAAGCGCGCGCCGCGCCCGCGCCAACAGACCGCGCTCACCGGGCGCGCCGAACACCAAGCTCGTGAGCGACGCCGCGGTAAACGACAGCACGACGATGGCGGGCACGTCGAGCTCGTGCGCCACGAGCGGGATGCCGAGGCAGAGCGCCGCGAGCACCGCGCTCGTCAGGACGAATGTCACGTAGCTCGCGATGCCCGTCGGCAAGGCACCGAGCAGCTGCGCGAGCCACGACGGCGGCGGAGGCGCGGACGAGCCGCGTGGCCCGGTGTAAAGCGCACGCTGCCGCAGCCGCTCGGCCAAGCGATGCTCGACGAAGCTCAGCGCGCGTCCGAACGGCGACGCGAGCAACACGAGCAGCGCGAGCGCGCCGAGCACGAGGCCTCCCGCCAGACCGAGATCGTGCTCGGAAACCGGCCGAAACCCGGCGACGTCGAGGACGAGCCGGCGACGCTCGCTTCCGCCCCGCTCGACCACGAGCTCGGCGTGGCGTGCTCGCTCCGGCGGCACGAGGTCGCTCATCCCGAGCACATTCACGCCGGCGAGCGAAATGAAGCGATCGCCAGCGACGACGCCCGCGCGCTCCGCGGCGCTGCCCGGCATGACCCCACCCGCGCCGACGGGTCCCGACTCCTCCGGCAAGACCCCGATGAACTCCGCAAACTTGCGACCGTCCTCGCTCCGCGCCTCGAGCCCGGCGAGGTCACCCTCAGCAGGAATGAAATCGAGGCGCGTTTCGGCAAGGATCCCCGTCACGGGGGGCGTCCCCGCAACGCGCGGCGCGAACGAGACCTCGATGGAGCCGTGGAAGGTCGCGTGTGCCGGATTCGTCGTGCCGGAGAACGTCCGCGCGAACGGCCGCGTCACGTCGACCGCGACCGAATGCGTCGACACGCTGCGCCCCGGCAGTGAGACACGGAACGCGCGCAGCGGCGCCTGACCGGGACGCGCCACCTCACCGCGCAACGTGACCTCAGCGGGACGACCTTCCGGGAACGAGTCGCCACGAAGCTCGAGCACGTCGCCTTCGCGCAGACGCGACGAGAGCGTGCCCGTCACCTGGACGAGAGCCGGCCCGGGGGCCGACTGACACGCCAGGATCCCGAGCGCCAAACCGCAAACAGAGGCCGCTCTACGCACTCTGCTGAGCGTACCAACATGCCGGAATCCTGGAAAAATTCCCGGCACCGCCCCGGAGCGCCTCGCGTGACGCCGCGCATCATGTGAAACTAGGTAGCCGCCTTCTTCTCACTGCACGGGACACAATTACCTAGTTCTTCCGAGCGTGTACGAACCCACCCATGACCCCTGACGAAGCGCACGATTCGAGCCCGCCCGGACCCCGGCGCATCATCAAGCGCTACTCGAACCGCAAGCTCTACGACACCCAGGGCAGCACGTACGTCACCCTGCTTCAGATCGCGCAGATGATCCGCGAGGGCGAAGACGTCCAGATCATCGATAACGCGACGAAGGAGGACAAGACCGACGTCACGCTCGCGCTCATCATCTCGGAGGAGCTCCGGGCGAAGCCGCGTGCCATTCCGTTGAGCACGCTGAAGGCGCTCATACGCCATGGGGGTGAGCGGATCTTGAGTCAGCTGCGCGGGGGGCCCATCGGGCGGTTGATCCCGACTGGACCGGGAGCCGACGAAAACGGCGCCAGTACTGCCCGGTCCGAAGACCAAGCGCCCATCACTCCCCCGGTCCCAACCCCCCCCTTCGACCCAGCCACGGAGGACGAATTGTCGCAATCTATGGAGCCCCCGCGCGGCGGGATTCGAGCAACGCTAGAGCACTGGCAGAGCCAGATCGACGAGCGAATTCGCACCGTTCTGCCGAATTTTGCAGCCTTCCGCGACCTCGAGCAGGCCGTGAAGCGGCTGACCGCCCGTATCGACGAGCTCGAGAGCCGTCTGGGACAGACCGGCGGCCCCCAGGACCCCCCTCGCGGGGGCGGTCAGACCTAGAGGAATAATCCGCACCCGGGCCCCGTTTGCCCTGACAAGAGCATGGCCGCCTTACCGAGAAAGCTGAGCGACTTCGAGAAGGAGGCGATGTCGCACCTGTCGACGCTCCTCGCGGTCGGCTCGCGCCTGACCCGGAGCGCCGCCGAAGCCGAAGACCTCGTCCAGGACACGCTGCTCAAGGCGATCCGCGCCCGCGAGCACTTCACGCCGGGCAGCAACATGCGCGCCTGGTTGCTCCGCATTCTCACCAACACGTTCATCAACAAGTACCGGCGCGGCGGCCTCGAGCGCAGCGTGCTCGACGGACCGGACGCCGACCCGCTCGCCGACGGCTGGATCGGCGCCTCCACGATGGAGGCGATGCGCGACCCGGAATCGCGCGCCATGCGCGCCCTGCTCGAGAAAGAGATCGTTGCGGCGCTCGACGAGCTCCCGGAAGAGTTCCGGCTCGCCGTCGTGCTGTCCGACGTCGAAGAGCTGAGCTACAAGGAAATCTCCGAGATCATGGGTTGCCCGATCGGCACGGTGATGTCGCGCCTGCACCGCGGGCGCCGCTTGCTCAAGGGCCGTCTCTACGAGCATGCGCGCACGCTCGGCATCGTCGGTCCGGAGGAATCCGTGGGCAAGCCTGCGGAGCGCGACTCCGTCGTGGACATGCAGTCTTACCGCAAGAAGGCGGTGAGCTCATGAGCGGCTGTCGCAAAGTCGTGACGTTGCTCGACGCCTACGCCGACGGCGAGCTCGAGCCGGAGCACGTGCTCGAGATCGAAGGGCACCTCGCCGATTGCGAAGGCTGCTCGGCCCGACTCCAGCTCGAGCACGCGACGCGCAAGAGCCTCCGCCGTCAGGTGTACGCGGAAGCGCAGCCGAGCGTGGCGTTCCAAGACCGCATCCTCGCCTCGATGCAGGCCGAGGCAGAGCGCGAAGCCGTGGCCGAGCTCGACAGCGGACGCCGCGGCGGGGCGCTTTCCTGGGCCAGCATCGTCCCGCTCGCCGCAGCGGCCGCCTTCGCGCTGCTCTGGTCGGCGAAGGTCGACCATCCGCAAACCAAGACGCGCACGACGGACAAGGTGACGGCCAGCGCTGGGCCCGTGAGCTTCGAGCAGGTGCTCGACGAGCTCATCGACCGCCACATCGATCGCTCCTCGCCCGAGGTGACGGAGCCCGCGTTGCTCGACGGGATGGAGCCGCAGGTCGGCGTGCCCGTCCACTTCCCGAGCCTCGCGCAGTACGGCGCGCGCTGGCAGGGCGGCAAGGTCGTTCCGATCCGCAACCAGCGGGCGGCGTCGCTCCGGTTCCTGGTCGACGGTCACCGCATGACGGTCTACGTCTACAACTCGGAGCACTTCCCGGTCGCAACCTCGTTCAAGCGCCGCGTCGTGCGCAACGAGCCCGTCTACACCGGCTGGAAGCGCGGCTACTCGATCGCAACGACCGATCGTCACGGCGTCGGCTACGCGGTCGCAACGGACCTCGGCGAAGACGAAGGCGCCGAGATCGTCGCCTCGCTGCACTGAGGCCACCCACGGAGACCGCCGTGCGCTCGCTCCTACTCGCGAGCGTTGCGGTCTTTTCTTTGGGGTTGGGGTGCCGGCGACAAGCGCCATCGTTGACGACCAGTGCGTCGGCTTCGGCTTCGGCTGGGGAGTTCAAGTCGTCGTTCTACGCGAGTGCGCCTTCGTCCGCGGGTCCCGCCGCTTCCACGCTGCTGCTAAGCCACTCGCGATCGCCCGTGACGCTCGTGGTGAGCGACACGAACATCGCGTTGCCCTTTGGCTACGGCGGGATGCGGACGTTCTCGTACGAATCGTGGGCCGAGTGGTCGTTCCGGCACGAAATGGGGGAGACGGCGCCGGCACCGGACGGTGGCGCAGTCTGCACGCGCGAGATCAAGGTGACTCCCGTCGCGTGGATCACGCCGCTCCTCGGCTTGCGCGAAGACATTTACCAGACCTGTCCCGAGGAGGCGCACCCCGGCGGCGAGACACGACTCACGACGCTCGCGATCGACATTGACCGGCGTTCGCAGGGCCCGCCGCGCCCGGTGTTGCTCACTGAAATCTTCGACGCCAGGGTGGTGTACGAAGCGCTCCGGCACGACGACCTCGTCGTGAAGGCGCTGCATGGGACGGACATCCCGACCGAGCTCGGCGCCCTGGTCAATGCGCTCGCGGAGACGCCGCCCGTCGTCGACGGCAAGCACTGCTACTCGTTCCCGAGCGACTTGCTGGCGCGCTTCGTGCTCCACCATAGCGAAGGCACGTATGTCGCCGTGCGTTTGGGGCTGCCGGGTGCGGGGCCGTGCCGTTACGAGCTCACGGAGATTGGCTTGCTTTTGAAGATGCCGGAGGCGCTCAAGCCGGCGCTCGAGCACATGGGGGAGAACACGGGGTCGTTCTTCGTCACGGACCGGCCGGACATGGCGAAGACGGCGGTCGTTCACGTGACGGCGCGGGCGCCGGACTAGCGACGCGCGAGACTCAACGCCTCGCGAGCTCCGCGAGCTGCCCCTTGAGCTGCCTTGCCGCGAGCGCATACCCGCCGTCCGCCCCGTCCACGAAGTGCACGTGATCGCCGCTGTACGAGCGCAAATAGCAGGTGATGAGCGCCGACTGCGCGCGGTGCACGCCGTAGACGAGGTGCCCCTCGCTGCGCGCGCGCTCGAGCTCGGCTTCGATCACGGCGAGTTGCTCGTCCGAAAGATCGAGGACCATGCGCAGCGCCTCGTCGAATTTTCGGTAGTCCGTGTTCTCGATGAGCTCCTTCGGGTACGCCTTGCCGTCGAACCCGCCCGCCGAGGCGCCGAGCGCGATGAGCGTGCGGCCAATCAGCGACTTTTTGCGCGCGTACGCCTCCGCTGCGCGATACGCCTCGCCCTCGGCGGCGCGAGAGCGGAGGCGCGCTTCGATGCCGTAGCTGCCGAACAGCGTGCCGAGGCGCAATCCACGCAGAGAAATGGGATGGCCGGCGCCGTCCTCGAGCGCGGACTCGAGCGTCGTGATGATGCGGCGGTAGCTCTCGGCGCGCTCGGCTTCCGTCGGGTCGAGGGCTTGCACGATGAGGCTCACGATGTGACCGCGCCGGCTCGGCACCGGTTGCCAGCGGCACTCGAAGCCTTCGAAGCTTGCGTCGTCGGGGCCTTCGGCGGACACGGCGAAGCGCGCGCCGTGAACGGCGTCCTTCACCCAGCGCTCGGCTTGCGCGATACCGCTGCCGCGCAGCATGGCGAGCCGCACGTGCGGGCTCGTGCGGAAGCGCGCGACCTGCACGCCGTGACCCGCCGCGTTGAGCTCCGCGACGGCCACGATGCCGACGCGCAGCTCGAGCTCGAATGCCGTCTGAGCGAGCTTGCGCACGCCGCGCAGGGCCGCCTCGCAGACGGCACGCCGCGAATCGGGAATGAGCAGCGTCGCCCCGTCGCCGCCGAACACGTACGGCAGCTCGAGATCGGGCGTGGCATTGCGAATCGCGACGATCGACGCGACGCCGAGCGCGTTCACGTCGCGGTAGCGCCCCGCCTCGATCGCCTTGGTCGAGCCGCGCACGTCGGTGAGCACGATGTGCCAATGCTCGGGCGCGTCCGCGTAGAAGCGCGGCTCCGTCACGTCCGCGAAGCGCTCGATCTCCGGAACAGCGTGAAGGAAATCTTCCATTCCTTCCGCCTTCCCGTGAATCCCTCTCCGACCCTCGCCGAGTGAGCTAGCGCCGCGACCAGGCGAAGATCGCCGTGCCGAGCGTGATGAGCGCGATGATCGCGATGATCCAACCGCCACCCGTCTGCTTCTTCTTGGAAGAGCGTCCGCGCTTTTCCGCCCTCGCCACGCTGCGCTTCGGCGGAGGGCTGGACTCCGTGGGCGGCTCGCGCTCGGCCGCGACTTCGCGCTCCGCCCGACGCTCCTTCGCGCGCTTCTGCTCCGCCTTGCGCTGCTTCTTCTCGGCGGCGAGCGCCTGCAGGCGCTGCTCCTGCTGCTCGGCGGCGAGGCGGCGCGCTTCTTGGCGCCGCGTTTCACGCCGGCTCTGCTTGCGCTCGGCGCTCGTCTTGGCCGCCTGGGTGCGTTGCTGGCGCTCGAGCGCGCGGCGCTCCTTCTTGCTCAGCGTGCGGCGCGCGGAGCCGAGCATCGCGGCGAGCGGCTTCGAGTGCACGGCGGCGGAGCGTGCCGCGACGACGCCCGGCTCGGGCCGGCTGTCGTCGTCGTCGTCATCCTCGTCGCCATCATCCTCGTCGTCCTCGTCGCCCCAGCCGTGGTCGAGCTCGTCGACGGGCGCAGGCAAGGAGGCGGGTGCGGAGCGCACCGGCGCGGGAGCCGGCATCGAGCTTTTGGCCGTTTGCGCCACCGCGGGTGGCTTCGCAGACTTCGGATCGAGCTCACCCCAGCCGGCATCGAGCTCGTCGTCGCTCTGGCCGATCTCGAGATCGGGAGAGGGGGAGGATTTCATCGGCCGTGCAGGCTATCACCGGACGAGCGCCGTGCCTCCCTTTCGAGGATCGGCCGCTCCCACGACCCCCGCGGCACCGAAAGTAAGCACCTGCACGGCGCTCGTCGCCTCGGTCACCCTCACGGTTTCTCCACGCCGCAAAAGCTCATCGCGCGCCGCGTCACCGAACGCCGAGTCGAGCAGGAGCGTGTAGTCCTTGCTGTCGAAGCGGAAGCGCGGCGCCCGGACCGCCGCGTCGGGTGACTCGCCGCGCACGAGGATGGCGAGCAAGGTCTCGGTCACGCTCGGCGGGATGGCAAAGCCGCCCGAGCCCGCGATCGCGACCACGGGCGAGCCACCCGCAAGCACGATGGTCGGCATCATGCTCGAGGTCGGCCGCCGACCGGGACGCGCGATGTTCGGCGGGAACGCAACGCCGACCGCCGTGGCCGCAGCGCGCGACGTGAAGTCGTCGAGCTGATCGTTCAACACGATGCCCGTCTGCTCCGCGGCAACTTCGCACCCAAACGCCGTGTTCACCGTGGTCGTGAGCGAGACGACGTTGCCCGCGGCGTCGGCCACGACGAGCGCGTGGGTGCCGTGCTCTTCGCTCGCGAGCGCTTTGACCGGCTGCGTGCGCTCGGGCGCAAAGCGCGCTTTGCGCGCGGCGAGGCGCGCCGGAGCGAGCACGCGTGACATATCGATCGGTAACACGTCGGGATCGCCGACGAAGCGCGAGCGGTCGGCGAGCGCGCCGCGCATCGCCTCCGCCATCAGGTGCATGCCGAGCGGCGTCGTCAGGCCGACCTTGTCGAGCTCGGCGCGCGTGAACGTGCCGAGCACCTCCGCGAGGAACAAGCCGCCCGCGGACGGCGGCGGCATGGTCGCGACCTCGTAGCCTTCCCACGTCACGCGGAGCGGCGTGCGCGAACGAACCTCGTAATGCGCGAGATCGTCGCGCGTGAGAGTCGAGCCGTACTTGCGCAGAGCCGCCACGACATCGCCCGCGAGCGCCCCCGTGTAGAGCGCTTCCGGCCCCTGCGCGCCGAGGGTCCGAAGGGTTTTCGCGAGCTCGGGACGCTTCACGCGCTGGCCGAGGACGGCCGCTTTGCCCCCCGCGTAAAAGGCGCGCTCGATCGAAGGCATGCGCCGGTAACGAGCCTCGTCCTTGCTGCCGATGACGGAGGCCATGTGCGCCTCGAGCGCGAAGCCGTCGCGCGCCAGTCGCTCGGCCGGCGCCACGAGCTCCCGCCAGGGCTTTTTTCCGAAATGCTGGTGGAGCCAGGCGAGACCGCGCACCTCGCCGGGCACGCCCGCGAGCTTGCCGCGCTCCTCGTCCGGTAGCGGGCGGCGCTCGTACGCGCCTTCGTCGAGCACGGCGGGTGCCGTTTCGCGAAAGTCGACGGCCGTCACGGAGTGCTCGCCGGCGCGGTACACGAGCGCGACGCCGCCGCCCCCGAGGCCGCTCGAGGTCGGTGTGACGACGCCCGCCGCGAAGACGGCCGCAACGGCGGCGTCCACTGCCGTCCCGCCGCGCGCAAGCACGGCAAGCGCGGTTTCGCTCACGAGCTTGCTCTCACTGGCGGCCCCCTCACGCGCACGCGACCCGGGCGCCGGGCCCGAAGCCGGAACGACGCTCGGCGCCGCACCGGCGAGCGCCACGACGAGCAGACTCGCCCCCGCGAGCGTCAGCGCGCGCGA
>Ga0173480_10000969_pt1 | contig 10318 bp, 9 predicted proteins | sample NitcycUS209509C1_FD_122622 | JGI IMG/M metagenome (GOLD analysis project Ga0173480, IMG submission 122622) | Soil microbial communities from Arlington Agricultural Research Station in Wisconsin, USA - Nitrogen cycling UWRJ-S209-509C-1 (version... | ecosystem: Environmental > Terrestrial > Soil >... | reverse complement strand
GGTGAAGGACGACCGATTCCCTATCCGGTTGCTTGCCGTCCGCAGGCTTGGTCGGCCGCCTCCGCCGTTGTGGTTGCGCATGCGCTCAATGTCCTCTGATTTGAGGGGCGTCCTCTGATTAAAGGGCCTGTGATCTAAGCCCTCGGGCCCAGGGCCATATGATCCAGCCCATGTCCGACAACTCCTCCAAGACTGCGTTGATCACTGGCGCATCGTCCGGCATTGGCGAAGCCACTGCCCTGCAGCTCGCCGAGCTTGGCTACACCGTCTACGCCGGCGCCAGGCGCGTCGAGCGGATGTCGGATCTGGCCGATCGTGGGATTCGTACCAGGGCGGTTGACGTTACCGATGACGTAACCATGGTGGCGTTGGTGGAGGCGATGATCGCCGAGACCGGGCGCATCGACGTACTGGTCAACAATGCCGGCTACGGGTTGTACGGCGCCTTGGAGGACGTGCCAATCGAGGAGGCGCGACGTCAGTTCGAGGTGAATCTCTTCGGCCTGGCGCGTCTCACTCAGCTCGTGCTGCCTCAAATGCGAGCGCAGCGTGACGGCTACATCCTGAACGTCTCATCGATGGGCGGCAAGATTTGGGAACCGCTTGGCAGCTGGTACCACGCGAGCAAGTTCGCTGTCGAGGGGCTCAGCGACAGTCTCCGTGTTGAGGTGGCGGAGTTCGGCATCAAGGTCGTGATCATTCAACCCGGAAGCATCCGAAGCGAATGGTCCGGGATCGCGGCCGACCAGCTGGAGGCAACGTCTGCAACCACTCCATACGCCCCGCAGGCCAAGATCATGGGGGCAGTGTTGCGTGGAGTCGACCAGATGCGGTTGGCGTCCGGTCCTGATGTGGTAGCCAGCACCATCGCCAAGGCGGTGCAGAGTCCCAAACCGCGTACCCGATACGTCGTCGGTGGCGGAGCGCGCGGCATCTTGCTGGCCGAACGAATGCTGCCGGATCGAGGCTTCGACAGGCTCATCCAGCTGGGTTACCGCTTCGCCGCGCGGATTTGATTGCTCCGCTCGCTGCGCTCGCTCCGCGGCGGATCGCGCTGGGAAGCCGCCTTTTTCGTCGTCGTTCGGGGACGAAAAGCATGTCCCCTCGCTTCTCCTCACCACGGCCGCGCGCGATCGGAGCTGATATCGCTAGCCGCCCCAACCCATGTTGAAGACCTCGAACGTGGCCGCCATGGGGACTCCAAATCGAGTTCCGGCTTGCCGAGCGCCACTTTCCAAGAATTCGGCGGGATCGAAGAACTCCCATCCGAGCCCATCGATGTAGGCCTTGTGAGCGGCGAGCGAGGCGACTCCCCGTTCGAAGGTTTGAGTGGTCTCCACAGCATGCTTTCCGTCTGGTGAGAAAGCCGCCCACACCTCTCGGACGCCGCCCCAGCGCTCGAGCCCATCGGCGATCTGCTCATGAAACACCCAGCGATTTCCGGCGTCACGTACGGCATCCAAGGTGGCTCGCCCGGTGGCAATGTGGTCGGCCTGATTGAGCGCCAGACCGCCCCAGGTATCCCGGAAGTTATTGGTGATCACGATCTCGGGCTGGTACCGCCGTACGGCCGCACAGATCGCTTCGCGTAGCGGAACTCCGTACTCCAGCACGCCGTCGGGCAGCCCCAGAAACTCCACCGTGTCAACTCCGACGATCTTCGCTGACTCAATCTCCTCGGCCTCACGTATCCGCCGGGCTTCGGCTGGTTCCATGCCGTCGATGCCTGCCTCGCCGCTGGTCACCATGGCATACACCACAGTCTTTCCTTGATCAGTCCAGCGGGCCACGGCGGCCGCAGTACCGAATTCAAGATCATCTGGATGGGCGACGACGCAGAGTGCGCTCGTCCACGACTCATCGACGGCTTCGAGATCAGGCATGCGCCATAGCGTATGGCTGCGTTGGGAGTGGTCGAGGACCCCCACCCCCTACGCTCCTGTCATGGAACTGCCTCGAGTCGCGACAGGCTGATGCCCGATCCCGTAGTCGTGATCGGCGGCGGCCTGGCGGGCTTGGCTGCGGCTGCGCGACTCGCCAAGGCCGGGCATGCCGTCGAGCTCTACGAAAGGTCAGACGAGCTGGGCGGAACCTGGGCGCCGTACCAGCTCCAGAGCGGTGTCATAGTCGACGATGCACCGGCGATCATCGGCTTCCCGGCACCATGGCGTGACCTGTTCCGAAAGAGCGGTCGCCCGCTGGAAGCTGAGCTGGGCAGGATGGGCTACAGCTTGGAGCCGGCCGGGCCGCCAACCATGATCTTTGCCGACGGGTCGGAGCTCACGCTGCCGACCGACCGCGGCGGCCAGTACGACAATGTGGCTGGGGCGTACGGCCGTTCGGTTGCCGAGCGTTGGCAGCAGCTGCTCGGCCGGCTCGACGAGGTGTGGCAGACCCTCCGAGGCCTCGGCTTAGAGGCTGAGCTCCGCAGCGGTCGCCAGCTGAACAGGACCATCAGGCGGAGTCTCTTCGGACGTCGCCTGACCGTCGCCGACCTCGCAGCATCGATAGATCACAAGCACCTTGGCGCGCTGATTCGCAGCGTTGCGTACCGCTTAGGCTCAGTCCCGGAGCAGACGCCGGCCTTTGCGGCGGTCGAGTTGTCGATCATGCGTACCTTCGGGCGTTGGCAGGTACAGCCGCTGGATCCAGATTCCGGACTCGATGTTGGCCGGTCCTCAATCCTCCTCGAGGCGCTCGCAGCGCGGCTCGGGCTTCGCAAGGTCGAGGTCCACCTCGGCTGTCCGATCGAAAGCATCAAGATCCGGAACGGTCAGGTCGCCGGCGTCGCGACCGGCGCTGGAGATCGCTCAGCAGCCGCGGTTGTCGTTACCTGCGATCCGTGGCAGGCCTTCAACGAGCTGCTTCCGACCACCGCAGCGCGCCCCATTCGGCGCCGACTGCGCAACCTGAGCGCCGCAGCAGCTCCGACCATTACGCATCAGGAAGCCGAGCCGCCTGCCGACCTTGTAGCGGAGACAGTCCGCCTCACCGATGCCGGAATACCGGCAGTGAGTTACCTCCGCCGACATGCCGGCGCTGGGCTGCGGACAGTTCACGACTTCACGAAGGTGCTCCCTCGTCCAGCGTACGGTGTGGCGTGGAGCGGCTTCAGGAGCTGGCTGCGCCAACCGCAGGTGACGACCGGCATTCCCGGTCTGTACGCCGCAAGCCCGTCCTCGCCGGCCGGCCCCAGCGCATCGCATGTCGTGCTCTCGGCAGCCCTAGCGGCCTACGGCTGCCACGACTACGTCCATGCCAGGACTTGATCACACAACTTTGGGGACCCAGACACCTCCCGTATAATCAGATGTTTGTTCTTCTGAGTAAGGATCTTCCTTCTTGACTGACGCGCAGCGCGACGTGGCACACGCATCTCCGGCCGCTAGCACCATCGAGCGCGAGCTGGCCGCCGAGCAGGCGCATGTGGATCTCGTGTACACCCGGCTCGCCGAAGCGACCCGGTCGGCCCAAAAGGTCGCGCGGGCCGGCCTCTCGCTCTATCAGTCCGACCGCAACTCCTTCGTACGCGAGGAGGACGGGACCGGCCTCTACGAGCGCGATGTCTTTGCATTCCAGGCCGCACGACGGCTCGCCGTACTGGATGCGGAGCAGGAAGGGCTGGTCTTTGGCCGGCTGGACCGGACTGACAGCGAGATCCGTTACGTCGGCCGGATCGGTGTTCGTGATGCCGACTACGAGCCCCTAGTCATCGACTGGCGAGCACCCGCGGCCGAGCCCTTCTATCGGGCCACTCCCAGCAACCCGATGGATGTGATTCGCCGCCGCGTCCTGCACTGCCGTGGCGACCGGGTGGTCGGAATCGAAGACGATCTTCTCGACGGTGAAAAGGCCGATCACGAACTGGTGGTAATCGGGGAAGGTGCACTGCTCGCCGCGCTTAGCCGGGCCCGTGATCACACCATGCGGGACATCGTCGCCACCATCCAGGCCGAGCAGGATGAGGCGATCCGGGCTCCGTACCAGGGTTTCACGATGATCTCCGGTGGGCCTGGGACCGGAAAGACGGTCGTTGCTTTGCACCGCGCTGCGTACCTGCTCTACTCCAACCGCCGCCGTTTCGAATCCGGCGGTGTCTTGGTGGTGGGACCGAGCCGGGTCTTCATGAACTACATCGCGCGCGTGCTGCCCTCCCTCGGTGAGGATTCGGTCACCTTGCGCCCGATCGGCGCAGTCGCTTCCGATGTCGTTCGGATTACCGGTGATCTCCTCGATGATCCGCAAACAGCGGCGATCAAGGGCAGCCTGCGCATGGTCAAGGTGCTGCGCCGCTTGGTGCAGGAGCCGCCGCAAGAGGTGCCGCTCGAGCTGCGCATCACCATGAACGGCAATGTGCTGGTGCTACCGGCCGACACGTTGGCGCGAATCCGTTCTCACGTCCTTGCCCACCACAAGCTCAACACCGCACGGGAGGCAGTGGAGAAGGAGCTGCTGAAGGCGCTTTGGCGGGTCTGGAAACCCGACTCAGATGACGCACTTGATCAGGATCAGGAACGTGAGGAGTTCGGCGACCGGGTGTCGGAACTTGCCTCCTTTCGGATGTTTCTGAACGCTTGGTGGCCGGCCGTTAGCGCACCGCAAGCGCTATCCCGCCTGACAGACGTCGAGCTGCTGAAGCGAATTTCGGCGTCGATCTTGTCCAATGCGGAATGCGAGGTGCTCAGCGCGAGCTATCGGGATGCGACGGATTGGACCTCAGCCGATGGCGCGCTCCTCGATGAGCTGGTGCATCTTCTTGGTCCAGTGCCAGTGCAGGAGGAGCCGGAGCTCGCCAGTCTGCCTGATCTTGACTCCGGCGTTCAAGAGGTCCTCACGACCGCGGACCTGCTGTCCACGGTACGAGAATCTGACCCGTTCGAACTCTCCCACGAGACGTATGCGCACGTCCTAGTCGACGAGGCGCAAGATGTCAGCCCGATGCAGTGGCGGATGCTGAGACGGCGCGGTGCCAGCGCCAGCTGGACCATTGTCGGCGACCCTGCGCAGAGTTCTTTAACCGACACTGAGGAAGCCAATCATGCGATCGAAGAGATCATCGGGACCGCGCCGGTACGGCACTTCCGCCTGAGCACTAACTATCGCAGTCCCTCGGAGGTCTTCAACCTGGCAGCGAAGGTAGTCATCGCAGATTTCCCGGACGCCGACCTTCCCACAGCGGTGCGCTCAACCGGCCAGAAACCGCAGCTCTTGATGCCGGCAGACGCCGCACCGGAGAATCCCACGATTCCCGACGCCATGATCAACATCGTGCGGTCACTGCTCGCCGAGGTCGAAGGCACAATCGGCGTCATCTGCCCGCCGTCGACCAAGGACGAACTGGCCACTCACCTGGAGCGAGCCGGACTGCCAGGCGCCGAACGCGTTGTCGTGATCACAGCGCAGCAGGCGAAGGGTCTGGAGTACGACGCAGTTTTAGTGATCACTCCCGACGACGTCGTGGCGGAGTCTCCGGGCGGCGTACGGGCGCTCTACGTGGCCCTCACTCGGCCGACGCAGCGACTGGTCACGCTCGACGCCGCACCGAATGCAAGTTGGCGTAAATCTCTCGAGTGGCCCGGGAACGGTTCTGGGTAAAGAAATGCAGTCCAGGTGAGCCGCGGCTCAATAACTCCTCAGATAGCTCAATTCCGATCTGGATTCCTACCCGCCGAACTTGATCATCATCGTCGGCGACCTCATTGATCCGTTCCGTTACCGACTTGGGCAGAGCGGCCCCGGACAGCTCGGCAAACCTGATCACTTGCCGGACGTTGGTGATCGGCATGATCCCCGGGATGATCGGAATATCGCAGCCGAGTGCCCGAACCCGGGCAACTAGGGCGAAGTAGTCCTCGGCGGTGAAGAACAACTGAGTGATCGCGAAGCTCGCGCCGGCTCCCGCCTTCGCGACCAGCACCCGGGCATCAAGATCAAAGTCATTCCGTTCCGGATGGGCATCGGGGAACGCCGCCACGCCGACGCAGAAATCGCCCAGCTCACGCACCATCGCAACTAGCTCGGTTGCGTTCTGCAGACCGTCCGGATGCGGCTCCCAAGGCGCCGTCGGACCACCCGGCATGTCGCCCCGGATCGCGAGTATGTGATGAATGCCGGCCGCCGCGTACGAGCCGATAACCCGCCGCAATTGATCACGACTCTGACTGGCACAAGTCAGATGAGCCATCGACCGAAGCGTCGTGTGCTGGGCGATTGCCTCGGTGGCCTTGATCGTGCGCTCTCTGGTTGCGCCGCTGGCTCCATAGGTCACGGAGACGAAGTCGGGGCCCAACGACTCCAGCTCACGAACCGTCTGCCAGAGCTGGCGCTGTTGGATCTCATCTTTGGGTGGAAAGAACTCAAAGGAGAAGAGTGGTCGATTCCCCGCCGCCAGCAGGTCGGCAATGCTTTGCGTACGCGGGCGCCAGAGACGTTCGCGGCCCGGCATGCGAACACCCTAAAGACGGGTTCGTAGCTGAACTTCGTAGGCTCAGCATGTGGTCAATAAACCGCTGGTAACGAGCGCGGAGGCCGTCCTGGATCCCCAAGCGCCACTGGCACAGGCGTTCAGGGATGTGGTGTCGGCAGAGATCAGCGCCTTCCTCACCGAGCAGTCAGCGGTGCTCGATTCGATGGGACCTGAGCTGGTCCCAGTGCATCTGATGGCCAGCCAGATCCTGTGCGGTGGCAAGCGCATGCGGCCTGCGTTCTGCGTGTGGGGTTATGTCGCCGCTGCGGGGATCCCGTCAGATGAGGAACTCAAGCCGTTGCTGGCGGCGGCGGGAAGCCTCGACGTACTCCACGTCAGCGCTCTGGTACACGACGATCTGATGGATTCCTCCGATCTGCGGCGCGGCCGTCCTGCCGCGCACCGGCAGTTCGAGGCGCTACATGCCAACGCTGGCTGGTTGGGTGACTCGGCTGCTTTTGGCAAGGCCGGTGCGATCTTGCTGGGCGACCTGCTCGTCATGTGGTCCGCCCAGATGCTGCACGGTGCTGGCTTGGAGCAGTCGGCCCTAGAGCGGGCACTGCCCATCGTGGAGGCGATGCGGACAGAAGTGACGTGCGGCCAGTACCTTGACATGGTTGCCCAAGCCCACCCGCTGCGGCAAAGAGCACCGGCAATCGGCTCACTACGGCCAACGATCGAGCTCGCATTGGACGATGCCAGCCGCGTCGTGGAGTACAAGGCCGCGCGTTACACCGTGCAACGCCCATGCCAGATGGGTGCGGCGCTCGGCGCCGGCGACGATGAGCTCTACTTTGCGCTGGGAGCGTACGGCTCACCGCTCGGCCGTGCCTTCCAGTTCCGCGACGACCTGTTAGGTGTCTTCGGGGATTCGCAGATCACCGGCAAACCGGCCGGAGATGATCTTCGCGAGGGCAAGCGCACAGTGCTTGTTGCGCACGCGTACGCCCACGCCGGCGACGCCGGCCAGAAGCTGCTTCTACAGAAGCTCGGTGATCCCGGACTTGACGACGCGGGCGTTAGTGAGCTGCAACAGGTGATCACCGAGTCGGGCGCCCGTGATGCGGTGGAGTCGATGATCAATGAGAACCACGAGCGAGCCCTCAAGGCGTTGCACGATACCGAGATCACCGAGGAGGGCCGCACCGGTCTGACGGCGCTTGCCGAGGCAGCCGTACGCCGTGAGTTCTAACGGGTGATTGCGCGAGCAGCTCAGAAATCACGACAAAGCCTGGAAGACGTACTGCTCCATCGCCGGATCGGCCTTCCACGCGGTCCGCAGTCGGCGGCTGAGTCGGTCGGCTGCTTCCTGCGGGTCGGAAGCCCGGGTAATGGCACGCACTACGCAGACCCGCCGGGCCCCTGCCTCGATCACGTCGTCGATGTTGTCCATGGAGATCCCGCCGATGGCGAACCAGGGTTTCGACTTGATGGAGGCGACGGGCGCTTTGCGGGCGGCATAGCGGACCAGGTCCAGCCCCACCGGTTCGTAATCGGGCTTGGTAGAGGTGGCATATACCGGCCCGACGCAGAAGTAGTCAACGTTTGAATCCTTGATTGCCTTGTCGGTCTGGCGAGGTGCATGCGTGGAGCGGCCCAGCAGCGCCCACTGGTGCAGGTATCGGCGAGCCTTTGCCGATGGCCCGTGGGCCTGACCCAGATGCAACATGTCGGCCTGGAAGCGCCCGGCCAGCTCGGCTGAGTCGTTGACGCAGACGATGGCCTGGTACGGTGCGGCGGCCTGCCGCGCGATCTCCAGAGCTGCTAGTTCCGCCTCGGGCGTCATTCCCTTTTGGCGAATCTGAACAATGTCGACACCGCCGGCAAATGCCGCGTGCAGAAAGGGTGCAAGATCGCCTTGCTGCTCCCGAGCGTCCGTGCAGAGGTACAGCCGGGCGAGGCGTAGCCGTGCCTCGAGACCCATCAGGGCGGTCACGAGGCCACGATAGTGGTCCTCGCTCGTTAGCTGTTAGTGCGCGATGATCATCGTTTGATCGACCCGTCGAGCAGCATGCTGCAGTGAGTCGGCGGTCCACTGGGCAAGCAGTCGACGATTGTCGATGTCACATGCTTGGCGATCAAGTACATCCAGGAGGTATTCCTGCAAGGATTCGCCGCGAGCTTTCGCCTCGGCTGAGAGCGTGCTGCGAGTGGGTTCGGAGACGCCGTGAATCTGGAGAGCGACCACGCTGGCATCCTGCCACGCACGGTTATCAGTCAGGCGATGTCTCAAACTCCCTGCACCACGAATTCGCGGAACCGCTGCGCCGCGTCGTGAGATATCGCACGGCCATGACCAAACACCGCCGCGTCGAAGGTGAGGTCAGCGAGCCGCGAGATGCTCGCCGACTCAGCCTCGCGGTCTTCGGTGATCATCTTCGGGCCGCGGCGGATCCGTCCCGTGCGTCCGCTCCGAACTGCGTCGCCCGCGAACAGCACGCCGCCGGCCCGGTCCAGGAGGAACGAAGCATGGCCGGAGGTGTGACCCGGGGTGTGGAAGGCGGTGAATCCCGGGACCGATATCGGGCCGTCCGCCGTCAGTGTCTCGTCCACCGGAACCGGCTCTGGAGCTGGCATAACGGCCCCAACGACGCGCAGAAAACGGCTCCTATGACGAAGTTTGGCGCCGGAGATGCGCGAGGCATCTCCGGCATGGGCCACGATCCGAGCACCGGACCGGCGACGCAGCTCGGCCACGCCGCCGACGTGGTCGGGATGCCAGTGCGTCAGCAAGATCGTGTGCACCTCGCCGATCCGCCGCCGGGCTTCCTCGATTGCTCTCACGACCTTGTCGGCCCGACCGGGCAGTCCGGTGTCAACCAGCACTACGCCATCGTCAACCACAACGGCGTAGGCGTGAACATATGCGATGGGGATCTCGATCACCCCGTCGACCACTTCCCGCATGCGGTCATGCTTCCCTGAGCGCTGAGCTCGTCGAAGCACTCTTCGACTGGCTCGGGCGCATTGATCCCGCACGCCCGGATCCCAACTTGCGGGCCGTTGGTCGTCTCAGACCGGCGATCGGGCACCCCATTCCTTACGGACCAACGTTGCGACCTCGGTACCGAAAAGCTCGATCGAGCGCATCGTGAGTGCATGATCAACATGAGCGATGTGCATCTCAAAACGATCAATACGCATGAGCTGATGCAGCCGGATGATCTTGTCAGCCACCGTCTCCGGATTGCCGAAGAACAGTGCCCCCTCGGGTGCGATCAGCTCTTCTACCGCGGCGTCACTCATCGGTGCCCAGCCTCGCTCGCGGCCGATCTTGGCAAACGTTCGGCGGTAGGCCGGCAGAAACTCCGCCCGCGCCGCGCGCTCGTCATTGAAGACGTAGCCATGGCTGTGTACCGCGAGGGGCGTATTGGGATCATGCTCGCCGTACTCCAATGCTTTGCGGTATAGCTCGATCAACGGCGTGAAGGCCGCCAGCCGGCCGCCGATGATCGCAAGTGCCATCGGCAGGCCAAGGGTGCCGGCCCGGATGACTGAATTGGGCGTACCACCTACGGCAATCCAGATCGGTAGCGGCCGGCCTTCCTGGCGAGGATAGACAGTGGCGTTGTCCAGCGCTGATCGAAACTTTCCGTGCCAGGTCACCGGCTGGTCTTCGCGGACCTTCAGCAATAGATCGAGCTTCTCAGCGAAGAGCTCGTCGTAGTCAGATAGCGAGTAGCCGAACAAGGGAAACGACTCGGTGAAGGACCCTCGGCCTACCATCAGTTCGGCCCGGCCGTTCGACAGCAGATCGAGGGTGACGAAGTTTTGGAACACTCGGACCGGATCTGCCGAACTGAGCACGATAACCGCGCTGGACAGCTTGATCGTCTTCGTGCGCCCGGCAAT
>Ga0173480_10000968_pt1 | contig 10325 bp, 6 predicted proteins | sample NitcycUS209509C1_FD_122622 | JGI IMG/M metagenome (GOLD analysis project Ga0173480, IMG submission 122622) | Soil microbial communities from Arlington Agricultural Research Station in Wisconsin, USA - Nitrogen cycling UWRJ-S209-509C-1 (version... | ecosystem: Environmental > Terrestrial > Soil >... | reverse complement strand
GTTCGACCTGCTCGCGCTGCCGGAGCGCTTGCGCACGGCGCTGCTCACGCCGAGCCGCGAGCTTCGCGTCGAGCTCATCATCGAGCTCGATGACGGGCAGCTCGGCCACTACATCGGCTACCGCGTGCAGCACGACGACTCGCGCGGTCCATTCAAGGGCGGCTTGCGCTATCACCCCGACGTCGACCTCGACGAGGTGCGCGCGCTCGCGAGCCTGATGACGTGGAAGACGGCCGTCGTCGACGTGCCGTTCGGCGGCGCGAAGGGCGGCATTCAGGTCGATCCGAAGCAGCTCTCCGTGCGCGAGCTCGAGCGGCTCACGCGGCGCTTCGTCGAGCAGATCTCGCCCGTGATCGGCCCGGACACCGACATTCCCGCGCCCGACATGAACACGAGCGCCCAGGTGATGGGCTGGTTCTTCGACGAGTTCAGTCGCCGCCGCGGCTTCTCGCCCGCGGTCGTCACCGGGAAGCCTCTGGCCCTCCACGGGTCGCTCGGGCGCGACGCGGCGACCGGTCGCGGCTGCGTGTTCGCCATCCGCGAGGTGCTCGCCGCGGCCGGCAAGAAGCTCGAAGGGACGAGCTTCGCGATTCAAGGCTTCGGCAACGTCGGCAGCTGGCTCGCGCGATTGCTCCACGAGCGCGGCGCTCGCGTCGTCGCGGTGAGCGATCTCAAAGGCGGCGTCTTCAAGGGTGACGGACTCGACGTCCCGGCGCTCTTCGCGCACGCCAAGGCGACCGGTAGCGTCATCGAGTTCCCCGGTGTCGAGGCGATCTCGAACCACGATTTGCTCACCGTGGAATGCGACGTGCTCGCTCCCGCGGCACTCGGTCACGTGCTCCACGAAGGCAACGCGCGCGACGTGCGCGCCAAATACGTGCTCGAAGCCGCGAACGGCCCCACGACGGCCGAGGGTGACCAGATCTTCTCGGAGCGCGGCATCGTGTGCATCCCGGACATTTGGGCGAACGCGGGCGGCGTCACCGTGAGCTACTTCGAGTGGACGCAGAACACCCAGAAGCTCAAATGGTCGGAGGAGCACGTGAACGCGATGCTCGAGCGGCACATGGTGGACGCGTTCCGCGCGCTCGCGACGACGATGGACGAGCTCAAATGCTCGATGCGCACGGCGGCGTTCGCGCTCGGCGTACGCCGCGTGAAGGAAGCGACGCTACTCCGTGGCATCGGCTAAGGGTCAGGCGAGCGGCGCGGGTCTCAGGCTCGCGCGGAAAAACGCGTCGAGTCACGCTGCGAAACGTCGCGCCAAAGAGGCTGGACCGCCGCAACGACGCGAGCGCGACCGCCGCGCGCTGTCGCACGTCGGCGGCAAGGTCGAGCTCAGCGGCGGCTCCCCGGAGGAGCAGCGCGCGCTCACGGCCGCGCTCGCGGTCGTTGCGGACGAGGACGCGACGCAGGCGCACGTTCACGGCTTTCACAGCTATCCGGCGCGGCTGCATCCCGACACGGCGCGCGGCCTCATCGAAGGCTTCTCGAAGCCGGGCGGACGCGTGCTCGACCCGTTTTGCGGCAGCGGCACGGTGCTCGTCGAAGCGCGGCTCCTCGGACGCCAGGCGCTCGGCAACGACGTGAACCCACTCGCGATCGAGCTGAGCGGGCTCAAGACGAACGCACCGGGCGCACGCTGGGTCTCGCGCTTGGTCCCGGTCGCGCGCCGCGTGGTCGAGCACGCGAACGAGCGGCGTCTGCAACGAGTGGGCGCCACGCGCCGTTACGATGAGGTCGACACCAAGCTCTTCGAGCCGCACGTCTTGCTCGAGCTCGACGGCTTGCGTGACGGCATCGAGCACGTCGAGCTCGAGCCCGTTCGTCGCGCGCTCCTGCTCGTGCTCTCCGCCATGCTGACCAAGGTCAGCGTGCGCGCGGGCGACACCGGTCGCGCCGAGGGTCCGAAGCGAGTCTCGGCGGGCTACACGACGCGCTTCTTTCTCAGAAAAGCCGAGGAATTGGCGCGCCGCCTCGGGCAAGCCGCGGAGCTCTTGCCCCCCAACGCGCCCCTCGCGGGCGTGATCCACGGCGACGCGCGGTACCTTCGCGACGTGGGCGACGGCGTGGTCGATCTCGTCGTGAGCTCGCCGCCGTACCCGGGCGTCTACGACTACGTCGTGCATCACCGCGATCGGCTGCGTTGGCTCGACTTGCCGGAGGATCGATTCGAGGAGCACGAGATGGGGGCGCGACGGCACGCACGTGGCGTTCCGTTCGCTCGCGCGCTCGCGCGCTTTCGGAGCGAGTTCGGCGCCGCGCTCGGAGAGATCGGTCGCGTGCTAGCGCCCGGGGGTGCGGCCGTGCTCGTCTTGGCGGACTCCGTGCTCGCGAGCAACGCGGTCTACACGGACGATCTGGTGCGGGGCCTCGCGACGGCGGCGCGGCTCGAGGTCGTCGCGGTCGCGTCCCAGCACCGGCCCCACATGCACGCGCCGACTCAGCAAGCGTTCGCGAAGCGTCCGCGACGGGAGCACGCCGTGCTGCTGAAGCCAGCGAAACCGCAGAAGCGGGGGCGTTCGTTGTTGCGAGAATTTTCGCCCTAGAACGGAAGAATGAACAGTTTTTCGGCGTTGGGGCCACTCTAGGGGCTGGTGCGGTCGGAGGGCGCGAGGCCGCCTGACCCGATGCGGCACCGGTTCTAGGAGACTTGGATGCGACTGGCTTATTGGGTGGCCCTCGGCGCCTGCATCGGCTGCGGCGGCGGCCCGACGACCCCGAGTGACGGCGGCGGCAGCGGCGGCTCCGGCATGGCGATGGGCGCGCGCGGCGGCACGACCGCGAGCGGCGCCGGCGGGACGAGCAACGCCGGCAAGGGCGGAGCGGGCATGGGCGGCACCGGCAACACGACGGCCGGGGGCAGCGGTGGCAGCGGCAACACCACGAGCGGCTCCGGCGGTACCAACGGTCCGGGCACGAGCGTCATCGGCGCGTGCTCCGATCCCAACGCCGTCGGTCCGACGCTCGTCCGTCGCATCTCGCAGCTCGAGTACACGAACGCGGTGCGCGACCTGTTCGGCGTGACGATCGACCCGAGCGATCTTCCCTCGGACGAAAAGCTTGCCGGCGTCTTCACCGCGAACGTCACGACGCCGCTCACGACCGACCAGTTCACGCGCTACGACACGAAGGCCAAGTTGGTCGGCGATCAGGTGGCACCGGGTCTCGTGGCGATGTCGGGCTGCGACGCGGTCTGCACGCAGGCTTATTTCGTGGGCAAGGCGCGCCAGGCCTTCCACGGCGTGCTCGAGGCAGCCGACCAGGCGACGCTCGAAGGTCTCTACACGGGCCTCGCCGCCGATGCGGCGGACAACGCGCTCACGCTGGCGGCGAGCGCCACGGTGCGCTTCATCCTCGATTCACCGCGCTTCCTCTACGTCGTCGAGTTCGGTACGCCGGACGGCACCCTCGCGCGGCTGACACCGGGGGAGACGGCGGGGCGCCTCGCGAGCTTCCTGTGGCGCAGTGTGCCGGACCAGGCGCTGCTCGACGCGGCGGACGCCGGGACGCTTGCGACGGCCGACGGGCTGCGCGCGCAAGCGGTGCGCTTGTTCGACGATGCGCGCGCGCAGCCGGTGCTGCAAAAGTTCGCCCGCGAGTGGCTTGGTCTCACGACGACCGGCTCGGATCCGACGGCGCTCGCGCTCGACGCGGAGAGCGGCGACGTGTTCGCGACCCTCGCGCAAGGCACCGGCAGCTACGGCGACCTCTTTTCCACGACGATGAGCCGCGGGCCCGCCGAGCTTGCCGCGTTTTACGGCGTTACTCCCGGATCCGACGGTTCGGTCACCCTGCCGCCCGAGCGCGCGGGGTTGCTCTTGCGCGCGTCGTTCATGCGCTCGCACATCAAAGGCTCGCTCGGCTCGCCGACTCAGCGCGGCAAGGTCGTGCGCCAAGCCATGCTGTGCGATCCGGTGCAGCCGCCCGGCAACGTGGACATGAGCATCCCGGAGCCGATGGCAGGCCAGACGACGCAGGACGTGTTCGACGAGCACTCGGCGAGCGACGCGTGCAAGGGCTGCCACGCGTTGATGGATCCGATCGGCAGGGCGTTCGGTCGCTTCGGACCGAGCGGAGCCTTCGACGCGGCGCTCGCGACGAGCACCGCCGGTCACATCTACGAAGGCAACGCGAATGCGTTCGCGGCCGACTTCCCCGATACGGCGGGCCTCATGAACGTGCTCGCGACGAGCGAAGTGCCCGAGCAGTGCTTCGCGATTCAGACGGCGCGCTTCGCGCTCGGACGCAACGAGTCGAACGCGGACGCGTGTGCGCTCACCGACGTGTGGCAAGGCTTCGAGGACGGACAATTGAACCTGAAAACTCTGTTCGTCGAGATTGCGACGAGCTCGCTCATGCAAACCAGGAACATCGTGAAAGCCGGGGAGGCGTGCCGATGAACCCCACCCGACTCCGCGCCTCGCGGCGCCGTTTCCTCACGAGCATCGGCGCGACGGCCGCGATGCTGCCGTTTCTCCGCAGCTTGCCCGGCTTCGCACAGGGCGTGACGCCCACGAAGCTCGTGCTGATGTTCAGCCCCAACGGCCGCGTGCGGCACCTGTGGGGCGCGGACGACTCGACGGGCAGCCTCGCGTTTCGCCAGAACCTGAAGGCGCTGGCGCCGATCGCGGAGCACGTCGTCGTGACCGAGGGCATCCGCAACTACGCCGCGCCCACGACGGACGGCACGCACGAGGGCGGCATGCAGTCCTTGTTCACGGGGTCGTCCGTCGGCAAGCAAAGCGGCGGTCCCGTGGGCTTTCCGAGCATCGACACGCTGTTCATGGCGCAAGCGACGGGCACGGCACGCAAGGACAGCCTGTACCAGCAGGTCGTCGCGCATCTGTCGACGGCCGAAAACGTCGGACCGAACAATCGCTGCGTCTTCGACGCGACGGGCGTGCCGCGCGATCCGTACCGGAGCTCGTGGGAAGTGATGGAGCAGTACATGGCGGGCGCCGTCATGAGCATGAGCGGTCCGACGCCCGAAGAGCTCGCGAGCGGCCGCGCGCAGACGGCGGTGCTCGCCGCGCTGAACAAGCAGATGGGCGCGCTCTTGCCGCGCCTGTGCTCGGAAGATCGCGAGCAGATCCAGAAGATGCAGGACGCCATCGACCAAGCCGGGCAGACCGTGAACCAGGTGGTTTGCTCGCTGCCGACGATCCCGACCAAGCCGACGATGCAGCTCGGCGGCCCGCCAATCTGGGCGCCGCCGTCCGACGAGACGATCGACTTCAGCGCCTCCTCGCACTGGTACCGCGATCGCTCGCGCCTCGCGATCGATCTGCTCGTGGCGGCGCTCGCGTGCGGTGTGACGCGCTCCGGCGTGCTCCAGTACGACCAGGCGGCGAGCAACGGCATCGCCAAGGGCCAGGGCCTCGACCACCACAACACGTCGCACCAGGTCCCGCAGTTGCAAGCCTTCGTCGAGCGCCGGGAGGGCATGGCGCCCGACTACAAGCAGACGTGCCTCGACCACGAGGAGGATCCGAGCACGGACCTCCAGAACCAGGCCGGCAAAGCCTGGGCGGAGCTCTCCGTGTGGGAGAACTACTACGCGGAGGAGTTCACGTACCTCGTGACCCGGCTCAAGGAATCCGGCGTGCTCGACGACACCCTCATCGTTTGGGGCAGCGAGATCGACAGCGGGTCCGCCCACCAGCATTTCAACATGCCGTTCTTGCTCGCCGCCGGGCCCAACATCCCGGTCAAGCGCGGCACGGTGGCGCGCTTCCCGATCAATTACCAAAACCTGGACGGCTGCATAGAGGTCACGGGCGCGAGCCCGAGCCACAACGACTTCTTGCGCACCGTGCTCCACGCCGTCGGGGTCGAAGCGGCGACGGTGGGCAGTGCGACGGGCGTCGACGTGAACGCGAACAAGGCGTCGGTCACGCTCAACAAAGAGCTCCTCGGTGCCCTTCTCGCCTGACGGTGTATCCTCGTAGGAATGGCTTTTCTCCGTAGCGGCTCGGCGCTCTCGCTGGCCGGCCTTTCATTCGTCGCGGCCGTCGCCTGCGGCTCCGACCCCGCGGCTCCGCCGGGCAAGGGCTCGGGGTCGAACGCCACGCTCGAAGAGGTGCAGACCTCCTGCAACGCGTTTGCAGCTCGTCTTTGTGAAAGTGCCGGCCCGTGCTGCGAACAGCAGGGCACCTTCGATCAGGCTGCGTGCGTGAGCTCGTTCATCCAGGGCGTGTGCACCCCGTCGGCGCAGCTCGCGGCCGCCGGCATCGTGAAGTACGACGCGTCGTCGGAGGAGCCGTGCCTCGCCGCCCACGAGCGCGCCCACGACGTCTGCTACGCGGACTGGGAGGAGCTGCTCGCGCTCCGCGCCGATCAGGAGGCAAGCTGCAGGGTCGTGATCGGTACCGTCGAGGAAGGGCGGCGCTGCGAGACCGACGGCCAGTGCGCGCCACCCGAAGGCGAAGGGTCGAGCCTGTGCGTTGCGGGTGTGTGCCAAGTCATCCGCATGCTGAAGGAAGGCGAGGCCTGTCCGTACCCGCTCGGCGACGTCTCGACCTGCGATGTCGGGCTCTACTGCACGGCGGTCGAGCAGGGCGAGACCGGCACCTGCGAGTCGGCGACGGCCGAGGGCGAGTCGTGCGAGAAGATCTTCTTGAACCCCGAGTGCGGGCTCGGCTCCTACTGCGATCTCGAGGACGGTGTGTGTAAGAAAGCCACGAATTTCGGCGGACCGCGCTGCACGCAGGACAACGAGTGCGTCTCTTTCGTCTGCGATCGCGCGGCGCAGGTCTGTCGCGCCGCGCGTCCAACGGCCTACTCCCTGTGCGGTGCGCCGTGAACCGCATTCCGAAGGGCCCGCTCGCCTTGACGGCGCTGCCGCGCGCACCGGAGCTCGTCTGGCGCGTCCCGGGGTCGAAGAGCATCACCAATCGCGCGCTCGTGCTCGCCGCGCTCGCCGAAGGCGAGAGCACGCTCGAAGGCGTGCTCCACAGCGACGACACGCGGCACATGCGCGCCGGGCTCGAGGCGCTCGGCATCTCCGTGCGCGACGCCGGCCCGACGACGCTCGTCGTCGCAGGTGGCCGCTCGCGCCTGCGCGCTCCGAAGGCGCCGCTCTTCGTCGGCAACAGTGGCACGACGGTGCGCTTCCTCGCAGCCGTCGCGGCGCTCGTCGACGGCAAAGTCGAGCTTCGCGGCGATGAAGCGATGGCGCGCCGTCCCATCCGCGACCAGGTCGAGGGCCTCGAGCAGCTCGGCGTGCGCGTCGAGTGCCCCACGGGCTGTCCGCCGCTCACGGTGTACGGCGGCCGTCTTCCCGCCGGGCGGCTCAGCATGCCCGGCGAGCGCTCGAGCCAGTATTTTTCCGCGTTGATGCTGGCGGCCGCCGGCGCCGAGGGCGACGTGGAGATCGGCGTCGAGGGTAGGCTCGTGAGCCGCCCGTACGTCGAGATCACGCGCCGCATGGTGGCGGACTTCGGCGGCCGCGTGGACGAGGTCTCCGGCGGGTTCGTCGTGCGGCGCGCGGCGTACGCGGCGCGCCGTTACGCGATCGAGCCCGATGCTTCGTCCGCGAGCTATCCGTTCGCGCTCGCGGCAGCGACCGGCGGCGTGATCACGGTGCCCGATCTCGGCACGGGCGCGCTGCAGGGCGACTACCACTTCGTCGACGTGCTCGAGCAAGCGGGCGCGGAAGTCGAGCGCGCCGCCGATCGAACGATCGTGCGCGGACGGCCGCCGCTCCGCAGCATCGACGTCGACATGCACGACATCTCCGACACGGTGATGTCGCTCGCCGCCATCGCGCCGCTCGCGTCGGGTCCGATCCGGATCCGCAACGTCGAGAACATCCGCATCAAGGAGACCGACCGGCTCGCCGCCGTCGCCGCCGAGCTCGAGCGTCTCGGACAGGGCGTGACGACGACGCAAAGCTCGCTCTCGGTCGAGCCCCGCGCGCTCACGCCGGCGCTCGTGAAGAGCTACGCCGACCACCGGATGGCCATGTGCTTCGCGGTGCTCGGCCTGGCCCGGGGGGGCGTCACGATCGAGGACCCTGGCTGCGTGGCCAAAACCTATCCCGGTTTCTGGGACGACGTGGCGGCCTGCTACCGCGCCGCGGGGGCAAAAGTGCCGTTCTAGAGCCGCCTGGCGGCCGGTTTTAGGCTGCTCTTGCTGGTCATTGCCTTGGGGCGGTAGTACGAGGGGCGCCCTCGCAACGCCATGTCGGGTCTCCGCATCATCGGTTCGGGCCACTACGTGCCAGGGCGGCCATACACGAACGACGATCTCGCTCGTGTGATGGACACGAACGACGAGTGGATCCGCCAGCGCACGGGCATCTCGCAGCGACATTTCGCCCCTGCCGGCCAGGGTCCCTCCGACCTCGCGGTGCCCGCCGCTCAGCAGGCGCTCGAGTCCGCGAACCTCCGCGCCGAGGACATCGACTACGTGCTCTTCAGCACGATGACGCCCGACCACATCTTCCCGGGGTCGGGACCGCTTCTCACGACCAAGCTCGGCTGCAGAACGATTCCTGCGCTCGATTTGCGCACGCAATGCGCGGCGATGCTCTTCGCGTTCCAGGTCGCCGACGGGCTGCTCTCCTCCGGTGCCGCGCGACGCATTCTGATCGTCGGCGCAGAAGCGCATGCCGCCGTCATGCCATGGCGCGACTGGGACGTGCTCGAAGGCAAGAGCACGCGGCGCCCCGCCCAGGCCGATTGGGACCGCGCGACGCGGCATCGCGGCTGGGCGATCATCTTCGGGGATGGCGCGGGCGCGCTCGTCGTCGAGCGTTCGGAAGAGCCGAACGTCGGCGTGCTCGGCATCGATTTACAAACGGACGGGCGCTACGCGGGGCTGCTCTGCATTCCCGCGGGTTTTCGCGACCATCCGTACATCTCCGAGGAGCAGCTCGCCCGCGAGGCCTCCTACATACACATGGACGGGCGCGAGGTGTTCAAGCACGCCGTCACGAAGCTGCCGCGCAGCGTGCAGAGCGTGTGTGAGCGCGCTGACGTGCGCCCCGAGCAGATCGACTGGTTCATCGCTCACCAAGCGAACCAGCGCATCAACGAAGCCGTGTGCCAGCGCCTCGGTCTCCCGATCGAGAAGATGCCGGCGAACATCGATCGCTACGGCAACACCTCCGGCGCCACGATCCCGATCTTGATGGACGAGATGCGCCGCGACGGCCGCCTCAAGCCCGGCCAGCTGGTCTGTCTCCTCGCGCTAGGCGCCGGCTTCCACTGGGGCAGCATGCTCCTGCGCGTCTGAGAGAGCGCGAGGCGCTTCAGCGCTTGGTCCCCAGTGGGGGCCGCCTACAACAAGCTTACCGGCTGCGACACCGTACCGGGCAAACCGCTAAAGGGCGCGACCTTCGCGGCTTTGAACGCGCCGATGATGCAGGTCCCGGTCGAGGTCCCGGAAAACGGCGCGCCGATCGTGACGCCCGTCACCTGCCCGCTCGGCGAGAAGGTGATCGCCGCGTTGGCTTGCCCCTGCGGGCCGCCCGGCTCCTTGCACGCAGCGACCGACTTGAGGACGCCCGCGAGCGCCGTGCGCGCCTCCTCGGCGTCGAACGCCTTACTGCCACCCGTGGCGCCACCCTTGGCCTTCTCGGCACCGGCGGCGAACATCTGCGAGAAGTCACCGCCCGCCGGGGCCGCGCCAGGTCGTGGGCCGCTCGGTAGGTCGCCGCCCGTCTGTTGCTGGGACGGCGTGGCTTCACGCGCAGGCGTCGGAGCCGTGGTCGGGATGTCGGTGACGGGCGGCGCCACCGTCACGGTGGGTACCGGCGGCGGCGGGGGCGCCGACTTGGACGTACCGAGCGCAATCGCGACGCCACCGGCAGCCAGCACGGCGATCACGATCCCGACGATGAGCCCCGTGTTCTTCTTCGGCTCGGGGATCACGACATCGGCGGTGCTCGAGGCCGCAAACGGATTCGGCGCGAGCTGACCCATGGCGCCGGGCTGACCGGTGCTCGACGCGGTGGGTGGCGGCGCACCGAACGGCATCTTGCCGTACGCAGCGGCCAGTGGCGCAGCACCGGGTCGCTCGGGCGGCGGCGTGAGGCCGACGGGGAAGCCCGGTGCCGAAGGTTGCTTGGCGCGCATTGGCGGCGGCGCCGCGGGAGCGGCGGGGGGCGCGGCCGGAGGAGCCTCGAAGGGCGCGCCCGACAAGGGCGGCGGCGGCGGTGACGGAAATGGCGCCGGAGCGGGCGGCGGCGCACCGAGCGGCTGCGTCAGGCCCGCACCGAGCGGCTGCGTCGCACCGAGGCCCGTCGGCAAGGGCAGACCGCCCGGCGCCGACGGAAGCTTCGCGCGCATCGGCGGCGGACCGGGCGGACCGGGCGGAGC
>Ga0173480_10000967_pt1 | contig 10327 bp, 8 predicted proteins | sample NitcycUS209509C1_FD_122622 | JGI IMG/M metagenome (GOLD analysis project Ga0173480, IMG submission 122622) | Soil microbial communities from Arlington Agricultural Research Station in Wisconsin, USA - Nitrogen cycling UWRJ-S209-509C-1 (version... | ecosystem: Environmental > Terrestrial > Soil >... | reverse complement strand
GAGGCCGACGATGCCGGTCGAGAAATTGAGCGCGGGCGGCCCCCAGTTGGCCGGGTTCTGATCGTTGCCGAGGATGCCGGCGTTCCCCGAGACGTTGGTGACGTTCGAGAAGTACGGCGTCACGTCGTTGGTCTGGCGCCCGCCCTGATAGCGCGACCGCAGGAACATGAACTGATTGAGACGGTGCGAATAGTTGATGTCGACGTTGAGACCGGTCGTCTGCGTGGTGTCGACGAACGAGAACAGGTTGGCCGACTCGATGGTGGTGCGCTGATACTGAAACGCACCCTGGAACTGCTCGCGTCCGTTCCTGAACTGGTGCGTCAGGCGCGTCTGGCCGCTGTCCTGCCGCGTCTTCACGATGATGGGTGTCTGGTAGTTGGCGCCGATGCCAACCGCGTTCGGCCGCGGATAGTAACCGAGCAGCGACGCCGCCTGCGGGGTGATCCGATCCGCGGGGATGACATTGCCGGGAAAGGGCCGGCCGGTGACGGGATCGACCAACTGCACGGGCTGGCCGAAGGCGTTCCGCGACTGCGAGAAGTCGCCCGAGCGCTCGAGCAGTGTCGGCAGCAGCCCGGCCTCCGACGTCGCGCTGTGATCCTGAATGCGCTGGTAGCCGCCGAAGAAGTTGGGGCCGCGGCGCATCAGGTGCGGGATCTTGATCGGGCCGCCGAAATTGGCGACGAAGTGCACGTCGTTGTAATCCGGCTTGGGCGCAGGCTGCGACGTGAACGAATACTGCCGCGAGTCGAACGCCGAATTGCTCGTGAGCAGGGCGAAGCCGCCGTTGTACAGCCCACGGCCACCAGGGCGGTTGTTGCCGAACGCGCGCGCCTGCGCGAAGGGCGACGCGGCGCCGTTGTTGACGCTGCCGTTGATCAGCAGTCCGTCGGCCGCGCCCATGCCGCCGTCGTTGCGCGCATCGTTGTCGTCGTCGCGGAAGGCGCTCGCGGCGGCGGGAATCGCCGCCGCCGCCGGCGTGGCATTCGGATTCGCGGCGGCGCGTTGAAAACCACCGCCCCCTCCCGGACCGGCTCCGCGTCCGCGTGCGGCAACCGACCCTGCCTGGCCGCTCCCGCGCGCAGGCGGCGTCCCTGGCTTCTGCGCCGCGGGTGCGCTGGCGGCAGCCGGGGCGACCGGCACGGGCGGCGAGAGCCCGCGTGTCATCTCGGCCAGCGGCAGCAGCGCGAGTTCCACGACGGGCGGCGGGCCATCGGGGGGGATACGGACCTCACGGGTGGCCGGGGCAAAGCCGAACATTTCCACTTGCACCGTCCACAGCCCCTCGGCCAGGTCGGTGAAGCGGTAGATGCCCTGCGGATCCGACGAGGCAACCTTCTTGTCCCCCGCGACGCCGGAGGTGCCAGCCTGCCGCGTCACGGTGACGGTTGCACCGGGCACAGGCTGGCCGTTGAACGTGACCTGGCCGAAGAAGTCCGCAGCGACAGCCGGCGCCGCGGCGGCAAGCAGCCACACGACTACGCAGACGCCGCGCACGGCCCGCGCGATCATGCTGTGAACTGCCCCGCCATCCGTCGTCTCCTGGGTGCGATCCGCGGCTAGTCCGGCGTCGGCTGCGAAACGTTGTCCACGACGAACATCGTGACCGGCCCGCGCTGCGATTCGAGCTTCAGCCCGAGCTGCTCCTGTATCGCCGTGGCGAGCGGGGGCCCGTTGGGATCGATTGCCGGAAAGCCGGGCGCCAGACCGGGCTGGCCGTTGAAGTTCGGCATCTGATCCGGGGTGTAGGTGATGTTGAAGTCGTAGTTGCCGGCGAGACCGGTCTTGTCGAGCACGATCCGACCCATGTTCTGCGACAGGAACTGCGCGAGCTGGGTCATCTGCGACGCGCCGCCCGAGATGGTGCCGGGCCCGACGCGGAACCCGCACTGCAGCTTCTCGCCGAAGGCCGGCGGCGGGGGCGGCGGGCCGCCGCCACGCCGCGCGGCGAACATCGCCTGGCAGTCGGTCGTGGACTTCTCGAGCCCTGGCCCGAGCTTGCCGTCCGGGCGCGCGAGCACGAGCACCGAGATCGGCATCTCGCGCGTCTCCTCGTGATAGACGAGCCCGAAACGCTCGGCAAGCAGCGTTCGCATCATGAACTGGATCGGGCCGGCCTGGCCTGGCTGCGTGGGTGCAATCTCACCTTCGGCCTTGGCCGTCACGTCGAACCGGTCCGAGTTGGCCCACGCCGGCAGCCCCTCGATCTGAAATGGCTGCACTTGGAACGCGAAACGGAGCAACTCGCGGAACGGCGCGTTGTCGGCGGTAAAGCGGCCGCCGGGAAGCATGCCGAAACGGATGAAGTTCTCTCCCGACTTGTTCTGCTTGACTGCCGCCACCTCGAAGGCGAGCGGCGCGCCGACGGGCACCGTCCCAGCGGTGGGTGCCGAGGGGGGCGCAGCGACTGCTGGCGTCGAGCCGCCAATCACGCCCTGAGCTCCAAGGCGCGGGCCGGGAACGAGGACAGCGGCGGTAAAAACCATGGCGGCCAGAAGAAGCGCTCTCATACGAAACCTCGTTTTGCCCAGACCCGCCAGCGACAGGTCGGCGACAGTGGTTACGAATGTAATAAACGCAGGTTCACTGCAGGCCGGCCGGCATCGGACCATTAGACACCGGCGGCTGCCGTTTGGTTGGCGCGCTCCCGGACCGCGTCCGCGGCGTTTTTCGGCCTGTTTCCTGCCCTCACGGCGTGGGCATCTCGATGCGATCGATGACGATCGCCGGCGCGTTTGCGGTAGCCGGCACGAGTTTCAGCCCCAGCTGTTCCTCGATCGCCTCGGGAAGGCTCTGAAACCCTGCCGCCTGGAGCGGAAGCCGCAACGAGGGTGTGACGGCCATCAGCGCGGCCGCCGGCTGGAAGACCTCGAGCGAGACGTCGAACACTCCGGGGAGACCGGTACGGTTCACGACATCGAGCCCGATCGCGGGCGCGAAGCGCTGCCGCATCGACGTCGCCAGATCGTCCATCGAGACACTCTCTGCGCGCTGGTAGTCGATCCGGCTGTCCCACACACCGCAGAACCGCGTGCGTTCCCCCTGTCCGTGCAGCAGGCGGGGTGCGCCCGCGACCACCCAGGCGCGCTGATCGAAGCACTCGCCGGTCGCCGGCTGCAGATTCGGCCCCAGGGCGCCGTCGGGCCGCGCGATCTCCAGCGCCAGGACGGGGACCTTGATGGTGGACTCGTGGACGGCGAGACCGAAACGCTCTTCGAGCAGGCTGCGCACCAGCGCCGGCGTTTCGTCGGCCGCAGGGACGTGATCGAGCGTCGTCGCCAGTTCGAAGGCGTCGGTGTCGAGCCAGGCCGGTCCGCCGACGATCCGTGAGAGCGGCAACTGGTAGGCGTAGCGCACCAGATCGCGGGCGGTGAAACCGCGGATGACCATTTGCCCGGACGGATGATCGAACAGCATTCGCCACGCTCGTGTTGACGGCGCCGGCGCGGCGTCCGGAACCGCCGCCGGCTGTCGGGCTACGAGATACTGCAGCGCGCCCGCCGCGACGACGAACGCCAGGACCAAAGCGGCGGTCGTGGCCGCCCCGATCCGCGCCGGCCGCGGCGGTCCGAGCACCCGCGCCACGCGCGAGAGCAGCGGGCCGCCCGTGGCCGCCATTGCCAGCGGCACACTGCCGACGCGCCAGCTCTCGAGCTCGGCGAGCGCCTCGGCGTAGGCCAAGGGATCGCCGCTCATCTCCAGCGCGATGTCGTCGCAGCAGTGCTCGCGCTCGGCCCGGACGCGCGACGACAGCCACCACACGGCCGGGTGATAGAACAGCAACGTCTCGGTGACGGTCTGGCACGCGTTGACCACCGCGTCGTGCCGGCGCACGTGCGCGAGTTCGTGGGCGAGAATCGCTTCCACCTGCGACGGCGTCAGCCCCGCGACGGCAGCGATCGGCAGCAGCACGACGGGACGCAGCCAGCCGATGACGACGGGGCCGTCGACAAAGCTGACATCCGCGACCCGCACCGCACGGCGCAGCCCGAGCCTGTGCCCGAGGCGGTCGCACGCGGCCTGCCACGGCGAGGGCGGAAGTGCGCGCCCGGCGCGGCGCAGAGCCCGGACCCGCCACAACCCGGCGGCGAGCCGCGCGAACAGCAGGCACACGCCCGCGAGCCACGCCACGACCAGCGCCGGCATCACGAGCGTGCCGCCCCGCGGCGCCGCGTCACCGGGCCCTGCCGCTGTCGTCCCCGCCGCCACCGACCGTCGACGGAAGCCGACGAACCGCAGCATCTCACTCTCGTGTGTGCCCTGCGGCAGCACGCGCAGGAACAAGGTCCGCTGGACCGGTGCCACTGCGGGCGGCGTGGGTGACAGCAGGCGTGCCGCGGTGACGGCCGGCGATGCCAGCATCGCGGCCAGGGCCACGCAGGCCAGCACGTAGCGCGCCTGCGGCGAGCCGCGGCGCAGCAACCGCAAGCCGATGGCGGCCGCCGCCGCGATCGCGGCGCCCTGCCAGAGGAAGTGCACGAGCGTCCAGCCGGCGGCGTCGATGATCGTCGTCATTTGCGGCCTCCGCGGTGTTTGTCGAGCAGCTTGCGGATTTCGGCGAGTTCGGCCGGCGTGGCCTTGCCGGCCGACAGCGCGTGCAGTACCAGCTTGGCCGCCGACCCGTCGAACACGCGGTCGAGGAGATCGGTGACGAGCTGTTTCTGCGTCTGCGATTCGGAACCGGCGGCCTCATAGACATGGGTGCGCGCGCGCTCGTCGCGCACCACCAGCCCCTTGTCGGTCATGATCTGCAGCAGCTTGAGGACGGTGGTGTACGCGTCCTCGCGGCCCATCGTCTCGGCCACTTCACGGACCGTGCTCGGCCCGCGCGCCCACAACACGCGCAAGATCCCGAGCTCGGCTTCGGTGGGCTTCTTCGGTTCCTTCATGCCCGGGAGTATCTACGAACGTCGTCGTAGATGTCAATACGACAGTCTTCGTAGAGAGTGTGGAACTGACGTGGGGGCGGCTTCAGCCGGCCCTGGGCCGCTGAAGGCGGCCCTACTTCTGACCGCGTCCTGTGACGGCCGCCAGCGCCCTCTTCTCCGCGCCGTACGGATCGTTCACCACCGACCAGTCGTTGTTGATCACCATGGTCGCGCGCGTGGTGGTGTCGTAGGCTGGCCAGCGCGGGATCAGTCGGTGACTGGGGTCGCCTGTCTGCGCAAACGCGACCCACGCGCCGGCCATCCGGTCACCCAGCGGCTTGAGGTCCGGACCTGCCCCCACGAGCGGCGATGCCAGCTCGTAGTTCTCGAACACGAACGGGATGTCCATCGTGTGCATCGCGCGCAGGGCGCCGCCACGCACCGGCGAGTACCACTGAAAGTAGTACTTGAACACCGGAGCGCCGCGCTGCCCCGCCTTTCGCTCGGCCTGCGTGTCGGTGCCGGTGCGGAAGTTCGACCCGTCGGTGGCAATGATCAGATACAGATCGAGATTACTGGCCTGCGGCCGCTTGGCGCGGTAGGCGGCAATGACCCGGTCGGCGCCGGCGGCATCGGTACGCTCGGCGCGCATGACGTCCTCGCGCAGCTCCGCATCGGTGAGCGGATCGTAGATCTGCGACTCGTTCCACGTGGCTTCGGTCTCAGTGGATCCGATCAGGAGCGGCACCTCGGCGCCGACCGGGCTGGCTGCAGGATCGAACGGGTGCGCCGGCAGCGTGCGGCCATCCACCACGGGCCCGAACGCAAACCCCTGCGGCCCGCCGCCGTTGAGCACTTCACGGAGCCGCCGCATCGGCAGCGTGTGCAGGTCGTCGAGCCGGCTCCTGGCGACGCCAAGCGCCGCGAGCACCCGGTCGGTGGTGGCGCTGGCCTGCTCGCGGGTGAGACTGCGCACCTGCGAGCCGCTCATCGCGATCGCCTTGTGGAAGAGGCCTTTCGCCGCCGGCATCCCGAGCAGCGTGCTCACCTTGCTGCCGCCACCCGACTGGCCGAACACCGTGACGTTGTCCGGGTCGCCGCCGAAATTGGCGATGTTGTCGCGCACCCACTCGAGCGCCGCGACGATGTCGAGCATGCCGGCGTTGGCGTCGGCGTAGCGTTCGCCGCCCGCGTCGCCGAGATAGAGGAACCCGAACAGGTTGAGCCGGTGATTGAGATGCACGAGCACGACGTCGCGCATCCCCACCAGGTTCTGCCCGTCGTAGACCGTGAAGCCGGACGATCCGCCGACGAAGCCGCCGCCGTGCAGCCACACCATCACCGGCCGCTTGCGGCCGTCGGCGAGCGACGGCGTGTAGACGTTCAGCACCAGACAGTCTTCGCCCTGCGGCTCACTGCGGTCGAAGACGAACCACTCCGGCACGCGCGGGTCGTCGAGCTGCGGTGCCCGCAGCCCGACGGTGTTGACGTCGCGGACGCCGGCCCACGATTGCGGCTTGCGCGGCGGCATGAACCGGCTGGCGCCGGCGGTGGACGCCCCGTAGGGAATGCCGCGGAACGTATTGACGCCCTGGAAGAAGAGCCCGCGTACCCGGCCGGCGGTCGTCTCGACGATGTTGCTGGGCCCACCCGCGCGCGTGCTCTGTGCTGCCGCGAGCGAGGGATGCAGGACCACGCCCGCGGCCGCGAACGATGACGCGTGGAGGAATGTTCGTCGTTTCATGCGGTCGTGGAGGCCGGCTTCAGCCGGCCCTGGGCCGCCTGAAGGCGGCCCCCACACCTTACACCGGCTTACACGGACTCGGGCTCCACTTGGCGCCGTTCGGCTCCTTCTTGAAGTGACTGCTGGTCACGAAGTCCTGGTTCAGGTACCTCGGGTCGGCGACGATGGTCGTGACGACGAGCCACTCGTCGTTGTTCGGCGCCTTGAAGCGATCGAAGTACTCGGTGAGGGTCGCATTCTCGCTGTAGGGCACGCCGTTCTTGCGCAGCCACCCCGCGGTCAGGCTCGTGGTCGTCACCTTCAAGTTGCCGAACCGGGGAATCTGTGGCGGGCCGCCGCCGCGTCCGGGCTGTGGCACCGGCTCCCACTGCGCCAGCGAATGGCCCTGCAGGGAGCGCTGCGCCGGCGCCGCGCCGCCGTCGAACCGCAGCAGACGCGTCTGCTGTCCGGCGTCGGTTTCGATTTTTATCGTGCGATCGTCCTGCCAGGTGATGTTGAGGCGGGTGGGCATGCGCATCAGCCCGGCGGCCCCGTAGGCCAGACAGGATCCGTCAGTGGCGGGGTCCCACGCGTTGGCCAGCTTCGTACCCTCGGGGTTCAGCGGCACGCTGGACACGTCGCCCTTGGGCGGCGTCACCATCCGCCAGCGCCAGTCTTCGTTGACGATCGACACCCAGTAGCCGGTGAGGTCGATGGGCGCGCGGGCGCGCGGCGTGGCGGGAGGCTGCGGCGCCGCCGGCTGCTGGCCGCCCTGCGCCGCCATCGACGCTCCGCCTGTAAGCACCAGCGCCAGCATCACCCGCGCCGGCGCGACGCGGCGCCTGGCCATGAACCCCGTGATCATTACCGTTCCTCCTTGGCCGCCGGCCCGTTCACCGTGCGGTAGACCGCCTCGACGAACGCGTCCGTCGTCCAGAACCCCTGGGCCGCGCCGTAGCGGCCCTCGTAATCGCGCACGAGACGCGCCGCCTTCACCTCGGCGAGCGTCTGCTTCTTCTTCGCTGCGTCCGCGAACCGGTCGCGGATGATCGTGGACATGTCGCGGTATTCAACCACGTCTGCCTCGTCGGCGAGCCGCCCGTGCCCGGGAATGACGAACGTGCCGCCCTCCTGCTTCCTGCGCGGCACGGTGACGTCGATGATGCGGTTGAGCGCCGCGACCACGCCCTTGATCGAGCCGCCCTGAGCGGTGTTGACGACCGGGAACGTGGTGTTGACGTAGAGATCGCCCGCCACGAGCACGTCCGACTTGCGGAAGAACACCATCACATCCCCGTCGCTGTGCGCGTTGGGCACGTGAATGAGCTGCACCGCCTCGTCGTTGAAGAACAGCTCGTGCTGCAGGCCGAAGAAGGTCTCGGCCGGCGTGGCCTGAACGGGCAACGGCGGCTGCACCTCCGCCAGCCGGTTGCCGGCGTTCTCGTGCGCGATGATCTGCGCGAAGTTGGCCGCCGCCTGCCCCGCCTGGCCGGCGAAGTTGCCGGCGATGATCGAGCGGCCGGCCGCGGCCACCTTGGCGTTGCCGCCGGTGTGATCGGGGTGCGCATGCGTGTTGATGATCCAGCGGATCGGCTTGTCGCCGGCGAGCCGCTTCACCTCGGCAATCATCGGCTCGGCCAGCGCCTCGGTCATGGTGTCCACGACCAGAACGCCGTCGCTGCCGATCTGCACCGCGGCGTTGACGAAGCCGCCGACCAGCATCCAGACGTTGCCCTGGACGTGCAGCGACTGCACGGCGGCCGGCGCCGCGTTGCCGGCGCCGCCGGCCGCGGGTCCGCCCCGCCCCTGTCCCGACAGCACGACGGCCGCGCCCGCGACCAGCGCCGCCAGGCAGGCCACGTGCCGCATCGTCCCCGATCCCCCCGGCCCTCGTCTGCCAGCGCGCACGCTACTGGGCCCCGGCCTTCTTCATGAACTCGGGGAGCGCCGTCTCGGCGCCCCCGCGCGTCGCCTCGATGGAGATCTTGAACTTCTTCGCGTAGTCGTTGAGGAACGGGTTCTGGCCCGGCAGGTGGTGCGGCACGTCTCCGGCCTCACGCGGCACTTCCACGGCCGGACTGCACGGGTACGGCGCCATCGTGACCTGATCGGTGAGCTGGAAGCCGTTGGTCTTGATGAGCGGCTCGCTCAAGTAGTACGGGTCTTCGATGATGTAGACGTGCGTGAGGTAGTTGCCGTGACGGATGAAGCGCTCGGTCATCGTGGCCTTGTCGCTGAGCGCCAGCCCGTTGCGGCGGATCCAGCCCGCCTTCAGGTGGGTCGTTTTCACCACCAGCACGTTGTTGTCCCACTCGCCGGTCGAAAAGCCCTGCCAGGTGTGGGCGGCGAACTCGGGCGGATGCGGACGGCCGTCCATCCACACCTCGCGCTCCTGCTCCTGCCACTGGATGTGGGTGATGAGCCGGACCATCTGCTGCGTCGCGTCGTTGTAGACCGGCGTGATGCGCAGGTTGCCGACGCCGCGGAAGCCGTAGGTGGAGGGGTGCGGCTTGCACTGATGTTCGGGCAGCGTCAGCAGCGAGGCGTCCCACGACTCCGCGCGCAGACGCTCGGCATCCGTGATCGGCAGCCCGCTGTAGTCGCCGACTTCCGGTCCGGGGATGCGTTCGACCTGGTCTTCGTGAAAGATCGGCGCCCAGATGCCCGTGAGATCGATTTGCGCTGAAGCGACCGCCGGCAGGCCCACGCACAGTGCGGCCGCCAGGGCTACGGTAGTCACAGAGAAACGGCGCATGGGCCCTCCCCTCCGCCGAGCCGGATTCGCGAGGCGAAATTTTAGTGTGGCGCGCCGGGGTTGTCCATGCCGGTGATCCTGATGACGGTTATCAGAGGAGCGAATTCAACCTGACTCACCTGACCGAAGCATCAGGCGATCGCGTAGCGATCGCGCAGCACGTTGAGGTGGTGCCGCACGTGGCCGGCCATGACGTAGGCCAGCGCACGGACCGTGATCGGCTGGTTGTCGCCCTTGCCTCCAGCCTGCCACTGCGCGTCGTCCAGGCGGCGCAGCATCTCGAGGTTGGCGCGCCGCAGCAGCCCGAACTCGCCGGCAAGCCGCCGGAGGGGTGTGTCGGCGAAATGGCCGTGCGGCGTCCACGTCCCCTCGTCAAACCCCGGCAACGAGACGGCGTCGTAGCGGCTGAAGGTGAGCGCGCGATAGGCGAACACCCGCTCGGCATCGCAGACATGTCCGAGCAGTTCGCGCACCGACCACTTGCCGGGCGCGTAGGCGAACGTCTCCCGCGACGGGTCGAGGCCCGCGGCCAGCCCCTCGATCAGCGCCACCTGCGGCTCGAGCGCCGCAAAGACGTCGTCCTCGGGCACGAGCGACACGTACTTGTGGAAATACTCGGGGTAGTCGGAGGCAGCAGGTCTCATTGTCGAATGCGCCTGATCGCCGGCGGGTCAAAGACCCGCTGCGACATATTGGGTCTCAGGGAACGTAGGCGACGCCCCAGGGCCGGTTGCCGACGGGCACCTTGGCCTTCACGGTGCGCGTCGCGAGATCCACGATCGACACGTCGTTCGAGGGGCCGTTGGCGGTGAACACCAGCTTGCCGTCGCGGGACACGGCGATGCCCCACGGCCGATCGCCGACCTCGATGAAGGCCACGGGCTTGTTGGTGGCGGTGTCGATCACGACGACGTTCTTGCCGCGCCCGGTCGAGATGAACACCTGCGAGCCGTCCGGCGATGCGGCGCCGCCCATCGG
>Ga0173480_10000966_pt1 | contig 10332 bp, 5 predicted proteins | sample NitcycUS209509C1_FD_122622 | JGI IMG/M metagenome (GOLD analysis project Ga0173480, IMG submission 122622) | Soil microbial communities from Arlington Agricultural Research Station in Wisconsin, USA - Nitrogen cycling UWRJ-S209-509C-1 (version... | ecosystem: Environmental > Terrestrial > Soil >... | reverse complement strand
GGCAAACTGATCATGGATGCCATGCGCAGCGCGCAGTCCACCGAAGGCGCGTGGGCGACGGTGGTGAGCGTCGCGATGCTGCTGTTGGGCGCGAGCACGGTGTTCTCCGCGCTGGAGAGCGCGCTTCAGCAGGTATGGGGCGGGCGCCAGTCGGTTGCGCGCAGCTGGCGTTCCTTCATCCGCTCGAGGCTGGTTTCGTTCGGCTTCATTCTCGCGATCGGATTCCTGCTGCTCGTCTCGCTGACGCTGACCACGGCGCTCGCGGCCCTGCGCGGCTACGTGACGCGCCACTTCGAAGGGCTGGTGGGACTGCTGGCGTCGGTGGATTTCCTGCTCTCGATCCTGCTCGGGACCGGCCTGGTCGCGCTCATGTATCGCTATCTACCCGCGAGACGCCTCGCGTGGCGCCACGTGATCACGGGCGCGCTCGTGACGGCGCTGCTGTTCCACCTCGGGCGCTGGGGAATCGGGTTGTATCTCGGGCGCGCGACCCAGCCCACGGCCTACGGCGCCGCAGCGTCATTCGCCGCGTTGCTGCTCTGGCTCTATTACTCGGCCCAGATCTTCCTGTTCGGTGCGGAGTTCACCGCGTGCCTGGGCCAGTCGCGAACGCCGAAGCCGCTCGCGAGCGCGTGATCAGTTCGCGCGCTTGATCGTGAACTTGCCGAAGGAGACTCCGAGATCCCAGCCGCGGCCAGTGCCCGCCATGCTCAGCGAAACTTCGCCCTTCGTCATTGCCTGGGCGCCCGACGACTTCACCGCGCCCGCACTCGCCTCGGCGTTGACGTACTTGCCGAAGATCTCTTCGATGTTCTTGACGTTCGAGAACTCGCCCGTGCCGTTCTCGATGCTGGATTTGCCGGCCGTGAGTCCGCCGCCCCGGGCCTCGAGCTTCACGTTGGCCGACTGTCCGTTGTTGCAGGTGACGGTACCGGTGCCATCCGCACGTTTGTAGAAGGCCGACCATCCATGCAGTGAAAACTTCATCGTGCAGTCGACCTTGGCCTTCGGATCCGCGGCGTGAGTGACAGTGCTGACGGCCAGGACGGCGGAGACGATTGCAGTACGGGTGTATTTGTTCATGGGCCGGCACGCTACCGGGGCAGGCGAGGGATGGCAATTCGTCCCTGATCAGGAACATTTCCGGCGACGCGGGCGAAAACTTCAATCATTGGTAAAGGAATGCTGGCTGGTAGCGATATCAGCTGTGTAGGCTCCCGGCTAACGATTTTGAGGCCAATAAATAACATTTTTGGCCCGGCGAATCGGGGAGTTGTGATAGAAGGTGCGCTGATCTGATCGCTACTGAAAAATAATGAGCGATTGTGACCGCTAACAACTGTTACAGCCCACAGTCTTCTGGAACCTCCTTCGGGGAGTTCTGACGAGTCCGAGAAGTGCACCTTGTCCGCGCTCTGTGCGCTTTTCGACAATCGGAGCGCCGCTAGCACCCCTTCGCTGGCGGCGCTCCACCTCTACCTCTCCCGCCTTCATTTCTTCGTCCCAGGCATCTGCTCGCTCGTAATTGCCCGCGTCTGAACGATTGCGGTCGAAATGACATCGGTGTCATGCGTCTGGACGCGATTTTCAGTCTTGCTCAAGCAAATTCGCTCATCCATGATCGGCGGCAACGGGGAGTAGAGCGCGGAAACTCGATCCCCCGTTCGGTCTGAAGTCTTAAAAACGAAGGGGAAATCATGAACAGCAATCGTCTTGCGGGCATCGCCCGCAGCGGACGCGCGGCCGCCTATCTTTTGACCGGCCTCGCGCTGGGGAGCGCCACGAGCGTTCTCGCGCAAGACCAGGGTGTGCCAGCTCCCGAAGAAACCGATGTCATCGTCGTCACCGGCTCGCGCATCGCTCGCAATGTCGCGGACGCCTCGACACCACTCGCGGTCATCAACGCAGACGAAATCAGATTGTCGGGTGCGACGAGCATCGACAAAGTGCTCAACGACCAACCGCAGTTCGTCGCGGCGACCAATGGCGGCTCGACGGCCAACCAGGTCCCTGCCGGCTCTGCTGCCGGTGCTGCATACGTCAACCTGCGCGGTTTCGGGCCGACGCGCAGCCTGACCCTGGTCAACGGGCGACGATTTGCGATCTTCGGCCCCGAACAGGTCACGGATCTCAACACCATTCCGACAGCGCTGATCGAGCGCACGGAAGTCGTCACCGGTGGTTCGTCCGCGGTGTACGGCTCCGATGCCATCACCGGCGTCGTCAACTTCATCATGAAGGACGACTTCGAAGGCGTGAAAGCCGGCGGGCAATATGGATTCGACAGCGCCACGAGCACTCCGATATTCAATGTCGACCTGACCGCAGGAACTAACTTCTCGGGCGACCGCGGCAACATCGTCGCCTCGCTCAACTACTACAAGCGCGAAGGCTTCACGCGCGACGAGCGCGGCGACTGGGCCGAGCTGCCGTACGGCGAGGGCTGCGTCACGGCCAACACCTGGAGTGACAGCATGATCGGCACCGCGAATGGCTCGAACGCAGCCAATTGCGCGGCCTCCGGCGGCAAGATGGGGTTTGTTTTCGCGGGCAGCGGCGACATTCCCAACGGACGCTTCACGTTGACCAACGCGCAGTTGGCAAATGCCGGCGTGCAGACCGCGCTTACCAATGCCGGCCTCGCGGGCCTCGGCGGCAATGGCTTCACCTTCAATGACGCGGGCACTGGCCAGCGCCTGGTGAATCGCCCGGCGGATGATTTCAACCTGACCCAGTACAACTACCTGCAGGTTCCGGCCGAGCGGTACATGGTCAACGTGTTCACGCACTTCGACTTCACGGACAAGGTGACCGGCTACGCCGAACTGCACTACAGCAAGAACAAGGTCGACCAGCAGCTCACGCAGTCGAACATCAACGCCACGTCGCTGATCAACGTCGACAATCCCTATCTGGATGCCTCGATGCGCGCGTTGCTCGTGGCACTCGATGCGGCCGAGGCGCCGACCACGACGCTTGCCGCCCAGGGCAGTCTGGTTCAGACCACCACCCGGAACGACGGTCTCGCGATCATCAACGGCGGCCGTCGCCTGGTGGAACTGCCTTTCCGTCACAACGTCGACGACCACGACGTGTACCGCGGTGCCGTCGGTATCCGGGGAAATCTTGGCGACGCCTCGGAGAGCTTCTTCCGCAACCTGTCCTACGACGTGTACTACAGCTACGCCAAATCGGAAGACACCAGCACGCAGGATGGCGCCGCTTCGCGCAGCCAGTACGCGCAGTCGTTGCTGCGGCCCAACCCCACCACGGCTCCGGTCTCGAACATCTTCGGACAGAATCTTTCGCCGGACGCCGTGGATGCCATCGCGATCCATTCCGAGAACGTCACGAACGCCGAGCAGCAAGTGGCAGTAGCCTCGCTGTCCGGTGAGGCGTTCGACACGTGGGCTGGCGCGGTGAACTTCTCCTTCGGACTCGAGTGGCGCAGGGCGGAGGCGGAGTACCTCCCCGACACGTATCTGCGTACCGGCGACGTCGCGGGATTCAATGCCGGCCTTCCCACGGCGGGCGACATCACTGCGAACGAGATTTTCGCCGAGGTGCGCGTCCCGATCCTCGCCGACGTCCCGGCGGTCGAGAACCTCAGCCTCAATGGCGCCTTCCGCAGCTCGGACTATGACCTTGATGGCGTCGGTCGCGTCTCCACCTACCTCTACGGCATGGACTGGCGCGTCGATGACACGTTCAAGGTCCGTGCGCAGTTCCAGCGCGCGATCCGTGCGCCGAACATCGGCGATCTGTACGGCGGACAGCAGCTGAACTTCCCGACGCTCCAGGATCCATGCTCGAACCAGGGGACAAACCAGTCCCAGGCTGTGCGCGACGTGTGCGTCGCCACCGGCGTTCCCGCGGGATCCGTGTTCACCCAGCCGGTGCAGCCTAACAACACTGTGCCGGTCATCTCGGGTGGCAATCCGAATCTGCAGGAAGAGTCCTCGGACACCTGGACTGCGGGTGTCGTGATCACGCCGATCGAGAAGTTGTACATGTCGATCGACTTCTTCGACATCAAACTCGAAGGCGCCATTGCCCAGGTCGGCGGTGGAGCGCAGAACACGCTGAACCTGTGTTACCTCACGATCCAGGATGCCAACAGCGTCTTCTGCCAGGCTGTGACACGCAATCCGGATACCGGCGCGATCACCACGCCGTACGCGTTGAACATCGGTCAGACGAATATCGGTGCGCTCGAAACGGCCGGTCTCGACTTCAACACCACGTACGGGTGGGATGCGGGCTTTGGCATGCAGGGCGCCAGCCGCTTCGAACTCGGCACGCTGTGGACCTGGACGAAGAAGTTCACGCTGACGCCCGTGGCCGAAATGCCGCAGAACAAGAACCGCTGCGTGGGCGCGTACGGTTCGACTTGCGGCGAGCCCATCCCGGAATGGAAAGGTGTCACGCGCCTGACGTGGACCACGGGTCCGCTGGGCGTGAGCCTCCGCCACCGGTACGTCGCGAGTGTGACGACGGATCGCTGGGTGCTGCCGGAGTCGGCGGGCACCAACCCGAATCCGGCGGCGCTGCTGACGTACTCGAATCCGCACTTCCCGGCATACAACTACTTCGACCTGTCGGGCACCTACGATTTCGGCGACAAGATCAATGTCTATGCGGGCGTGAACAACATCCTGGACAAGGATCCGCCGATCGTCGCGGGCTTCGGTGGTTACGGCAACACGTTCCCGTCGACGTATGACTACGCGGGCATGACCGTATTCATGGGAGTCAACGTCTCGTTCTGACCGAGGTCGATTTCACAAGGCGCCGCTGTACCCCCCGTAGGCGGCGCCTTCTTTTTTAAACGTTATCGCGCGACCAGGACGTCGCGCGTGACGTTGGCCACGTCGTTGGCACCGGTGAGCGCGAGGCTCACAGCGAGTTCTTTGCGGAGGATGTCGAGCGCGAGCGTGACGCCGGCTTCGCCGCGCGCGGCCAGCGCATAGAGGAACGTCTTGCCGATCAGGCAGCCCTTGGCACCCAGCGCCAGCGCGCGGAGCACGTCCTGGCCGCTGCGCACACCGCCATCGAACAGCACGTCACAGCGGCCGGCCACGGCGTCCACGACACCGGGCAACGCCGAGATCGTCGAGCGCGCACCGTCGAGCTGGCGACCGCCGTGGTTCGAGACCACGAGCGCGTCCACGCCGTGCTCACAGGCGAGGCGGGCGTCATCCGGATCGAGGATGCCCTTGATGATGATCTTTCGCGGCCAGCGTTCCCGCAGCCACGCGAGGTCTTTCCACGTGACCGTGGGGTCGAACTGCTGGGAGATCCACTCCGATAGCGTCTTCAGGCCACCCGTGCCCTTCATGCGCGCTTCGAGGTTACCGAAAGTGCGGCGTCTGCCCGTGAGCACCTTGAGCGCCCACGTGGGCCGCATCGCAACTTCGAACAGGTTCTTCAGCGTGAGCTTCGGCGGAATGGACAGGCCGTTCTTGGGATCGCGCCGTCGCAGGCCCTGCACGGGCATGTCGACCGTGAGCATGATCGCCGAACAGTTGGCGGCCATCGCGCGATCGAGCAGCTCCGCGTTGAAGCTGCGATCGCGCATCAGGTAGACCTGGAACCAGAACGGCTTCTCGACGGCGCTGCGCACGTCCTCGATGGAACAAATGGACATCGTGGAGAGGCAGAACGGCACGCCGAACGCCTGCGCGGCACGGGCGCCTAACATCTCGCCATTGGCGTGAAACAGGCCGGTGAGGCCGGTCGGTCCGATGCCAACAGGAATTTCCCAGCGTTCGCCCAGGATCGTCGTGGAGAGCTGCTGCTTCGAGACGTCCACCATGACGCGCTGGCGCAGCTGCAGGGCGGCGAGATCGGCGAGGTTGCGGTTGAACGTGACTTCGTCGTACGACCCGCGGTCGGCGTAGTCGAAAATGGCGCGCGGGACCTTGCGGCGCGCTTCCTGGCGAAGGTCTTCGATGGAGTTGGCGATGGGCATGAAAAGGGGACAGATCTATTTATTGACCGGATGGGCTCACAAGGTAGACAGATTCCCGGTCAATAAATAGATCTGTCCCCTTTTCAGACTATGCCACCACCGAGGCTCTGTTTGCCCGGCCGCATTTCGCCGCACTTGGCGCGGTAGCCGCTCTGGCGATACGCGCCGATCGGGTCGATGGCCGCACCCTTCTTCACACGGGCCTGCGCGAGGATCGGGGTGACGTCGGTGGTGAAGCCGCGCTTCAGCGTCTGTGCCGACATGAGCACGTCGTTGCCGAGGCGGTGCTCGTGCAGCGCCTTGCGATCGACGATCAGCGCCTGCGCATAGGCGCGCTGCAGCTCGATGGCCGAGGTCATGAGGCTCTCGATGGGGTCGGTGACGTTGTGTGACTGGTCGAGCATGTGTGCCGGCTTGAAGTTAGGCGCCTTGGCGAGTTCCGCCTCCACCAGCTCGTTGAACACCAGGAACAGCCGGAACGGCTCGATCGAACCGGCGTCGAGATCGTCGTCGCCGTACTTGGAATCGTTGAAATGGAATCCACCGAGCCGCTGCGCGTGCACGAGGCGCGCGACGATCATCTCGATGTTCACGTTGGGCGCGTGGTGGCCCAGGTCGACGAGGCAGAAGGCCTTCGGACCCAGCGTCTGCGCCGCCATGAGCGAACTACCCCAGTCCTGGATGACGGTGGCGTAGAACGCCGGCTCGTACATCTTGTGCTCGATGAACATGCGCCAGTCGTCGGGCAACGCCTTGTAGATGGACGCAGTCGATTCGAGGTAACGCTCGAACGCGCGGCCGAGATGCGACTGGCCCGGAAAATTGGCGCCGTCGCCGATCCACACCGTGAGCGCGCGGGAGCCGAGTATGGCGCCGGCCTTGATGCAATCGATGTTGTGCTGCACGGCCTGCGCGCGCACCGCGGCGTCCGTGTGCGTGAGGCTGCCGTACTTGTACGACAGCGGTTGACCGACCTGGTCCTGGAACGTGTTCGAGTTCATCGCATCGAAGCCGAGACCGAGCGCCGCGCCGTGTTCGCGCAGCCCGACGTAGTCGTCGGTCTTGTCCCAGGGGATGTGCAACGACACGGTGGGCGTGGCGCCCGTCAGGCGATTGATGACCGCGCAGTCCTCGAGCTTCTCGAAGACATTGCGGGGTTCGCCCGGTCCGGGAAAGCGGCCGAATCGCGTTCCGCCCGTGCCTACACCCCAGGAGGGGATCGCCACCTTGAACTCCGCGACCGCGCGCGTGACGTCATCGATATTGATGCCGCGACGTTCGAGTTGCGTGCCGAGAGCGACGTAGTCGCTCGACAACGCGGCCACGTGCGACTGGTTGGCCGACGCGATGAAACTCGCATCGCGCGGATCGGCGAACGCCTTTGCCATGAGTTTCTCTTTTTACGGATTGACCGATTCAACGCGTGAACGCGCCGGCATTGCCGGCATCGACGTTCACGATATTGCCCGTCGACTTCGCGGAACGCTCGGAGGCGAAGAATGCCACGGCCTCCGCCACGTCTTCGGGATATACGCTGCGCTTGAGCAGGCTGCGCTCGCGATACACCGATTCCAGCTCGTCGACGCTCTTCTTGTATTGCGCGGCGCGCTGTTGCGCCCATTCGCCCTGCCAGATGCGCGAGCCACGAAGCACGGCGTCCGGATTCACGACGTTCACGCGGATGCCGAACGGCGCGCCTTCGAGAGCGAGGCAGCGGGCGAGGTGCAGTTCGGCGGCCTTGGCCGTGCAATACGCGGCGGCGCCGGGTGATGCGGCCAGCGCGTTCTTCGAGCCGATGAAGACGATGGAGCCGCCGATGCCCTGCAATTTCAGCATCAGGAACGCCTGGCGCGAGATCAGGAAGTAGCCCGTGGACAGGATGTCCATGTTCTTCTGCCAGAGCGCGAGCGTCGTCTCATCGACAGGACTGGCCGACGCAATGCCGGCGTTGGAAATGCAGATGTCGACGCCGCCGAATTTCCAGGCGCTGTCGCGGAAAGCCGCGGCCACCGCGTCTTCGCGCGTGACGTCGACCCAGGAGCTGGCAACCACGTCGTTGCCATACTTCTTCTTGAGCTCACCCTCGGCCTGCGCGAGCGCTTCGCGATCGATGTCGCAGAGCACCACGCAGGCGCCTTCGTCCATCAACCGTCGCGCGGTGGCGAGGCCGATGCCGCCGGCGCCCCCCGTGATGAGCGACACGCGGCCGGCGAGAGGCTTCGGCTTCGGCATGCGCTGAAGCTTGGCTTCTTCGAGGTCCCAGTATTCGATATCGAACGCTTCCTGCTCGGGCAGGCCGCGATAGTTCGAGACGCTGGCAGCGCCGCGCATCACGTTGATCGCGTTCACGTAGAACTCGCCCGCGATGCGCGCGGTGGCCTTGTCGGCGGCAAAAGTGATCATGCCCACGCCGGGCACGAGATAGACCACGGGATTCGGGTCGCGCATCTTCGGCGAACCGGGGCGCTTGCAGCGGTCGTAGTAGCCGGCGTAACGCTCGCGATAGGCATCGATGGCAGGCTTCACGCGAGCCGCGAGCTGTTCGACCGAGTCGCGCGCCGGATCGAAGGGCAACACGAGCGGCCAGATCTTGGTGCGCAGGAAGTGGTCGGGGCAGGACGTGCCCAGCGCCGCGAGGCCGGCGAGTTTTTCGCCGCCGACGAAATCCAGCACAGTGTCGCTGTCGTCGAAGTGGCCGACCTTGATGATCTGCGCGGTACCTTCGGGAGCGGCGGAGATGGTCCCGCGAATCACCGGCATGATGCCCGCCGCGATTTCGCGTCGGCGGTCGACGGTGAGCGGCTGCGCCACGGCGCCGCCGAAGGGGCGTTTGCCGCGGGAATTCGTGTTCAACCACGCAGTGGCGCGATTGATGATGTCGAGCGTGTTCTCGTAGCAGGCCTTCGAAGTGTCTGCCCAGGTGAACAAGCCGTGGGCCTCGAGGACGGCGCCCTTGAGCTTCGGATTCTTCTGCGTGAGCTCGCGCAGCTTCAGGCCGAGTTCGTAACCGGGGCGGATCCACGGCAGCCAGCCGATCTCGCCGCCGAAGATCTCCTCGGTGAGCCTCTTCGAGTCCGCCGACGCGGCGATCGCAATGAGCGCATCGGGATGCATGTGGTCGACATGCGCGCGATTGATGAGTCCATGCAGCGGCGTATCGATCGAAGCCGCGCGCGGATTGAGGTTGAACGCGCTGTGCGCATAGAGCGGCACCAGCGTGCTGTCGCTGTTCTTGTCCTTGTAGAACTTCTCCAGCGACAGGAACTTGTCCATATAGAGAGTGGAGAAGCCGTCGAGCTTCATCGTGCCCAGGTCGCCGCCCGAGCCCTTGACCCACAGGACGTCGACGTCCTGGCCGGTCAGCGGATCCTTCTCCTTGATCTTGGCCGACGTATTGCCGCCGCCAAAGTTGGTGATGCGTTTGTCGCTGCCCAGCAGATTCGAACGGTAAAGCAGCAGCTCGGCGGGTGTGAGCCGGGCCGCGTGAGCGTCATCCCATCGATTTTCGATTTCGAGAGACGCCTGGGGCGCCTTCTGAACCACAGTCATCCAATGTCTCCGGTCCGAACGGCGCTAAAGTACGCACGCACGGCCTCTTTTTACGGTGAGGCTGTTTAACACACGAAGCCGTCATATACAATCAATCACGTTCAGAATCGATCACGACAAAGGTCGAGGGTGCCCCAATGCTGGAAAAAGAACGCCATAACCTGATTTTGAAGCTCGTCGATGAGCGATCCATCGTCAGCGTCGGGGACCTGCTCGACCTGCTGGGAGCGTCCGAAGCCACCATCCGGCGCGACATCAACGCGCTCGCCGAGAAGGGCGAAGTGAAACGAATTCGCGGTGGCGCCGAGGCCGTTCGGCCGCGGCATCAGCCCCATCTGGTCGGCATGCCGTTCGCCATGAGCCAGGATGTGAGCGTGCCCCAGAAGCGCGCGATCGCGCGGGCCGCGGCCGAGCTCATCGTGCCGGGCGAAAGCATCATCATCAACGGCGGCACCACCACGTTCGCGCTCGTCGAGTTCCTCGAGAACTCGGACCTCGACATCCTCACGAACTCGTTTCCGATCGCGGCCAAGCTGTTCGCGACGAGCCGCAATCGCATCACGCTGCCGGGCGGCACCCTGTTCCGCGAACAGAACATCGTGTTGAGCCCGTTCGAGAACGACACCATCGAGAGCTTCTGGGGCAACAAGCTGTTTGTTGGATGCTACGGGCTGAACCGCTTCGGCATGATGGAAGCCGATCCGCTCATCGTGCAGGCGCAGACCAAACTACTGAAGCGTTCGGAACACGTCATCGTGATGGCCGACAGCTCCAAGCTGCGGCGCAAGTCCGCGATGATCGTGGCGGGGCTC
>Ga0173480_10000965_pt1 | contig 10334 bp, 9 predicted proteins | sample NitcycUS209509C1_FD_122622 | JGI IMG/M metagenome (GOLD analysis project Ga0173480, IMG submission 122622) | Soil microbial communities from Arlington Agricultural Research Station in Wisconsin, USA - Nitrogen cycling UWRJ-S209-509C-1 (version... | ecosystem: Environmental > Terrestrial > Soil >... | reverse complement strand
GCGCCGAACCCCAGGAGCTGGCTCCAGAGGATCGTCATGGCGTGCTCGCCGTAGCGACTCGAGGGCTCCCCGCTCGTGCCCGTGCCGGGCAGGAGGAAATGATTCATCCCACCGACGCGCATCACCGGATCGTAGAGACAGACCGCCACGCACGAGCCGAGGACGGTCCGGAGCGTGAGGGGCTCGTCCGTCGCGAACACCTGCCCCGGAGCGAGGTAGGTGGCGCCACTCGTCTCGTGCGCGGCCTCAAGCACTGCCCGCTCCGTTGGCAGCGAACAGCTCCGCCGCATGCAGCGCGGTCGCCGCCTGGCTGCCGACGAGCGCGAAGAGCTCGTGGTCGAGCGGCACGAGCTCACCCTTGTGCGGGAGGAAGCCGAAAATGAGCACGAACGCGCGCGTTTCGCCGGCCGCGACGAGCGGAACGCAAACGCGGACGCCCGTCGCGTCCCCCGGCACGGCGCGGGGCAGCGCGAGCGGACGCCCTTCGGCGAGCGCCCGGCCGATGATGCCGGTGCGGGGCGAGAGCCCCGCGAGGCGCGACGCCGGGACGCCGAAGAGCGCGAGCGGCGACAGCTGCTCGTCGGCGCGCACGATCGCGAACTGCTCGGATCCGACCAGGTTGATGACGATCTCCTGAATCGCGGCGAGGACCTGCTCGCGCTCGAGGCTCGCGTGCAGGGCGTGCCCCGCCGCGTAGAGCGTGGCGAGGTTCGAGTTCTGGCGCTCGACGTCGGCGACCTGCTCCTCGAAGCTGCGCGTCTCGCGATCGGCCGCCTCGAGCAACTCGAGCAAGCTCTGCTGCTGGGTACGCCAGCGCTCGAGCTCCCCGAGCTCCGGGGGACCGCTCTCGCGTCCTTGCCCGAGCATGGCGAGCGACAAGCAGAGCTTGCGGTTCTGCTCGAGCAAGTCCTCGAACAGCGAGCGAGTCGCCTCGCGCACGCGCTCGACGTAGCGGCTTCTCCGAAGCTCGCTCATTGCGTAGCTCCCAAGATGTTCCTGATCTTGCTCAGGAGCTCGGAGCTGTTGACCGGCTTCGTGACGTAGTCGTTGCAGCCGACCTCGTAGCCTTGCTCCACGGTTTGCGGCTCGCCGCGCGTCGTGACGAGGATGATCGGAATGTGGCTCGTCGTGGGATCGGCGCGCAGCGCTTTGCATGCTTCGAGGCCCGTGACCTTCGGCATCACGATGTCCATCAGGATCAGATCGGGCTGCTCGCGACGCGCCTTCTCCTGCGCTTCGAGACCGTTGTTGGCCGTCAACACCTCGAAGCGCTCCGCTGCGAGGATCATGCGTTCCATCATCAGCACCGTCGCCGAGTCGTCCACGAGCAGAATCTTTCGGGTCATCTGTGGTTCCTTCCGCCTCTCTTCGTCGCTAGTTGCGCGCGCTCGAGCTGAATTGATCGAGCTGCCGCCGCAGGAGCTCGTTCTCGAAGGCGAGACCGACCTGCGCCGTCGCGAGCTCCATGAGCTCCACGTCCTGAATGCTGCTCGAGCGGCGACCGTTGTCGGCGTAGATGAGGCCGATCGCGCGCCGCGCGCCGAGCACCGGAAAAAAGACACCTTGCCCGGAGCGCGGTCGATCGACGACGGAGCGCAGCTCTTCCGGCAGCTCGCCCGCGTCGTAGTCGAGGCTCAAGGCGTGGCCCTCCGTCAGGCAGCGCACGAGCGCGCTCGCGGCTTCGAGCCGCAAGGCCACGCCGCGCGTCGTCGCGGCGAGCGAGCGACCGTCGTGCGTGACGCCGAATGCGCCGAGCGCCACGAGAGCGTCGCGCTGCTGGACGAACAGCACCGCGCGCTCGACGGAATCGGCGACGATGGTCATGAGGTTCAGCGACACCGTCGCGGAGAGCAGGCCCGAGCGCAGATCGCCGAGCACACGCCGCAGGCGCCCGAGCCCGGAGCGCAAGCTCTGCTCGGGGGGCTCGCCCCAGCCGGGCTCACGGAAGCGCAACAGATTGGAGCAGCACGCGCCGAGATACGACGCCTCGGCGACCGCGACCGCGCCCTCCGCGAACGCCTCGCCGATCTCGCCGGCGCTTCCGACGACGGCGACCGTGATCGAGCGCGGGTGAAGCTCGTGGATCCGCCGCACGAGCGACCGGCCACCCGCGTCGCGCCGATCGACGACGACCACGGGCGGCGGCTCACCGGGCGCCGGCGCGCCGGCGTCGCGTGAGTCGACGACGCAGACCGTGGCACGCTCGCCGAGCACGGCGCTGAGCCCTGCCGCGAGGTTCACATCCGGGGAAACGAGCTGGACGCGGGCCGCGCGCCGGATCACACGGCTCGGAACGGGGGCCAGCGGAGAGACGGGCGCAGGCTCCAGCGCGGGCGCCTGCGAGCTCTGCGCGCGATTGCGCTCGTCGAACAAGCGAACCGCCTCGAGCAGGATGCTCTGCGTGTCGATGTCGAGATCCGGCAGCACGTCGCCCGGTGCGAACGTCATCTCCTCGTCGGCGTGCACCTCGTCCGCGATCAAACGGAAGGTGCCGTTCCGCCAGCCAATCAGGTCGAAAATCGTGCGCTCGATCTTGGTCGCGACGGCATCCTTGAGCTCCGGCCAGCTCACGAGACCGGCGTCGAGCAGCGCTTTGCCGAGACTCGGCGCCGGCACCGCACGGCGACGCTCCCGCTCGACCCACGCCACGTCGTCGGCATCGAGCACGCCGCGGTCGACCAGATGCCGGACGACCGACAACGACGCCGGTGACCAAGCGCTCGCAATGCGACCACGATGAAAGGAGATGTGCGCGGAGCCCTGAGCCGATTCCATCAGCAGGGTTCCCGAGCGCTGGCTCATGTGAACGAACTGCAAGAGATCGATCACGGCGATGTCGGCGAGGCTGCCCGAGATGCTCACGGCAGAGGCCTCCGCAAGAAGCCGAGTAGCCCCTCGTAGGTGTTGAGCTTGCGCTGCGACTGCTCGAAGGCGCGCGCCGCAATCAGCGCGGACGCGGCGTGAGCCGCCAAGAGGTCCAAAAGCTCGCGATCCTCCGCCGTGAAACCCGGCTTTTGAGGCAGGATCCGCTCCACCATCAGCACGCCGACGAGCTCGCCCTGCGCGGCGAACGGCACTGCCGCGACCGAGGTCGAGCCCTCGCGCGGCCCGAACTGCAAGGCCTGCCCGTGGAGGCAGGCGTCGAGCAGGGCGTCACCGCCCGCGTAGGGCTCGAGCGGCGCCGTCCGATCCGCGCCGCTCGATTCGGCCGCTCGGACGAGTGCCCCGGCGTCGTCACGAATCCAAATCGAAAACAGCTCGGCGCCGAGCAGGTTCACCGCGATATCGGCGACCGCCGCGCGCACCTCGGACGCTTCGAGCGAAGCGTGCAGCTGATACGTCGCGACGTAGAGGTTCGCGAGCTGAGCGGCCTGCCGTTCGGTCCGGGCGAGCAGCTGCTCCATTTCGCGCAAGCACTCCTCGAGGCCGGTCGTGCGCCGATCGAGCTCGGCCACATGCGCGCGCGCCTCTCGATCCGCCTGCTCGACGAGCGAGCGGGCTTCCTCGAGGAGGCGAGTCGTTCGTCCGAGCGGCGCCGAGTCGGACGGCAGTGGCTCGCGCTGTTGAGGTCGGGGTTGCACGTCGGGCTGACGTTCGCATGAGCAAGAATCGCTCCCACCCCGAGAAGGGCGAGAAAGCCGCCGGATCTAGCGAAATGCCTATGCGCGTTTCGTCTCGGGCTCAGGACGAAGCGTCGTGTTTTCGGGAATCATTGCGCATCGCGTCGCGGCGCGATTCAGCTGGTCAGACCAATGCCTGGCTCGAGATCGACGACACTCGCGAACTCGCGATAGAGCTCGGCGTAGCGCCCCCCTTGACGCAAGAGCTCACGGTGCGAACCCCGCTCCACGATGCGTCCGCCGTCGAGCACCAGCACGAGATCGGCGTGGCGGATCGTGCTCAAGCGGTGTGCGACGACGAAGCTCGTTCGGCCCGCGAGCAGGCGCCCGAGCGCTTCCTGCACGCGCGCCTCGGTGACGGCATCCACCGAGCTCGTCGCCTCGTCGAGGAGCAGGATCCGCGGCTTGGCCAGCATGGCACGTACAAAACACACGATCTGTCGCTGGCCGAGCGAGAGGCCGGCCCCGCGTTCGCCCACCGGCGTCTCGAACCCTTGGGGTAGCGCTTCGATCAGGTCGAGCACGTCGAGGGCGCGGGCCGCCTCCTCCATTTCGGCGAGGGTCGCGTCCGGCTTGCCGAGCCGCAGGTTCTCGCGAATCGAGCCCGTGAACAGGAAATTCTCCTGCGTCACGCTCGCGAGCTGCCTGTGGAGCGAAGTGCTCGTGGCGTGGGCGAGGTCGTGACCGTCGATGGTGACCGCCCCGCGCGACGGCAGGTAGAGCTTGGCGACCAGGTTCATCACGGTCGTCTTGCCGCCGCCGGTATGCCCGACGAGGGCCAAGGTCTGGCCGGGCTCGATCCGAAAGCTGACGCCGGACAGCACCGGGCGGCCTGGCTCGTACTCGAAGCTCACGTCGCGGAACTCGACGGCGCCGCTGAGCCCGGGAAGATCGCGCGCGGCGGGCTCGTCCACCCAGTCGGGCTGTAGGTCGAGCAGCGCAAACACGCGCTCGGCACCCGCCATCGCCGTGAGCGCCTGATTGTATTGGGTGCCAATCATCGGGATCGAACCGAAGAACGCGTTCGACAAGAAGAGGAACTGGATGAGCGCGTGAAGCGGCACGTGCCCGCCGAGTGCCTGGTACCCGCCGACGACCAACAGAATGGAGAGGAAGACCTGGCCGTTCAGCTCGAGCAGCGGCTGAAACACCGCGGATTGGCGCGCGGCGTCGTAGTTGTAGCGAGAGTGATCGCGGATGAGCTCTTCGAACAGCTCGCCGTTCAGGCTCTGGCGCACGAAGCCCTGGATTTCGCGGATGCCGGTCACGCTCTCGGCGAGCTTGGCCGTCACGCGGCTGAAGCTCTCCTGCTGAGCGCGGTAGGCACGGCTCAGCGCCAGCCGGAAATGCCGCACGATCGACCAGAGGATCGGCGCCATCACGAGCACGACGAGGAACAGCTGCCAGTCGTACCAGAGCATCAGCACGGCCGAGACCGCGAAGTTCCCGAATTGCACCGCGCTCACGAACACGACGTCCTGCACGCCGATGCGCACGACATCGACGTCGGAAGTGACGCGACCGATGAGTCTGCCGATCGGTGTGCGCTTGAAGAAGGCGACGGGCATGCGCAAGAGCGTCGCGTGGATGTCGTTGCGCAAATCGTGGACGACCGCCTCGCCGAGCTCGAGCGCGAAGCGGGAGCGGTACACGAAGCAGAGCTCCGTGAACGCTGCGAACGCGAGCAGCACGAGCACGCCGTGGAGGGTGCCGGTCGGGTCGCGCCTGGCGACGGGCCCGCTGATGATCGTCGCCGTCCACCACGTGACGGTCGGCAGCTGCAGCGACCGCAGCGTGACCATCAGGATCAGGCGATTTCTGAGCCCGGCGTGCGGGCGCGTGTAGCCGAACAAGCGGCGAACGATGCTGAAGTCCAACGGGCGCTGATCCGCGCTCGGCGGCGGCTTCGACCGGAGGCGCGTCTTCATGCGTCCCCCCGCGGCGCCTCGAGCAGCTTGAGGCTCTCCGCATCGGGCGCCTGCAGCGCGGCGGCGCGGAAGTAGAGCCCGCGGCGCAAGAGCAGCTCCTCGTGCGTGCCCGCTTCGACGATGCGCCCTTCGTGCAGGACGACGATGCGATCGGCGCGGCGCAGCGTTGCCATGCGGTTGGCGACGATGATCGTCGTGCGCCCGCGCCGCGCGCCGTCGATGGCCTCGAGCACCTCGCTCTCGGTCTTCGCGTCGACGGCCGTCGTGGGGTCGTCGAGCAGGAGAATGGGAGGATCCGGCAAGATCGCACGCGCGATGGCGAGCCGCTGTCGCTGGCCGCCCGATAGGTTCGCGCCCGCCTCGTCGAGCACGGTCTCATAGCCGGCGGGCAGCGCCTGGATGAAGCGCTCGGCGCCCGCGATGCGCGCGGCCTCCTCGATGCGCTCGCGGCTGGCGTCGGGAGCCCCGAAGGCGACGTTCTCGGCAACGCTCGCGCGAAAGAGCAGGCTCTCCTGGAACACGAGCCCCACGTTCTTGCGCAGGAAGTCGAGCTCGAGGTCGCGCACATCGGTCCCGTCGATCGTCACGCGGCCGCCCGTCACGTCGTAGAAGCGCGGCACGAGACCGAGCAGCGTGCTCTTGCCGGCGCCGGTCAAGCCGAGGATCGCGACGCACTCACCCGGTCGCACTTCGAGCTCGACGCGACGGAGCACCTTGTCGCCGTCCGGGTACGCGAAGTCGACGCTCTCGAGCTTCACGTGTCCGGAGAGCCGCTCGAGAGCTCGCGGCTCGCGCGGGCTCGCAATCTCGAGCGGAGCGTCGAGCACCTCGAACACGCGACGCGCGCCGGTGAGGCTCTGCTGCAAGGTGTTCACCACCGTCGACATGCTCGAGACCTGCGCGGAAAACTGCTGCAAAAGGCCGGCGAACACGATCAGCTCGCCGAGCGAAAGCGCGCTTTTGGCGACGAGCGAGCCGCCATACGTGAGCAGGATCGCGACGTTGAGCTGCGAGATGAAGTTGACGGTCGGGCTGTAGCGCGACACGCGCCGGAAGATGCTCTTCTGCTGCTCGAGGACGGCGCGGTTCCGCTCGCGAAAGCGCGCGTGCTCGTCGGGCTCGCGCCCGAACACCTTGAGCACGAGCATGCCGTGGATCCCCTCGGAGAACGCGAGCACGAGACGGTCGGAGAGCTCGCGGCTCGCCGCGTACGCCGGCCGGATGCGGCGCGAGAAGCGCGTCGTCACGATCCAGAGCACGGGCGACAGGCCGAGGCAGGCCAGCGTCAGAGTCGCGCTCGTCCGGAGCATGTACACGAGATAGAGGGCGAGCGAGATCAGCATGATCAGGCCCTGCAAAAGCACGCCGTCCACGAACGAGCGCAGCGACTGCACGTCCCCCGTCACGCGGTTGATGATGGACCCGGTCGCGTTCTCGTCGAAGAAACGGAAGCTCAGGCGCTGGAGCTTGTCGAAAACCCGCGTGCGGAGCTCCGGCACGATCTTCAGGTGAACGAGACGCCCGATCAGCACCTGATACGAGTACGAGAGCAAGGCGCGCGTGACCGCCATCACGAGCACCACGCCCCCGATCGCGAGCAGCGTGTGCGACGCGTCCCAACCCGCCGGCGGTGTCACGCCGAGCGGCCAACGCGCGGGGGGTGCGCCCGGCTCGACGGCAGAGCGAATCACGTCCACCGCAACGCCGCTGAGCCCGAGCCCGGAGACACCGAGCGCGAGCAGGGTCACCTGCAGGAGGAACACCTCGATGCACTCGCGCCGGTAGTCGAGGCTGAGCCCGAGCAGCCTTCGCACGAGCCCGATGCTCTCCTTCGCGCGCGCGCGAGGTGCACCTGGGGGTGCGCCAAGAGGGGCGCGGCCGGGCTCCGGCATCGGGCTCGTCTTATCAGTCATTGAAGCATCGAAGTAATGCTCAAAGCCCCGCGACTTGCGGACGAGGCGACTCTTCGTTACACTCTGAGGAGCTCGTGATTTCCGGCCGTTTTTTTACCTGGTTCGGCTATTGGCCCGCGGCGACGCGGCGTCCAGGGTCGGCCTCTAAGTAAACAGACGAAAGGCCGAAACACCGAAACCCCTGGTCGCCGCGAGCGGCCGGGGGTTTTTCGTTTCAGGAACCTCCCCATGCTCGAAACCCAAAACCTCCGCGTCGTCGATACCACCGTGCTGCAAAGCCCCAACGTCGTCACCTCCGAGCTCCCGCTCACTCCGCGGGCCGCGGAAGTCGTGGTGCGCGCGCGCGAGGAGATCCAGCGCTCGATCGAGGGCAAGAGCCCGCGCCTGGTCGCCATCGTCGGACCGTGCTCGATCCACGATCCCGACGCCGCGCTCGACTACGCCGAGCGCCTGCTGAAGCTCCGCGAGCAGGTGGCAAGCGAGCTCATCATCATCATGCGCGTCTACTTCGAGAAACCGCGCACCACGGTGGGCTGGAAGGGACTCATCAACGACCCGCACCTCGACGGGACGTACGACATCCCGACGGGAATTCGCCGTGCCAGAAAGCTCCTGCTCGCGCTCGGGGAGCTCGGATTGCCCGCGGCAACGGAGATGCTCGATCCGATCATCCCGCAGTACATTGCGGATCTCGTTTCGTGGTCGGCGATCGGGGCGCGCACGACGGAGAGCCAGACGCACCGCGAGATGGCGAGCGGCCTCTCCATGCCGGTGGGCTTCAAGAACGGCACCGACGGCTCGCTCGGCGTCGCCATCAACGCGATGATTGCGGCGTCGCGCCCGCACAGCTTTCTCGGCATCGACGCCGAGGGGCGCGTGGGCGTCGTGCGCACGGCGGGCAACCCGCACACGCACCTCGTGCTGCGCGGCGGGAGCGGCGGGACGAACTACGACGCCGCTTCGGTCTCGCGCGCCGTCGAGGGCCTCACCAAAGGCGGCGTGAACCCGCGCGTCATGATCGACGCGAGCCACGACAACAGCCGCAAGGACGCAGAGCGCCAGCCCGAAGTGCTCGCAGACGTGGGGACGCAGCTCCGCTACGGCTCCGGCAACGTGCTCGGCGTCATGCTCGAGAGCCACCTCGTCGCTGGACGGCAGGATTTGAAGGACAAATCCAAGCTCGTGTACGGGCAGAGCATCACGGACGCGTGCGTCGATTTCGCGACGACGGAGCGGGCGATCCTCGGACTCGCCGCGGCGTCGGCGGCGCGAGGGACGGCGGCGGCGCAGACGGCGTGAGCAGCCGGGCAGCGCCCGCTACTTGAGCTGAACGGGTTGCTTCACGGTCTGCACGCTTCCGCCGTACGGCGGCACGCGCACCGTGTTGAGCTTGTAGGTGATGCAGAGCGCGGTCTTGGTGCCGGTGTGCGGTGCCGCGATGCTCACGTCGGAGACGCGACCATTCGTGGCGAAGGTGACCTCCGCGGAGACGACGCCCGCGGGATCGCCGCGCATGTGACAGCCATGCGCGCGCGCGGCGGCGATGGCGAGGTTCGTTGCTGCTGCCTTCGTGTTGAAGGCGGGGCCATCGGCCTTCGCGGCCGCGGTCGCCTTGGGCTCGGGAGCGGACGCCGACGACGCGGCGGCAGATTCGCCGGTTGCGGACGCAACTGCGGGAGGGGTCGCGGACTCGGGGCTCGGCGTGGGGGCGACTTCTGCCGGCTTCGGTGGCGGAGGGGCCTCTTGGATCGGGACGGCGGCGAGCTTTGGGGCGCTGTGGCGGCCGAGTGCGACACCACCGACGAACGCAGCGGCGACTGCGACGAAGGCGAGCGCGAACCACGCGACTCCGGGTCTGCTGCGACCGAGCGACGCGACGACGCCGGGGGGCTTGAGCTCGTCCGCCAGGTCCGCGTCCGAGATCGGAACGGGGCTCAGGGGCCGCGGTGACATGGTCACGGGCGGCGTGCTCGGAAGCGCCGCAGGAGGAGGATTGCTAGCGGGAGGAAGGGTGCGCGCGGGAGTCGCGACCGTGACGGCGGGCGGGGCGGGCAGTTCCGCCGGGGGAGACGCGGCAGCGGACGCGGGCGGCGTGCTCTGAACGGTGGGAGGCGCGAGACTGATCTGGGGGCTCGGTGCGATGGGGGCTGCGGAGGCGGCGACTGCTTGCGGCAGAGGCGGTGGGGGCGGCGCTTCGCGCACGGGCAGCGGAGGCGGCGGCGGGAAGTCGCGCGAGGGTAGTGGCGGCGGTGGCGGCAGAAGATCGGGGGCGGCTTCCGTTGGGGCGCCCGCAACGCTGAGTACGGCGGAGGGCGATTGCGGCGTGAGCGGGGCCCCGTTCGATACGGCTGCTGTGCTCGGTACGGCGGCGTTCGGCGCGGCGGGTGCGGCAGCCGCGCGCGGTGCAGATGCGGCGGGCGCGCTTCCGGGCTCGCGCGGTGTCGGGCGTGGGATCGCTGCGGCGGCTGGCTTTGGTTCGGGCGCCGCCGGGGCGACCGGTGGCGCCATGGCGGCGGCCATCGTCGCCGTCGCGGGCGAGCTCACGGTGATCGGCGCGGGCTCGATCGGCGTGTCCACCGTTTGCGGTGCGGGCGCGGTCGGCGGCGCGGACCAGCCGGTCTCGGGCGTGACCGGCAGCGTGGACGACAGGGGCGCGGACGGCGGCGCCGCCTGCGGGCTCGGATCGGGAGGGTTCGGTTCCGACAAGGGGACGTGATTCAGTTCAAACGAGTTTCGACGCTGCGACCGCCGCGCCGTGTGCGCGCCGCGCGCGTCGTCTCCGCGTGGATCGGATCGGCGCCAATCGTACCTTGCAGCGACTCGAGGTACTCGTCGCTGCTCACGCGCTCGAGCTCCGCCTTCGCGAGCTCGAG
>Ga0173480_10000964_pt1 | contig 10336 bp, 8 predicted proteins | sample NitcycUS209509C1_FD_122622 | JGI IMG/M metagenome (GOLD analysis project Ga0173480, IMG submission 122622) | Soil microbial communities from Arlington Agricultural Research Station in Wisconsin, USA - Nitrogen cycling UWRJ-S209-509C-1 (version... | ecosystem: Environmental > Terrestrial > Soil >... | reverse complement strand
GCTTCGATGATGACGATGCCCTGGACGCGCGCCGACTGCGCGATGGCCGGATACACCGGCTTCACGTCCTTGGTTTTCTTCGGCTGCTGGATGTTGCCACCGACACGGACCGGCGCCTGCGGCGGCGGCGGCGGGGGCGGGGGCGGGGCGCCTACGTCACCACCTGGAATACCGCCCGGCACACCACCTGGCACGCCGCCCGGTACGCCACCAGGCACACCGCGCTCGAAGCTCGTGTCCACCGCCTGCTGCGGCGGCTCGGGCGTAATTTCCTTGGGCGCCTCGATCGGGGCGGCCTCAGGGTTGACCGGCACCACCTTGGTCGGCGTCGGCGCCGAGGCCGCCGGCGGCGGGGGTGGTGGCGGCGGGGGCGGCGGCGGGGGCGGGGTCGCCACGAACGCGCCCATCACGTCGGGAGGTGCCGGCAATACGTCGGCCGCCATCAACGGGATGATGATAAAAGCGCCAACCAACAGCGCTTCGAGCACAACCGTCAGCAGGACCGATGCGCCCTGTTTGTTCCCCATCTTGACGGATGGGTCTACGACGTCGCCGAACATGCGTTCATCACGCGGCACCGGTGCTACTCCTTTAATTCAGTCCCTCTGCCCGGACACGCCGGCCCGGCAGAGCGGCCGATTATATCGAGCCCCAAAAAACAGTGTCAACGCGTCGGGCTCGAAAATCACATGTCGGTAACGAATCGATGGCAACGCAGGCTCATCGGAATTCGTCCCGCCGATCCCGTTAGACACCGGTTTCGGGAAAGTGCTCCAGTCAGCGCCGGAAGGAAAGCGGCGGCTCAGCCGCCGCTGTGACCGATGTTCCGGAGGGCTCAACGCCCTCCGGAAACCACCTTCAAGCTCCGGGCCGGGCGACGCCGCTGGCCGGCGCTGAATACCCCAGGTCAGTTCGCGCCGATGCGCATGTTATAGAACGACCGGTACACGAACACCACCGATATGGCGAAGAAAACGGCGGCCAGCACGTGGCTGACCATGGCGCCCCGCTGCGCCGTCAGCGTCACCGCGAGCTCGACGGCCAGCAGCCCGAACAGCGTCGTGAACTTGATCACCGGGTTCAGCGCCACTGACGAGGTGTCCTTGAACGGGTCGCCGACGGTGTCGCCCACCACTGTCGCCGCGTGCAACGGTGTGTTCTTCATCTTCAGCTCGGTCTCGACAATCTTCTTGGCATTGTCCCAGGCACCGCCGGCATTGGCCATGAACACCGCCTGATACAGACCGAAGAGCGCGATCGAGACGAGATAGCCGATGAAGAAGTACGGCTCGACGAACGCAAACGCCAGCGTCGAGAAAAAGACCGTGAGGAAGATGTTGAACATCCCCTTCTGCGCATACTGCGTGCAGATCTCGACGACCTTCTTGCTGTCCTCGACTGAGGCCTTGGTGACAGTGTCGTCGAGCTTGATGTTCGCCTTGATGAACTCCACGGCCCGATAGGCGCCGGTCGTCACCGCCTGGGTCGACGCGCCGGTGAACCAGTAGATGACGGCGCCACCGGTTACCAGACCAAGCAGGAACGGTGCGTGGAGCAGCGACAGCTTGTCCAGGTTCTCGGTGAGCCCGTGCGTCAGCGCCACGATGATCGAGAAGATCATCGTCGTCGCACCGACGACGGCCGTGCCGATGAGCACAGGCTTCGCAGTCGCCTTGAACGTGTTGCCGGCGCCGTCGTTCTCCTCGAGCAGGTCCTTCGCCTGGTCGAACTTCACATCAAGACCGAAGTCCTTCTTCAACTCCTGGTGGATGCCCGGAATGCTCTCGATCACCGAGAGCTCGAACACCGACTGCGCGTTGTCGGTCACCGGTCCGTACGAGTCGACGGCGATCGTCACCGGCCCCATGCCGAGGAAGCCGAAGGCCACCAGGCCGAAGGCGAACACCGCCGGCGCCAGCATGAACGACGGATCGGACATCGAGGCACTCACCGAGCTGACCAGATAGGCGATGCTCATCAACGCCACGATGCTGAGGCCAATCCAGTAAGCGCTGAAATTGCCGGCGACAAAACCCGACAGGATGTTGAGCGACGGTCCGCCTTCGCGTGACGACGTCACGACTTCCCTGACGTGACTGGATTCCGTCGAGGTGAACACCTTCACCAGCTCGGGGATGATGGCGCCGGCGAGCGTGCCGCAGGTAATGATCGTCGCCAGCTTCCACCACAGCGTGCTGTCGCCGAGCTCCCGAATGAGCACGTAGGACACGACGTAGGTGGCGGCCACCGACACGAACGAGGTGAGCCAGACCAGCGAGGTCAACGGCGCCTCGAAGTTCATCTTGGCGGCATTGCCGTACCGCGCCTTGGCGACGGCTTCGTTGAGCAGATACGAGCCACCGCTGGCGAGGATCATCATGATGCGCATGACGAAGATCCACACGAGCAACTGGACCTGCGTCTCTGCCTGCGGCACCGCCAGAAGGATGAACGTGATCAGCGCGACGCCGGTGACGCCGTAGGTTTCGAACCCGTCGGCGCTCGGCCCCACCGAGTCGCCGGCGTTGTCGCCGGTGCAGTCGGCAATCACACCCGGGTTCCGGGCATCGTCCTCTTTGATGTTGAAGACGATCTTCATCAGGTCGGAGCCGATGTCGGCGATCTTGGTGAAGATGCCGCCGGCGATGCGCAGCGCCGCGGCGCCGAGCGATTCACCGATCGCGAAACCGATGAAGCACGGGCCGGCATAGTCACCGGGGATGAAGAGCAGGATGCCAAGCATGATTAGCAGCTCGACGCTGATCAGCAGCATGCCGATGCTCATCCCGGCCTTGATCGGAATCGCGTAAACCGGGTACGGCTTGCCCTGCAGGCTGGCGAACGCCGTGCGTGAGTTGGCGTAGGTGTTCACCCGGATGCCGAACCAGGCCACCGAGTAGCTGCCGAGAATGCCGATGACACTGAACAGCAGGATGATGGCGACCCGGAACGCTTCGAGCCCGACCAGCACGCCGAAATACAGCACGATGACAGCGGCGATGAAGATCTCGAGAAGGGCGATGAACTTACCCTGCGTGACGAGATAGGTCTTGCACGTCTCGTAAATCAGCTCGGAAATCTCGCGCATCGACTTGTGCACGGGCAGATTCTTGAGCTGATTGAGGAAGAACAGGCCGAACAGGATGCCGGCGACCGACACCCCCAGCCCGATCATCAGCAGCAGGCGGCCGTCGTAACCGCCAACCGTCACGAGATCGAGATCCGGCAGCTTCAGATTGACTTCGCCGCCAGCGTGTTGCGGCGCCGTCGCCTCGGCCGCGGCGCCAGCCGGCGCCTGCGCCAGCATATCGACGGCTCCCCACGTGGCACACGCCAGGACCAGCATCAACGCCAGTGCCGCCCCTGATCGTCCCCATCTGTTCAACGCTGAGATCACGCTCATCACTCCTCTTTCAGGAGACCGCGATGGTGCTCCTGCCTTCTTTGCAGTGTCCGCGGCAGCGACATGCCGCCGGTCAAGAAAATCCGAATGCCGTCCTCGACGGTGAGATCGGGAAAGAACACCCGATCCGGCGAATACAACCCGATATCCCCCAGATACAGGTGATTGGTGGGTACGTAGACCGCCATCAGCGGCTCCGGTCCGTTGCCGCGATCGACCGTGAACTCCTTGGTCAGAAACCCCATGACCCAGCCCCGGTCTTCCACCGAAACCATCGCCACGCGCTTGAAGCCGTACTCGTTGTCCGGCGAGAACGCCGCCACGAGCTGCCTGACCGGCGCGTAGATTGTCCGGAAGACCGGGATCATCAGCAGCCAGCTCTCTGCCCGCGCCAGGAGCTTGCGTCCGATGACATTGGTGGCCAGCGATCCTACTGCCAGAACGAGCAGCAGTGTGACCAGCAGACCGAGGCCGGGCAGCTCCCTTCCTGTGAGCCGCAAAAAGACCGGCGCCAGCAAACCGTCAATGATACCGAAAATCCAGAACAGCGCGTAAACGCTAATTGCCAGCGGAACGAGGATGAAAAACCCCGCCAGAAAGCGTGTGCGGAGCCACTGAATCACAGCCACCCCGCTCCGAGTGCCACCAGAATCGCCGTCCCGAGGGCGATGCGGTACCAGGCAAACGGCGCGAATCCCGAGCGCGTGACGAAGGTCAGGAACGGCCGCACCACGACCAGCGCCGCGACAAACGCCATGATGAAGCCGACGCCGATCTCCAGCGTCCGCTCGCGCGTCAGGAAGTCCTTGACGTCCAACAGTTTGTAAACGAACGCGGCGATCATGGTCGGCATCGCCAGAAAGAACGAGAACTCCGCGGCGGCGGCGCGATCGAGATTGAGGAGTCGCGCACCGACGATGGTGGCGCCAGAGCGCGACACGCCCGGAATCAGCGCCAGCGTCTGCGCCACGCCGATACCGAACGCCCGCCCGAGTGGCGTCTGGTCAACCTGCTCGACGAGCACCACAGGACGCGCACGCTCGACGAGCAGCATCACCACCCCGCCGACGATGAAGGCGATGGCGATGACGCGGGGACTCTCGGCCAGCACGCGATCCACGAAGTCGTTCAGCAGCGCCCCGGCGAACAGAGCCGGCAGGAAGGCGATCAGCACCATCAGCGCAAATCGGCGGGCACCAGGATCCGAAGGCAGGCCGCGGATCACGGAGATGATCTTGGCGCGGAACAGCCACATCACCGCCAGGATCGATCCGAGCTGGATCATGACGGTGAACGCCTCGCCCGGGTCCTGGTATCCGACCAGGTCGCCGACCAGCAGCAGATGCGCCGTCGAGGAGATCGGCAGGAACTCCGTCAGCCCTTGCAGGACCCCGAGCAGTGCAGCGACAAGAAACGTCACGCGTCAGGAGGCAGCGCGCGCTTTCTTCTGCTTGGGCTTGTTCGTGGCCGGGGCACTCACCGCCGGGGCGGTTGCCGTCGCACCGGCAGAAGTACCGCCGCGCCGATGGCTCAGGATGATGGCAATCGCCGAGGCGATGAACACGGTCGAATACGTGCCGCTGATGATGCCGACCATCATCGTGAACGCGAAGCCTTCGAGCGCCTCGCCGCCGAACAGATACAGCGCCAGCACCGACAGGAACGTGGTGCCGGCCGTGATGATCGTGCGGCCCAGAGTCTGGTTGACGCTGGTATTGACCACCTTCTCCAGCGGCTCGCGCCGCATCGCCTTGAGGTTCTCGCGCACGCGGTCGAAGATGACGATGGTGTCGTTCACCGAATAGCCGGTGATGGTGAGAATGGCGGCCACGATGTTCAGCGACAGCTCGTACCTGAAGAAGACGAGAAACGCCAGCGTCACCAGCACGTCGTGCAACGTTGCCGCAATCGCGCCCACGGCAAACGAGAAGCGGAACCGCAAGCCGATATAGATCGTGATCGCGGCCAGCGACAGGAGGACGGAGTAGATCCCGCGCCGCTGCAGATCCTTGCCGACGGTGGGGCCCACCAGGTCGCGCGCCACGATCGTGAACTTCGGCAGGCCGGCCTTCTGCAGCTCCTGCTCGACTTGATTCGACGTCTGCTCCAGCCCCTGACCCTGTTCGCTCGAGCCGGCCTGCTGCAGACGAATCAGCACCTGGTTCTGTGCGGGATCGTCGTACTGCTGCACCTGTTCATCGCCCGGCAGCGCCTCACGGACGCGATCGAGCGGCACCGACTGCTCGAACTTGACAATCAGCTGCGTGCCGCCCGAGAAGTCGATGCCGAGCGGCACCCCCTGCATGACGATGGCGGCCGCCCCGGCGGCCACCACGAGGAACGAGAGTCCCAGCGCCTGCCAGCGCCAGCGGATGAAGTTGTAGTTGGCGTTGTGAAAAATCTGCATCTCAGATACTCATCGTCTGCGCCTGGCGGCGGCGCGAGAGCACCAGTTCGAACGCCGTCCGCGACACGAACACCGCGGTGAACACGTTCGAGAGGAGCCCGATAATCAGCGTGACGGCAAAACCGCGAATCGGCCCGGTGCCGAACTGCAGCAGGAGCAGCGCGGCGATGAGCGACGACACGTGGGTGTCGAGAATCGTGCCCCACACCCGATCGAACCCGGCGTTCACCGCGGCGCGCGGCGAGCGTCCGAGCGCCAGTTCTTCCTTGATGCGCTCGAAAATCAGCACGTTGGAGTCGACGCCCATGCCGATGGTGAGGATGAAGCCGGCGATGCCCGGCAGCGTCATGATGGCGCCGAAGTACGCCATCAGGCCGAGCAGGATGACCAGGTTGGCGATGATCGACACCACGGCATTGATGCCGCTCCACTTGTAGTACGCCAGCATGAACACGACGACCATCGCGAGGCCACCGATGGAGGCCCAGACGCCGGCATTGATCGAATCCTGGCCGAGCGACGGTCCGACCGTGCGTTCTTCCAGATAACTGAGGGAAGCCGGCAGCGCGCCGGACTTCAGCGTGATGACCAGGTCGGCCATCTCCTCCTGTCCGACGCCGGTAATCTGACCGCTGTCCGTGATGCGGCTGTTGAGCACCGGGGCCGACATGACCTTCTTGTCCAGCACGATACCGAGCTGACGGCCGATGTTGGCCTCGGTGAAGGTGCCGAACCGGTTCGCGGCGTCCTGCTTCAGCGTGAAACTCACCGCCGGGCGGTTGTACTCGTCGAGCGACTGCGAGGCGCTTCGCAGGTCGTTACCCGCCACGACGGCCGCCTTGCGCACGGCGTAGAACGCGCCCGACGCCGCATCGCCGCCGTCGACCTTGCCCGACAGAATCTCGAATTCGCTCGGCAGGTTGTTGTTGTACTGCTGCTGCAGCGCCTCACGCGTCGGGAACGGCCCCTTGTCCACCAGCTTCAGCTCGAGCACCGCCGTGCTGCTAATGAGCTCTTTGGCCCGCGCGACATCGGTGACGCCGGGCAGCTGCACCAGCAACTGGTCCTGCTCGCCCTGCCGCGTGATGTTCGGCTCCGAGACGCCAAGCTCGTTCACCCGGCGTTCGATCGTTTCCAGCGCCTGCGTGACCGCCTCTTCCCGAAGCACGTTGGCCACGTTCGGCTTCAGCACGAACGTGTACAAGCCGCCGGCGCCCGCCGACATGTTGTAGTTGGCGTCGGCCCCGACCTCCGTCACCTGCGCTCGGAATGCGGCGTCATCCGACACGCCTTCCACTTTGAAGGTCTGCGGATCGACCGTCTCCAGCTTGCCAAAGCGGATGGTGGCCTTGTTCAGCGCCTCACGCAGCCGCTCGGACGTGAGGTCGCTCTCCAGTTTCAGCGCGTCGATGGTGTTGACGCGCAACACCAGGTGCACGCCGCCCTTCAGGTCGAGTCCGAGCTTGACCTTCTTGTCCGGGGGATAGAAGCCGAAGATCGCCGCCGCGAGGACGGCAACGACGATGAGAACCCTGACCTTAATGTTCTTGGCCATGTGTGTCTGAATCTTTGGTGGAGAAGGTTACGACCGACCTGGCGTCAGCGACCCGCCCTCGGTTGGCACCACCGGCTCCTGATCCTGGTAGCCGACGATGGCGTTGCGCGAAATGTCCACCCGAACCTTGTCCGCAATCTGCAGCTGCAGCCGGTCCTTCTCGACCCGGGTGATGCTGCCGTAGAGACCGCCGGACGTGACGACCCGGTCGCCAACCTTCAGCCCGTCCAGAAAGACCTGCACCTTCTGCTGGCGGCTCCGCATGGGGCGAATCAGGACGAAATAGAAGACGACGATGACCAGCAGGTACGGGAGCAATGCCAGAACCGGATTCGTTCCTGGCGGGGGCGGGGCCATGGCCACCAGGAATGGAATGCGTTCGTCCAGTCCCTGCAATCCGAAAGCGAAAAGACTCATGAATCGTGTGACAGGCGGGGCACTAACTGCTGCGAAGGCGCAAGAACTCCTGCCTGAATGTCTCGAAGGTTCGAAGCGCTATAGCGTCCCTGATCCGCTGCATGGTGTCAAGGTAAAAGGTCAGATTATGCAACGTGTTAAGGGTGCGCGCCACCGCCTCGCCGGCCATGTAAAGGTGCCGGAGGTAGGCGCGGCTGTGATGCGTGCAAGTGTAGCAGTTGCAGCGCGGATCGACCGGTCGGGTATCGTCGACATACTGGGCGTTGCGGATATTGATCCGGCCCTCGCTGGTGAACAGTTGACCGTTCCGCGCATTCCGCGTCGGCATCACACAGTCGAACATGTCGACGCCTCGGGCCACGCACTCGACCAGGTCCTCCGGCGTTCCGGCCCCCATCAGATACCGCGGCTGATTCGGTGGCAGACGGCCGGCTGTCAGCTCGACCGTGGCATACATCTCCTCGATCGGCTCACCCACGCTCAGCCCGCCGAGCGCATAGCCTTCGAACCCCATCTCGCGTGTCAGATCGGCGCTCTCCTTTCGGAGGTCCGGAAACAGCCCGCCCTGCACGATGCCGAACTGTGCCTGACCGGGGTTGGTCCCCGGCCCCTCGGCGGCAGGCATGCCGGCCAGGAACCGTTCGCGACAGCGGCGCGCCCACCGCGCCGAGCGCGTCATCGAGGCTGCCGCGGCATCGTGGGTGGCCGGATAGGCGAGACATTCATCCAGCACCATCGCAATGTCCGACCCGAGCCGCGCCTGAATGTCCACCGCCCGCTCCGGCGTGAGCATGTGCAGCGACCCGTCCAGATGGGACCTGAACTCGGCCCCGTCCTCGATGAGACGCCGGCGGTCTGCCAGGCTGAACACCTGGAACCCGCCGCTGTCGGTCAGCATCGGACGCGACCAGCCGATAAACCGGTGAAGGCCACCCAGCCTGGCGATCAGCGCATCGCCCGGCCGCAGCATCAGGTGATACGTGTTTCCGAGGATGATCCCGGCACCAATCGACTCGAGGTCACGCTGCAGCAGCGTCTTGACGCTGCCCTGCGTGCCCACCGGCATGAACACCGGCGTGTCGAATCCGCCGTGCGGCGTCTCAATGCGTCCGAGCCGCGCCGCGCCATCGGTCGCACGCAGCGAAAAACCGAAACCTGCTGCAGTCACGTTTACTATTAGACTCGGAGCGCGCTCAACCTCGGGACTCGGGGCTCGGGACTCGGGGTGGCCGCACGTAGGCCGGGCCTCGCGCCCGTCGACATGGCTCAGGGCGTCCCGAGCGGCAGTCGAGGGACGCAGCGGCCCCGGCGACCCATCGGAGTACCACCACCTGTGAAGAAAACTCGCGTCGGCATCGTCTATGGCGGCCGCTCGGGCGAACACGAAGTGTCGATCGCCTCGGCGGCGTCCATCTTCAAGCATCTGGATCGAACCCGATACGAGCCGGTGCCCATCCGGATCGAAAAGGATGGCCGTTGGATTCTTGGGGCGCCCGCCCCGACCGCGATTTCCGCCGCCGACGTGCTGCAGCAGAATCGCAGCGTGGCCCTGGAACCGGTGGAACCCACCTCCGCCATCGATCGGCGCGTCGTGGACGTTGTGTTTCCGGTGCTGCACGGCCCCTATGGGGAGGACGGTACGGTGCAGGGCCTGCTGGAACTGGCCAACGTCCCCTACGTCGGCGCCGGAGTGCTGGGGTCGGCCGTCGGCATGGACAAGGTGGTGATGAAGAAGCTGTTCGCCGCCGACGGCCTGCCGATTGTCCCCTACGTGGCGCTGCTGCGTCCGGAATGGACAGGCGACCGCGCCGGACTGACCGCGCGCGTCGAGCGCGAGCTCGGATATCCCGTGTTCGTCAAGCCGGCCAACCTCGGATCGAGCGTCGGCATCTCGAAGGCGCGCTCGACGCAGGAGCTGATCGCCGCCGTGGCGCTGGCCCTCGAGTTCGATCGCAAAGTCGTTATCGAAGCCGGTGTACCCAACGCGCGCGAAATCGAATGTGCCGTGCTCGGCAACGACGACCCGCAGGCGTCGGTCCCGGGAGAGGTCGTCCCGTCGGGCGAGTTCTACGACTACGAAGCGAAGTACCTGGACGATGCGTCGAAGATCCTGATCCCGGCGCCGCTCACCGAGGCGCAGGCGGCAGAAATCCGTCAGCTTGCCATCAAGGCGTTCCGTGCGGTTGACGGCGCCGGCATGTCGCGTGTGGACTTCCTGATGGCCGGCGACAGCGGAACCCTGTATCTGAACGAAGTGAATACAATTCCGGGGTTCACCACCATCAGCATGTATCCGAAGATGTGGGAAGCCAGCGGGTTGCCGTACGCGGACCTGCTCGATCGCCTGATCACACTGGCCATCGAGCGATACACCGAGCGGCAGCAGCTGAAGACCAGCGTGGTCTAGCAGCCCGTGGTGCAAGTCCCGGCGCAGCACCGAGGCCGGTGAGGCGCCCCGAGGACAAGGCGCGACGACCGAGAATATCGGGCAATATTCGACGGAGGAGCAACGCCGTCATCGGGGATGCATCGCCGGTCGAATGCCGCCGCGACT
>Ga0173480_10000963_pt1 | contig 10345 bp, 6 predicted proteins | sample NitcycUS209509C1_FD_122622 | JGI IMG/M metagenome (GOLD analysis project Ga0173480, IMG submission 122622) | Soil microbial communities from Arlington Agricultural Research Station in Wisconsin, USA - Nitrogen cycling UWRJ-S209-509C-1 (version... | ecosystem: Environmental > Terrestrial > Soil >... | reverse complement strand
GGCGTCAGGAGCGAGTTCGTCGAGGCCTCGCTCGCCGAAATCGACAACCTGACCGCGCCAGCCGCCCCAGCCTCCAAGGAGTCCGCCTCTGCGAAGGCGCAGCCGCCGGATCGCGTGCTGCTGTTCACCGGACACATGGTGGACAGCACCGAGCGCAAGACGCCCCGCTTTCCGCGCACGCCGGCGGCCGAAGCTGCCGCGCGCGAGATGATCAAGGCGAGCATCGAGCGGGAGCGTCAGCTCGAGCCGGGCCGGCTCGTCGGCGTCGCCGGCGGCGCCTGCGGCGGCGACATCCTGTTCCACGAGATCTGCGAGGAGCTGGGCATCGAGACGCGGCTGCTGCTGGCGCTGCCGCAAGGCAAGTTCTCGGCCGAATCCGTGCAGCACGGGGATCGCGACTGGGTCGAACGCTACAACCGCCTGTGCTATCGGGTGCGGCCGCGCGTGCTGGCCGAGGACAAAGCGCTCCCGGTGTGGTTGAGCACCAAGGCGGACTATCAGATCTGGTCGCGCAACAATTTGTGGATGCTGTTCGACGCGTTGGCGATGAACGCGCGCTCGCTCACGCTGATTGCGCTGTGGGACGGCGGCCCCGCTGACGGGCCAGGAGGCACGCAAGACCTGGTGCAGCTGGTGAGGGTGCGCGGCCACAAAGTCGATCGGCTCCCGGCCCAGCAGTTGGCGCAGTTCGTGTAATCGGATGCGACCGGCCGGGTCTGACCACCTCCGCTAAAGCTACGGTGGTCCGCCGTAGCCTTGGCGAAGGCGGACGACCCGGCTCCACGGCAGAAGCCTGCCGTGTCAGGCGGGCGACGTCAGCGCCCGCACCGTGGCCAGGAGCGTCGCCGACGAGCACGGCTTCACGCACACCGCGGCGAAGAGGCCGGCTTCGCTTTCGGCCTTCGCGGGTTGGGCCGTGTAGGCGACCACCGGCACGTCGCGCAGCCGCGGATCCGCCTTGATCTGACGGGTCGCCTCCACTCCATTCATGTCGGGCATGAACAGGTCCATCAATACCGCATGGGGCACGCAGGTCTTGGCGAGCGCCACGGCTTCCGACCCGCTCGCTGCCGACACCACCGCGAAGCCCGCGTCGGCGAGGATCATGTGGAGCATCTCGCGCGTGTCGTCGTAGTCGTCCACGATCAGGACGCGAGTGGCTTCCATCAGCGGATCAGCTTTCCCGAAAAGCAGGATGGGGCAGGCATCGGCGACCAGAAAGTCTGGAGGCACGCCGATGCCGGTGTCAAGCGCGGCACGAGGCGGGGTGCGCAGCGCGTGACGACACCGCGTGCAATGGCGGCGCGCGACGTGCTGGCGTTCGAGTCGGCGGCAGCCGACAAATGAAACAGCCGCTTCATGGGTAACCGCAAGTGCCCGCACTGTGGGCTCGTCAATTTTGCCGACGCCAACGCGTGCCGTCGCTGTATGGCCATCCTGTTCGACCAGCCGCCGGCGCCGCCGCCGGCTGGGCGCTCTGGGCCGCCGCTGGTCATTCGATTGGGCGCCATCGGGACGGTGGTCGCCACCGTGCTCCTGGGCTGGTGGGTGTCGCTTCTGGCCACATCAGAGCCGCTCGACGGCGATCAGCGCGCGATCGTGGACGATGCGATCACCCTGCTCGACGAGCGCGGGTTCACCCGCCAGGCCTTCGTGCTGCGCCACGTCACCAGCTTCCGGTCCACCGACAACTGGTGGAACCTCTACCACGAGCACTATCAGGCCTACGCCGCCACCAACTTCCCATTCGAGATCGTCACGCTGTATCCGTGGTTCTTCGAGCTGCCCCAGGACGACGTCGAGCGCGCCGTCGTGCTCCTTCACGAAGCGCATCACCTGTTGGGGGCCGACGAAGCGACGGCGCTGCGCCGGGTGTGGCAGGAGAAGTCGCGCCTGGGGTGGACCGCGGACGTCTACGCCCGCGGCAAGGTCTGGAAGAACACGCGCGAATGGACCCAGTACAGCGCGCCGGACGTGTTCGTCTGCTCCGAGGATGCGGACGAGTGCGACCCGTGACGCCAGGCGGGGGGCGGGCACCCGGGTGGATCCCTGGCGCGCCGTTCCGCGACGAGGCATGCCGATTCGTATGACGGTGACGAGAGCGAGGCGTTTTCCCACGCTGCGCGAGACCGTGACTGCGGGAGGCGGCGATCCTGCCGATTCTTTCCGGTGGGGGAGTGTTCGCGCCTGCGGTTCGCAAGCGCCCGGGTATGGATCCAGACGCCAACGTTGAGATCGTGACCGCGGAGAGGATGCCGGACCCGCTGACGGGCCCGTCCGATCGGCGGCTGCTCGTCGAGCGGCTGACGCAATCGATCGAGCGCGCGCGCCAGTATCCCGGCTTTCACTTCGCCGTCCTCTGCGTCGATCTCGTTCGGCCCGGCCCGAGTGCCGCGGGTGCCGACGCGGTCGATCCGGTGCTGGCGGCGGCCGGCCGGCGCCTCGAGGCGAGCGTGCGTCTCCGGGAAAAACCGCCCACGCTCCGGCACAACGACGTCGTCGCGACGCTCGGCGGCGATCGGTTCGCGATCCTCCTCGACGGTTTGAAGGACGTCGGAGACGCCACCGTGGTGGCCGATCGTATCCTCGCCGAGATGGCCGCGCCGTTCCCCTCTTGCGGCGACGCGCGGCTCACTGCGAGCGTTGGCGTCGCCGTCAGCGCCACCGGCTACGCTCACGCCGACGACGTGCTCCGCGACGCCGCCGCCGCGGTGCGCCGCGCCACGCTGCTGGGAGGCAGCCGCTGCGAGCTGTTCGATGCCGCGGTGCTGAAGATCGCGCAGGCCGAGCTCCGGCTCGAGGGCGACTTTGCCGGCGCACTCGAGCGCGAAGAGTTCTTCCTGCTGTATCAGCCGATCGTGGCCCTGGCGTCCAACCGGCTCGTCGGTTTCGAGGCGCTGGTCCGATGGCAGCACCCGGTGCTGGGCCTGATCGGGCCGCTCGAGTTCGTGCCGCTGGCGGAGCGCACCGGCTTCATCATCCCGCTGGGACGGTGGGTCCTCGAGCAGGCCTGTCGTCAGTTGAAGGGTTGGGAGGCGAGCGCGCCGGCCACCGCCGTCTGGATGTCGGTGAACCTGTCCAGCGTGCAGTTCAAGCGCTCGACGCTCGTCGACGACATCACCGCCACCCTGCGCGAGACGGGCGTGGACCCGCGGCGGCTGATCCTCGAGCTGACCGAAAGCATCGCGATGGAGGATCCGCAGGCGGTGCGCGTGTCGCTGGTGCAGCTGCGCGCCATCGGCGTGCGCGTGAGCCTCGACGACTTCGGTACCGGGCATTCGTCGCTGGCCTACCTGCGGCAGTTTCCGCTCGACTCGCTCAAGGTGGACCGCTCGTTCGTCCGCGGCATCGAAGACAACGGCGACATGACCAGCATCGTCAATGCCGTCAAGTCGATGGCGCACCAGCTCGGGCTGCGCGTCGTGGCCGAAGGCATCGAGAAGGACGAGCAGGTGGCCCTGCTGCGCGCGCTCGACTGCGAGATGGGGCAGGGGTATCTGTTCTCGCCGCCGGTGGCGGCGGACCAGGCCGCTGCCTTGCTCGTGGCGGATCTGCCGCTCCGCGCGCTGGTGGCCGCCGCGATCCTGCCCGCGTTGCCGATGCGGACTGTCAACGGTCGCCCGGTGGCGAAGGCCTCGCCGTGGCGCAGTGTCCGGCGCTGGATGTATGCCGCGGCGGGCTTCGTCGCCGTGGTGCTGTCCGCGGGCATACCCACCCTGCTGAGCACGCCGCGGCCGCCCGAGGTCGCCGCGGGCGTGGCCGGCTCGCTCGATGCGGGCCGCCTGGCTGTGAACGCCGGCACCGTGCTGCCGCCGGTGTCCTCCGAGCCCACGGCGAAGCCCGCGCTGACGATCCCGGTCGCGCCGAGCGTTGTCGCGCGTCAGGAAACCGCACCTGCTCCCACGCCCGTGCGTCCGCCCGCCGCCGCGCCGGCCCTCCTGCCGCGTGCTGTCGTCGTGCCGCCTCCGGCCGCCGTGCCGGTTGCCCCCGTCCTGCCCAGGGCCGTCGCGTCGCTGCGCGTCGTGCACCAACACCGCCTGGGCAGCTGTCGCGGGCTGCTGGTCGTCACGCGCGAGGGCGTCGAATACCAGCCGGATGCGGCCGAACACCAGGTCAAGGACGGGTTCGCCCTGCCCTACACGCGGTTCCTGAGCGAGATGTCGGGCAGCAGCCTCGTCATCAAGTCGAACGATCGCGACTACCGCTTCAAGCCGGAGGCGCCCAGCAGCGCCCGCGACCATATCGAACAGCTCGACGCCGCCATTGCGCAGCTGCGCTGAGCGGGGGCCGCGCCGCCACGCAAGGGCCACCCCCTGCCGGTTCCGGGCCGTCCCGGTCCCGGGGGAGCCGTCCCCCAGGCTGACTCGGGCCGGATGCCCGATTGGCGTTACCATTTCGCCGTGAACAGGACCCTGATTGGCGCGGGCGCATTGGTACTGACCTGGATGGGGCTCGTCGCCGGCCAGAGTGCCGCGCCGTCCCGTCCGGCTCCCGCTGTCCAGGGGCCGGCCCCGGCCGCGGCGCCTGCGCCAGCCCCCCGCGCGTCGCAGGCACCGGCCGTTCCGTCCGCCTCCGCGGCGGCCTCGAGCGTCGCGGCGCAGCGGGCCCTGCTCGATCAGTACTGCGTCACCTGCCACAACGCGCGGCTGAAGACGGCGAACCTGCTGCTCGATCAGCTCGACCTGTCGCGCCTGCCGGAGCACGTGGACGTGGCCGAAACCGTCGTGCGCAAGGTGCGGGCGGGGCTGATGCCGCCGACCAGTGCGCGCAAGCCGGATCCGGCGGCGCTGAAGTCGCTCGTGAGCTGGATGGAAGGCGAGCTCGATCGCGCCGCGACCACGCACTTGCCGGCTCCGGGCCTGCACCGCCTGAACCGCACCGAATACACCAACGCGATTCGCGATCTGCTGTCGCTCGAGGTGGACGCCACCGCGTTCCTGCCCGCCGACGACTCGACCCGTGGCTTCGACAACATCGCCGGCGCGCTGACGATGTCGCCGGCGCTGATGGAGGCCTACCTGTCCGCCGCGGGCAAGATCAGCCGCCTCGCGGTGGGCACTGCGAGCGCGCCATCGCAACAGGTGTTCGAGGTGCCGGCCGACACGGCACAAAACCACCACATCGAGGGGCTGCCGTTTGGCACCCGCGGCGGCATCCTCATCAAGCATCAGTTCCCGGTGGACGGGCAGTACGCGTTCAAGGTGAAAGGCGTCACCGGCTACTTCCAGGCGGTGCTGGGCGGCGTCGCCGGCGAGCAGCTGATCGTCACCGTGGACGGCGAGCGCGTGGCGCAGTTCGATTGGGACAAGGAGATCTCAAACACGACCGGCAACGGGCGGTCCACGCCGCGCATTCCGGTCACCGCCGGGCTCCACACCGTCGGCGTGACGTTCCTCGCCACCAACGACGTGCCGGGCTCGGAGCTGAACCGGCCGTTTCAGCGCACGATGAACACCCCGGGGTCGATTCCCGGCTTCCTCTTCTACCCGCATGTCGGCCAGGTGCAGATCGAAGGACCGTACGACGTCACGGGCGCCGGCGAGACCGCCTCGCGCCGCGCCATCTTCGGCTGCCGGCCCGCGTCGGCGCGCGAGGAGGCCACCTGCGCCCGCGCCATCGTGTCGCGGCTGGCCCGCCGCGCGTTCCGCCGGCCGATCGCGGCGGCCGACCTGCGCATCCTGATGCCGTTCTACCAGGCCGGGCGTGGCGAGGACGGCACGTTCGACGCCGGCATCGAGGCGGCGCTGCAGCGCATCCTGGCCGACCCCGAGTTCATCTATCGCGGCGAGGCCGAGCCGGCGGCGGTGCGGCCCGGACAGACCTATCCGATCAGCGATCTGGCGCTGGCGTCGCGCCTCTCGTTCTTCCTCTGGAGCAGCCTTCCCGACGACCAGCTCGTGGACCTCGCCGCGCGCGGCCGGCTGAAGGAGCCCGCCGTGCTCGAACGGCAGGTGCGGCGCATGCTGGCCGATCCGAAGTCCGACGCGCTGGTGCGTAACTTCACCGGTCAGTGGCTCGGGGTCCGATCGCTCGCCGCGAGCGAGCCGGTGGTCAACCTGTTCCCCGACTTCGACGACAACCTGCGTGCCGCCTACGAGCGCGAGATCGAGCTCTTCTTCGGCGCCGTCGTGCACGAGGACCGCAGCGTGCTCGATCTGCTCGACGCCGACTTCACGTTCGTCAACGAGCGGCTGGCCAAGCAGTACGGCATCCCGAACGTGTATGGCCCGCACTTCCGCCGCGTGACGCTGCCGGCGTCACTCGACATGCGCCGCGGCCTGCTGGGCAAGGGCGCGCTGATGACGGTGACGTCGAACGCGGCGCGCACCTCGCCGGTGACGCGGGGCAAGTGGTTCCTGCAGACGTTCCTCGGCGTCAGTCCGCCGGACCCGCCGCCCGACGTGCCGGCGTTCGTGGAGCGGGCGGCCGACACCACGGGCAACACGAAGCCGCCGACGATGCGGCAGGCGCTCGAAGCGCACCGCGTCAGCCCGACGTGCGCCTCGTGCCACCAGATCTTCGAGCCCATGGGGCTGGCCCTCGAGAATTTCGACGCCGTCGGCAGCTGGCGCACCCTCGACGAGGGGCAGCCGATCGACGCGTCGGGCACCTTGCCCGACGGGACCAGGGTGAGCGGCGTCGTCGATCTCCGCCGGTCGCTCGAGCGCTACTCCCCGCAGTTCGTCCAGGTCGTCGCCGAGAAGCTCCTGACCTACGCGATCGGGCGCGGCACCGAGCACGAAGACATGCCGATGGTGCGGCGGATCGGGCGGGACGCCGCGGCCGGAGGCTACAAGTTCTCGGCGCTCGTGCTGAGCATCGTCAAGAGCGACATGTTCCGGATGAATCAAAAAGCGGCCGCGCCGGCCGGAACTCGAGTTGCAGGGCGGGGCTTGAGCCCTGCCGACACACGCGCGTCCAGGTAGGACGGGGGAAGAGTCTATGTTTCTGACCAGGAAGCACGTCTCGCGGCGGACGGTCCTGCGCGGCGCGGGGGCCATGCTCTCGCTGCCGCTGCTCGACGCGATGGTTCCGGCGGCCACGGTGCTGGCGCAGACGGCCGCGATCCGCCGGCCGCGGTTCGTCGGCCTGTTCGTGCCGCACGGGATGGCGCCCGGATACTGGGTGCCCGAGAAGGAGGGCGCACTCCCCGCGGAGCTGCCGTTCAATTGGAAGCCGCTCGAGCCGTTCGCGAAGCAGAGCGTGATTCTGAGCGGCCTGCACTCGCGTTCGGCCGAGCCGCCGCCCGGCGTCACCGGCGCCGATCACTGGGTGGCGGCGGCGTTCATGTGCGGCGTGAAGCCGCGGAAGACCGCCGGCGCCGACGTCTACTGCGGCGCGACCATCGACCAGATCATCGCGCAGAAGATCGGGCGCGAGAACCTGATGCCGTCGATGCAGCTGGCGGTCGAGGATCCGGGCGCCAACTCGAGCAATTGCGGCGAAGGCTACAGCTGTACCTACACGAACACCATCTCGTGGGCGTCGCCCACCTCGCCGCTGCCGATGGAGCTCAATCCGCAGGTGGTGTTCGAGCGCATGTTCGGCGACGGCAGCACCGCCGAACAGCGCGCCGCGCGCCGCAAGCGCGACCAGAGCATCCTCGACTCACTGCGCGGCTCGCTCAATCGGCTGCGCGGCGACGTCAGCGCGCCGGACCGCGTCCGGCTCGACGAGTATGCCGAGAACGTGCGCGAGATCGAGCGCCGGCTCGAAATCGCGATGAAGGCGTCGACGGTGGCGCCCGAGAACCTCGAGGTGCCGGTGGGCGTGCCGCAGACCTTCGACGAGCACATCAAGCTGCAGTTCGACCTGCTGGCGCTGGCGTTCCAGGCCGACATCACCCGTGTCGGCACGCTGCTCTTCGCGCGCGACCTCACGGGACGCACCTATCCCGAGAGCGAAGCGCCCACCTCCGGCTTCCACGGCGTGTCGCATCACGGTGAAGATCCGCGGCGTATCGCCGACCTCGCGAAGATCAACCAGTACCACGTGAAGATGGTGGCCTACCTGGCCGAACGCCTGGCGAAGACGCAGGACGGCGACGGCACGCTGCTCGATCAGTCGCTCGTGCTCTACGGCAGCAACATGGGCAACTCCAACCAGCACGTGCACTACGATGTACCGCACGTGCTCGTCGGCGGCCTGAACGGCAAAGTAAAAGGCGGCCGGCACCTGGCGTATCCGACCAAGCAGGTACCGACGGGAAACCTGCTGCTCAGCATCCTCGACAAGTACGACATCCATCAGGATTCGCTCGGCGACAGCACGGGCCGGCTGGAGGCGCTGTGAGTGTCATGTGTGGGGGCCGCCTTCAGGCGGCCCAGGGCCGGCTAAAGCCGGCCCCCACGTCGATTCTGCGACCCGTCTTGCTGGCCGTGCTCGCCGTGTGCACGGTTATCGGCGCATCACTCGGCGCCGCGGCCACGAGCGACGTGGCCGATGCCGCGATGCGCGGTGACGTCGCGGCGGTGCGGGCGCTCGTGGCCACGAAGGCCGACGTCAACGCGCCGCAGAAGGATGGCTCGACGGCGCTGCACTGGGCGGCGCATCGGGGCAATGCCGAGCTGATCAATCTGCTGATCCGCAGCGGCGCCAACGTGAAGGCGGCGACGCGGGAAGGCGTCACGCCGCTGTGGCTCGCCAGCGTGAACGGCGACGCCACCGCCGTCGGCGCCCTGCTCGAGGGCGGCGCCGACCCGAACGAAAAGTTGCCGCTCGGGCGCACGCCGCTGATGATCGCGTCGCGCACCGGCAACGTGGCCGCGATGACGGCGCTGCTCGACAAGGGCGCCGATCCGAATGCCAGGGAAGCGCTGCGTGGTACCACGCCGCTGATGTGGGCCGCGGACGAGGCGCATGCGCCGGCGGTCACGCTGCTCGTCGCGCGGGGCGCCGACGTCAAGGCGCGCTCGAACCCGGCGCCCCGCGGCCGCGGTCCGGCGCTGGGTAAAGCCAACGACCCGCGCAAGCAGGTGGCAGCACAGGGAGCGGCGCTCGCCGCGGGCCGCGCGCTCGACCTGGGCGAGCTGAGCACGCTGGGCGGCGGACGCGGGATTGGCGGCGGCGGCGGCGGCGGCGGGGGACGAGGTGCGGGCGCGGCCGGCGGGCGTGCGGGTGGCCGGGGCCGCGGTGGTGACGGCGCCGCGTTCGACCAGGACGACGCCGCGGTGGCGGCCGGCATCGGCCGCAACCGCAATCAGCCTTCGGATGGCGGGCAGTTGACGCCGCTCGTCTACGCGGTGCGGGCCAACGATCTCGAGACCGTCAAGGCGCTGCTGGCGGCCGGCGCCGACATCAACCAGACCACCGGCTACGGGTGGAGCCCGCTCCTGGTGGCGACGCAGAACCGCTACTACGCGCTCGGCAAGTACCTGCTCGACCAAGGCGCCAATCCCAATCTCGGCAACAAGGGCGACTGGGTGCCGCTCTACCTGGCGACCGACAACCGCAACATCGAGTCCGGCGACTATCCCGTCCGTAAGGGCGACATGGATCACCTGGAGTTCATCACGCTCCTGCTCGACAAGGGCGCGAACGTGAACGCCCGGCTGAAGGACAGCACCGAGACGCGCACGGTCTTCACCAACCAGTGGCTCGACGAGAACGGCGCCACCGCGTTCCTGCGGGCATCGCAGTCGGGTGACGTCGAGCTGATGAAGCTGCTGCTCGCGCGCGGCGCCGATCCGAAGATCAACACGCTGCTGAACGTCTCGCCGCTGCACGTGGCGGCGGGTATCGGCTGGGTGGAGGGCATCACCTACGAGTGGTCGCCGAAGGCCACGTTCGACGCGGTGAAGATGCTGATCGATCTCGGCCTCGACGTGAACCTGCAGGCCGACACCGGGCGGACTGCGCTGCACGGCGCGGCGCACAAGGGCCGTGCCGACGTCGTCCAGATTCTCGCCGACCACGGCGCGAAGCTCGACGTGCGCGACTACGGCAACACCGACAACCGCGGCGGCAAGCTGGCGGTGCACACCTGGCAGCCGGTGGACTATGCCGACGGCCTGGTGCGGGTGGGCGTGCAGTCGGCCATTGCGCACCCCGAGGCGGGCGCGCTGCTGCGCAAGCTGATGACGGCGGCGGGCCTGCCGGCGCCGCCGATGGGCCGCACGCTCGAGTCGATCTGCATCACCGACGCCTGCGATTAGTGAGACGACGTGGGGGCCGGCTTCAGCCGGCCCAGGGCCGCCTGAAGGCGGCCCCCACGACAAGGCCGCCCCTACTTCGCCAGCGGGTCGGGCCGGAGCTGGAAGTGCGCGGCGAGCGGCTTGGTGCCCTTGCCGCCCTCAATCAGCCATGGCGTACGGTCGCCGTTGGCCGCCCACAGGCCGCGCCCCTT
>Ga0173480_10000962_pt1 | contig 10352 bp, 8 predicted proteins | sample NitcycUS209509C1_FD_122622 | JGI IMG/M metagenome (GOLD analysis project Ga0173480, IMG submission 122622) | Soil microbial communities from Arlington Agricultural Research Station in Wisconsin, USA - Nitrogen cycling UWRJ-S209-509C-1 (version... | ecosystem: Environmental > Terrestrial > Soil >... | reverse complement strand
TTACGCGCCTGAGACGTGCCGCCGCCCATCGCCTTGGCCTTCACGAAGGCCGGCAGGTTGGCCATGGCCTTGGCCAGGTTGGGCTCGATCGCGGCGCGCACGCCCAGGTCGGTAATGGCCGACTGCAGCGATTCGATCTGGCCCGACAGCGCCGCGGTGGCTTGGCGGAAGTTGGAGTTCTCGAGCTCGAGCGCGCGCTGGTTCTGGTACAGCCCAGCCACGTCGTTCTTGGCCTTCCAGGCTGCGCCCAAGCCAATCAGGACAGGTAACGTGACGACAGCGCCGACGACCATGAGCACCGGTCCGAGCGACAGTCGGACCTTGCGCTCCAGCCCATCGCTCTCAGCGACGACAATCGTGTATCGCCAGTTCAGCATCAGTCAGTAATGTTGGGTGAAGCCCGGATCGTGCCCGAAGGCAGGAACTTCAAGACGAGCCTACCACACGCCTGCTGGGCTCCCAAGCCGGAGATCCCTAGGCGAACATCGGTCGAATGACCGGACGAGCTCACGAACTGCGATCGAAAAGGGCAGCGGCGGCGCAGAGCGTCATGATCCCGACCATTACGGGATAGAGCGCCGCCCGCCGCAGGTGCAGTGGCAGCGGCCCTGGCAGACGGGCCAGCTCCGCCTCCACCTTGCCCGACCAATACATGGGCAGGACGATGGCTGACACAAACAGGGCCACCCACCGTGCCAGTGCGAACGGTGAGCGGTCCCGCCCCAGCCAGTACAACACCGAGACGAAGATCACGGTGCCAGCGAGATTGAACGCGACCATCGTCTTCGGTGTCATCCGGTTCTCCTCAGCAACCCGCCAGATAGATGCTCAACTTCAGACCCCAGTAAGCGCCCTGGAAACCGGCGCACGCAATCGGGTTCCAGAAACACGAGGTGATCGCGACGAACTCGAGAAACAGCAGCTGTGCGTTCAGGTTCGGACACGCCTCAGCGTCGCGCGCCGCCACCGTCGTCACCCCGCCCCGCTCCAGCGCGGGCGCCAACCGCTCGAGCGCGTCGGCCGCGGCAAGCAGCGCCGGGCTCGCGCCTTGCTTCAACATCGTGTCGAGCGCGCGCTCGCGAGCTTTCCGGTCGAACGGCTCGGCGATCGGCGGCAGATCGAATCCGAACTCGCGGGCCTCGGCCGCCAGCATTCTGGGATTCGCTTCGGCGCGCAAGACCGCCTCCCGCCCATCCCGCCGAACGGCTGCCTGCAGGCGCCGCCGCAGCTCGGCATCGCCCCCGGCCTGCTGGTGCGCCGCCAGCACCCGTGTGGTCGCGGCCAGCCGCTTCGCGGCTTCGCCGCCGCGAGGCCCGCGCAGCGCGCGGACGCCATGCTTCATCTGGCGCACGAGCTCGTCGTGCACGAGATCGGGACCTCTGCCGGGAGTGGCCATGACCGCCGCTCCCGGGAACGACATCGTCGCGCCGATCGCGGTCCCGGCACCAAGGGTGAGCGCCGACCCCACGAACCGTCGCCGGGACGTCTTCGACTCTACTGCCTGCATGTGACACCACAGCTCTCCGCACCCAGCCCGTCACTGCGCCAATCGGTAATGCAACGCTTCGGCGACGTGGTCGGCCTCGACCCGATCCGACGCCGCCAGATCTGCAATCGTCCGCGCCACCTTCAGCACGCGGGCGTGGCCGCGCGCACTGAGCCCGAACGTCTGGACGGCCTGCGTGAGCAGCCGCCGGCCGTCGGCGCCGGGACGCGAGTGACGCGCGACATCGCGGCCGGCCAGCTCCGCGTTCGCGCGCGGTCCGGCCTCGCCGTAGCGCTGCCACTGCATCGCTCGCGCGGCGACGACCCGCGTACAGACCGCGGCCGAATCCTCGCCGCCGCGCGGCTCGTCGAGCGCGGCCGCAGGGACCGGCGGCACGTCGACGATGAGGTCCATCCGATCCCGCAGCGGCCCCGACACCCGCGCGTGGTAGCGGGCGATGTGCGCCGGCGAGCAGCGGCACACGCGACGCTCGTCGCCGGCGTAGCCGCAAGGGCAGGGATTCATCGCGGAGACGAGCATGAAACGCGACGGGAACACCGCGCTGCGCGCGGCGCGGGCGATGGTGACCCGCCCTTCCTCCAGCGGCTGGCGCATCAGGTCGAGCACGTGGCGGTGGAACTCGGGGAGCTCGTCGAGAAACAGCACGCCGTGATGCGCGAGGGAGATTTCCCCCGGTCGCGGCTGCGGTCCGCCGCCGACGAGCGCCGCGCCGGAGATGCTGTGATGCGGCGCCCGGAACGGTCGCCGCGTCAGCAAGCCGGCACCAGGCGGCAGGAGGCCGGCCACCGAGTGGATGGCGGTGCAGTCGAGCGCCTCGTCGAAGGTGAGCGGCGGCAGGATCGTAGCCAGCCGGCGCGCCAGCATCGTCTTGCCCGCGCCCGGCGGCCCGCACATCAGCAGGTTGTGCCCCCCGGCCGCGGCGATTTCGAGCGCCCGACGGGGCGCGAGTTGGCCGTGGACGTCCGCGAGATCGGCCTCGTCGCCAGGCGCGGCGGGCGGCGGCATCAGCCGCTCGATGCGCGCTTCGTGCGGACGGTTGAGGGCATCGACCGCCTCGGGCAGCGACCGCACTGTGCACACCTGCAGCCCCGCGACCACGCACGCCTCGCCGGCGTTGTGTGGCGGCAGGATGATGCGGGTGAGCCCCAGACGCCGGGCCGCCACGGCGATCGGCAACACGCCGCGGATACCGTTGATTCCGCCGTCGAGCGACAGCTCACCAAGGACGAGCGTGTCGTCGATGGCGCGGCGCGTCACATCGCCGGAGGTGGCGAGCAGGCCGAGCGCGATCGGCAGATCGAACGACGAGCCGGCCTTGCGCACGTCGGCCGGCGCCAGGTTCACGGTGATGCGGTGCTGGGGGAAGTCGTAGCCCGAGTTCTTGATCGCCGAGCGCACGCGGTCGCGGCTCTCGCGGACGGTGGTGTCGGGCAGCCCCACCATGTTGAAGGTGGGGAGGCCGAACGACACATCCACTTCGACGGCGACAGGGTAGGCCTCGACTCCGAACACGGCGGCGCTGCGCAGGCTGGCGAGCACGCACGGAACGTTGCAAGCGGCGTGGCCAGGCAGGCGGGCTCCAGATCGCGAGATTCCTGGTGGGTCTCCCGAAAAGGGAGTGCGGGATCCGCCGCGAGCACGTTCTCAATACGACGCAAGAACTGCGCGGTCCGACCGCGACCTTCACCTAGAATGCGACTGTCGAGGTGGCTCAGTGGACGAGAAGATATTCCTGAGGTTCGAGCAGGCGGGCGAGCGCATGCCGGTGGCGTCGCTCAAGCTGAAAGAGGGCATCACGTTCGACGAGCCGCAGGATGCGTCACCGCTCAACGTCGGATTCGGCCTGCAGTCGCTGCAGCCGATGCGAATCGAAGCCGTCCAGCGCCGGCACGGGTGGGACCGCAACCAGTTCGGGTTCGATGCCAGCCTCATCGAAGGAGGCATCTTGTTGTCCGGCGCGAACGGCGACCCCGAAGGGCTGCCTCCGGGCCCCTACGACGTGACGGTTGAGGTCGAGAGCTACACCTTCAAGAATCCGCACTCCCGAATCATCGTGAAGGAGGGGAGCCGGACGAGCATCGTGCTCCAGGTCAAGCCGGAGACCCGTGTCATCACCCTGAACGACAACTTCGACGCCGCCACGCAGGCGGTCATCGACGCGTCCACGATCGACGAGAAGCCGCTGATCAACTGGCTGGCCGGCTCGGTGCGGCCCAAGCCCCGCGTCCAGCGGCGCGCGTGCGCGCTGAACATCCTGTCGCGTCTCGCCGCCCCGCCCGCGCTGAAAGCCAAGACCGGCCTCAACCGTGTGTTCGAGGCCGTGCACTTCGCAGACGTAGATCGAATCTACGCGAGCGCCGATCCCGAGCTGAACGAGCTCCTGAAAGGCTTCGCCAAGGACGACACCTGGAAGGGCGAAGGCGCCCCCGGGCATCCCATCCACAAGCGCCTCGTTGACGACGCCGTCACGCGGTTCCCCGAGCTGGGAGACAAGACGCAGCAGGATTTCGATCTCCAGAGCTACCGGCAGGGTGGCCGGAACGGCATGCAGATCGTCGTGGCGATTCCTCGGTTCGCCCATCCGGTCGTCTATGCCGACGTGGACGTCGATCTCGGAAACCCGCTGTGGGATCTGGAGGGGGTGATCGTCCACCTGGGCGAGCTGCTCGATGGCGGCCCGACCGATCACTTCAAAGTGAGAGAGAAGCTTGGCGACCTGCTCGCGCCGGAGTTCATCTTCTACACGGTCAAGAAGAGCTGAACGCGGCCGGACCGCGCGAGAGGACGGCTAGTCGGCCTGGACGCTGCGCGGCACGCTGATCGTCAGCCGCTGCCCGACCTTGATCACGCTGCCGCGAAGCTTGTTGGCCTGGCGGACCGCCGCAACCGAGGTGTTGTACTTCTGCGCGATCGAGGACAGCGTCTCGCCGCTCCTCACCCGGTGCACCACCCGGGACGGTTCGGCTGATGCACGCCGGGGCGGCGCCGGGGCCACAGCGACTATGGTGTCGGGGCCGCCGCGCCCGGTATCAATGTCACGCGCCACTACGGCGTCGGGCTCACGCTCGCTCCGATCGCCTGCAGCCAGCAGCAGCGTCGGCGCGCGCGGGATGATCAGCTGCTGGCCGGCGGCCAACCGGGCCCGCTCGGAGAGATAGTTGGCCTGGGCCAGGTCGGCGCGCTTCACTTTCAGCTTGCGCGCGATCGTGGCGATGGTGTCGCCCTTCCGCACGCTATAGCGGTTGAGCGGGGCCAGGTCGTCGGGCGACGCATCGGCCAATCGCGCGCTCAGCACCTCGGCCTTGCCCATGGGGACGGTCAGGTCGTAGTCGGTCATCCGCACCGGCGTCGTCCACCGGCGCAGTTCGGGATTGAGGTCCTGCAGCACCTGCACCGGCACGTCGATCCACTCGGCGATGCGCCGCAGGTCAGCGGGTGCGGTGAGGCGCACCACGTCGGTCATCGGCTCGACCACCGGCGTGATCTCGAGCCCGTACTGCATGGGATTCCGCGCCACGATGACGGCGGCGAGAATCAGCGGGACGTAATTCCGGGTTTCGCGCGGCAGGAAACGTGAGCTCGAGGAGATGTCCCAGAAATCGTCCCGGCCCGAGCGCGTCATCGCGCGTTGGACGCGGCCGGGGCCGCCGTTGTACGACGCCAGCGCCAGGTGCCAGTCACCGAACTTGTCGAAGAGCGACTTGAGGTATTTCGCCGCCGCCCGGGTGGCCTTTTCCGGATCGGCACGCTCGTCGATGTACCAGTCGTGCTGCAGCCCGTTCTCGATCGCGGTGCCGCTCATGAACTGCCACACGCCGCGAGCCTTGGCCCTCGACAGGGCGCTCGGCTTGAAGGCGCTCTCGACCAGCGGCACGTACGCCAGGTCGAGTGGCAGCCCTTCGGCCCGGAATACCTCCTGCACCATCGGCAGGTAGCGTGCGCCGCGGCCGAGTCCTTCTTCGAGATAGTTCTTCAGGCGGCCGCTGAACAGCTCGACGTACGACAGCACGCGGTCGTTGAGCGGGATCGGGATGTCGTATTGCGTGGATTCGAGGTCGCTTTCGGCCCGCCGGGCGGTTTCGGCCGTGGCAACGGTGGTGTCGGGCGTATCGAGGAGGGCGTCGATAGCAGCAGGCTCCGACCGCTGCTCGGCAAAGCCGTCGCCTTCGGCCAGCGCCAGGATCTCAACCGCGCTGACGCGCTCCACCAACCGGTCGAAATGCTCTCGCAGGCGCGGATCGGAGCGAGGCCCGGTGTTCCACTGCATCACCAGTTCGAGGGCGCGGTTGAACTCGAGGCGTGCCGCCTCGAGGTGGCCGGCCTGCATCTCGCGCTGGCCGACGTCGAAGTGGCGGTTCGATTCCGCGATCAGCGCCTCGATGGGATCGACGGCGGGAGCGGCTGCCGGGCGCGGCGGCAGCGGTGCTGGAGCAGCGGCGGCCGGCGGGGGAGCCACTGGCGCGACAGCGGTGGTCGTCGAACGAGACGCGCATCCGGCCACGACCAGCAGGCTCACACAAATGTACGCAGGCCTGCACACTCTCGGCATCCGATTTACCTTAACATCCGGATCCGGGGCGGTCAAACGATTAAGTGTATTGAACGGCACGGTTTGCGGGATTGCGCGGATTGGCGGCCGAGGAGTCAGGGACGCGCCCCGGGCCAGCCGGCCTGGCGGAAAACGCGCGCAGTCTCGCCGGCGTCGCGGGCCGAGGGCGTGATGATGGTCTTCTCGCCCACGAGGATCTGTCGCCCCTCCTTCAACGCGGTGCGCACGTCGTCCTCACAGACGAAGGCCGCCGGCGTCTCGCTCGCGGGAGCGGTGGCGGCGCCGGGAGCGTCTCCGGAGACGGAGGCGCTTACGGCGTCGCGCTGACCGCCCGCGCCACCACCGGCCGCCGGCCGGAACCCCCGGGACGCCAGGAACTGGTCGACGCGCGCCGACAGAGCCTCCGCCGAGATTGAAGGAGGCGCCACCACGCGGCCGGGTGCCTTCGGCAGACCGGGGGGCTGTGGCGGCGGCGCGGACGCCGCACTGGCCGGGCGCGGCACGGGCGACGACGCAACCGCCGGCCGGATGCCGTAGGCCACGCGCTTCAGGTTCAAGAGATGGCGCGGCGAAATGTTGTCGGAGGTGATGTTGCCGCCCCAGCCGCCGCAGCCGAGCGTCATCGCCGGATCGAGACCCGTGGTCAGCCCGATCGATCCGTGGGTCGTGGGCGTGTTCACGCAGATGCGGAAGGCCGGCTTCTTCAGGCCGAACTGCAGGATCACGTCGTCGTTCTGCGAGTGGATCGACATGGTGTGCCCCATGCCGCCGTAGCGCAGGATCTCGATGCAGCGTTCGCACCCCTGGCGCCAGTCCTGCACCTCGTACCACGAGAGCACCGGGCACAGCTTCTCGATCGAGAGGGGATAGTCACGGCCCACGCCGGCCAGCGGCGCGATGAGCGCGCGGGTGCCGTCCGGGACGGTGATGCCGATCTTCTCGGCGATGAGCCGTGCGCTCTTGCCCACGAGCGCCGGATTGGGGAGGCGCTGCGCGGTGACGAGGGCCCCGGCGAGCTTCTCCATCTCCTGCGCGTTCAAGAAGTGGGCGCCCTCGGCCTGGAACCGGCGGCGCGCCTCTTCAGCGACGGGTGCGTCCACCACCACCGAGTTGGGCGACGAGCACAGCACGCCGTTGTCGAAGGTCTTGCCGAGCACGATGTCGCGCGCGGCGCTGGCCAGGTCCGCGCTGCGCTCGATGTAGCACGGCGCGTTGCCCGGCCCCACCCCGTAGGCCGGCTTGCCGGCGCTGTAGGCGGCCCGCACCAGCCCCATGCCGCCGGTCGCGAGGATCACGGCGACGTCGCGATGGCGCATCAGTTCCTGAGTGCCTTCGAGCGTGACGGTCCCCATCCAGCCGATGCTGCCCGCGGGCGCACCGGCCGCGGCCGCCGCCTCGCCCATGATCTCGGCCACGCGCGTGATGCAACGAGCCGCCGACGGATGCGGGCTCAACACGATCGGACAACGAGCCTTGAGCGAAATCAGGATCTTGTAAATCGCGGTGGAGGTGGGGTTGGTGGACGGCACGACGGCGGCCACCACGCCGAACGGCTCGGCGATCTCGATCACCTTCTTGTCTTCGATCCGGTTGACGACGCCCACGGTGCGCATCGGCCGGATGAACTCGAAGACGCGCTGCGAGGCGAACAGGTTCTTCTGGACCTTGTCGGCTTCGACGCCATAGCCGGTTTCGTCGACCGCCATCTTCGCCAGCACGCCGGCTTGGGGCGTGACGGCCTCGGCCATCGCGGTCACGATCGCGTCGATCCGCTCCTGCGACAGGTCGGCCAGTTGCGGCCGGGCTAGCTTGGCGGCGCGCGCCAGCGCGCGGGCGTTGGCGATCGAGGTCAGGTCGGTGTCGGAGGAGGCCGACGTCTCTTTGGCGGCCATGGGGCGGCTCACTGCCTCGGCGTTAGACCGCCCCGCGCAGCGGGGCAGAGTAGATACTGTCAGCCGTAGCGAGGCGAAGCCGCATATCCCTTGGCAGGCGAAGCCTCGTTACGGCTTCGGGAGGAGCCGTTCGACTTCCGCGTGCGGCCGCGGGATGACGTGCACCGAGATCAACTCCCCGACGCGCCTGGCGGCCGCGGCACCCGCGTCGGTTGCCGCCTTCACCGCGCCGACATCGCCGCGCACGAGCACCGTGACGTACCCCGCACCGATGTATTCCTTGCCCACGAGCGAGACGTTGGCGGCCTTCACCATCGCATCGGCCGCCTCGACAGCGCCGATCAACCCGCGCGTCTCGATCATTCCCAGCGCTTCTGACGCCATCGAGCCGCACTGTAGCAGAATTGCACAGTATCATTCCAGCGATGCGAGGCCTGATCGCCGTCGTCTCGATGGCCTGCGCGAGCACGATCGCGGGCGCCTGTAGCCGCGCCAGCGAGACCGTTCCCGGTGTCGCGGCCGTCAGCGTCACCGTGAACCCCGCGCGCGTCGAGGCTGGGGGCCCAATACTGTTGTCGTACTCCTTTGCGGTGGCCAACACCGCGGGGACGCTTCCCGCCGACGAGTGGGTGTTCGTACACGCGCTCGATGACAGCAACGAGCTGTTGTGGACGGACGACCACGCGCCGCCGACGCCAACACAGAACTGGAAGCCCGGGCAAACGGTGACCTACACGCGCACGATGTTCGTGCCGCGCAGCACCGCGGCGGGGGAGATCCGGGTCGAGGTGGGCCTGGTCGCCCGCGCCTCAGGAGAGCGCCTGCCGCTGTCAGGCGTGGATCGGGGGATGCGCTCGTACGAGGTCGCGACGCTTGCCGTGGCCGCGCCGAGCAACCCGGTGGTGGCAGGGGAGGGCTGGTACGACGCCGAAACGGGCGAAGGGCCAGGCCGGGAATGGCAGTGGTCGCGCCGTGAAGGGCGCCTGACGTTCCGGAACCCGAGGGTGGCATCGACGCTCTACCTGCAGGTGAACCAACCAGTCACCGCCCTTCCGGCGTCTCAATCCGTGGAGGTTCGCGGTCCGGGTGGAGTGCTCACGACCTTCCAGTTGGCGCCGGGGTCGACCGAGTTGGTGCGCATCCCGATCTCCACGGATCAGTTGGGCGAGGCCGATACGGTCGATCTGACGCTCGAAGTGGGGTCGACGTTCGTGCCTGCGGCCACGGTTCAGCTGAAGAGCGCCGACACCCGTGAACTGGGCATCCGGCTGCTCAACTCGTTCGTAGGACCTGGCGAGACTCAGCCTCGCTAGGCGGCGCATTTTTCTACTTGCCCGGCCCTTCGGCCGGGCCGTGAAACGAAGCGCCCTGAAGGCCCGTAAGCCACGAGCCGACAAGGACTCTGGAGCTTCAGACGCGGGGTCGACGACCCCTTCTTTTGTGCAAAACTGTCAATATGGAATTCCGGTGCAGGCTCGGGACGCCAGGCGGCGAGGTCATCGAAGGCGTCTACATCGCCGATAGCGAGGCCCGTCTACGCCGCGACTTCGAGGAGAAGGGGCTCTTCGTGCTCTCGCTCCACAGCCGCGCCGGCTTGGCCAGCCTGCCGGGTCTGTCATTTGCCCGCAAGAAGCAGGGAAAGGTCGCTCATCAGGAGTTTCTGGTCTTCAACCAAGAACTGGCCACACTGCTCAAGGCCGGCATGCCGCTGGTCCAATCGCTCGACATCCTGCGCACCCGGGTTTCAAACGCCACGTTCAAGGCGGCGCTCGACAGCGTTCATGACAAGGTGAAGGCAGGCGCGGCGCTGTCGGACGCCTTCGCGGATCACGGGTCCCTCTTCCCGACTATCTATTCGGCGTCCCTCCTGGCGGGGGAGCGCAGCGGGAGCCTCGAGGGCGTCCTCCGCCGCTACGTCATCTACGAGAAGGTGGTCGGAGGCGTCCGCCGCCGCACACTGTCGGCCCTCATCTACCCGGCCATCCTGGTCACCATGATGATCGGGCTCGTCGGCATCATCGTGATCAAAGTGGTGCCGTCGTTCTCCGAGTTCTACGCCAATTTCGGCCGTCAGCTGCCGCTCTCGACGCGCGTCATCATCGCGATCTCGAACGCGGTCACGTCGAACCTCTGGTTGCTGTTGCTCCTCATCGGCGGGGGCGCCGCGGCGTTCGTCACCTGGTCGCAGCGTCCGGGTCATCGGCAGCAGATCGACAAGGCCATCCTGCGGATTCCATGGCTGGGATCGGCGGCCCAGAAGTTCGCCACGTCGCAGGCCGCGCGAACGCTCGCCACGCTGCTCGGCGGCGGCATCCCGCTGGTCCAGGCGCTCGACATCGCGGCGAAGTCGCTGTCGAACCGCTTCATGGCCTCCGAGCTCGGCGCCGCGCAGCAGCGCGTGCAG